>JADEYI010002107.1_pt1 | contig 11203 bp, 5 predicted proteins | sample 8542331 | NCBI WGS metagenome assembly JADEYI01 (sample SAMN16510988, study PRJNA670497) | mine drainage metagenome | isolation source: biofilm near Copperflume 1 | place: Germany: Marsberg coppermine Kilianstollen | collected 2018-02 | reverse complement strand
TCATTGAAGTCGGCGGCTCCGGGAGCGAGATGGCCGAGCACATCATGGATGACGGCCATCATCTGCAATTGGCTCCGACCCATGATCTCGACGCCCAGGTTCACGATCCGCTTGCTGTGCGCAAGCATGTCTTTGTCGATATTGGTCATCCGGGTCGCGAGCGTGAGTACGTGTTCGTCAAGTGACTCAGACGAGACGGACTCGAGCACGAGCCCGATCTCGGCTGCCTTCGCCCCGCTGACGAGGTCGCCGGTGAGCAGTAGCCGCTTCGACCACTGCGGACCTGCGTTGTACAGCCACATGTGCGTCCCGGGTCCGCCCTGCGCGCGGGCCGGGGGGAAGCCGATCTGTGCGTCATGGGCAGCAATGATCAGATCGCAGTGCAGAGCAAGATCCGTTCCCCCCGCGACACAATACCCTTGGACCTGAGCGATCACCGGGACGCGGGCGTTCCACAGCACCTCCCACGACTTCCCGAGTTCGCGCATCCGCGCGATGTCCTCTTCCGGTGTCAAACGCGTCTGGGCGCGGGACTCGTACGTGCTGTAGGCGAGGAGGTCGTAGCCCGAGCAGAAAGAACTGCCAGCACCTCGAATAATGATTGCGCGCACATCTTTGGAATTCTCGGCGATCTTCGTCGCGTCGAGTAATTCACGGTGCAGTTGAGGAGAGATCGCATTGCGGCGTTCCGGCCGATTCAGCGTGATACGCACGATTTTCCCGATATGCTCGACAAGAATTGTCTCATATGCCGTCGTCCCGTTGGTCACATTGGGCCCTTCTTCGCAGTCTCTATGCGAGGCCATCAGCTGCGTGACGCCCACGCTTAAAGCTACTGGGAGGATGCAATACCGTCAACATTGGATCCATAGTAGTCCTGAGTCACCGGGCGCCGGAGTCACCGCACCCCGTTCAAGTGGGATCCAAACTTGACCAATTTGCATCCTGCGTCGTACCGTTGTCAGGCCACCGCCACAGACCTGACCTCGGACGGTCTCTCGAGCGCCAGGCGGGCTCGCAGTTCCGACTCCGACGACCAGCCGAACTGAAAAGCCTCCAGTGCGTCAGGAAGAGACCCGATGACCTACACAATCGCCACCGATATGGGTGGCACGTTCACAGATCTGGTGTTGGAGAACCAGGCTGTTGGAACCGTGCGCATCCACAAGAGCCCCACCACAATCGAGGAACCGATTCGCGGCATCCTCGCGACGGTTGATCTGGCCGCGGAACGCGAAGGTATGTCTCGCAGGGAACTGCTCAGCAACACAGGTCGATTCATTCATGGAACCACCCGGGCCCTCAACGCCGTGCTGACCGGGACGACCGCCAAAACGGCATTGATCACCACCGAGGGACATCCGGACATCCTGCTGTTCCGCGAAGGCGGGCGGCTCGACCCGTTCAACTTCGCCCCGGCCTACCCCGAGCCGCTGATCCCACGGTCTCTGACATTCGAGGTGACCGAGCGCATTGGCGTCGACGGCACCATCGTGCTGGCCCTGGACGAACGCCAGGCGACTGCCCAGATCGAGCGCTTGGTCGCGCACGGGGTCGAATCCGTGGCGGTCTGCCTTCTGTGGTCGATCGCCAACCCCGCCCACGAACTTCGAGTGGCGCAGTTGCTCGACCAGCACGCCCCTGGTTTGACCTACACCTTGTCCCATCAGCTAAATCCGATCGTCCGCGAGTACCGACGAGCATGTTCGACGGCACTCGACGCCGCTCTGAAACCGGTGATGTCGCATTACCTGGCTGATCTCGAACGCAGGCTCGCGCAAGAGGGGCTGGTCGGGCGGCTGCTGATCGTCACCTCTGGCGGCGGTGTCCTCGATGCCAAGGACATCAGCAAGGCGCCGGTTCACACCATCGGATCGGGTCCGGCCATGGCGCCCGTCGCTGGTCTCGACTACGTCCTTCGCACCAGCGGAGACCGGACTGTCCTCGTCACAGACACCGGGGGAACGAGCTATGACGTCGGACTGATCCGCGACGGCGACGTGGCCATCACTCGCGAGACGTGGCTCGGCCGGCCCTATATGAGCCACATGACAGGACTTCCCTCGGTCGACATCAAGAGCGTTGGCGCCGGCGGGGGAAGCATTGCCGCAGTCGACAGCGCCGGCCTGCTGACGGTCGGGCCCCGCAGCGCCGGGGCGACGCCGGGGCCGGTCTGCTACGGCAGCGGCGGAACCGAGCCGACCGTCACCGACGCCGCGGTCGTACTGGGCTACCTGGACCCCGACTACTTCCTCGGTGGCCGGATGAAGCTGGACGCAAAAGCAGCGTACGACGCGATCGAGCTCCAGATCGCCAAGCCGTTGGGGTTCAGCACCCTGGAAGCGGCAGCAGCCATCATGCGGCTCACCACTGAGCACATGGTGCGCGCGATCGAGGACACGACGGTGACCCAAGGCATCGACCCGTCGCAAGCGGTTCTGGTGGCCGGTGGCGGTGCCGGCGGGTTCAACGCGGTCGAGATCGGTGAGCGACTGCATTGCAAGTCCGTCCTCATCCCCGATGTCGGAAGTGTGCTGAGCGCGGCGGGAGCCTGCATGTCGGACTTGGCGACGGACTACACGGCGGCGTACGCGACAACGACGGCCGCGTTCAACTTCGCGCGCGTAGCCGACACCATCGGACAGCTCGTTCACTCTGCCCGCACCTTCGTGGAATCGGCGGCGGCCCCCGCCGGTGCGTCGAGCATTCGACTGTTCGCTGACGCCCGGTATCCAAACCAGGCCTGGGAACTCGAGCTTCCACTGCAGTCCACCACACTCAGCAACCAAAGCGACTTGGAAACCATCGAGGCCGACTTTCATGCGTTGCATGAGAGGCTGTTCGCCTTCGCCGATTTCGGATCACCGATCGAGATCCTCGGGTGGCGAGTGCGGGTCTCGTGCAGCACGCGCGACAATCCATTGGGCACCGTGGCGAGCGAGCCGGCCGAAGCCACAATGACCCGGACCCGCTCAATCTACTTCGATGGCCACGGCGTCGTCGAAGCGCGCATCCTGTCCTACGACGACACGATCTCCGGCTCGGTCGTGCACGGGCCCGCGGTCATCGAGACCCCGGTGACCGTCGTCGTCGTCGGGCCTTCCGCGCAAGCCGTCCGGGCCGCGTCCGGCGCCCTCGTCCTGAGCAGCCCGCTAATCGGAGGAGACCCTGCATGACAACTCTTACGTCACCTCGCGTGGACGGCCTGCAGTTGGCTGTGCTCAGCAGTCGCATGGAGCGGGTCGTCCGTTCGATGGCCAACACCCTCGCGCGTACCGGCCGTTCGGGGGTTCTCAACACCGCCCGCGACTTCTCCTGCTGTGTTCTCACCAGTGATGCCGAACTCATTGCCACGGCCGAGAGCCTGCCCATTCACGTGCTGCGCGGACCGGACATCATCGCGTCATATGTGAAGTCGCTGCATCCCGATTTGAAGCGCGGCGATGCCTACCTTCACAACTCGCCCTACCACGGGAATTCCCACGCAGCCGACCACTGCATCCTCGTACCCGTCATCGATCCCGACGGTCGCCACCGGTTCACTGTTCTGGTCAAGGCGCATCAGGCCGACTGCGGAAATGGTGAGCCCACGACGTACACCAACGACGCCCGCGACGTCTATGACGAGGGCGCGTTGATCTTCCCCGCGGTCAAGGTGCAGGAGAACAACGAGAACATCGCCGACATCATTCGAATGTGCCAGATGCGCATACGCGTTCCCGATCAATGGTGGGGCGATTACCTCGCCATGGTCGGCGCCGCACGCATCGGGGAGCGGGAGTTGGAAGCGTTGGCCGACGAGGTCGGCTGGGATCTGCTCGAGCAGTACGCCGCAAGCTGGTTCGACTACTCAGAGAAGCGAGTCGCGACCGCGATCGAATCGCTGCCGAGCGGCCGGATCACCCTGTCCGGGGCGCACGACCCGTTCCCGGGCGTGCCGGCAGGCATTCCTGTCAATGTGACGGTGGACGTGGACGCTCGAAACGGCGAGATCACCGTCGATCTTCGCGACAACCTCGACTGCCAGCCCTGCGGACTGAACCTCACGGAGTCGACGTCGGCATCGGCGGCTCTGATCGGCGTCTTCAACTCGCTGGCCGAAGGAGTTACAGCGAACGCCGGAAGCCTGCGACGGGTGCACGTGCTGCTGCGAGAGAACTGCGTGGTCGGGATCCCCCGCCATCCGGCCAGCTGCTCGGTCGCCACGACAAATGTCGCCGACCGCGTGACCAACCTGGTGCAGCGCGCGCTGTCAGAGCTTGGTCCGGGTATCGGGATGGCCGAGGGCGGTCTGGTTCAGCCGCCGGCCTGGGCCGTCATATCCGGTGTCGACCCGCGCCACAACAGCGTGCCCTTCATGAACCAGATCCTGTTCCCCAGCGTCACCGGCGGACCGGGAGGACCGTTCGGCGATGGGTGGCTCACCTTCGGGCACGCTGGCAACGCTGGCATGATGCTGCGCGACAGTGTCGAGATCGACGAGATTCATCACCCGATCATCGTCAAGCGACAGCACCTCCTGGTTGACACCGAGGGAGCCGGCGAATACCGAGGGGCGCCGGGCGCGTTGGTCGAATACGGCCCCACGCATGCCGCGCTCACCGTGATGTACGGAAGCGACGGCACCCTCCATCCCGCGCAAGGCACGCGCGGCGGGGGCGCGGGCGCAGCCGCGAATCAATGGAAGCGAGCAATCGACGGATCGAGGGTCGAACTTCCCACGAGCGGACTCGTCGAATTGGTGCCGGGAGAATACGTCGTCTCCGAGAGTTGCGGAGGCGGCGGGTATGGTCCACCCGAATGTCGCGACCCGCAGAAGATCTTGCACGAGGTGCGCGAGGGCTGGATCACGGCCGAGCGGGCACTCGATGTGTATCGGGTCGCCGTGGACGGCGGTCACGTGGACGTCGGGCGGACCGATGCTCTTCGTCTTCAATCCGCGCCGGGCGCTTCGATCAACTAGCCAAGTGTCCGACAACACAAAGGAACCACTGACATGACTGATTCATCCGCCGGTCGCCCCGTCACCGCAGAATCGCTGCTGAGGGCCCAGTCGCTGCCGGAGTCCGACGACTACAGCTTGAAACCCTCCGCGGCGCGCTTTGCTGACGGTGGACACTTCCGCATCGAGGTGTCCGGGGTGGAGCGCGTGTCGACCTTGGAGACTCTGCTCACCGAAGCCAAGCACCACGACGTGTTCGTACACCGGATTATCTCCTTCGGGGGCGGCGCGACCTTGCTGGACAAGGCCGAGCTGACCGACTTCGCGGCGCTGGCCAGCGAGAACGGCATCGAAGTTGTCGCCTGCCCCGGCCCGCGAGCCGGCTGGGACTCCGGACGCCAATTGGTCACGAGCGAGGGTGTGACCACCGGCAAGCGAATCCGCGGAATCGACAACATCAAGTACCTGCTCAATGACATCCTGCGGATCTTCTCGGTCGGTATTCGGGGCGTTCTCGTGGCCGACGAAGGTGTCCTCGACATCCTCAACAAGGCTCGTCAACGCGGTGACATCCCCATCGACGCGTTCTTCAAGGTCTCGGTCTACGCCGGTCACGCCAACCCAGCGTCCATCCGCCTGCTCGAGAGCCTGGGAGCCGACAGCGTCAACCCGGTCGGCGATCTTTCGCGGCCCATGCTGGCCGCGATCCGGGCGGCGACGACCGTGCCACTCGACATCTGGGCAATCACGTTTGACTCTTTCGGTGGCATGAATCGGCTGTGGGAAGCGGCCGACATCGCCCGGGTGGCCGCTCCGGTCTACTTCAAGATCGAACCTGGAGCCTCGGAGGAAGTGATGTACAACGGCTACATCGATCCCGAATACCACCAGAACCTGATCCGTCACAAGGTTCGGCATGCGGCGATCCTGACCGAATTGGCCGCCACAATCGGGTCGGATGTGCTGGCATCTCCGGCGCGCGCGAAGGCGACGATCGGCTAGGGACCAGTTCGAGAAGGCGGGTACCAGATGACGGAAAACGCTTCACAACCGCTGCGCAGCGCACGGTGGTTTGCTGGACACGACGTACCCGGTTTCGTCCACCGCACGGCGATGCGCTCGGCCGGCCTGGCCCGGGCGTCCTTCGACGGTCGTCCGATCATCGGAATCTGCAACTCCTGGTCAGAATTGATCAGTTGCAACCTGCACTTCCGCGCGCTGGCAGAGTCGGTGAAACGCGGCGTTCTTCAAGCCGGCGGGCTGCCGCTGGAGTTTCCGACGATCTCCCTGGGCGAGCAGTTGATGAAGCCCACCACGATGCTCTTCCGCAACCTCATGTCAATGGACGTAGAGGAATCGATTCGGGCCTATCCCTTCGACGCCGTGGTGATGCTCGGAGGCTGCGACAAAACGATGCCGGCTCAGCTGATGGGCGCAGCGAGCGCAGACGTGCCGACCATCCTGCTGCCGGGCGGGCCAGCCAACCCGGCCGTGTTTCGCGATCGCGCAATCGGCGTCGGAACCGACCTCTGGAAGTACACCGACGACGTGCGGGCTGGCCGCATGACGGTCTCTGAGTACGACGAGCTCGAGGCAGCGGCCGGCCCATCAGTCGGTCACTGCCCCGAGATGGGAACCGCGTCTACGCTGTCGGCCGTCTTCGAGGCCATCGGATTGACGCTGCCCGGAGCGAGTGCGATTCCGGCCACCGACGCCCGGCGCAGTCACATGGCCGAAGAGACCGGACGGCGGGCAGTTGGCCTGGCCCAGGCCGCGATTCGCCCGTCGGCCATTCTGACGCCGGCGGCGTTCGACAACGCAATCAGCGTTCTGGCTGCCATCGGCGGATCGACGAACGTGGTCATCCATCTGCTCGCGCTTGCCGGCCGAGCCGAAGTCGATCTGAAACTCCAGCGGTTCCACGAGATCAGCGAGCGCGTTCCGCTCTTGGCCAACGTGCGGCCCGCCGGTGAGCATCTCGTTGAACAGCTCTTCCACGCCGGTGGGATCCCAGCACTGATGAAGGAGCTTGCGCCGCTGCTGAACCTCGACGCAATCACTGTCTCGGGGAAAACCGTGCGTCAGAACATCGAATCGGCCCGAGTCACTGACCGGCAGGTCATTCGCTCGCTCGACGATCCGCTCCAATTACCCGGCGGTCTCGCCGTCGTGCGCGGGTCGCTTGCCCCTGACGGCGCGGTGGTCAAGGTCAGCGCCGCGAGCCCGGAGCTGTTGAAGCACCATGGACCGGCTGTCGTCTTCGAGAATATGGATGACCTGCGCGCGCGGATAGACGACCCCGATCTCGACGTCTCGCCCGACTCGGTCCTGGTTCTTCGCAATGCCGGTCCGATCGGCGGGCCCGGTATGCCGGAGTGGGGACAGGTTCCGATCCCGCAGAAGATGCTGCAACAAGGCGTGTCTGACATGGTGAGGGTCTCCGATGCCCGGATGAGCGGAACGGCGTATGGCACCACGGTGCTCCACGTCTGCCCCGAAGCCGCCGTCGGCGGACCATTGGCGCTCGTGCAGACCGGCGACACGATCGTGCTCGACGCCCGAGCCGGAGTGCTTGAGTTCGAGGTCGATGACACCGAACTGTCACGACGGCGAGCCATCTGGGTGCAGCAGGCCCAGATTCCCAAGTACACGCGCGGGTATGGCGCCCTGTTCTCGCAGCGCGTCATGCAGGCTGACACCGGCTGCTACTTCGATTTCCTGAGGGGACGGTCCAATGATCCCGACAGCGAACCCTACGGCGTCTTCTCCGGATGGATCGGCGGCTGGTGAGCAAGTCGAGTCGCCCGAGTCCCCGCTCCTGTGGCTTTGGCCGGTCAGCGCGTTGCGTCCAAGCCCGCCCCGACCACATCCATCGCCAATAGGGCTTCGTACTCGTCGGCGGTCTTGCCCAGGATCTCGCGCACGACGTAGGCCGAGTCCGCCCCCAGCAACGGCGCGGGTCGCCGGTGAAGCTCGTGCGGGCCGTTGCCGAATCGCACCGGGAGTCCCACGATCACCGTGGGTGGCGCCTCCGGGTGTTCAACTCGTTCGAGAAAGCCCCGCGACTCAAGTTGGGTGGCCTCGGGCTCGTGCGGCATGCGGACGTGCGCGACGGGAATCCCCGCCTGGCACAAGGTGTCAACGATGTCGGTCGCGTTGCGCGTGGCGCACCATCGGTGCAGTAGTGCGTCGATTGCGTCGGCGACGGAACGCCGTTGCGCGAGGGAGGCCGACCGGTCGACGCTCGACCCGAGTTCGGGGATGAGGTCGAAGAGAGACTGCCACTGCTTGTCTGACTCGACGGAGATCGCGACATATTCGGCGAGCGCATCGTCGTCAACGACAGCGCCCCGGTAGAGGTTTTGGGGTACGAACGTGGCGCTGCGATTGCCCGTACGCATCATCAGGTTGCCATAAGCGCTGTATTCGATGACCTGCTCGGCGGCGACATTCAGCGCACTGAGCACCATGGGCACCTCAACCGACAGCCCGCGCCCGGTTCGGTCACGCACCTCGAGGGCAAGCTCGATGGCGAATGCGCCGTGCGCACCTGCGATTGGGTCGCAGCAGCCGCTCGGGACCATCGGCGCGGCGTCCGGGTATCCGGTCACCCAAGCCATCCCTGAGACCTGCTCCATCGTCTGAGCGAAGCCAGTGCGGTCTCGCCACGGACCGGACAGTCCGAAGGCGGGCATCCGCACGACGATAAGGGCCGGATTGAGTTCCTTGAGATCGTCGTAGGTCAGCTGCCACGCTTCCAGGACACGGGGGCTGAAGTTCTCGATGAGCACATCGCTTCGGGCGACCAGCTCGCGAAGGAGCTCGCGGCCTTCGGGCCGGTCCAGGCGCAGACCAAGACCGAGCTTGTCGGTATTTGTTGCATGGAACAGCGGCGAGTGCTCCTGCCACGATGACTCCTCGGGCCCGCGCAGCGACAGACCTCGCATCCCATCGGGGCGGCCAGGCGACTCAACCTTGATCACTTCGGCACCGAGCATCGCGAAGAACTGAGTGGCCGACGGCCCAGCCCAGAACGCGGTCAGATCAATGATCCGCAGATCGTCGAACGGGCATGCCGCCGGGGCAGCCGACCCCGGCAATGGTCGGGCGATCGGTGCGGCAGCAGACAGTTCCCGCCATGCGGCGTTGTGTTCACCCAACCGGGGAGCCGGGCTCGGTGCGCGCAGTTGCAGACCGTGCAGCCGCACCGGCGTCTGAGGCTGCACGAAGGTGCTGTCGGCACTGCGCACGAACATCTCTTGCTCGACGAAGTGGTCGAACGACGGCGTCGTTTGACCGTTGCCAATCGCCGCGACGGGCACGCGCAATTGCGCGGCCGCCTCGATCACTTCATCGGTGGTGTGGACTCGCGTCCAGGCCTCGATCGCGGCCGTCACCTCAGGACGGCGCGCTTCACGCACGGACGCCCGGATGAGCGACTCGTCCTCGAGCCAGTCGTAACGCTCGATCAGCACGCAGAAATCGAGCCATTGCTGGCCAGTCACGGTCATGAACCCGACCCAACCGTCAGCGCTCGGGTGAATGCCCGGCAACAACGACATGGGGCGCGGGTCCCTGGGGTAGCCGGCTTGGCTGAAGTAGGAGACCGGGTGCATGTTGGTCAGTGTCAGCGCAACGGCGTCATACATGGCGACGTCGAGCAGTTCGCCAGCGCCGGTGACTCGGCGTCGGCGCAGTGCGGCGAGCGCGCCGATGGTGCTGTAGACGCCGGCCGCCCACTCCCCTATGCGTCCGCCGGTGCTGATCGGTGGGCGACCTGGGATACCCCGCCAGCCAATTGCTCCGGCCCAGGCCTGCAGGGTGAACTCGGTCGCCGGACGACTCGCCCAGGGGCCGTCAAGGCCGAACGGTGTGACCGCCACGACGATCAGATGAGGAAACGCGTCGCGCAGCGCCGATGGCGTCAGGCGATGGTGTCTGGCCAGCGTCGACTCACCCGACCACAGTGCAATGTCGGCCCAGGCGGCCACTGAGCGGGCGAGCTCGACGTCGGCGTCCGATACCGGGTTCAGCACCACACTTTGCTTTCCGGCCGCAAGGAAGCGGAACAATGCGCTGTCGACGCTGTCCCCGGCTCCCGAGTCCTCTGTTGCCGCGCGCCGTCGCAACGGATCGCCGCCAGGCGGCTCGAGTTTGACGACCGTGGCGCCGGCGTCGGCCAGCAGCTTCGAGCTGTACCCGCCCGCGATTCCGGTCGACAGATCCGCGACGACGCAGTCAACCAGTGGCAGCTGCTGCGCGGTCAGCCGGACGCCGCTTCGACGTCGACGAGAGCACCGTCAGGCTCTTGCAGCGTGACCTCGAACGCGTCGAGATCCCCCCGTCGGGTCAGCTCGTCATACGTCACTGGGTTGTACGGGCATTGGGTGACGACGCGGCCACTCGGCGCTCGGTAGTAGCGACTGCCGACGAGCTGCCACTGGTGGATGCCGGCGATCAGTTCCTGGAGTCGCGCGTTGTATTCGGCCACCACTTCCGAGCGAACCTCGAGCGCGGCGAGGTCATTGCTGCGCAGGTGGTCGATCTTCTCGATGATGTATCGAGCCTGCGACTCAAGCTTGTCGATGATCGAGCCACCGTTGGAGTTCGGCCCGTACATCATGAACATGTTGGGGAACTTCTCGACCGTCATCCCCAGGTAGGCGTAAGCGCCGTCTTTCCACAGCTCGCGCAGGCTCGTATTCTCCCGACCGACGACGTCGACCACCGAGAAGAACTTGTGCGCGGCATACCCGGTGGCGAGCACGATCAAGTCGGCCGGCGTCTGTTGTCCGTCGGCGGTGACGACGCCGTCATCGAAGATCTCGACGATTGGGCTGGTCACGAGTGTGACGTTCGCGCGATTGAACGTCGGATAGAAGTCTGAAGACACCAGGGTTCGCTGCGCGCCGACCGGCAAGCGCGGCGTGAGCGCGTCGCGCAGTTGCGGGTCCTCGACTGCGGTGACGTTCTCCAGTCCCTGCACTCGCAGCTCGGCCATTGCCTCGTCGTCGGTGACGTCCCAGGACCGCTCGACAAACCTGAGGCTGTCGGCCCGCCTCTGCGGCGCCAGCGACGGATTGGCCCGGCGCTCGGCGCGCTGCGCCTCCGTGTACACCTCGTCGCCCTTGGGGACGATCCAGTTCGAGGTTCGCTGGTAGACGTCGAGATGGTCAACCACGGGTGCGATCGTAGGGACGAGCTGGATGGCGCTGGCCGCCGAGCCGATCACGGAAACCCTTTTGCCCTCCAGCAGGGGGC
>JADEYI010002106.1_pt1 | contig 11206 bp, 11 predicted proteins | sample 8542331 | NCBI WGS metagenome assembly JADEYI01 (sample SAMN16510988, study PRJNA670497) | mine drainage metagenome | isolation source: biofilm near Copperflume 1 | place: Germany: Marsberg coppermine Kilianstollen | collected 2018-02 | reverse complement strand
GTGGTAACAACCATTCTTCCAGGAAGGAGAGCTTTTTACGCGGACGCGCGCACCGTTTGTTCAGTGGTCGGACGAATTATCGAGGTATCGAGGTTAGGTCTCGTCTGATCGGGGTTGGGCGGGAGCTTCGCGGTTCAGCCAGCGGACGCCGTTCGGGCGGACAGGGTGACGAAGTCCCTCGCCCAAGCCGGGTCGAATGGCGTCGCCGGCCCTTGCACGGTGTTGGCGACCAGGCGGGTGCCGTTGCCCGGTGCGGCGAAACCGCCCGGATCGATCGGGTTGTAGGTGACCAGGAAGGTCCAGTACGGGTTGATGTCGAGTTCCATGCCGCGCACCACGCCGGCGTGGACGAAAAGCTGGGCCAGCTGGAGGGGTGTGAGCAATGGCCCCGTCGCATACACGAGCGCCCCGTCGACGGTGACCCCGACCCCGGATCGCCATTGCTGCTCAACGCTGGGTACCGAGTGCGCGCACGATGTCGCACCGCAGGTGTTTCCCCAGGACTGCCAGTCGGTGCTCGCCGCCTGCGCCGTCGGTTCGCCTCTTTCGACGAGCGGCATCAGGTTCTGGCGGACGCCTATGACGTCCGAGGTCATCGACACGTCGTTGCCCCACGCACCGACGTTGACGGTCCCGTTCGCATAGATGACCAGGGACGCTGCCCCGGTCACCAAGGGGACCACGACTCGTCCCTCGGCGAAGTAGCCGCCACCGGCGGTGTCCATGAGGAAGCCACCGTTGAATGCTGCCACCAGCGACGCTGCCTGCGTCGGCTCGACCGGCGCCGTGTAGTGATACGGCCCACCGCCCGGACTCTTCGAGCCGGAGTAGAGCAGTGCGGACAGCAGATGGGTATCCATCCAGGCGATCCCAGCCGGCAGTGAGCCTCCCGGCGGAACCAGGGTTGTCTCGTAGACCGCTGGGACTCCACCGACGGAACGTCCGACAGGATGCCACCCGCCCTCACCTGCGGTGGTGAGTGCATTGAATGGCGCCAGTGCAGGGGGCACGGGCAGCGGCAGTCCCAGGCCTCCTGTTTCTTGGCCTCCGGTGCCCGACGGCACTCTCTTCGTCGACGGCGCTGGGGCTGTCGTGCTCGAATGGACCCGCGTACGTGTGGTCGAGTTGCCCGTGCCCGAGCTTGACCCGCCCGAGCTGCAGGACGCGAGGGCAATGGCCACGACGACGAGCACTGACTGACCCATGCGGCATGCCCAGCCGGAGCAAACGGGGATTGAGGCCACGAGCCCAGGTTAGGGAGAGCATCCTCATGGGGACCGAGACCGGCCAGAGGTCAAGAGATCTCAGCTGGTCAAGCTGAGGACGCAGCTCCCGACACTGACCTTCCGTTCGCCGTGCTTGGCGGTTGCGCCGGTGGCTGTGGGACCGGAGCGGCCCCTTGCCTCCCAGTGCGGGGGATGTATCTGGCCTTGCTCGAATGGTCACGCGCCGCGGAACTCACCTCAGACCGAGCAGCGGCGCTGGTCATGGGCGACCCGCTCGCACCTTGTCGTGTGCTGATGAGAATTGCCGGTGGGGCGCTACCGGGAATGAGCTTCGAAGCGTTCTTGAAGCAAGCCGGCGAGTACGCGGGCGAATAGCGAGGTTTCATAGCGACGGAAATCCGAGCCGGGTCGCACAGGTTGAGGCTCACGGCGTCTTGCGCTGGGGAGGCCGATCCTTGCTCCACAGGGATCCGCGCCCATCCGGATGCCGTCGCGTCCTGACGACCGACTCGGTCACTGGCGGATCCGTCTGAGAGGTCGGAACTCGGATGTGCCTGTTCGGGGGCTACCCCCACCCGACGAATCCTGCTGCCCGCATTCCCGTGGCCATCAATATTCTCTATGTTTGATCTGTGAGGATCGCCCAGACGAGGACTTCAGGGCGCTGCCATGGCCGGCGGGCCGCTCCCGACGGCCCACGCTCCGATCGCCGGCCCGCGTGGTGATCACCTGGGGATCGGAGCCCAACTCCAGGGTCGAGGAGATCGCCCGGACGATCATCGAGACTCCGTTCACCCGGCGGACCTGGTCGGAGTTGCTCTTTCTGGTCATGGGAATGCCGATCGCTCTCCTCAGTTTCGCGTTCATCGGCGTGACGTTGGCCACGGGTGTGGTGCTGGCCATCACCTTCATCGGGCTGGCCATCATCGCAATCGCGGTACGAGGGGCCCGAGGTATCGGAGGGATCCGGCGAAGGCTGGCGGCCGTGCTGCTCAACGAGGCCGTCGAAGAGCCGCTGGCATTCTCGCCGCGACCGGGCTACCTGGGGTGGCTCCAGTCTGCGCTTCGGGACCGCACGGGCTGGAAGGCGATGGCGTACGTGGCCATCAAAGTGCCCTTTGCCATCGTGGCCTTCTTCACAGCTTTCAGCGTGTGGTGGGACGCATTCCGAAACCTCACCTACCCTTCTTGGGGATGGGGAACCACAACCACCTGGCGGAGTGGGGAGTCATCCAAGTCCTCTTCCGGCCCGGCTATCTATCCCCAGAGAGCAGTGGACCGTTTGTCGGCATCGCCACGGTGATCACCGGGGTGATCTTCTTCTTTGTCGCCCCTTGGCCGGTGCGGTTCTTCGACTACCTCGACCGCCTGCTCATGAGGACGCTCCTCGCCCCCGATGCCACCACCGTCAGGATCCGAAACCTCGAGCGCGCCAGGGCCCAGACCGTCGACGCCTCCGCCGCCACCCTGCGGCGAATCGAGCGGGATCTCCATGACAGCACCCAGGCCCAGCTGGTCGCCCTCGCAATGCGGCTCGGGATGGCCAAGGAAAAGCTCGCCGATCCGGACCAACTCGATATCGATCAGGTCAGGAACCTCGTCAGTGACGCCCACAAGGGGGCCAAGGAGGCGATCGTCGAATTGCGGGACATCGCTCGAGGTATCCACCCGCCGGCCCTCGATGTGGGGCTCGAGGGTGCGCTGGCCACGCTGACGGCGCGGAGCACGATCCCGACCGAGCTGATCGCCACCATCGACGAGCGACCGAGCCCGGCCATCGAGGCGATCGCCTATTTCTGCGTGGCCGAGCTCATGGCCAACGTGGCGCAGCACGCCTTCGCCTCCCGGGCCACCGTCTCCTGTTCCCAGCAGGGTCGCTGGCTGCGCCTGGTGGTACGGGACGACGGCATCGGGGGGGCCCAGGCGGTCAGCACCGGTTCCACCTCGAGTGGGCTGAGTGGCCTATCGGAGCGTGTGCGGGCCGTGGACGGGAACCTCGAGGTCACAAGCCCACCCCGGGGACCGACGGTCGTGACCGTCGATCTGCCGCTTCGGGCCTAGGGGACGTGCCGATCCGGGTCGCCATCGCCGAGGATTCGGTCATCCTCCGCGATGGTGTCGTCCAGTTGCTCCAGGACCGGGGGTTCGAGATCACCGCCGCGGTCGCCGACGCCCGTGCGCTCAGGGAGGCCATCGGGAGGGAGCGCCCGGATGTGGTGGTTGTGGACATTCGGATGCCGCCGTCGTTCACGGACGAGGGGCTGCAGGCCGCGATCGAGCTTCGACGACAGCACCAGGGATTGGCGATCCTGATGTTCTCGCAGTACATCGAGACGCGCTACGCCGAGGAGCTCCTAGGCGACGACGCCGCCGGCATCGGCTACCTCCTGAAGGATCGCGTGGCTGACGTGAGCCAGTTCGTCGAGGCCCTGATGAGGGTGGCCTCGGGAGGGACGGCGTTGGATCCCGAAGTCGTCACCCAGCTCATGGGCGCCTCCCGGCACCGGGACTCGATCTACCATTTCACGACCCGCGAGCGGGAGGTGCTGTCCCTGATGGCAGAGGGGCGGACCAACACGGCGATCGCCGACTCCCTGTGTGTCTCCGAAGGCGCCGTCGAAAAGCACGTGACCAACATCTTCTCCAAGTTCGACCTGCCCGTCTCGCAGTCGGACCACCGACGAGTGCTGGCCGTACTCCGTTACCTCGACACGTGACCACCCACCTTCGGATCCATCGAGTGATCGATCCACCGGGACACCAGGGTGCCGCCGTCCGCAAGGACCGGGGGCTGTCCCCACCGCACAAACTCCCGCTAGCCGGATTCCGCCTGCAGATCGGCTGTCCTACCCTGGACCCATGATCCAAGACCGTCATCGACCCGCACGGACGTGCGATCCGCCCACGCTCACACCCTCACACCCAAACGGCAGCCTGGACTCGATGCTCACTATCGCCCCTGTCACAACCGGGAACTGGCCGGTGAACATCACGATGCCGACAGCGACCGAGGGGCGTCGCGATCTCGAGGATCCGTCGACCTCACCGAGGGCATGTTCCGCCACCTGGTGGTCACCGGCCGTTCACGATTGGCGCTGTACCTGGCCCGCATACCGGCCGGTCTGGCCATCGTGGTGCCGATGGTGGCCATCGGCTTCACCATCGTGTGCGCGGTGTGCGTCTTCGCCGCTCCCACCCAGGTCAACTACCAGGGCGTGAACGTGCCCGCCGGACTATCGGAGGCCGGTCTCGAGCACTGGGCCGCGGACCACGCCAACGAGGTGGTCTGCGGCTTCCCCTACAACGGGCCCAGCAACGTCGTCGCCGCTGTTCCGTGCGGCGGCCCGGCTGGCGGTCCCGGCGGTGCCATCGTCAAGGGACCGCAGGGCTCCGTGAGTGCTACTCCCCCCACTCCGGCCATGATCAGGGGCGGCGGTACAGATCGCCCAGCAGGACTATTCGGGCTACTCCAAGGTCTTCCTGTCCCCCTCGGTCGGACTCATGATCCGCACCGGCCTGTGGATCGAGCTCGAGGCCATCGTCGGGTTCATCGTCGGGCTGGGGCTGGGGTCCCTCCTCCGACAGCGAACCGTCGCCGTGATCCTGATGATCGTGCTGGAGATCGTCATCACGCCGATCCTGTCGCGGGCCAACATTCCCCACCTCATCAACCTCCAGCGCTCCATCGTCGGCCTGGGCGTCGCCCATCTCGAACCGGCAGGTCTCGGATTCGTCTTCGGAGGGGGTGGAGGGCCTGACGGGGGCCGTGGGACCTCCCTCCTGGTACCGGAGTCGAGGACGGCGGCGATCTGTGTCATCGTCGCCTGGCCGGTCGGCTGGACCGCACTCGGCGCATGGCGGATGGCGAAGCGAGACGCATAGGTGAGGTCGGCGAGCGATGGTGCCGCAGGGTGCCCCGCCTAGCTCTGGAGGCCATCCCAAGACCAGTGCGGAATCCCCAATCCGGGGGGGAACGTCGTCAGCAGACTGGTGATAGCGGGACATGGTCGTCGTCGTAGCCCAGGCGAAATAGTCGTGGAGCACCAGTCGAAGGGGACCGTTGTCGTCGATGCCGACGTCGTTCAGAGCCTGGTCGAAGCAGGCGATCGCACGACGGTCCATGTCCTCGTGTGGCCCGTTGCCGCTGTGCATCCGGACCACCGAGGTCTCGTCCCCGTAGGTGTCCGAGAAGGTGGTCGGACCTCCCAGCGCCTCTCCCCAGTATGCAGCGAGGCGCTCGGTGTGCTGAGGGTGGAACCCGTGGCTGAACGCATGAGCGACCACCTCGTCCGCCATCACGCGGCCATGCCAGGCGGAAGCCAGTAGACGAAGGCCCGCTTGGCCACCTACAGCGTCGAAGACACTACGCATGGTGCACAATCGCGCAGCGGGACGGCGTTGGCAAGCGAGCCGGATGCTCTCCAGACCAACGGGCTCGGTGGCGGGAGTTGCGACACAGGACCGGCTCGCTCGAGTGTTCGGACACCTTGCCTTCCTGTGTCGGTTCACGATGTGACAGTTGACAGGGCGCCGATTATGCGGAGGGTTGATCAGTGGAATCTGGCGGAAGGGGACTGAAGTGCTCAACAAGGTACGTTTGGCATCGGCCGGCTTGCTCATAAGAGGACTGGTCATTCTGGTGGCGGGCTGGGCGACGGCGTCCGAACATCACACCTGGGTCGTAGATCCCGGCACCGGCACCATCTCGGCTGCGGTTGCCTCGGCGAGTGCGGGAGACACCATCCAGCTCGAAGAGGGCACCTTCTTCGACACCGTCTTCGTCGGGCAGCTCGACGCGCATGGGAATCCGATGCCCAAGTCGCTCACCATCAAGGGGGAGGGGGACGAGACGGTCATCAAACCACCGGCCATCACCACCAACAATCCCTGCAACAGCCCCGGATCCGTCGAAGGGATTTGCGTGACGGGGCAGCTCGACGCCCAAGGCAATCCGGTCGTCTCGAACCCGGTGCATGACGTGACCATCTCTGATCTCAGGACGACCGGCTTCTCTGATTCGGGCGTGATCGGGTTCAACACGTCGGACCTCGAAGTGAGGAATGTGCGCTCTGATCACAACGGCGGCTACGGCATCGCCCGCTTCGTCTCCAAGCACACCGTCTTCGAGGACAACTGGACTTCTTTCAACGGCGAGGCCGGACTGTACATGGGGGACTCGCCCCACGCGGACAGCGTGGCGACCCACAACCAGAGCGATCACAACGGCTTCGGAATCTTCATGCGGGACAGCACCGAGTTGACGGCGACGGACAACACCGTGTGGGGAAACTGCATTGGCATCCTGGCCATCAACAGCGGCCACGGAGCGCCGGGGGACTTGCCGGCCGGCAACTACCGGATCGCCGAGAACGACGTTCATGGCAATGATGCGGCCTGCCCCGCCAGTCCGGATGGCGCACCTGCCACATCGGGCATCGGCATCGCCCTCGTCGCCGTGCACGACACGGAGGTCGTCGACAACTCGGTCAACGACAACAAGCCCAGCGGGCCGAGCATCGCCTCGGGTGGCATCGTCATGATCTCGAATCAGGTCGGACCGCCCACCGACAACGTGGTAACCGACAACCACGCCGAGGACAACCAGCCTGCGGACATCTTCTCCGACGGCACCGGCACCGGGAACAAGCTCCGAGGCAATCACTGCGATACCTTCGTGCCGGCGAGCCTGGACGCCTGCGGCGGCTAGCGCTCCAGTCTCAGCTGTCGCCCTCGCCCCAACCGAGCTCGTCGGCCAACAGCAGCAGGACTCGGTTGGGCAATCGTTCGCCTCGTTCGAGAAGTTTGAGGCAGCCCTGGACATAGGTCTTGCGCGCGTCTTGAATCGGACGCGGTAGGAGACCTCCGGCTGGAGGATGGATGCCGATGATGTCGGCAAGGCCCGTCGGTTGGCCGCCCTCGTGGTTCTCTCCCAGCAGCGATTCGATGACCCGGAGCATGTATCGCCTCGGCGGCGATCCCTGCTCCCATCGAGCCACTGACTGCTGCGTCACGCCCAGCTGATCGGCCAGTTCCCTCTGCGTTATGCCGTTGGTCAGGCGATAGGCACGAATCCGCTCGGCGAGCTCATCTGCATGCTCTGCTGGGTACTCATTTGTATCCATTACTTGTACACGGTAGTCGTCCAGTGTGGAACCGACAAGGGCCAGGCGGAGATTGCCGAGTAAAGGTGTCGAACTACATCGCTGTAGTTCACAACGGGCGGGTATGTGTTCAGACCGAGTGACGCCCTGGAGGGGCAGATTCGGGGGTCACTTCGCTACCGTGTGATCAAGGAACGGTGACCGCAGTTTCATGACGATCGGAGGCGGGCTATGACCGCAAAGTCTGATTTCACCACCGAGGAGTGGCAGCTCGTCCTCGAGGCCCCACCCAGTGCGGGCATGATCGTGGTGACCGCTCAGCGAGGGGGGTCATTTCGCGAGACGATCGCCATCGCCAAGGCCTATGTCGAAGCGCGCCAGCAGCACGGAGAGAGCGAGCTGCTGGATGAGATCGTCGCCGCCAAGCCCGAGCGGGACCATAGTCACTACCATTCGCCAGAGGAGCTCAAGGAGCACGGGCTGCAGCATCTGCGTGATGCGATCGCTCTGCTCGAGAGTAAGGCCACACGCGCAGAGGTCGATGACTACCGGCAGTTCATCGTCACGCTGACCCACAAGGTGGCCGCTGCTCACCGGGAGCACGGGGTGGGGATCAGTGAGCCGGAACAGGCGGCGATCGACGACATTACAAAGGCACTGGCCAGCCGTTGACTCCGAGGAATGACTCGGACGCATGGCCAAGCTGTACGCATGACCCCTGGCTCGATGCGAGGATTGCGGGATGCGCATCGGACTGCACGCCCTCGGCATTGGTCCGGGCGCCGATCCCGGGGTGATCGGGACGGTGGCCCGAGCCGCTGACATCGCCGGATTCTCGACGCTGTGGTCTGGCGAACATGTCGTGATGGTGGATCGGCCTGACTCGCCCTATCCCTACGCCCCGGATGGGAAGATCGCCGTCCCATCTGATGCTGACTGGCTCGACCCCGTGATCGCTCTGTCGTTTGTGGCTGCGACAACGTCAAGGATCCGGTTGGCCACCGGGATACTGCTGCTTCCACAGCACAATCCGCTCCTGGTAGCCAAGCAGGCCGCCAGCCTGGACGTCCTTTCACGAGGTCGATTCCTGCTGGGTATCGGGATCGGCTGGTCATCTGAAGAATTCCAAGCCCTTGGGGTCCCATTTCGAGGGCGCGCCCGGCGAACTCGGGAGTTCGTAGAGGTCATGCGCACGTTGTGGCGGGAGGACAGCGCTTCCTACGAAGGCGAGTTCGTACGGTTCCGGGAGGTGCGCAGCTATCCCAAGCCCATTCGCGATCGCCGAGTGCCGGTGGTATTGGGCGGTAACAGCGATGCGGCGCTCGACCGGGTGGTCGCCTACGGCGACGGTTGGTACGGCTTCAACCTCTCCAAGGGCGAGACAGCGGAACGAATGGATTCACTGTCGGCTCGGTGTGAGCAATCCGGTCGGGATTTCGCCACCCTTGACATCGCGGTTTCGCTACGGGACGGATCACCGGAGGACGCCGTCGAGCTGGCCGCAATGGGGGTCACTGAACTTGTGGTGGTGGATGCACCTCCGGCAGACCCCGGTGATGCCGATCGTTGGGTGACTGCCCTAGCCGACCAATGGAGAATGGCTGACTAGAAGCGATCTCGCATTGCAACGATCAGAGGGATCCGTCCTCAGTTGCCTGCACTGAGGTCCCGACCTTCGAGAACCGTGGGTTCCAGCGGTGGTGCCTGTACTGCGATGGAGGTTGACTCGCTGCCACCGTCGATCTCGAACACCTTGCCGGTGACCCACGAGGAGGCATCCGAAACGAGATAGAGGACAGCACAGGCGATGTCCTCCGGTTCGCCGGGCCGGCCCATCGGGGTCCCCTCGACGAATTGTCGCCTGAGGCTGTCGTCGGTAAGCACCACGTCAAGAGACCGAGTGGCAACACCCCCCACGTCGATGGCATTTACCCGCACGCGTGGAGCAAGCTCGGGCGCGATGTTGCGTGTGAGGCGGTCGAGGGCGGCCTTGGCTGCCCCGTAGGCCACAAACATGGTTTGGGTCATGCTCGCCGACCGTGACGAGATGTTGACCACAGCCCCGTGGCCAGCAGTGTCGACGATGTGGCGTGCGGCCAGCTTGGTGAGGGTCAGCGGTGCCGTCACATTGAAGGCGAACGTGCGGGCCATGAACCCCTCACTGGTGTCCATTGCCGCCCGGGGCATCGCGCCACCCGCGTTGTTGACCAGGATGTCGAGCCGGCCGAACTCCTCGACGGTGGCTTCGACAAGATGCTCACAGGCGGCCTGTCTCGTGACGTCTGTCGGCACCACCAATGCTCGCCGACCGAGGGTGCGGATCCGATTGGCCACCTCCTCGAGGTCAGACCGGGTGCGGGCCCCCACGGCCACGTCTGCCCCCGCTTCGGCCAGACCGATGGCGATTCCCCTGCCGATTCCGAGCCCGGCACCAGTGACGATTGCCACCTTCCCCTCAATCCCGAACCGATCAAGGATCATTTGGTCTACGGGTCTCCTCAGCACACGGCCCAGCTCCGAACCTCGGGGCACCTGGTCCATGTCTAGCCCACTCGGACGGAGCGAAACCGTCGGATCTGGAGCGGACGGCCACCGCCACCTGAGGTACGGGCGGATTAGGGTCAAGGCGTCATCAGCGGCCGCACCCGAGTCGTGACTCAGTCTCCATTCTGCAACCGACCTTTGAACGGATTCGCACAACCGAAATGGAATCAACATGAAATTCTCGGTCACTTATCCCCTGATCACGCATCCCTCCAGCCCTGAGCTCATGACCAGGGAAGCCGTCTCTCGCTTCGCCCGTACTGCCGAGGACTCGGGGTTCAACGGCATCGGCTTCACCGACCATCCCGCACCGACCGACAAGTGGCTCAAGGCCGGCGGCCACGATGCCTTGGACCCCTTCGTGGCCCTGACGTTCTGTGCCGCTGTCACGGAGCGAATCCGTCTCATCCCGAACATCGTCGTGCTCCCCTACCGCCACCCCCTCATCGTCGCCAAGATGGTAGCCACTCTGGCCATGCTCTCCGAAGGACGTTTCACGCTGGCTGTGGCCACCGGCTACCTGCGGGGGGAGTACCGGGGCCTCGGCATCGACTTCGAGGAACGCAATGCGCTGTTCGACCAGGCCATCGACGTGCTTCGGGGGATATGGACCCGGGATGACTTCTCATTCGAAGGTGCCGGCATCGACGCCAAGGGACTGACAGCCAACCCGAAGCCCAACACAGCACCGCCGATCTGGATCGGAGGCAACAGCCGGCAGTCCCGGCGACGTGTCGCCCGCTACGGGGACGGCTGGACGCCCTTTCCCGCACCCAGGTCCCTGTCCGGCACCACCAAGACGCCCCCGCTCGAATCGCTCGAGGACCTCACCGTCATGCTCGACGAGCTCTGGCAATTCCTCGACGAGGAAGGACGGGCCAGGTCGGACATCGACGTCGCCTTCAGTACTCCTGCCGGTGGACGGCTCGATGAGGGGTTCGACGCCGAAGCCCATATGGCTGCGCTGGACGAGTTGGCCAAGGTGGGCGTCACATGGGTCGGAGTGTCCGTTCCCAGTGCATCTCTCTCGCAGGCTCTGGAGGCCCTGGAGCACTACGGATCGTCCGTGATTGCCCCACATCGATCATGACCGGTTCGCCCAGGCTGACCGCCCGCTGGGGGTTGTTCGTCAACAGGGCTTCGGCGTGGTGAAGAGTCCTTGCTGTGCCGTCAGGTCATGGGCGATCTGTTGGCCATAGAGGCGGGCTCCGTCGTCGCTCAGATGCACGCGGTCCACGCTACGAATGACCCTGAGGTGACCGCAGGTCGCCTTCTGGATTACTGGGTCTACGCGTTCAACTGGGGAGAGCGGGTTCTGATTCTCGGTGGTGAGGG
>JADEYI010002105.1_pt1 | contig 11220 bp, 14 predicted proteins | sample 8542331 | NCBI WGS metagenome assembly JADEYI01 (sample SAMN16510988, study PRJNA670497) | mine drainage metagenome | isolation source: biofilm near Copperflume 1 | place: Germany: Marsberg coppermine Kilianstollen | collected 2018-02 | reverse complement strand
CATTTCAAAAGTGAAGCCTTTATTGAGGTGGCTCGTTCTGTTTTGCTGCCAGGTGTACCAGGGCAGCGCGCGGAACAAGCAGCATGGAGGCATCGCCATCGGAGACGCGCTGCTGGATGCGCTAGCCTCCCCAGGGCTGCGCGTGGCCGCCAAACAGCGCGCGGCCGTTCCGGGCCGGGACCGCGCGACGGCGGCCGATGCCACCGCCGGGGAGGAGGCGCGCGGGAGGGGCGGCAAGCGGAAGCAGGGGGTGCATGTGGATCTCCCAGATGTCAGCAAGGAGGGCAGGCGAGTCACTGTGCTGCCCTAAGACCCTCTTTTTTGGTAACCTGGGGGGCACTAATTCACAAGATGCGAGCTGCATTGCAAGTCTGCAACCCGTGGGTTGTTAAGACACAGGGAAAAAGGGCTTGATCTGTTGAAGACCTTTTGGAGGAACTCTCTTGGCCTGCCATGTCTGATTGCAGCACTTGTCCGCATTTCTTGTGTCAGCCAAAACTATTTCTGCAAATAAAACCGGTGCATACACTGTTGAGCTGTCCTATAAAGCCTGCCTAGGTGACGACCGGCAATGAGGCAGGGGTTGTGTGTGCTGCAGGCACAAGGAGTACACGGACAGGGTGCCCAAAGACAGCGAGGCATTCATGGAGGGCCTTGCAGCATTCTACTCCGAGCACGAGACGGATTTGCCAAAGCCAGTGGTGCGCTGCGCTACCTGCCAGACACTCGGAAACTGCACCAGACTCTTATTGAAAGGAATGGTCAGTATGGTGAGGTGAGGCAGGCTGACGTGGCTGGGCTCATGCATGTGTGACTGATTGCAGGTGGACAAAACGCCACTCGATCTGTACTTCATCTTCAAGGCCGTGGCACAGAGGGGAGGCTACCAGGCAGTCTGCGTGCAGAGGTGAGCCCCAAGGGATATCATTCCTTTGGAAGCCTGGCATTTATCTTGGTCTTCACTTGCTTCGCCCAGATCGTTGCCTTGCAGACTATCATACTCACTACAGCGTACATGTTCAGATATGATGTCAGGAGCACAAAGACTGGGTTCCCTGTGCGTTTGCTTGTTTTGTTGAAGGAGGAAGGCTTGCAATGCTCCTTATTTTGGTCTGTGTTTGCTCCTTCACCCTTCTGAAGTCATGGATGCATGCAGTGCAACACACTGGCCCCCTTCGGAGACTTGCATTGAAATAGAGCTGATCACTGAGACGAGCGGGTTTGTGCGGCCCTAGGCATTGGCTGGCAGTGAGCACGGAGTGGCGCCCGGAGCTGAGGGAGAAGTCGAGCCTGTCAAACTCTGTGCGCAAGAACTACGAGCGCGTGCTTCTGGCGTACGAGGATCATCTGAGCCAAGGCGCGGCCGAGCGACTCATCCAAGTCACATGGGGCGCCAAGTCTGCCGGCAAACGCGAGGCCAAGGCACAGCGGGAGGAGGTGGAATCCCTCCCTGCTTGACAGATTTGAAATCGAGTGGAGACTTTGCTGATGTGGCAATCCGAATCCGGGGAAAATGCGGAAGATGGGTCTCTTGTGCATGGGATGAGCCGAGGAGAGGCGGGGTCCACTGTTGTATCTGGTAATGGTAATCCACAGAAGGCATCTCTTACCGAGATACGTAACAGCGACAAATAAAATAGTATTGAACGGTTAAGCCGCAAATATGGTAATTTGCGCTGCAGGCAGAGCAGGAGGAGAAGCCATCTAAAAAGGCGTCAAGGAAGGCAGCAAAGAAAACAGCCAAAGATGGAGCAGACTGTGCGGAGGAGGAAGCTTCTGAGCAGCAGGTAAGAGCCAATGACTGCCAACACTGCCAGAGAACTCTACTCTACTCAACTGCATTTAGACGTAGATGAACCGGGAAATGGTGAGGAAAATTCTTGCATGCTGAAGAATATGACTTGTCCTGGGCAGGGTACAAAGGCGGCTGCGCCTCCGACCGTGCTAGATGAGAGCAGCAGCACTAGTGAGTCTGATGCAGCATCCTCCAGCGGTTCAGGTGAGGGAGTGCTTCCTACCTGAAGAAAGGACAAAAAACAAATGTGCAGCACTTCAATTTTCTTCCTGTTTACACAGGCATCAAACGGTCCCACAATTTTCCGATAAGGTTGTCTGCATGTCTTGACGCAATTTTTCTTTTTGTGGGTTACCGTGACTTAAGATACTGGTAATTCATGCAGAAGAGGGCATTCCACCAGCCAAGGCGCCTGCAGCGCCTTCGCAAAAGCGGCGGCTAGAGAGGGAAGGCAGGCCACAGAACGGAAAGCTGGAAGACCTGCAGCAGCTGGTAATACACCACATCCAAAAGGCTCAACTCCTATGCACAACTGTCCGATTCTTCTTGCTCTTGCCTCTTCTTCAGATCCTGTTGGAGGCACTTCTGGTGATGTGTGACATGCAAACGTGCCTGTGTGAATTTCAATATCATGTTTGCACATGTATAAGTGAGGGTGTCTTTTAGTTCCTTGCAGATAGGATACATACATGTTGTAGCTTGGTGATCAGTGCAGACCTCCTCGTCGAAAGTCGCCAATAAGGGATGGTTGGGAAAAGGACCGAGTAACTAATTTCCATGCTCTTGTCTGTAAAGCAGAAGAGGCAACGGCTTGAAAAGCAGAGGCGGATGCAGCAAGATGCCTACGCCTCGCTGGATACCGATGAGCCTCCGCCCTCAGCGCCACTGCAAAAGCCGGCAGCCAAACTCCGCGCAGGAGGTGTGCCCTGAACTTAAGCTCTTTCCTGCAGTCCGCACCGGACATGCATGTGACATGCAGCTTTGCAGCTGTGCTCTGCAGCCTGTTCACCCGCATGCAATGTGTACCTGTTAACCTCATCCATATTAGCAGGCTTATACACATTTGCGCGTGCTTGTCTGGACACATCTGAGTAATCACGTTGTACGTGACAGTAATGGTTGAGAAGCTGTGGAACTCGCTATCAGCCCTGAATGTGCTGGAATGATGTAATCTTTCTTTCATTTCTAGGTGCAGCGGGACAGGCAAAACCGCCCGGCAAGGGCGCCACTCGACTGCCGCCTCCGCAGGCGCAGCCGCCTAAAAAAGGCAGCAAACCCGGCCGCACCATGCTCATGATGAAGTTCCCAGAGGTAAGTGCATGCTAGGAGTGTCCTGGAAGCCTCTTGGGACGGCCTCGTTCAAGAGCATGCATCAGGAGCTTTCATCCCATGCTCTGTACTGTACACTGCTATGCAATCACCCCTGTTGCGTAAATTTGAGACTCACCTATGTGTCAAAAAGAAGGATGAAATAGAGCATCACCGGCACACGACCCCTGCAAACAGCTGAACTTGAAAGATTCTTTCTGAGCCTGTACATGCATTGCTTCTCAGGCTGTGGGATTTGGCACTTTTTGAGGCTTCTGTGCATGGTTTTGCAGCGGCACCAGCTACCCACAAAGATGCAGGTGTGGGCGCGCATGAAGAAGTTCCAGAAGAACGCCGCTCTGACGGTGGAGAACGTGCTGCGCTCTGAGGAGAAGAAACTGGTGTCGATAAAGTACGGGACGCCAGAGGAGGCTGCTAAAGCAATGGCGTCACTGGAGCAGATGCCCGTGATCTTCTTTGCCAAAAGGGTGCCGCCCTTATCAAATGCACGGCTCAGAAGAAATGCGGTGTCAGGTTTTGAGCATGTCATGGCGCTGGTTGCGAGGTTGAGAGCTGCTAGAACTTGGCTGTAGATAGGCAGGGTCTAGGGGCACTGAACCTTTGCCACCAGCGGGATGACGATGGGGTCATTGTCTGTAAGCCTCCTGCGCAGATCCCTGACGAGTGGAGACACTCTTATCACATATCTAGCTTGACAGCTGCTTGTACCAGGATGCCCTGCTACAGTCAAAATATACCTTCCTTGTGTTCTGCAGGAAGCGGTGGGGCTGAGGTTGGAGGTCCCCAGGCCAAAGCCGGCACCCGAGACCGCAGGCGCGCGGCCCAACAGTGCCGATGCTATGCCGGCGGCCGCGGCGCTGCCGACACCGGCGGCCGCCGCCTTGTCGGCGGTGCTGATTCAGATGCCGACGGACCCCCGCAAGGCCGCCCAGCAGCCGTCCGACCCCCGCAGGCCTCCCGCTGTGGCGGCTGCTCCGCAGCTGCCGCAGCCGGCCGCGGTACCTATCATCCCCAGCGACCCCCGGCGCGCACCGGCGCCAAAAACCACTGTCATTGGTGCGCGACATATACCACCCGTCAGATGATCACACTACTTCTTTTGCCATATATCTTTGCTGTTGTTTGAGAAGTATATTGCCAAAACAAGGCGTCGAGAACTGGGTGAGGCAGGGTCTTGGCGTGCAGGGGACCCAAGTCAGTTCCAGAACAGGGTGCTCTCCGGGCCCGGGCAGGCGGCGGCCGCCAACCCCTACGCGTCAGCCTCCTTCCCGCAGCAGCAGCAGCAGCAGCCATCTTATGTGCAGCAGGCATACCCCGCAGCCAACCCACCCGCGTACGCCCCGCAAGCCTACACTTCAGACCCGCGCACAGCAGCAACGGTCAGATACGCCCCGAGCTATCCACCGGTGCCGCAGCCGCAGCCGCCGCAGCCGCCAATGGATCCCCGCGCTAAGATCGAGGCGATCCGAGCAGCCATCGCCGCGCAGACGGCCCCGGCGCCGACCGCAGCGGCCGCCCAGCCGGGCAGCGGGCACCTGCCTGCAGTGGCCCCTTCGATCCTTGAGGCACAACCGCAGCCGCAGCCGCTGTTAGCGGCCGCCTCGCCGGCTGCGCCGCTCCCCGTGGCCACCTTTGACCTCTTCAGCATCCTACAGAACGCCGGGGTGAAGCCGGCCGTCTCTAGCGCGCCCCAGGGCGGCTCTGTCGGCCCTCAGGACAGCGATAAGCAGCCAATCTCGCAGCTGGAGTTGAAAGCATCGGTGGAGCAGAGCTTGGCTCCGGCTCCTGACGGTGCAGTTGCCAGTAGCTCAGCAGCAGCGGAAGGTAAGCAGGAAGCGAAAGAGGAAGTGAAAGCTGAAGAGGCAGATGCGGCGCCTGTGACGGGGCCGGTGGCTTCCGCGCCCAACATTACGGCAGAGATGATGCAGCTGCTTGGGAAGTTGGAAACTGGAGCGGGCCGCCTGGATGCCACGCCGGAGGGCAGCACTGAGATTGAGCCTGCGCCGGAGCCCAACCTTCAACAGGAAATGATGCAGCTGCTGCACAAATGTGGCGGTGCATGAGGATTTTTTGTCTTTGCTCGTGCATCAGCTGATATTCCATTGGCCTGCTGAGGTGCGGGGCATGATGCAGGGAATGCGTTTGACTGCTTTGGTGTGGAATAGTTCTTAATTTATGATTAGGTGCCGCTCGTGACCTGTGTTGAAAGGAACCCTGTCACACCATATGACTGCAGTGGACCGTTTTGAGCACATCAGTCATTTGCAGGAAAGGGGTACACATTTCCGGACAGAGCTCTCGAGTCACATGTGCACATGCGCATTAGAAACCCATGTCCCATTCTAAGAACGCTCTTATGATCCTTTTCTACCCTCTATCTTGTCTTGAGAAAAGAGGCAGGAATCTGTGGAAGCCAGTTTAAGCACCAAGGAAGCTACGTAGCTGAGGTCCATGTGCCACGGGTCTGCTTCGTCATCAGGCAGGGTAAAAGCACAATTCCGAGGTCGAAGATGGAACGAAAGACTTCAGTAAAGGCTACTCCACCGTTCAAATAGAAAACCTGCAATGCTCATAGATATGTCGTATATACCGGAGCACATTCTTAGCCATCCTAACAATATGTGACACGCCGTGATCTGATGTCGAATGTGAGTTCGAGCGTGCTCCGTGTGGTTGCGGCCCACAGGTGATTTACATGCAACAGCACTTATACAACTTGGAAATCTCTACTCTAGTATATCTTTTCACAGCTGTGCGTAGGACCCCACAAGAAAAGGGTTTATCAAGTGCACCAGATCAAGGATGAACCCATGCCGTATCCTTGGGCATGAGAACGCAAAGAATCCAGTGTGATCAGGTGCTCTCAGTCAATTTATTAATGTTCATCTAATCGCTGCTTAGGGCAAGTACTTTGGATTGTCTCCGTTTAGCTGTTTAGGAAAGGGGATCCTTGATCACTTCAATATCGTACATCAGTAAGCGGGTGCCTCCTGAGAGAGCTGGTATTGTTCAGGAAGAGCGTGACTTTCGTCCTCGGGCCTGTCCATTCCAAACCTCTCGCACATGCATTCACAATGCTTTTTTAGGCCTTCTAAGGTTCCTGTTGTGTCAGGCCAGTGTCAGCCCCATGTCGCAAATACTTCTAAAATTCAGAAGGCGATGTTCAGGTCTACCCTGGGATCCTGGCTCACGGGCTGCAAGTGCCAAATTACTTCATTCAAGTACCTTTGTGACGTGGTAATTGATAGAGGTCGTGTCCTGCCCAGGCCTCCTTTTGTGTTCATCGACGGAACCAGGAGAGGCAATGCAGCCTTCTACGGGTTCCTGGTCGATCTTTTGCCTGTACTGTTCCAGACAGCTGGCCTGGGGAACTACACGCTAGAGTACTACAACTCCACCAACAGTGGGGGAGAGAGGCTGCAGAATGGCACATGGACAGGCATGCCACTTTTACTGGACTGAGTACGCTTGTCTTGTGAAGATGCTGTGGCGGCAAGAATGTGCGGATTTGTGAGAGAGGAAGAGAGTTGCAAATCTTGTGAACAAAGGAATGCCAAACTTGCGGCCGGCTGATGGGCACATGGCGCAAGACAGGGAGTTCAGCGCTAGTCAGCAGCCATTGGGTGAAACGGATGCGGTTGCTAAGTGCAACATAGGGCAGAAACGAGGGGCTGCTTCTAATGACAGGTTATGATACATGCATGCTGCAGTTGCGAGGTGTGGGTGGGTGCTTGACTAAGCTATGTGATGTGCAGGGATAATGGGGGAGCTGCAGTCGAGGCAGGCCAATTTTGCAGCATTCCCGCTGACTCTAGTGCCGGGACGGTGCGTTTGTAACTTTGCTGACTGGGCGCTTCAGGGACTTCTGAAACGCTGTAGTATGTCTGCCCAACCAAGAGGAGCACCTGAGGAAATGGGCCCAATCGTGTTGTGGCCTGCTTGAATGTGAATCAAGCTGCAAAGACATGGGCTAGGGAGCTCGAAACAACAGCAGTTTCACAGATAGATGGCGATTGGAGACTAGTCCATTGTTAAAGCAAGTGCCTACGTGCGGACCACCCTGGTTTGTCTGCTTTGCATGCAATGGCTGAATGGGGTTGTAACTTAGTTCCTTTGTTATCCTACTGTGCAGGCCAGTGGACATCGATATTACCTACTCCTATTATGCAGGTGACGCAGAAGCTCATACCATAGAATACCTAGCCTGACTTGGTTCCTTTTGTCATATCAGACAGAAAGACTCTCTTGAGCTGCTGCCCCTGCCAGGTTGAATGTGCACATTCACAAAGTGGCAGAACTCTTCCCTGAATAACAGTCAGAACAGAGACACAGGGTTATGCAAGCCCCACTAAATTTATTCCAAGCACCGACAAGAGCATGCATCTGCCGAGCCCCAGCCTTTGTTCCTGTGTGCGGCGCAGTCGGATGCCGGCCTGTCTGCATGCTGTCCAAATTTGAATTTGAATTTGAGCTTTGGCGCAGGGGGATTGGGCCTGTTGGTGCAGAAAGGGCAGCCCAGAAATGACCAGCTGCTCTTCTTGCAACCCTTTGATGCGCGGCTGTGGGTCACACTTCTGGGCACTGCCTTTGCAGCCGCTCTCGTGCTGAAGCTTCTGTCCCTGTACACTCCTCTGGGAGACAGGTGAGCGAGCGCTCCATTACGTGGGCCCAGGGTCTCTCTGTTCTGCGCTTACCTCAGCATTTCACATTTGTTGTCTTGTGCTATCATTTTGCACTGCCTTGTACTTCCTGCGTTCTGTCTTTGGTTCTGTTGAACAGTAGAACATGGTGAACTCATGTACATTCAATACACACAGGCACATGAAATGTTTGCAAAAGATCGAGATGTCCCACATCTTGCTTCGATCTCCATCATATGATTTCCATTCGAGACATGCAATCATGCAAGTCGATAGTGTGTCATAGATTGCTGACAGATATGGGTTTGATCTCTTGACCCTTCGCTTCCTGTCAGAAGCTCTTTGAGCCCCATGTGTGCAGTGACATGAGCATCAGAAGGCTTTCATCTGAAGGGAGTCCTGTTTGGCTGCGCAGTGAGATCCACATGGTGCATGCTTTGGATGATGGCGAGCATGCAGAGGGGAGGAAGTACGAGGTGGAACACTGTGAGTCCCCCTCTCCAGCTCCAACAATTCCTCTTCATCAATCAGCCCATGCCCTTTGAACACAGCAACCTGGAGTGATTGCTGATGGCTGCCTTGGTGCAATTTTGAGAATATATGTGACCCACTAGAGCGACCGAGCCGCTGCAAGCCACTCGTGTTAGATCCCGCAAATGTACTGTCAGCAGCACATCAGCATCTTCCAGAAGCCAAGAGACATGCAGCATGCAAAGTCTGGCACATGCTATCGCAACGTCAACTTTGTGTTGCACAATGTCAAAGTTTGCAGCCTGAGACGCAAGCTCTCACCTGAAAGCAGCTGCCAATCCTCCTGACATGATAATCTGCTGCCACAATGCAGGCAGCAACACTGCATCAGCAGCTGCAGCTCAATTTGCACTGTTCCTTTCTTCAAATGCTTGTCCACCGCTCCTGACATTAGTATCTGCTGCCACAACGCAGGCAGCCGCGTCACATCAGCATCTGCAGCCTGAGGTGCACTCTTTTCCCCCCTGAAAGCTCGTCCCATTGCTCGTGACACAATTTTCTGCTGCCACATCGCAGGCAGCGACAGCGTGCTGCTGGAAACTTGGATGGCCATGTTTGGGGAGCGGCGGGGACTGGCCATCGGCCGCAGCTGGGCCACACGCATATTCGCCATTGCCTTCGCCTTCTTCTCAGTCGTCGTCATGGCGGCATGTGCGCACTTTGCTTGATCCCCCGGTCGCATACGCCTCTTTGTGCATACAGACACTGCTTTTCTCATGCGCCATTTCCTGCAAATGCTGCCAGTGGTGTCCTGTATCACGCTGATACGGGCTGTATTATGCTGATACGGCCTGGTACGGCATGTGGTATGCTGATACGGGCTGTGGATCGAGGAACAAGAGGAGAGCAGTATGTGCTATGCGTGCATGCATGCATTTTGGCGCATGACGCCTCACGCGCTCAGAGCCTGTCATAAGTCTCTGTTGCCTTGCCTAACGTGCTGTCCCCTGATGGCTTCCTTGGAGTGGAGAGACCATAGAACGTGGACAGCGGTGCATGGCTCATGCAAGCCTGTTCCGTAAACACACAAAGCATGCAAGATACAGCCGCTACATCGAGTTGTTGGTGTTGCGCAGACACCGCCAACTTTGCATCCATTCTGACAGTGCTCCAGATTTCCCAGCCCATCTCCAGCCTCAAGGATCTTACCTCTCGCAATGGTGAGCACACTTCGCCTCATCTGTGCCAATTGAAATCGATGACGCCTTATTGACCGTTGCCTCTTGCATGCAAGTGTGGAGGTTATGTGAGTCAACGTGAGCCTACATTAGTAGTCATGGTAGATCAGTCACTGATGTTCACCACTGACTTGAGCTGAGCAGTGGTGGTTGCCGCAGCGAGGCCTTCGCATGCACCCCATGCATGCATTGTCTGCCACAGCTAGATGCAAATAGAGGGGACAGCTGAGCCTCTGGTTTGCTGTGTACATGCAGGCACAGTAGCCATCAACCACAAAGGGAGGGAGTAGCTGAGCCTCTGGCTTTCTTTGTGCATGCAGGCACAATAGCCATCAACCCAAGCGGGGCCACCAAGAATTTCTTCGACAACACCAAGGATCCAATCAGCGCTGACGCCGGCACGCGCAGAACATACCTCCCGGACACAATTGCAGGCACGCCCGCAAATGAACAACCCAGAATTCAGTGTATACATTGGCTTCATTCCAGAGGTCTATGGGGTTCATACTGCACAGTTGTGTCAAAGCAGATCAACCAGCCAGCTGGGGGACGCCAGAAAGTCAGTAGAGCCCTGTGTAGGTTTTGATTCGCCGTCTTGCATCAAACACAATTTCTCTGGCTGCTCAAAGCAGTTCTCACCTGATAACCTCGAGAATGGAACGAATGGCATAGGCTTGTCATTCTCATTTGACCGTTGCACAGAGAGAGTGGGGTGGTATAGTCTGCAAAGTCATACAGTCAAAGGATGCTGATTCCAATGCTAGGAAATCGAGGGATTTCCGCCAGATCGCATCTTAGGCATGCAAATCTAGTGTCTCGGGGGTTCGAGCTCCCCCATACATTAAGGTTCATCCACAGTTGCTTAGGGTAAGGGCCATTGGTGTTGGGTTTCATGGAAGGGGCCTAAACAGTGATAAAAGAATTGTCACGGGGAATGGAACAGTGAATTCAGGGTTATAGTTTATGTTACCCTTTCAGAGGTTATGGCACATATACCGTATATACTGGTTGATTTTCAAGGTCAGGGGGTGTGTCCCGAATGACTCATGATGAGGATTGCGGCGCCGGCAGGTGCGGCGGCGGTGAGGAGTGGGCGGGCGGACGCTTACATAACCGATGAGTCGACGCTGCAGTGGTATGCGGGCCGGCAGCCGTGCGATCTGTCGGTTCAAGGCGACAACTTTGGACCGGGCGTGCTCGTGTACGGACTCCAGAAGGACTCCCCTTTCACCAAGCCTCTCAATGCAGCCATGCTCGAGGTATGTGGGCTATGGCAGACACACCTACAAAGGACTCTGAATTGTGCTTCAATGAAAAGTAGTGTTCTTTCTCTTTACCTTGCAGGGTACAGGAGATTGGTCAAATCTTTTTCTGATGGTGCCTGCTGACCAGAGAACTGGCATTACAGAAGGAGCTTCATGACTTTTTGAAGAAGAGTCCTTTTTAAGAGTGGAGGGTGGTTGTATTCTCTCTTTCCACAGCGTTTACCCCCAAGAATGAGAGCATGACAGATGTCTGTCTGTGCACACCGTGACCACAAAGAATTCACGCCTGTACGTGATCCTGGGGGTTTTGGAAAGTGTATAGCTTCCGATTAGTCAGTATAAAGCCGTCCTTAAAATCTATAAAAGTGCTGCTGGAACGCACCTATCCTTGGAAAGCTGGAAAACCGTGTATGAACAGTGAAAATCATTAATAATAATAATAATAATAATAATAATAATAATAATAATAATAATAATAATAA
>JADEYI010002104.1_pt1 | contig 11229 bp, 8 predicted proteins | sample 8542331 | NCBI WGS metagenome assembly JADEYI01 (sample SAMN16510988, study PRJNA670497) | mine drainage metagenome | isolation source: biofilm near Copperflume 1 | place: Germany: Marsberg coppermine Kilianstollen | collected 2018-02 | reverse complement strand
TCGGCGTAGTCTTTCAGTTCCTGCGCGACCTTGGCGCTGATGGCCGTGCCCGCGGTGTTGGCGCGAAGCGCCCTGGTGAGAAGGTTCGCTACGCCCTTGTTGCCCTGCGTGTAAGCGGTGGCCGCGAGGCGCGTGAGACCTGTGAGGCCGAAAGCGGTTGCAATGATGCCTGGGCGAGCGGCCCCCGTCACCGGGGAGTAGCCCGCGCTCCCCGAAGCCGCCCGTTGCACGAAGAGCGGAATGGAGTGGTTGCGAAGCAACTCGGACGAGTCGCGGCTTGCGATCTTGGCCGCCTGCTCGAGAAGCTCCATCGTGCTTTTCAACTGCGCACCGCCCGGAGTCGACGTGAGCGCGGTCCAAGTGTCCCTTTTGAGGGGGTTTTCGGCAAGCGTCTTGCTCCAGTTGGCGGCGGCTTCAACGGTCGGAACCGCTTCCTGCAGGAACCCGCGCGTCATGTCGCGCATCGTCCTCTGCGCTTCCGCGTTGCCTAGCGCGCCCTCGCGCTGGGCGATCCGCAGCATCTTCTGAAACTGCTGGATCTCGCTCACGTTGCCGCCCTGCCAGAAGAGCCTGCCGATGTCCTCCGGCTGGCGCTTCAGCGCCGTCTTGAAGGCGTCGTCATAGGCGGTCTCCATGAACTCGCGGTAGTCGTTGCGCGCCGCGAGCAGGTTCTTGATGACGTAGGGTTTTCCGGCGCGCGATGCCGCGGCCGCGTACTGCCCGTCGGCAGTCTTGACGATGTCTCCGACGACCTTGTCGAAGTAGGCGCTGGGCTTCCAGTCGGCAGTCGTCGAGCGCAGCTTTTCCTTGAGCCCGCTCATCATATCGAGCGTGTCTTCGGCGCTCACCATCGGGTTGCCGGCAAGATTCGCCGGGTGCTGGCTCTCAAGCGTCTCAATGAGGCGCTTGAAATACCCGATCTCCTCCGGATGGCCGTTCGTGCGCTCGAGCTTCGCGAGCGCGGCGCGCGCCTGGTCTACCACCGGTTGCATGTCGACGCGCACACCGAGATTGTCAGCAGCGTCGAAAGTCGGGCGAAGGCGCGTTTTCAGCGCACGCTCCGTGTCGTTCACTACTTGGAGAGCCTGGTCGCCTAGCGCCTGCCGGGTCGGCTGGGCCGCCGGGTTGAGGAGGTCTTGCCGCAAACCCTGCGCGGCCGCCTCGAGCTGATCCTGCTGCCTGCCGAAGATTTGCGGGTTGGCCTTGCGGGCAATCCCTTCCCACCAGCCGGCCTCCCCGGTTACTTGTCCAGGCGTGGGGACTTCGCCGCCGGGCATGCGACGGGTGAGTTCATCTACCGCTTGCGACCCGGCCGGCGTCGGCGCTTCGGACGCACGGCTCGCGACTTTATTCGCGGCCTGCGCGGCTCGCTCGGCGTCCATGACAGGCGTGCCACGAAATTTGCCGATCACCTTCTGCGCGATGCGCAGCCCGAACTTGCCAAGGAGCGGAACGCCGAAATTGAAAAGCGCGTCCTCGCCTACCCCGCTCGCCATCTCCTTCGTGAGAAGCTCTACCGCGCGGTCCTCGTCGATCGCGCCGGCGTCGAGCGCTTTCTTGAGGTTGGAGGCGAGCGCGGTGAGCCGAACCGCGGACTCGGCCAGGGTGGCACCGCCGGGACCGCCGCCAATGAACCCGGCTACCCCAGCCGTCCCCTTGGCAAGGGTATAGGGGAGACTGTCGCCGTAGGCGACATCGCCCCCTTGGCGCAGCTCCTCTATGCCGGCCTGCTCGCGGGTTTTCGCCGGGTCCGTCATGCCCGTTGCCTGCTCGACCTGCTGACGCACACCGCCTGGGCCGTCGGGACGCCGGCCAGGGAAGAATTCGTTGGGGGCGGGTGCCGCAGGCTCTGTCGAAGGCGTAATGTCGAGGCCCGTGCGCCCGGTTTGATCCATGTAGCGCTCGGTGGCGCCCTTGAAGACTCGCTCGTTCTGCCGCTGCTCCTCCATCGGGCTCAACGGGGGTTCGCTCTTGCGTACGTCGGCCTGCGAGGCGGCAGGAGCGGACGGCTGGACGCCGGCCGCCTTCTCGAGCCTGGCGATCTCCGTTTCCAGTTCCGGCGTCGAGTCCGGATTACGAGTCGGGTCGTCACGCTGGGCCTTGAGCACGGCAAGGCGCTGCGCGGCCGTCAGGCTCTTGCCGCCGGTGCCGACTTGGGCCGCCCACTGCGATTTGGCGTATGCGAGCACGTCCGCCTCGCTGGCGCCTTCCGGCGCAGTGACGTCGAACGCAGTGCCGTCGGGGGCAGTGACTTCGTAGGTGGCAAGGGCCATTATTTCTTCCGGATCGACCAGCCTTCGCTGCTGACGGTCTTGGGGGTGGCCGTGGGCGCGCTAGGAGCAGGCTGGGAGGGCGCAGGAGCCGTCGGCGGGGCAGCGGGGGCAATCGTCTGGTTCGACGGCTGTGGCGCCGTATAGCGGCCAGGGCTGGCGACCATCCCCTTTGCGCTGAACGGGGCAGGAGTCAGCTTGTACTGCTGGGCGTTCTGGTTGAGGAGCGACACGCTGTTGGCGATCTGCTGGACGTACTGCGCGAGATGCGCCCGGAACGAGGGGTACGGCTGGCGCGGGTCAAGCGCCGCCTTGGCGTTCTGGATTTTCGCGCCCTCGACTTCGGTGAGCTGGCCCAGACCGCTCGCGCCGGTCTGCGACTGCGCCTTGAGGTCTTGAAGGGCCGAGATGAACGAGCCAGCAAGAACCTGCTGCAGCTTCGCGCCGGCGTCCTGCGCCGCCGCCGGCAACCGCGCGTAGTTGATGGCGCTCGGGATAGCAGCGAGCACGCCGGCAATACCGTCGGATTTGCCGTTCCAGTTAAGGCTGCGCACCGGGCCGAGAGCGCCTTCGAGCCCCGGATGGTTGTAAAGCTCGACGGCGTCGTTATACGCGGATTGCAGCGCCTGGATCGCAGAGTTGTACTTCGTCTGCAGCCCGTTGTTCTTGTCGGCTTCCTTCTGCTGGGCCGCGGCGTTCAGCGGCGCAGCGCCCGTCTTATCGGTGCGGATGGGGTTGCCCTGCATGTCGGTGACGATCACGCGGTCGCCGAGCTGCTCGAACTTGACGCCATTCTGACCGCCGATCTGATCGAGCCGCTGCATGATGGCTTTGCGCTTGTACTCGTCGTTCGGGTTGAGCGGATCGAGGTTATCGAGCTGGTCGAGAAGTTGCAACGCTTCCGGGCCGCTCTTGCCGAGGCGTTCCCGTGCGATGGCGTTGCGATCTTCCGCTGCCGCAGCCTTCTGGTCGTCGGCCTTCTGCTTGCGCGCGAGATCGCGGTTCTTCAGGTCGAGGTTCTGCTCGGTCGCCCGCGAAGCCCGCCACTCCTTCGCGACGTCGGCCGCTTCCGCCACGAGCCCCTGCCCTTGGAGAATCTTCACGACGTTCATGTAGAACTGGTCGAGCGACTTCGGATCGTTGGGGTCGAACCCCATCTGCGCGACCTGCGCCTTCACGGCGTCGACGTTCTTCTGCGTGGGCGAGCGCGTGTCAAGCCCCATTGCGCCCCCAGCGGCACGCGCAAGCCCTTGACCGGCGAGCTTCGCGCCGCTGTAGGCCGTATAAGCGTCCGCCGTGAACGGGTTCTGCGCCAGGCGCGCGAGACGGTTCTCCTCGTCCTGCTGCTCGGCGCGCAGATCGCGGGTTTGCGGGCTGAAGAGCCCAGGAAGCATGCCTGCCATGTTTTACACCCAGGAGAAGTCGCTGCTTGTGTCGAAACCGCCGAGAAGCGACGGGCCGCCGTTCCACCAGTCTTTGAGCCAGCCGACGCCGCTCGAGATCATGCCCGGCGCCTTGCTGAAAATGTCTTTCAGTACGCCGGCGTCTTTGAGTACACCGACGCCTCCCTTGAGCAGCTCGGCATTGGCGGCCGCGCGCGAAGGCTGCGTCCTAGCGGCTTGCAGGCCCGTGTCCTGCGCGTTGGCGGCCGTACGCTGCAGCATGCCGGCACGGTCCAGGGTTTTGTCGAGGTATTGCTGCCCTTGGTCGAGTGAGCCGTAGGCGTCTTTCGATCGCTGCGCGTTCTGCGCGGCAAAGAGCGCGGCGAGCTGCGGGTTCATGGCCGTACCGTTGGGAGTGATCCCTTCGACGCCGGGGTTGTAGGTGGCGATGCCGAGCTGGCCGCGGCCACGCAGCGTGCTCATGAGGTCGCTCGTCTGTTTCGCGTAGACGGGATCAAGGAGCGCTTGCTGCTGTTTGAAGCGGTCGGCGGCGAACGCATTGGGGTCGAAGCCGCCAGCGGATGTCAGCATGCCAGAGGCAGCGTTCGTCGCCTGCTGGTAGATTGGCCCCTGCGCTTGCGCAAGCCGCTGTGCAGCTTCTTTCTGCGCAGCGTTCTTCGAATACATGCCGAGGCCGAAGTCGAGCATGCCGGGGCCTGCCTTCTTCAAGAAGTCGCCCGTACCGCCCCAGAAGTCCTGATAAGTCGCCATTTGCGTTGTCCCTTTAGCCGAGGAGGGCTTGCAGCGCCGCGAGATCCTGCGGGTCAAGTCCGGAGAAGAAAGGATTTGCCGAGTCGCCGAAGAGGCCGCGCCGGCGCTTCATCGGATCATCCTGTGCGAGCAGTTCCTCAAGCTGGCGGCGTTGGTCGGCGCGGGCCTGCATGCCGTACAAGTCCGGCGTGCGGTTGACGAGGCTGCTCACGTACTGGCGGGCTTCGTCGGGCGCCAGGTTGCCGACCTTCATCGCGCTCTCCGCGAGGCCACGCTGGTAGGCGGCGCGCGCGGGGTTCGTCAGCATGCCGTTCGGCACGATCACATCCTGGTTCGTGCCACTGAAGGGGTCGAGGTATTTTCCCGAACCCATGAGCTGCCCCATCTGGCCGCGAATGAAGAGAGCGCGTTCGAGGGCGTTCAGTTCTTCGCGGGTCTTCGTACGAAGCTGGCCGGCGAGATCCTCGGGTTTGCCGTTCGCGTCGAGGCCACCCGTCACCCGGTTGATGACGGAGTCCATCTGATCCATCACGTACTGGTAGTACGCGGGGGTGCCGGGCGTCAGCCCTTGCGCCGCCAGAGATTCGGCGCTGAGATTGGGCGACATGGGCGCCGCGTAGTCGACGAGGGACTGCGCGTACTGGTCGTCCGTCTGCCCGTCTTGGCGCTGCGGCGCGTCTTGCGGCTGGCCTTGCCCGCCGTGCAGTTGGGCGAGCGCTCTGCCGAACTTCGCGAAGCGCTCGACGGTCTGTTGCCCCTGCTGGATGCGCTGCTCGTCCGGCGTCGGCGGCTTCGGCTGCTCGGAGGGGCCGGGGCCATTGAGGAAGTTTTCCGGCAGACTCGCGCCGAAAGCATCAAACGGCACAGCGAGCGCCTTGTCCGGCTCTGAAATGCCGAGCGTCTGCGCCATCGCGGCGTCGCTGCTTTCCTGCGCGAGATCAAACGGCGCGGCTATGGTCTTGTCCGGGGAAATGCCGAGCGCGTCGGCCATCATGGTGTCGACATCCGTCATCGTGCCAGTGTCGGCCTGCGCGAGAAGCGGCAGCATCCCTTGGCGCTTCAGCGGATCAGAAGCGTCGGCGAAGCTCGTCGCAGTCGAGGGCGTTGCGGGCGCGTCGCTCGGAAACAGATAGTCAGCCGCACGGCTAACGTAAGGCGCTACCGCGCTCGCGCCTGCGCTAATGCCTGTGCCAATGGCGGCCTCGCGGGGATCGCCGGTCTGCGCGTAGTTCAAGCCGAATTGCGTGGCGCGCTGAAGGGCTGACGTGGGAATCCCTGTCTTGGCGGACAGATCGCGCAGAGCCGCCGCCCCGCCCGAAAGCATTCCTCCGCCAGTCAACGCCGTCAAATCGCCACTACCGCCCGCGAGGATGTCAGCGAGTTCTGCATCGCTGAGCCCGCTGAGTTCCGCGCCGGAGGCCGACGCACTGCCGGCAGCAGCCGCGTCGTCTGCCGTGCTGGCGGAGGGTGTGCCGCCGACATAACTACTAGCCGCGCCGCCCGCTGCGCCAAACGCAGCGCCTTTCAGAACGTCGTTTGTGTCCCCGCCTGCAGCAGCAGCCCCGCCGGCGCCGCCGGCCGCGCCTGCAAGCCAAGCGGGCGCCCCTGCGCCGCCCGTCATAAAGGCGAGCGCACCGCCTACCAGAATAGGGAACGCCTGCTCGAGAAAGCCCGGGCCGCTCGTCGCATCCTGGTAATTCTTGGCAAGCGTCCCGCGGATGCCTTGCATGACTTCCGGCGGCAGGTTGGCATTCCCAAGCGCGGCCTGCCATTCCTCCGGCGTCGTGCGAAGACCGAGGGCACCTGACCCGAGAATCGTGTCCGCCATCTGCTGCGGCGTGGGCATCACGCCGCGCTGGTTGAATTGCTCATACAGCGGCGAGTTCGGATCGCCAAGATTCTGCCACACGCCGTACTTCTGGAGTTCGCGCCAATTGCCGCCGGCCGTCTTGTATGGGTCTACGACCAGCGGCTTGTAATTGATCTCCCGGCCGTCACTCGAACGATCGACCGTGGAAAAGCGCCACAAGTCCTGCGGGCTGCGACGTGCGCGCGGGCTATCTTCGTCTCGGGACTGGTAGAACGGCGCATTGCGCGACGGGTCAATGTAGTAACCGGGGATGCTGAAATCGCGAGTCTCGAGATCATCGCCCCCGAACCTCCCGCGCTGCGTGGTCGTGCTCGGCGCGACGTACTGATACCCGAGCTGGGCCAGCTCCTGCGGCGAGTAGTCATACAGCCAGCCGGCCTGCGGATCGAAACGAACCTGCGGGTTGAGGTCGACCGGCGACGGGGCGAAGAACTGCTGCGAGGGCAGCATGCCCTGCTGGCTCGGCGCTGGCGTCGGCGCGAGGCTCGTGGCCGTAGACGGGGCGGGATCGGAGGCAGCGCCGGCTTGCGCGTCGGCGGCAGTCGGAGCCTTGAACGTCGTGATTCCGGTCCTCGGGTCAGTGTATGCCACTCTGGGTCTTTCCTTGCTCATCTGTGGGCTCGCGCCTGGCGTTCCCAAAACGAGAACGGTTGTTCCTAAAATGAAAACTAACAGTAACTTCATAGCGCCCTCCTGTACCGGGCACTATACCCTCGGCTATCGGATCTTCGTAGCGCCCGGCTGCGCGTACACGCGCATCGCGTCGAGCGTGATCTTGTTGCCAGAAACCGGCATCGAGAAGCCGAACATCGCGACGCTGCAGGACCGCCCGATGGCGCCGGTAACAGTGCCGATGCCGTCGGAGAACTCTCCCGCGCTGCACGTAAAACTGACCGAGTTCGCCGTGCTCGAGTAATCCGTCTTCCATTTGAAAGTTCCGGTCTGCCCGGAAGTCGCCTCAAGCGTCATGGCGAAGTTCTTGAGATGCTTGAGCTTCGTCTCGTCGGCGAAGTCGTCCCAGAGCCCATACCAGTCGACGGTGTAGGTGCTATTCCCGCCGTCCGACGTGTAGCCGCTGTACTTGCCGATGCCGCTCGCCATCGCCGTGTACCAGTTGCCGTCCTTGTCGACGGCGAAGGCGCGAAACGGGTTGCCGGTGTTCGTCCACGTCGTCACCGCTGGCACGGCGATGGGATCGGGTAGAACCCGATCAACGTGAAAGCAGTACGTCTTGTTGGCGACCGGCGCCGAGAGCACGTAGAAGCGCTGCTTGGGGTAGTAACCGGAGCGCACCGCCGTCAGCGTCTCGCTGGCGAACGTGCTGATGACGTCGTCGGCGACCATCTTGCTGATCTTCACCGGCACCGGAAGCAGCGAGATGGTCTGCGCGAGCTTCGGGATCTTGTAGACGCCGTCGTCAGACAGGAAGTAGACGTCGCCGTCGATGATCTGTACGGAATCCCGTGCAGAGCAACCCTTGCCGCTGATGACGTCCGTCAGCGTCATGGCCGCCGGGTTGTGCGTCGAATCCAGCGTGTAGAGCAGGATCGAATGCCGGCCGAAGATCAGCAGACGTCCCGACATGAAGGCGAGCGCGACGATACTGTCCTGGCCCGCCGGCCACACGTTCCGCACGTCTAGACTGCCGGCGTCACCCGTGTTCCAAGCCGTGCCGTCCAAGAGGTTTGACCACCAGACGGTATAGCTATTGCTCCCTGCGGCATCGTCGGCGGCCCAGAGGCGGCCATCGGCGGCGATCACGCAGTTGGGGCTCGAGGTCCACGGTTGGCCGACGATCGAAACCACGGCGAAAGTCGACTCGTTCAGGCAGACGAACGCCTGGCCCGCTTGCGCAGCAAAGATGTGGCTCGTCAGCGTCGCGAATTGCCAGTTCTCGGCCGCGGCCGTGCCGGCGGTCGCGGTGCGCACCGCCACGAAGCCGGTGAGCGTAGTGAGAAGGTTCGATCCACCCCCGCCGGAGGCGAGGCTGATGCTGCTCGAGGCGCCGGTCGAGCTGCTCGTGAAGACGAGGTTTCCGCCGATCAGGCTGGCGGTGGCGCCTGTGATGTCGGCGTTGATCTCCGAGATCAGGTTCGTGTACGTCTGCGCAGCCGACCCCAGAAGGGAGATCGTCTGCGGCGCGCCTCCATCCACGGCGACGGTGTAGGTGTAGGTCGTCGCGCTATTCGAGAGCCCTGTGCTCGTCGCCCCGGTGCGGCTGCCACCGACATCGACAATCTGGCTGCCAGAACGGTAATCGAAGCGCGAGGTCAGCGCGACGATGCCGCTGTAGACGACGCCCGCGGCGGCCGAGAGCAACGTTTCCGTACCGTCGTTGTTGCGGTGGATGTACGTCTGCTTCGACGTGCCACTAAAGCCCGCGGTCTGCAGCACGAAGTCCTCACGCGAGCAGAGCTTGCCCGTCGCGTCGATGACGAGGTTCGAAGCCTGCGAACTGAAGAGCTTCGGCCCGTCGTTGGACGCGATCAGGTCTTGGGAGCTGAGTCCATAGCTTCCAGGTTTGAAAAACGAGATCCCACGCAACGCGCTCATCTACAGCCCCTGGTTGCGGCGGAGCATCGCTTCACGCAGTTTCTGCCGCGTTGCCTCAGAGACAGCATGCCCCATTCGGCTCGCGCTCATCTTGGCGCGGGTTTCGGCCGGTATAGGACGTCCGGCGAGCGCCACGCGAATTTTCTCCCGCGTCTCCGCCGAAAGGATCGCGCCTTTCCGCGGGGAAACCCTGCCGGTTAGTGCGGCGGACATGCGCGCGCACTGTTCGGGAGTGCGGCGTTTTCCGCGATTCGCCGTCGCAATTTTCTTAACAATTTCCGGGTCGCGCTTTTCTCCAGCTCTCACTTGTGAAACCGCGGAACGAGACAAGTTGTAGCGCGCGGTGCCGCGGTCCAACAGTTTCTGCTCGATCCGAATCGCTTCGTCCGGGAGGCAAAGAAGCAGAGGTTCGAACACGAACGCTTGCTCGCCGTACTTGTTCCACGCGTTTTGCAGATAGATCGAGGTATGGCGACCACCGCGAAGCAATGTGCGATGTTCTTGGCAACGACGGGCAAACGAAATCGCTCGACCCACATACCTGTCGCCAGTCTGCACATTGCGAATCTGGTAGACACCGCCTATCATTCCGGGGTCCAGTCGGTTTCCGTGGCGTCCCCAGCCATGCCAGCTTCGCGGGCGACTGCCTGCGAGAGCAGATCCTTGAGGATGAAGGTCTCGCCTGGCTGCGGCTTCGGCGCGCTATCATCGCCACGCTCCACCATCGCCCGCGCAATCGTTTCTTCGATCAACACGTCCTGCGGCACAAGCGGCACATCGGCGCCGGCGGAGAGATCACTCTGCGGCACGTACAGGTTGAACGTGAGCGTCTGCGCCGTCGTCTGCGGCACCGGCCACACATCGCATTTAAGGTCGTAGTTCGCCGTAACGCCGGTTGGAACGTATTGTTCAACACTGCCGGTTTGAACCGAAGCGGTGTTGAAGAATTTGTTGTTGAAATCGTAGCTTGTACTCTTCGTAATCGGTCCCAGCGCAGTGCTGTTCCATGCGTCGATCACCCACGCATTCGGGCCAGCGCCGGTGAAACCATAGGAGCTGATACCGTTCGACGTGGTGATCGTGAAAGTGTCGCGAAGCGCGTTCCACGGGTACGCCCGCTCCATCTCCCGCTTGACCTGGTTGACCAGTTTGCTGAGATAGGTCGAATAGGTCGTATCGGAAACGGTCGTGACGCTCGCTTCGCGCAGGCGAGCGAGCACTTCGTTCACGACTTGGATGTAAGTCTGCATTTACCGAAAGGGATGAAAAACGGAGGTCGCCCAGCCCGCAATGGCAGCGACACCGGCGGAGAGCACGAGGGCCATCGTCTTTGCGCCCTTCGCCTGGTTGATGTCCGCTTCGTGCGCAGCGAGCGTCACGTCGAGTTTCTCGTGGCGCTTGTCGTGGTACGCGATGTACTTGTCGAAGTTGCTGGAGAGGCTGTCGAGCTTGCCGCTGATCTCTCCGAGCATTCGCTCTACGCTATCCGCCATTGACTTCCTCCGCGTAGTGATCCTTCTGGCCGAGGAGCCAGCTGACGACCGGGCCGGTGAGCCGGCAGAAAAGGCAGTTCTTCCGCGCGGTGCCGCACTCGTAGGAGACGGTATGAGAGCCATCGCCAAGGCCGAGGACTACGGCCGCGGTGCGGTCGTGCATCTTGAAGACGCGCGTGAGATAGGCGGTGCGGAAGGTCAACAGCGAGAGTAGCGCGACGATGAAACCCGCAGCGCTGATGATGGTGAGCACGAACCAGACGAGGAGGGCGCCGAAAACTCGCATTAGAACGCCCTCGACGCCTGAACTATGAACTTCCATTTTCCTATGCCGATACCGAAGAAAGCGCCGGCAGAGGACATAACCGCTGTGCTGATCACTCCATTCTGAAACGCGCTAGTGTTCCGGCCCGTCTTCCGAACGACTGGCGCCGATCGTATGTCCGTGCCGTTGTTGTTTTCGTACGCTACCGGATAGCCGATCTGCCCTGGCGTAAAGCCCGCCTCAGTGGTGACATTCACCAGTACCGCGCGCAGGTTGACTAATTCCGGTGGTAATCCGAGGTTATCGGAAACAGACGTGCTACCCGCGGACGAGGGAATGGCGGTCTGCGCGCTCACATACTCCCCGCGCAGCGCATAGTTCCGAACAGCGCTCACCGTGGCCCCGCCAGTGTCGGCCTCGCCAACGAACACACGGTCGCGCCGCGTCATCGTCGGATTCGTGCCGGCGCTCGCACTGGCGCTGGTCACTTCGTACATCTTCATCTCGGGGATGGAGAACCAGTGGTACGGGTAGTCAGTGATCGCCGGGGCGGTGACGCCCGAGGTCTCGGTCGTGGTGACGGTCGCCGCGCGAATGAAGCGGAAGGCGTCGATCCAGCCGTTGA
>JADEYI010002103.1_pt1 | contig 11232 bp, 9 predicted proteins | sample 8542331 | NCBI WGS metagenome assembly JADEYI01 (sample SAMN16510988, study PRJNA670497) | mine drainage metagenome | isolation source: biofilm near Copperflume 1 | place: Germany: Marsberg coppermine Kilianstollen | collected 2018-02 | reverse complement strand
ATAGATGGTACCACGAGCAGGTGTGGGGCGATCGCGAGCTGCACAGGCTGGCGCAACGCGATTATGAACTGGATGCAAGCGGTGGCTTCGCGGCGGCCGAACAAGAACACCTCAACCACCTGTTCACCTGCCTCGGGCGAGCGAAAATCCTTTGTGTCACGCGTGTGCTCGACAACGGATCGGATCGGATTAATGCCGCGATGCATCGACGGGCCGCGCACGATCTTAGTCGCGATCCGGAGCGCACTCGATTTTTTCCCGGGGAACCAGTGATCGTTTTACATAACGATTACGAGCGGCGGCTGTTTAACGGCGATCAGGGGCTGGTGCTTAGAGTCCGCGATGGCAGCGCCAAGCGGCCGACTTCGATGGTGGTGTTTGCCCGCGACGGTCATTTCGTTGCCTTCGGCCTCGACCTTCTGCGTGAGGAGTTGGAGCTTTGCTACGCGATGACGGTGCATAAGGCCCAGGGTTCGGAGTTCGATGCGATCGCGCTGATATTGCCTGACAAGGACCTGCCGCTGCTGACTCGTGAGGTGGTTTACACGGGAATCAGCCGCGCCCGCCATAGCGCAGTCATGATCGGCCGGCCCGAGATGCTCCGCCTCGCGATCAGCCGCAAGCTCGAGCGTTATTCCGGGCTGGATGAAATGTTGGCGATGGTTTAGAGCGCCGGGCCTTGCACGAAACGAACCGGCATACTTACCAATATCGCTGATATTTACTTGCAAAGCTTCCTTTATACGGGTTATTCCGCGTAGTGAACGCGAGACCCCAGTGAACAGCGCAGATCTCGGAATCAGAAATAAGCTGATGAAGCTTTCGGTGTGGAAAGCTCTGCAGCCGCTATTTAGCTTGCAGTGCGTGTTCGCTTTCGATCTTGCGCTTGCGAGCGAGCTTCCGTTCGGCACCAGGCCATTACCACAGGGAACCACTGTCAGTATTCTCCAAGGTCTGGATGATTTGGAACCAGCTTCGGCCGCACTGAAGTTTGCCGCGATGCCGCGCTCTATCATCAAGCGCAGATTGACACGCGGCGACGCGGTAGCAGTGGCTTTCGTGGGTAAAGAGTTGGCAGCCTATACCTGGGTTACCTTCACCGAAGTGTGGATTTCGGAAATTCGTCGAACGCTGGTCCTGCGCGAAGATGAGGCGGTTCAATTCGACACGCTGGTGATGCCGCGATGGCGCGGAAGAGGACTGCAATATGGCTTAACGCGGCCGGTACTGCAGAATCTTGCCCAACGCGAATACCGGCGCACACTGGCCTGGGTAAATCTGTTCAACCAGCGATCGATGAAAAACCAGATCAGGCAGGGTAAGCGCAGAATATCGACCATCATCAGCGTTCCCGCGCTTAACCTGGTCTGGCCGCAAAACAATCCGCCAGACGCTCCGCTTATTTTACTTTCGGCGGAGCCTGAATTTATTTAGGCGGTTAGCGATGAAAGGCCGCTCATCTAACCGTTGGCATACCGTCATCGTCATCGGGCCGCACAGCTATATTCATTCCTGTGACCTTAACTTCCAATACCTTCATTTTTGTCGACTTGTCAGCATGAAGAATACGCAAGCATAGCCGATCGTGGTGAATAGCTGTCCGGTGTGCAAAAAATCTTCAGCTATCCAGAGCATATGACCAGTACCTATCCTATGGAACTACAGCTTTAAGCTGTAGTTTTCTCTAATTCATCCGAGGAACAAAGTAACCGGGATATTTATAAATTCGGTTAGATATCTGCAACTCCAACCTGGGATTCACGATACTCAGAAGAGGCAGTTCACGTTGGCCGAGGCAGCCACGCCGGGCGGCGCTGAACCACAGGGTAACGTGACCTTCCACGCAGGAAATATAATTTTGTTGGTAAGTTAGATAAGTTGCGAATGCCGTCAGAAAGCCCACCAGAGCAGCAGGTAAAACCTGAGTCGTCCCTGTCGCAGGGCTTCGCGCGCAGCGTACGTCTTAACACCTATGCCGAGATGGGTGTTCAGCTACTGCGCGTGGGAGGATTTGTGCTGGTGGCGCGCGCCCTTGAGCCCGGCGATTTCGGCCTATTCAAGTTGCTGGTGGTCATAAGCGCCCTCACCACCCTTACTTGTCAATTTGGAATTCCTAACGCTCTGGTGCAAAAGCGCGATCTGCGGCCCGATCATGAAGCCTCCGGATTCTGGTTTTCCTCCGGCCTGACCGTGATAGTCATCGGAAGCCTCTATAGTGGCTGCTGGCTTATCGCCGGATTGATGAAGATGCCGGCCATGGTTCCAAGTATTCGTTTGCTGACGATACCACTGATTATCGAAGCGATGTCTGGTATCCCAGCGGCCAGGCTGAGGCGGCGGCTGAATTTCGGTCCGATCGCGAGCGCCGAAGTGGCGGCGGAAATTGTATTCCTCTCCACTGCGATGATTTTCCTGTGGGTGCTTCATCTGCCGCGCTGGAGTCTGGTGGCCGGGCTCGCCGTGCGCCACGTGGTTCATGGCAGTTGGATTTGGATTGCCGATGGCTATGTGCCGCGCACGCTGCCGCGGTTGCACGCGTTTCAGGAGATTGCATATTTCGCTTTGTGCGTCTGGTGCGGCGCCGCCTTGCAGACCTTATCCGCCAATATCGATTACTTTCTGGTAGGACGGCTGCTTGGGCCGGCGGCGCTCGGCTTTTATGCGATGGCGTGGGATCTATTGCGGTTCGTTCCCGATCGTCTTCATCGGATAGCGGGCCGCGTGACATTGCCTGAATTCTGTCGGCTGCAAAATTCCGATCGCGAACTGGGGCAGGCCTACGTGAATTTTCTGGGTTACGTGGCGCTGATAGTGCTGCCGATTATCGCCTGCGTGGCGGTGGCCGCGCCGGTACTGATCGGTGTACTCTATGGTCCTCGATGGGTTCCGACCGCGCTGCCCTTGCGCCTACTGGCGCCGGGCGTTGCATTGATCGGGCTGCGTTTGGGCATGAGCTCAGTGTTTCTCGCCAAAAATCGCCCGGTTCTCGATATCTATTTTCACCTCGGAAGGCTCGCGCTGGTGGTTTTAGTGGTATGGGAGCTTGCCCGTTACGGAATTGGCGGGGTGGCGCTTGGAATGACGTCGGTTGAGAGCCTGGTGACCGGCGCCGGACTATTGCTCGCGTGCCGGATGGCAGGGTTGAAAATCACCGATCTGGCGACGCCAGTCTTCGCCGCGCTCGAAACTGCGCTGGTCTGTGGTGTGAGTGCCGCAGTCGGCAAGTATTTGGGCATTCTGGCCGGTTTCGATGGAGCGTTACTGCTGCCGTTCATCGCCGTACCGCCAAGCTTGCTATTCTGGTTTTTTCACGGCCGCACGCTAATCCGCTTTTTTGTCCGTCCCAAGGTGCACAGTTCAGCTCCCGATTTTTCGGCCACCTGATTTTTACAAACGGCGGATCCCAGATTCGCCAGTGGTAAACCGGCTGTCGGGCAACTATCCTGCCGGTCCATCAGGTGTCGATTGATGGCGAGCTCACCAATTGAAATGCCCACGGCGGCGGTTAGCACATGGCCGCGCCGATATACCATAGTGCTATTGTTCGCGCTGGGCACGGCGCTTTGTTACATCGATCGGGTTAACATTTCGATCGCGATCATTCCGCTTGCTCGCGATCGTGGCTATGGTCCTGAAACTCAGGGCCTGGTCCTGTCGGCTTTCTTTTGGGGCTATATCTGGCTACAGATGCTCGGCGGCTGGCTGGCCGACCGATATGGCGGCAAGCGGGTTCTGATGGCTGGTGTCGCGACGTGGTCGTTGGCGACTGCATTGACTCCGGTGGCGGCCTCGATTTCTTTCGATGCTTTGCTTGCCGCACGCGTGATACTCGGAGCGGGGGAAGCGCTTAATTTTCCGGCGGTACACAGTATCGCCGCGCGATGGACGGTCGCGACCGAACGCGCACGGGCAATTTCGCTTCATTTCAGTGGCTTATGCCTGGGTACAATGATCGCCTTGCTGGTGAGTCCGGCGATCGTGCTGACACTTGGCTGGCCCTCGGTGTTCTATCTGTCGGGCGGTCTCGGAATCGTATGGCTGGCGCTCTGGCAATTAAAAGCCGCGAACGCGCCGGAAAATTGCTCAGGCGTATCGTCCCACGAGATGGCCGTCATCGCCGCAGGCCGCCCCGATCTACCGCTAGCGGAAAACATCCCGTGGGGTGCGATCTTCCGCGAAAAGGCGGTCTGGGCGATCGTGATCGCCCATCTGTGTAACAACTTCGGCTTCTACATCATCCTGCTATGGCTGCCGAGCTATCTCGCGCACAACTTCCAGGTGCCGATGGCGCGATTAGGCTTTATGTCGGTTGTTCCCTATGCGGTCGCGTTCCTGGTTCAAATCGGCAGTGGATGGATTGCGGATGTGCTGCAAAGGCATGGATTCGGGCTTACGGCGGTGCGGAAATCCATGCAGACGGCAGCGTTTGCGCTCGGAGCGCTGCCGTTACTGGTGCTACCAACCGCCAATTCAGCTCAGACGGCGATAACTCTCGTTACGCTATCCATTGGCGGTTCAGCTTTAGGCGCGGGCGCCTATGCTGTGAATCATCTCGATGTCGCCCCGCGCTATGCAGGGATTTTGATGGGCTTGTCGAATACTTTCGCCACGATCCCCGGTATCGTCGGGGTGGCCTTGACCGGGTACATCCTCGAAAAAACCAACTCGTTTGCTGCAATGTTCTACCTGACTGCAATCGTTTACTGCCTGGGGATGGTTTGCTATTTAAAATTAGGTAGTGGCGATCGAAAGATTTAACTGGTAGAACCCTTTCCGGTCGGCCCCGTTGAATTGTTGCTGTCGTTTTTGCCCACAACGTCTTCGCACCGGAAAAAATATGCGTGCGTACCCAAGGGGCAAGGGCATCGGCCGCAAACCGGTGATAGGGGGGTTCGAATCCCCCCGCACGCTCCACCATTTTCCGTTTAAGGGTTATGACACCGCCCTTATCGATTGCGGTTCCCGGCGGCCCTGCCCGGGCGGCCTTAAAAAACGCGGACGAAGCCACGCGATCATAGCCGGCAGGATCAGCACGCCGGCCACCAGATTCGCGACCAGCAGCAAGATCAACATGCTACTCATCTGGCTGTGAAACAGCAGAGGTGAGAATGACCACGGCAGCAGCCCGCCCGCCATCACAGCGAAGGTGGCGAACACCCAGCGGCCGGTGCCGCCGATAGCAGTCACCAGCGCCGCATCCAAAGCGTATCCGTTCCGCACTTCATCGCGGACTCGAAATACTATGTAGATTCCATAGTTGATGCCCAATCCCGCGCCGAGTGAAAGGATAGGGATTATATCGATGGTCAAACCAATGCCCCGCAACCACATATAAATGAAGGCGGCCACGCTCGCCATCACGCAAACCGCACCAAAGAGTATGCCGGCTGCGATGGATCGAAACATCAGAGCGCAGCACACCACGATGGTGGCAAGGGCAAACAAAAGATTCAGAAGGTTGAGCCTGGCCAGCACGTTGTCAGTGGCCAGCACCACACCGGCATCGCCACCTAGGTAACGCATTTTGACCTGGTTGAGCGCTGGATCGGAGGCTACCCGATCGCGTACGAAGTCGTCAATTTCGTTATGCACGCGCTGCAGGCGCACGTAGTTCTGATCGCGCAGCAGCACGCGGATACACGAGGTGGTCATGGCCGGTGATTTGGCGAAGAACGAGCGGATATCATCCGAGGTGGCGCTGCTGAAAAACATCATCCAGATGGTGCCAGTTAAAGTGTTTTCCGCAGGCGTCGCTAAAAATTTCGGATCGCCATAATGAAGCAGCGAGTCGATCGGCCGGACCGCCAGCGAATCGAAGGTCTGAACCGCAGTTACATCGCCACGAATCATCAGATAGGCACCGAGATCATGTTCCATCCGGAGCACGTTGGGCGCGATGGCTGACTGTGGATTGGGATAATCGGGGGTGTCCAGCACAATCCATCCGGTGCTGGTCGGCATGAAGCGGCTGATCTCAGCGTAATCGCGGTTGAGCGTCGAATCGGAGCGAAAGATAGGGATGCTGCTGTTCTGATAGCCGATAGGAATATTGCGCGCCGCGGCAAGACCGGCCATCGCGACCATAATGCCGGCCGCGACCAATCCATTACGCATCGCGCCTGGCCTGACCGGGATCCTGATCAGCCAGTTCCTGAACATTTCGAGGCTCGGGTTCCGCGCCAGACGGATGAGGGTTCGCCGTCCAAAGCGCCGCGCTTGCGGGGGCCGCAGATAGCTCAACATGATCGGCTGAAGTACGAAAACCATTGCGAGGCTTGAGGCGAGCCATAGCGCGCCGCCGATTCCGATATGCGTCAGCACCGGAATGTCGCCGAGCGAGACAAAAATTACGCCGGCGACATTTGCCAGAATCGCCAGCAGGCCGGCCGGCAACATCGCTCCGATCGTTTCCGACAGCGCGGCGCCGTGATCCTCATCGCGAATCTGTTCGTGACGTCCGAGTTCCAGCACGGCCGCCGATGCCGAATAGGTCGATCCGGATCGCGCCGTGATGAGGCTGTCGTTGCGGTCGAGTTCGTCGTAGTAGCGTCCCTGCCATTGAATTCCATGACTGAGATCGCGCGCCATCACGATAAACGGGATGACCAGCATCACCGGGTCGAAGTTGAATCCGCAGACGCCAAGAAATCCAAGCCCCCAGATCGCCGATCCCATCGCTGTGATGATCGGCACCCACCATCCGGTACGAGTTCCCAGACTCAGGTACACGATGATCAGCATGGCCGCGACCGAGAGCGCAAAAGTCACCAGAATTTGATTCAGTAGGTGATAACCCCATGCCAACGCCATCAGATCGCCGCTGGCGTAGATATGGATGTTGGCGTCTTCATACTGCCGGCGCATCCGCTCCACACCATCGAACGCGGCTTTATAATCGATACCGCGCTCGTTGAAGCTCGCCACGATCAGCGCGGCTTTGTTGTCGGCGGTAACCAATCCGGCGAGCTGCGCGCGATGGGTAAGCACATTGCGTTTGAGCTCATCGACCTGCTTTTGGGTCTTCGGCACATTGGGGTACATGAAGGTGTGCAGCACCAATGCGCCGGGAACCGCATGCGCGTATATCACCCGGTAAGATGCGAGCGAAAATACTTCGTTGTGATTGACGCCCGGAATGCGGTTGACGCCGAATGAGACCGCCTGGATCTTGTGCAAGGTATCTATGTTGAAGATGTCGCCGTTGCGCACGCGCAACATCAAGACCAGGGTTTGAGCGCGGCCATAGCTGGTTTTGTATTGACTATAAAGCCTGACGTTCGGATGGTTGGCCGGCAGCAGATCGTCGTAAATAGTGGCGACCCGGACGTGCGCCGCCCAATATGCCATCAACAGCGTGATGATGATGAAAGCTGCGGCGATCGGATTGCGATAACGTAGGATGAACTCGCCGCGCTTGCGCGCGGAATTTGCGGCGCTCATGCCTGCGCGTCCCACGCCGGGCGATTGCGGTTGTGATAGTTGCGGTCGCGGCGATCAAACCGATAATTCATGGCTCCCCCGTAACCCGACATACAAAGGTGCGAGCCGCGTTTCAAGGCAAATGTGAATATTGGCGCGAGATTTCAGCGCGCTTGCGAGTCCGACAGCGGTGAAGCGCCTTCGATCGGCGCCACGTAATCCTCGGGCAGATGCCAGCGCGCGAGGTCCCAGCCGTGCTTGAGCGCGGCAATCCGTTGGCTGCTCGCGCCGTGACGCGCCGCTGGAATCGCCTGGCTACCGGTGAATTCATCGCCCGCGAGGCCATAATAAGGAGTGATCAGGTCAAGTCCGATATGGAGCCTTTCAAGCGTATAGCCGGCGAAGCGATCGGCCTGCAGTTCCCTGGTTTCGATCGATAGATCCTCGCGTTGCGAACCGAAATCGTCATGCATCTCATGGCCGATTTCGTGGGCCACGATGGCTTCGAGAAGCGGCACCCGGATGTAATCCCGATCCGGAACCATCATGTGCTCGAACAGCGCCTGCATATACGGCGTGTTGTAAAACAGACAGCCGCCGGTCCGCGCATGCGGGGGCAGCGGATCGACGGATTCGAAAACCCGCATCCGCACGCTCCAGAGTGCATCGATAGCGCTTACGAACGATCTCATTTGCGAGTCCGCGGGCCGCGCCAGCTCGCCACAGGCTCTGAAGAGCGCAGGCGAAGGTCCTGATCGGGAGCGAGGGACGGTCGCGCGCGAAGATGAATCGGCCTGATTGGACTGATCGTTGGGAACCTGCTGCCAGTCATCGTAGGCCGCGGCGGGGCCGGCCAGCAGCAGGCATAAAATCCCACCCAGGGCGATCGATCGCCGCAGGGTTCTGCCCGCGCGATCGATGGATCGTGTAGATGGAAGCAATTTCCCTCCCCACGAAAAGTATAGGCGCGCGGAGTTCGGCAGGCGAGCGGACGGAAGCAATCGAACTGACCTTCTCCCACTCGGATATTTCCGCAATTTTGCGATGCTTCAGGCCGATCGCATTCGATGAACTCAAGAAAAATCCGTATGCTGACCCGGCGATGAAGAAAGCGATCCGATCCGGTGAGTCCAATGACATCAAGTTTGTCCGGGCGCGTCCCGCCGATTTTGCGGAATTACTCACATTGATCAGGGCGTACTATCGGCACGACGGAATTCGGTTCAGGCCGAGGTTGGTCGAACCGGCCTTGAGCCGATTACTGCGCAGCCCGCGCTTCGGCCGGATCTGGTTGATGCGCGATGGCAGCAAGCCGATCGGCTACGTCGCCTTTACCTTCCACTACGACGTCGAATTCGGCGGCGTGCAGGGAGTTATCACGGACCTGTTCATCCGATCCGCTTATCGCGGAAAAAAGCTCGGTGCACGCGCGATCGGCGTGATCGATGCGCATTGCCGTTCACGCGGTATCGGCAGTATGGAATTGCAGATCGTTCACGGCAATCGGATAGCCGAGCGTTTTTATCGCAAGATCGGCTTCCGCAAGCTCGATCGCGGCATCATGGCCCGGGAATTGAGCTAACTCGACTCCCGATCGCCATCATGCCGCCGGAGTTCCGAACAGCTCCGAATAAAAGGATTGCATGGCGTTCCATGAGCGCTGATCGGCCGATGGGCTGTAGCCGAAACCCGGCATCGGAATCTGGTCGGCGGCGCGATTGGTAAAGGCGTGCTTGGCCCCGCTGTACGCAATCACCTGCCAGTCGACCCCGGCGCGGCTCATCTCCTGCTCGAACGCGAGCACGTGATCGGCGGGGACCAGCGGGTCTTCGGCGCCAGTGCAAACCAGAATCCTGGCTTTGACTTTGCCGGCAACGGCTGGATTTGGAGTCTGAAGCAGCCCATGGAAACTGGCCACGCCCTTGACGGGAGCACCACTGCGCGCCAACTCCAACACACAAAAACCGCCGAAGCAGTAGCCCATCGCGGCAAGTTGCTGCCGGTTTACTCCCGGTTGCGCGGCAAGCACGTCCAAGCTGGCGCGAATCCGGCTCAGCAGACGGGGATGGTCGGCTCGCAATTCGTCCATCATCGAGAGCGCCTCGGGGCCGGATCCCGCAACCTTGCCACCGCCGTAAAGGTCGGCCGCAAGCGCGACATATCCGAGCTCCGCGATCATTCGCGCCCGCATTTTAGGATGGTCATCGAGACCGGGCGCCTCGTGGATAATCAGTACTCCGGGCCGCGGCTCCGCAACCTCCGGGACGGCCAGGTAACCCTGACAGGCGACGCCATCGTGACGGTATTCCAGCGTTTGCGTTTTCATACGGGCCTCCATCTCTCAGCCGCCGATACCATCACGGTCCGATCCGGTTTGGCAAGCATCAGAACTCAACCAGAATATCCTCGCCCACGACCTGCACCGGGAAAGTGCGCACCCGATATCTTGGATCGCTCAGGCAGACACCGGATCGCACATCGTATCGCCATCCATGCCATGGGCAGGTGATGCAGGTGTCTTCGAGAAAGCCGTCGCCGAGTGAAGCGCCCGCATGTGCGCAGCGGTTATCGATCGCGAAGAGTTGGCCGGCGACGTCGAAAATCGCGATATAGCGGCCGCCGGTCAGCACTACCAGTCCGCGTCCATCGGGGACTTCATCGCGCGTCGCGACTTTTAATAAATTAGCCATGTCTTTTCCTAGCAGGGTATCGCTCAAGTTGGGTTAATTCTGTCGTCCCGCCGTATTGGATGGCAAGCAATGAACGTCGGCGGCAGTTTTCGGTTCTATTAAAAGCATGAGCCTGCAATTAACCAGCTTGAATACCCTCAGCATACCCAGCAGAAGCTTTCTTGCCTCGCTCCATGTGATAGCTATGTTAAATGGCACTGTTCTTGCCCTTATTGCGGGCAGGAGCATCGAAGCGACAATTTAATGGCACAAGCACCGCCGCCAAAGAACAATAAGATCGGTATCGAAAGCGACACCCCTGAAGAGGTAAAGGTCTCGATTAAGGTGGCTGAGCAATCCTCCAGCGGTCCGATTGACGCGCAGGCCTTTCGCATGGCGATCGATCTGCTCCCGGACCCGGCGGGCATTGTCGGTACCGATGGCATCATCTTCAAGGTAAACGCGGCTGCACTCGCACTGCTGGAAGCTGATCATCCCGACCAGATCATCGGAAAGATCGCCTATGGACCCGGCGGCCTCGACCCTGATTACACCAAGGAGGAATACGACGCGATTCTTGCGGGTGAGACTGTCCGCCATGAAATGAATCTGCGCACGGTCAAAGGCAACCGCCGACTGGTCGAGCTCGTGGACGTTCCGTTGCGTGGTCCGACTGGCGAAGTCGAGTACGTGCTCGCCATCGGCCACGACATCACCGAGCTTAGGCTCGCGGAGCGCAGCCAGGCATTGTTAGCCTCGATCGTCGCGAGTTCCGACGACGCGATCATCAGTCTCGCACCGGATGGCCGCATCACCACCTGGAACCAGGGCGCGCAACGGATGTTGGGCTATACGGCTGATGAAGCTATCGGGCACCATCCTTACGAAATATACGCGTTGGAGTCACGCCGGAGCATTGCCAGGGAGCGCATCGAAAAGCTGTTTGCCGACATAAAAACAGAGCCCGGAATCGTTCGGCATCTGGAAGTGCCGCTGCGCCGAAAGGACGGCAGCCACCTTGAAGTATCGCAAGTGGCGTCGGGGATTTACGATTCAACTGGCGGCGTGGTCGGTTTGTCGCTCATCATCCGTGACATCAGCCGCCGCCGGCGCGCCCAGCGCGAACAGGCGCTGCTGGCGGGTA
>JADEYI010002102.1_pt1 | contig 11233 bp, 8 predicted proteins | sample 8542331 | NCBI WGS metagenome assembly JADEYI01 (sample SAMN16510988, study PRJNA670497) | mine drainage metagenome | isolation source: biofilm near Copperflume 1 | place: Germany: Marsberg coppermine Kilianstollen | collected 2018-02 | reverse complement strand
GATGTCACCGTCCTCGTAAATGGCGGCGTTGCCACTCTTTCCGGCCAAGTGGAACTCTATGGGTATAAAGAGTCCGCCATGAAAAAAGCGAAAAAAGTCCGCGGCGTCAAAGCAGTCCGCGACAATATTGCGGTGGGCGGCCAAACCATTCCGGATGCCGTCCTTCAACGTAAGCTGTTAAACCGGATTGAGGTGGATCGCGTCGGCTTCGGCCAGGTATTCGACGCGATCTCCGTTGGCGTGCAAGACGGCGTCGTCACCCTGGGCGGTCACGCCGTGGGGCCTGTTGCGAAAGAGTCCGCCCTGTCGCTCACCTCCTATACGCCGGGCGTAAAGGGACTCGTCGATCAGATCAGCGTGGATCCAGTTTCGCCGATGGATGATGGAATTCGCCGTGCTGTTTTCCGCGCAATCTACGGATATGCGCCTCTGCAAAGGTACGCAATTGTTCCTTCGCGTCCGATTCGCATATCCGTACAGAATGGCCGCGTGACCTTGTATGGCATTGTTGACAGTGAAATGGACAAGCAGCTTGCATACACGCGCGCTATGCAGGTGCCGAACGTCTTTCAGGTAACCAATGACCTGGTTGTCGCCAGTTCGTCAGAACAAAAGAGCGGCAAGTAGTCACCGGCAAGCGATGGCGGCATGAGCCGCCATCGCTTGCCCGCAGTCCTATTCGGCGTGTATCAGTCCCTTTCTGCCAACCGCCTTCTTCAACATCCAGACCACAGGCAGGCAGCAGAAGGACGCAAGCGCCAGGTATCGAAAGTCATCCACATATGCCAGCAGCAATGCCTGCACGTTGAGAGACTCGTAAATCCTCCCCAACGCACCCGCTCCGGACATTGCATCTCCGATCTTTGGCGCCAGTCCCGCCGCGCTCTGCCGCAATTGTTCCTGGTACACCCGGCTGCTCGGCGTCAGGTTGTGGATCAGGTCCGCCTGATGCAGTTGGGAGTGGCGTGCCAGTAGCGTGTTTGTAATGGAGATACCGATGCTTGCGCCGACATTTCGCAGCAGGTTATAAAGTCCTGAGGCGCTGCCAATTTCCTCGTTGGACAATCCCGCCATGGTGGTCGTCGAAAGCGGCACGAAAACCATTCCGGAACCGAAGCCGCTCAGAATAATTGCCCAGATAAACGTCCACGGAGAAATGGCGAGATTGATCTCGCCGAACCAGATTCCGCAAATACCGAACAGAAGGAATCCCCCGCCCATCAACCAGCGATTGTCCATCTTGGCCGTCAGTATCCCGATAAGAGGCATGGCTACGATTGCCCCCAGCCCACGCGGACTGACAGCAATGCCGGCATTGAAGGCCGTGTAACCCATCACCTCCTGATAAAACAGCGGCAGCAGCGTAATCAGGCCATAGATGCAGCCGCCAAACAACGCGATCAGGACACAGCCCAGCGCAAAGTTTCGATGTCGAAAGATGCGAAGGTTTACCAGCGGTCGATCCTTCATCAACATGCGGGCAATAAATGTAATAAACGAAATAACAAGAATCGCGGTGGCCCAGCGGATCCATGTGGCCCCGAACCAGTCGTCCTCCTGCCCCTTGTCAAGAATGATCTGGAGACATCCCAGCCATGTGGCCAGTAGTCCCAGCCCGATGCCGTCCAGCCGCCCCGGCTTGGCGTTGCGAATGTATTCGGGGTCGAAGACATAGCGCGTAATCATGATGAACGCGAGGATTCCGACCGGGACATTGATATAGAACGCCCAGCGCCAGGAATAGGCGTCAGTCAGATAACCCCCCAGCGTCGGACCCAGGATTGGCGCCACCACTACGCCCAGCCCAAACAAGGCCATCGCCTGGCCTCGCTTCTCCTCCGGAAAACTCTCCAGCAAAATGGACTGCGACATCGGTTGCAACGCGCCGCCACCTGCGCCCTGGATTGCGCGGGCAAGCAGGATCATGCCCAGGCTGTTCGCTGCACCGCACATAAACGAGCTGATAGTAAAGATGACAATGCAGGTCATCAGGAAGCGCTTGCGTCCGAATCGCTGGGCCAGCCACCCGCTCACTGGCAGCACTATGGCATTGCAGACCAGATAACTGGTCAGCACCCAGGTTGCTTCACTGTTGCTCGCTCCCAGGCTTCCGGCAATGTAGGGCAATGCCACCGAGGCAATGGAGGTATCGAGCACCTCCATGAATGTCGGTAGAATCACGGCCAGTGCAATCAACCAGGGATTGATGTTCTGGGGATTGCCCGGCAGCGAATTGGCCCGTGGATTGTTAACGGTCAAGTTCGATTTTCCTTGTGCAGCTCTATTCTTGTGCAGCTCTATTTATGTCGTAGTGTAAAAGCAAGCCAGCTCATGTCGAAACTATAAGCGGACTTGCCAACGTCCCACATGGGGAAGACATTTGCTGCCCTGCGACAATCGGTATGGTTTTTATAACTACTGCGGATGGGTCTGGCGTGAAAGACCTCATGTGCCTTAGATGCTACAAGGTGTGCGTTTGGACTCAATGAAAAATCTGTTTCCTGCGAGCGAGATCGCTGGATTTCGATGAGAACTTCACCATAACCGTCTCCATAAGAACGAATCCGTTGCCCCTCCAAAAATTGCGGAAATGAAATCAAACATCTGCTACGGCGGCTTGCTTATTGTTTCGCGCCACGGATCAGCGTGTCGGCTTTCGTCCATGCTGCTGCAAGGGCCAGCGAAATAAAGATACCCAGGGAGACTTCCAGAAATCGCTCGACGGCAATGTGCCAGATGGGGCCGGCATGGGGAATCAAGACGATGATCGCAATCGTGACACCACCGAGGCGGCCTGCGTTCTCGAAATGAAGCGCGGTACACAGCAGCACCACCGCCAACACCGCCAGCACAAATATCAGAATGGAATTATGCCAGACCAGGGCCGTCAGACAGCCGATGAGGGCTCCGATGGTTGTGCCTGCGAGGCGATCGCGCGAGGCGGCCAGCGTTGCACCCGCTTCCGACTGCATCACGACGATGGCGCTGATGGCGGCCCAGTAACCGCTGGGCATGTGGAGCAACTCCGCCAGCCAGTAGGCCAGGCCCGCGGCCACTGCTGTGCGCAGGCCCCGCTGGAGGCTGAAACGGTCGTGTGCGGCTGCGGGTACGGGTGTGGTCATGCAGGCGTTCTTCCATGCAGCAGGGCGATCGCATGCTGGCTATCCTGCATTTATTTGCGTCCCTTTTGTCGCGCTCCGTTATTTGCGTTCCCGGCCTAGCGCCTTCTGCACCTTGCTGTGCTTCACGCTATAAGTGAAATAGATTCCCAGACCGACAATCAGCCAAAGCAGCACGACTTCTTTCGTCAACGCCGGAAGCGTCCAGATCAGGTAGAGCGCAGTCATAATGCCGAGGATCGGTACCAGCGGCACCAGTGGAGTTTTGAAGGGCCGATGCAGGTCGGGCATTCGTCGGCGCAGAATCCAGACTCCCGCGCAGACGATTGCAAAGGCGAGCAACGTGCCCATATTCACCAGCTCCGCCAGCCGGTTGATGGGAAGTAAGGCCGGCAGAAAAGCCACAATGACTCCCACCACAATGTTCGACAGGTAAGGTGTGCGAAAGCGGGGATGAATCTTGCCCGCCCATTTCCACAGCAGGCCGTCACGCGACATGGAGAAGAAGATGCGGCTTTGCGCCAGCAGCATGACGAGCATTACCGTTGCCAGCCCGAACACAGCACCGACCTTGACCAGAATGCTGCCCCACGCGATGCCCGTGGCATCGATGGCTACTGCCATTGGGTCAGCCACATCCAGCGTTTTATAGCTGACCATCCCGGTCATGACCACTGAAACAAGGATGTAGAGGAAGGTACAGATGATCAAAGTGCCGAGAATTCCGATCGGCATGTCGCGCTGCGGATTTTTCGCTTCCTGGGCGGCTGTCGATACTGCGTCAAAGCCGATATAAGCGAAGAAGATCGAAGCCGCGCCAGCGGTGATACCCCCCCACCCAAACCGACCCGGCCCTTGAGACGGAGGAATGAATGGATGCCAGTTGATACGCGGCAGCTCTGGGTGGTGCAGCAGGAACATGATGCCAATAAAAAGGAAGATGCCGACCGCGGTCAGTTTGATTAGGACCATCGCGGTGTTCAGGTTCGCCGACTCTTCAATTCCGACCACGAGAATGACCGTAACAACCAGGATTGCGACGAATGCAACCAGATTGAAAACACCGGTCACATGCGGCAGGCCGGCGGTGTTTACGCTCATCGGAAGAGAGGCTGCTGGTATCCAGTGGGCATTGTAGAAATAGAGCACATCGCCATAGGTCGTGGTGAACTGCGGCGGAATGTAGATGTGGAAGTCCTCGAGCAGACTGACCAGATACCCGCTCCAGCCGGAGGCGACGGTGGCCGCGCCAAACGCGTATTCGAGCACCAGGTCCCAGCCGATCATCCACGCTACGAATTCGCCAAGCGTTGCGTAGCCGTAAGTGTAAGCCGAACCGGCGATGGGAATCAGCGCCGCGAACTCCGCATAGCAAAGGCCGGCGAACGCGCAGGTGAAGCCCGCAAGCACGAAACTCAGCGCGACCGCAGGCCCGGCGTGGAGCGCGGCGGCCTGTCCCGTTAAGACGAATATTCCAGCTCCGATGACGGCGCCAATGCCAAGAGTAATGAGATTCAGAGGGCCCAGAGCGCGTTTCAACTCGTGCTCACCTTCTGAGCGCGCTTCGTTTAATAGAACCGACATCGGTTTAATCGCGTCTAGTTTCGCCATGTACGAAAATTCTCTCCGGGTGCCTTCGATTCAATTGCAGAGATCATTCAACGAACTTCGCAGCTGCCATGTTGATTTTGTTGTTGCATCGGCTGAATGCAAATGTGCGGCATTCATCAAAGGGTCACCGGATAGCCTATCGTATCCGGCGCAGGATTGGGGCGGTCTTTTCCTGATTCCGCCGGCAATTTCTGTCGGTCTCAAGTCAGGCTCCGCAGAAATTCCTCCGCAATGCGCTGTGTGCCCTGCGCAACTGGATTGTCAATCGAGGGCAACAGACCAGAAATGACCGCGACGGAATCGGCTCCAGCATCCAGTGCAGACCGGCAATTTTGCAATGTGATGCCTCCAATGGCGACGATCGGCTTGCCGGTCAGCGCGCGCACCCGTTGCAGTCCTTCGAGGCCCACTGTGGGGTCAGGATTATTCTTTGTTGCCGTCGAAAAGACGGGACCATAAGCAATGTAGTCGCAACTGGTCGCGTCGGCCTCGGTTAATTGCTCGGCAGAGTGCGTAGAAACGCCAACCCAGGCCCCATGTCCGACGATGCCGCGTACTTCTTCCGGGTGAAGATCTTCTTGGCCGACATGAATGCCATCGAAGCCCGCCAGAAGCGCAAGGTCCGCTCGGTCATTCAACAGGAGTCTGATATTCGGATTCGCGGAAAATATCGCGCGCAGGCTTGCTGCGTTTTTCAGAATCCTGCGGGCGCTGCCGCTCTTGTCCCGATACTGGACCAGGGTGACGCCGGCAGCGAGCAGTTCACTTGTAAATTGCTCCAGTGGAATCGAGCGAGCGTGCAGAATGTCCGCATCCAGGATGGCATAAAGACGTGGCAGCGTCATTGCTGCGACTGGGCTGCTTCCCGGCGCTGCTTTTCGCGCTCGAAGAAGCGTTCCATATATTTGGTGTCGAACGCGCCCACACGAAAATCTTCATCGGCGAAAATGCGCTGATGAAGGGGAATGGTGGTGTGGATCCCCTCGACGACAAACATGCCGAGCGCCCGCTGCATTTTGGCGATGGCCTCGGCACGATCCTTGCCATGCACGATCAGCTTGGCGATCAGCGAATCGTAGTAAGGCGGCACGAAGCCTTCGGCATATTGCGCCGTGTCCACGCGCACGCCATTGCCGCCCGGCAAGTTGTAGACTGCGATCTTTCCGGCGGAGGGCGTGAATTTTTCCGGATGCTCCGCATTGATGCGGCACTCAATCGCATGGCCGCGAATCTCCACGGAGCGGGGAAGAATGTCGCTCAGCTTCTCTCCTGCCGCGATGCGGAACTGCGCCTTCACCAGATCGATGCCCGTCACCATCTCCGTGACCGGATGTTCCACCTGGATGCGCGTGTTCATTTCGATGAAGTAGAGCTTACCGTCCTCGTCCATCAGAAATTCGACCGTGCCGGCATTCATGTAGCCGATGTTTTCCAGGCTCCTTTTGAGCGTTGCGCCGATCTCCTCGCGCATCTTCGGCGTGACCTGTAGTGAAGGCGCTTCTTCAATCATCTTCTGGTGGCGGCGTTGGATGGAGCATTCGCGTTCGCCGAGCGAAACCACGTTGCCATGCTCATCCGCCAGCACTTGAAATTCAATGTGACGCGGCCGCTCGATGAATTTCTCCATGTACAGGTCGCCGTTGCCGAAGGCGTTTTGCGCTTCGGTGCGCGCGGCACGAAAAAAATTCGGCAGCTCTTCCGCACTGCGAACGATGCGCATTCCGCGCCCGCCTCCGCCGGCCGACGCTTTCAAAATTACGGGATAGCCAATCTGTTTCGCCCAGTCGAGAGCCTCTTCCTCGCTCTGAATTACGCCATCGGAGCCCGGAAGAATGGGAACTTTCGCCTTTTTCATCGACATGCGGGCCTTCTCTTTTTCGCCCATCATGCGCGTCACTTCCGGCGGCGGTCCGATGAATTTGATGTTGGAAGCGCGGCAGACCTCAGCGAAATTGGCGTTCTCGCTCAGCAGCCCGTAGCCGGGATGGATGGCATCGACGTCGGCAATCTCCGCTGCGCTGATGACGGCCGGAACATTGAGATAGCTGTCGGCGGAACGCGGAGGCCCGATGCAGATGGCCTCATCGGCAAATCGCACATGCAGAGAATTGCGATCGGCCTCGCTGTACACAGCGACGGTGCGGATGCCCATTTCCTTGCAGGCGCTGATGATACGGAGAGCGATTTCGCCGCGATTGGCGATGAGAACTTTTCGGAACATAGACCTCGGCTCGATTTGCTGTTGAATCTCTCTAGCTGCGCCGCTTCGTGGTCAGCGCGGGCGAATGGCGAAAAGCGGCTGTCCATATTCCACCGGCTGTCCGCTGGCGACCATGCGCTTGACAATCTCTCCGGCCGCATCGCACTCGATCTCGTTCATCAGCTTCATTGCTTCCACAATGCAGATGATCTGTCCCGACTCGACCTGATCGCCGACTTTAACGAACGGTTCAGCTCCCGGCGCCGACGCTTCATAAAATGTGCCGACTATAGGAGATTTGACGATGTGCAACCCCGCTTCTTCTCCTGTGGCAGCGGGCGCTGCGGAGCCAGTGGCCGGACTGCCGGCGTGCGAAACCGCGATAGGAGGCGCGGGCCGCGCTGCGGTAGACGCTCCCGGCGCCGACGCGGCTTGCAGCAGGTGCGCGACATGGCTCATATCGACTTGCGCGGCGGAGGAACCCTGTCCGGCGAAACTGAGACGCACTTTCAGATCATCTTGTTCCAGTTCAAACTCGCCCACTTCCTGCTGCTTGAGAAACTCGATGAGATCTTTGAGCGATTGCAATTGTCCAGTGTTCATATCCCGATCTGCTCCTTACTGTATTCGATCATCTTTTCTGTCCATGCAAGTATAGATGTCACGCTGCACGACTGTTGCGCGGAAGGTTCGACCCGGGCTGGGCAGCGTATCAAAACCTCAACTCGCATCAAGACCTCGGCTATAGTTCGATCCATGCCTTTGTTGCCGGTGTCAGCACCTCGGCTCCATTCCGGGTGACGAGAACCATATCTTCGATTCGTATTCCAAAGCGGCCCGGCAGGTAGATGCCCGGCTCGATTGTAATCACCATTCCTTGTTCCAGCTTCTGCTGCTGCTTCGCGGCGATGCGCGGCCCTTCATGAATCTCAAGCCCAACCCCGTGACCGGTGGAATGAGTGAAGAACTCTGCAAGCTTCGCACGTCGTAAAACGCTGCGCGCGGCTTCATCCACCTCTCCGCAACTGGTTCCAGGTCGGACAGCAGCAACAGCAGCCATCTGCGCTTCGAGCACAGCTGCATAGGCATCGCGCTCCGCCGCGGTCGCACGACCCAGATGCACGGTCCTCGTCATGTCAGAACAATAACCACTGAGCATAACACCGAAGTCGAGCACCACGAAGCCCCGCCGGGGCAGGCGCTGGGTGGTGGCATGGCCATGCGGCAAAGCGGAACGGGCGCCACTGGCAACAATGGTTTCAAAGGACATCGCCTCCGAGCCGGCCATGCGCGCGGCGAACTCCAATTGCGCCGCCACTTCGACCTCGCGCTTTCCCGGCATAATGACCGTCAATAAGTTTTCAAAGAGCGTACAGCCCAGCGCGGCAGCGGCGCGAAGCCGGATGATTTCCTCCGCGTCTTTGATCTCTCTCAGGCGCGAGGCAACTGGCGCCAGCGGCTGGAAAAAACTTCGCCGCTGTCTGGCGGGAAGCCACTGCCGCATACCATCCAGGGCCGTTACGGTCGTGTGCTCGGCATCGAAGCCGCAATGCCGCATGTTCTGCGCCTGCATCCAGACGCAGGCTTCGCGCAGCACCGGATCCTGAGCGATCACCACGCCGGCATTCCTTGTTTGTTGGCGCGCCTGCTCGATGTAGCGCCCATCGGTGAACAGCATCGGCTTGGTTTTCGGCGTAGAACGGGCCGGTATGACCAGCGCGGCATTCGAGCCGGTAAATCCGGTCAGGTAACGGACATCCTGTGGATGCGTGACCAGCAGAGCGTCGACAGTGCCGGTTGTAGTTTGGAGTGCGGCAGTCAGCCGCTTCAAACGAGTCATACGATTTGGTTATAGCATCCGCAGGCGCGCGGATATGTCTATTCGCTCGATCTGGAAGCGGGATGATTTGCCTGACTGGTGAGTTGATGGATCAGGTCTACCTCATGCTGACGGTACGGTCTGCCGTCCGGATAAAAGATGTCATGAAACCAGATTGTCGGCTGGATCAGAACATAGGGCCGCTGCCATGAGTCCCAGGGAAGATTCGTCTGGGTCTTGCCATTGACCAGACCCCAGTTGATAGCCGCGACACGGTATTTCAGCGCGATCGGCAGGATGGTGTCGAAGGTGCTTCCCGCGCCTCGCGCCATGTATTCCGTGCAAAGAATGGGCCGATGATACTTTTCCAGCTCGACCACATGTTTTTCAAAATCCTCCGGCCACCCATAGTTATGGAAGGAGATCACGTCCGATTCCGTCAGCTGAATTTTCTGCACTGGCTTCAGCGTTGCAAGATCATCCCAGTCGCCATAGAAAACTCCGCTGGTTAAAGGCTGAATTGGATGTTGCGATCGCGCCCAATCGAATACCTGCGGCAGAAGTCTGGCCACAAGCTCGTTTTTCGTGGGCGCGGCGGCAGTTTTTTCATAATCTGGATTACCATTATCCGGTTCATTCCAAAGGTCCCAGGCCAGAATGCGCGAGTCGCTGGCAAACGCCCCGACCACCCCTTTCACATACGCTTCAAGGCGGGGATATTGTGCCGGGTCGCGCAGCGCGTCCCGCCCTGGACTTTGCACCCAGCCGGAGTTATGCACCCCGGGGATGGGGGGACGTTGCGGCCCCAGCGCCGGATGGGGATCCCAGCAGGAATCGAAAAGAACGAATACCGGGCGGATATGATGCTTGTCGGCAATCGTCAGAAAGGTGTTGATGCGTTGCCGAAAGCCGGTTGGGTCCTGCTGCCACAACAGGTCATGCAGGAAGACGCGCATGGTGTTCATGCCAATGGCCTGCGCCCAGCCAAGCTCCAGGTCGATCTCTTTGGGGTCGAAGGTCGCCGCCTGCCACATCTCCAACTGATTGATGGCGTCGCGCGGAACATAATTGGCGCCCACCGGCCAGGGCTGCTGGGCGTACCAGGCGTTCGCCTGGGCCTCGGTCCATCGATGGAACCGGGCTGGCGCAGGCGACGGATGGGCAGCAGCCAGGGACGCAGGCACGCCGAGTATAGCCAGGAAAAAAATGGAAAGAAAGCAACAGCGGATTTTCGTCACAACGCGAACTTTACGCCTCGTCCTTCCAGGATGCAAGACAGCCGCCCTGACCCCGGGTTCCGCCCAAAACTTGTTTATTCTGAACAATCTTGCCGCGAACGGTGAAGCCGCACTTCCCGTTCTGACACAATTGTTTAGTGCTTGAGAAGTGTCTCATTGAAGAACACTATGAATGAACAGTGGGAAAAACTTTGCCCAACTTCTTGGGAACAGTACAATCTCCCAAGTGTCCCGGACAACCAGAAGTGCAGCTTATCCGTCTGTCGGTCGTAATACCGAGATGGTTACCCTTCCGTTCCAGGGATATCGGTCGACAAAATGCCCTCCGGGCGAGGCATCTCATACGGTAGAGAGTTCTCCAGACGGCAAATACATATTTTTGTATATGGCACTCAAATTGCACACTAGTCTGTTCGGATAGGTCGGTTCAGCCGGACGAACCGGGCCGGCTGGCACGCCCACCGACAACCGATCTATGGAAAACCGGAACCCTCAAAAGACTGGACACAGAATGGCAGCGAAACGCGCAGACCGATTTCTCATTGCCCATCCGCAGCCGCAGGCAGAATACCGTTTGTTTTGCTTTCCTCATGCGGGCGGCGGCCCGGCGTCGTTTTTCGAGTGGTCCCGCAGCATTCGTGCCGATATTGAATGCGTCTGCCTGCAATATGCGGGGAGAGGTCAGAGGTTGCGGGAAGAGCCGTTGACCACCGTCGAGGCGCTGGTGGAGGAAATTGCTGAAGACTTCGGAGATTGGCAGGACAAGCCGTTCGCCTTGTACGGCCACAGCTTCGGCGGCCTCGTCGCGTTTGAGCTGGCCCGGCACCTGCAGCATGTGTCGATGCCCGGCCCGACGCATTTATTTGTTGGCGCGGCACGTCCACCCCATCTCCGGCTTTCTCTTCCCGCGATTCATCAACTTGCGGACGCTGAGTTTGCGGAAAACCTTCAGGCCCGCTATGGCGGCATTCCAGAGGCGATCTTCCGCGATCCGGAGGCAATGGCGATATATCTGCCAGGCATACGCGCCGATTTTACTGCGTATGAAACGTATCGTTTCGTGCCGGACGTTCCACTGGACATTCCAATCACGACTTTCGCTGGAGCGGTGGATGCGGCAGTGCCGCCGGAGTTACTGCATGGGTGGGCCCGGCACACCAGCAGCGGTTTTGATGAGAACGTTCTGCCAGGCGGTCATTTTTTACATTCAACCAGTCGGAATGAGGTGTTGCGGATACTCCATGAC
>JADEYI010002101.1_pt1 | contig 11235 bp, 15 predicted proteins | sample 8542331 | NCBI WGS metagenome assembly JADEYI01 (sample SAMN16510988, study PRJNA670497) | mine drainage metagenome | isolation source: biofilm near Copperflume 1 | place: Germany: Marsberg coppermine Kilianstollen | collected 2018-02 | reverse complement strand
CTCACCTTCCTGCCACTTATTGGGGTGGATCGCTGCAATTCTGTATGACTCTCTGAGAAGGTTTGGGTCCACCCTGCCTCTTCTAAATTGACTTGTGGTACTTGTCATGTTGATGGCTTGAGTGGGGCGGCGCTGCAAAGGAAGAGGCGGGGAGCAGCATGGGCTGTGTGGTGGCGGCTAAGCGTGTGGGATGGCATTGGCAGCCCGCTCTGCGGAGCTGCACCGGTGGTACCACTATGCGGCTGCAGGAAATTGCAGCCTGCCACACAATGTTGTGGGAAGCTGTGGAACGGCGTGTTTGCGGCATTGCATGCTACCGCCGTTGTGTGAACTGTTGTGCAATTGTTGCTGTGCAAATGTTCACCTGCTCGATTGCTTGTCCATGCAGCGGTGTGGGCTGCTGTGATGTTGTGGTTTCTAGACGACATGCAACATGTCACGCTGACTCGACCTTGCAGTGCCATGCGCGTAGCTGTTCCGCCTGGGACTTTAATAGAACTGTCTCAAATGGGTATCTATAAGTGTCAAGTGCAATGTGTGGTCAAAAACTTATTGCAGCATGTGCACTCTTATTACAAAGGGCTGCTGGTGCTGCACTGTGTGTATTCATGTGCACCAGTCTCCGCAAGAAGGCTGAAATCAGGATGCACCCAGCAATGGGGCAGCTAAGCAGATAGAGCAATTTCATTCCTTGTGCTTTCAACAACACGAAGGTCAAGCATGGTGGCGGTTGAAAGTTGCTGTCTGCTCCTACTGCCGCTGCCTTGACCGCTTGAATTTCTTCTGCAGCTTTTCAAACACATCAGGAACACCGCCCCTAAGTCCTCACTGCAAGCCCTTTTAAGGGCACAGGTATCATGCGATGTGGCGCTTAGATATTAGCTGACGGCTGCTGCTGCCTCTGGCGGGACCATTGCCTGTATGCCTTAGTCAGCTTAGTGATCTGGGCGCTGGCGTAGGGAACGCCCTTCCACCGCGAGCGCACATGCGCGCTCACCATCATGTCCAGCCGCAGCTGCGCGCACATGCCCGCACATGTTCATTCTTCAGAAGCAATTGTGAATACCGCTTGGCTCAGAGACAAAGAGCTGCACAGAAGCCAATCGGGTGAACGGAAGGTGCTGTGATGGCTTGCTTTACATTGCTGGCTGGCACTGAGCTGAATTTTTGGCCTAAAAGACAATACTGGATCACAGAGCAAAGGAAGTGTGACAAGTGGCGATTTAAGAAACTTTCAACACACCTCAGGATATGACATCTAGTGTTACACGAGCGCAGATGCAAATGCGGCGACTTTGAAGAATATTGGTGAAAATTGCAGCAAGTATTGAGGGTTGGCGCCCTGTGCAGACTTAAAAAGAAAACTCCCCCAAGCTTGAAGCAGGATGCTGACCTGGCACTGGTGGTCACAGGATCCAGATTTGGAGTCCTCCAGAGCTTGCATGATCCTAGCCTCCCCATCGCTGTCGTTCCCCCACTCCCATTGGAAGGGGTCGAAAACGCGCGCCTCGGGGTTGAACACCGAATAGCCGGGGTCCGTCGGCGCGTAGCCTGCCCGCCACAGGCAGATCGTGAAGAATGCATCTCCTCCTGCATCCAAGCAAAAAGCTTGCTGTCACAACCGGACAGACAACATAGTTTCTCGTCAAAGTTTGACAAGGCCCCAGAAGAGATCCAGGGCTGCCTGCATGGATGTCTCAGACATCATGTCTATGCGCAGTGCTAGGGAGTCATGGCCTGCCTAATAATTTGGGCATTATGATGTGGGCGGAATAGAACCCAGAGGCATAAAGCCAATCCCAAGGAGGGATCACACAACTTGGTGTAAGCCCGATTTACGGTCTCCATCAGCATTGAAATCGCTTCCATCAAGTTTCCACGTCAGTGCATGCTCCTCACTCATCCAAAAAAAAATTGGTATTATCACACACTTTTCCTGCCAAGAGGCAAGGTGCATGCTGCAGACAAGCTGCAGTTAAGGCTGCCACAGCTGGCCCCGGCTGGCGGGGGCGGTACAAATACCGAGCACCGTGCCCACGGTTCATTGGGTCTTGCTTGGATCTGGCGAGTCCAACAACGGGTAGGATTGTGGAAGCCATAGCAAACAGCGGCACTTTAATTTGCACTGCAGCTTCATGCTGCAACCATTGCAGAGTGGCCGTCAGAAAAAGCATTGTGTGCCGTGCTTGGGGCGTACCTGTGGATTTGAGGGAGAGCACACAGCTCTCAAACTGCGTCCGGTTCAACCGCCTCATGAGCCCGACGCTCAGTATAGCGCCTGCACACCAGCATTGGCCATCTTGAGACAGCTCTGCTGAACCAGTGCTCACGGCAATCACAGCATGCTGCTTTCCCATCGAAACTTGCACGTGCTATGCTATTCAGGAAGAATCACAGCCTGCTCTGCTGACCCAATAGCTTACATCGGCATACACAGACGAGCAGATCACTCCCTCGCATACCATTACACTTCTAACGGCAATTTCTGCAACAAGGAAAAGTAACCATTAAACCTTGCCCCTCAAAAATTACACTCTTCCAGATGTCGAGCCTTACATTGGATAAGCACTGAAGCATATTGGCAGACTGAGTCCACAGCCCTATGGATTGCATAGGTTGCGGCCTTTGGCGGAGCCAATGCGCGCCAGTCGCGAGCTGCCACGCCGTATAGAGGCCTAGAAGGGAGTGACATCCTTTGGTAGAAAAACTTTCACCGGGAATTTTCAACTGCTGGTTACCCAACTGAGACGTTTTCCTTTCTCAAGGAGGCAGTACCTGCACCACCGTGGATTGCGTAGGTGGCGGCTTTGGGCGGAGGCGGGTCGGCGCAGCCGCGAGCGGCCACGCCGTAGAGGGGCCGCTCCGACTCAGCAGCGCAGAGCAGCGCGGGCGTGCAAGGGCAGCCGCGCGGCGATACAAAGTTCCACGCCGCCGGCTTGAAGGAGGAGCCAGGCGGGTGGAAACCTGTCATATGCACAAATAATCTGTCGATTCGACCACAGGTCGTTGAGGATGTCAGTTTGATTGTTCATTCTGGATCCCAGCCGGTGCTGGCATATGATAGCAAGGGGTGAATGCCACTTGGCCGCAAGATGCAGCCAGCCTGAATGGCAGCCCCGGTGGGTAAAACCATGACCTTGGCAACATCACCATCGATGAGTGCATTGCCTTTAGATAGGCAGCTTGAGGGATGTTGGTCAGAGGCTTGCAAAGCCCCGATTGGCCAATTGTAAAAACTGGCTGGTGCGCATGACATCATTTACTCCGAGAGGGTACAAATGGTCTTCAAAACCCCTGAAATAAGCCAGCAAGAATACGGAAAGTAATGACCTGCAAGGATTTGTTCCTGGCAAAAAGTTGGGTGGAAGCCCTGTCAGCACAGGGCCTCAGAAAGATCGCCTGTAAACATGCGGAGGGCGCGGGGGTCGTCGACAAAATGGCAGGGGAGGCAACGCGGCGCGCCGGCCGCCGGATGACGGAAGGGCGGCTGAGCGACCAGGCTCTCCTCAAACCTGTCACCATGGGTTTGCACTACAGTTCAGCCGGACCCACGCTAGCAGTTCAGAAATACTCATGGCCACTGTGCCCTGGTCCCCACCCATCTTTGCAGGATGCTATGGGTTTGTAAAATTTGATATTTGATACCATACCAAGTTAGTGAAGCTTGTTGCACTCAGGTGATCGTAACATCATATTTAATGCCACTTGCACCGCTTCAGGGCAATATAGCATTTCAGACTGCAGGGACGCCAAATTTAGAAGACAAGGTGGATGTTACAGGATGTGAGCAGCTGTGATCAATAAAAAACACAAAACCCAAAAACAAGATGAAAGATCTGTACCACATGTTGTCGGTGATGGCGTAGGGAAGCTCCGGGTTGAAGCTGGCCAGCAGCTGCATGGCAGCATCCGGGAAGAAGACAGTGTCATCGTCGCCGTAGAGCAGCCACTTGTAGGTATCTCCAAGCGCCTGCCATCAAAGCATCACAACCTTGAATTTCATGCAGCAACTTCCTGAACCCCTTGCTGGAGTCAGTTGTCACTATTCCCATCTAGTCGGCCGTGTCCCTAAATCACTCCAATGCCAGCGCATAATGCACACACAGCCATTATGCCTGCCTGAATTAGCCGATTAGCTCCCATCTGGGCTTCTAAGATTCCCAACCCTCCACTAGGCAATGCACATTGCCTCGCAACTGCAGTATCGTCGACCGGCACACAACACAAGCGGTTTGTTTATATTTTCACTTCCGCCAAGCTGGCGCCGCAAGGGGGTCCAAATTTATTTTTCAGGGGGGCCCGGGATTACCAGGGGTTCCACGAAATTTGGAAGAATGAGAAAGACAAGCCCCATCGAGCTTCATCAAACCCAGGACGTCCACACCAGGAGAGGCGGAAAAGGGGCCATGGTCTTGAGGTCAAGGCAGGTGCAACGATGCATGACATCCTCATGCGCTTGCAGCCTCTAGAACCCAACTGCTAGCTTGCATGATGTGCTGTGCTGTGATCCCATCAGTCTGCCGAAGACCACTTGCGTCTTTGCGTGCTACCACAGAGTCTGGCCTGAATGTTATCGGTTAAATGGAGGCTCTTGCTGCTCAGCATGCTCCCTTACAGAGAACATCTGGAGGGGACTGCTCAGTCTGAAGTTACTCATGAGAGCACAAGGGCGTTTGAGGAACAGCCACTGGCAGGTGCAGACACAAGGTACCAAGTGCAGGGACAGAGAGCAACTCACTAAGACGGAAGGGGGCAGCCTTTTCTTAGACAGCTAATTGGGTCCCTGCTGCAATGTTTGAAGGAAACCGCAACAACCTCATATAGAGTGCTTGCCTGGTGTGCAAGTAGAGGCACCATGGCAGCGCGAGAGTCCCCGGCAAAGAAGGGGCTGCGGCGGGGGCTGTCGTCTGGATAAGCCACCCACGTCTCATTTGCCGCCGCCGCCTCCAACTGATCTTCCGTGCTCGGCTCCTTGGCTAGTGCAATCACCGCCCGCATACCCTGCACGTCAAAACCTTTGTGAGAAACCTCAATGAAACGCACAGGAAAAATCCTCAGCCCCACAGAGGAAGCGGGGATGTCCAGTGTCAAGGGTGCATAAATATCAAGGCACTAGAATCGGGCCAGGTTGTTGTAATTGCAGTTTTGTGAAATGGCAGAAGTGGTGAATGCCTCTAGCCAGTTCACTGCATGGAAGCCTCATTAATCATGTCTGTGGCTAAGTCTCCACCTGGCGCCACTCCCGGCCGGCAATGACCAGGGGTAAATGCGCGCGGTTCGAAGGGACAGCCGCCGCCAGGTCAGCGACTGCCAGCGGCCGCGTCTGACGCGGCGCGCCCTCCTTCTGCCCTCCGCCCACATCCTCAGGGGTTCCCAACTCAATGAGATTCACTGACTTCCCCTCTGCTGCTTGCGCCAGTAGCCTGCATGCCACCTCGATATTTTCAGTATCGTGGTATCTCATCCGTCCTGCACAGGGAGGGCACCGGTGCGTACAAAAACAAGCTGCATGTAAAGACCACCAACACTCTACCCCTTGTACAACTTGCCAGTTTCAAGCAGAACCTAACAGACCACAGGCTGTACGTGTACCTTCCTTTGCCAGCCGGAGGCGCCAAGATCTGACACCAGAGAGTAAGACCAGATGTAGTAATGCCCAACAGCTTGGATCCAAGCCTGAGGCCAGCTCTATATAAGAGGGTCGAACATTCTCCCTACTAACCCATTCAATGATGGCGGCTCTGCGGTATAACAGTAATCTCTATATTCAGCAAGCTACCAGTGAGACAGAGGGGCAATTGCGAACCTGGTGAGCTCCTCAATACGGCGTTTGAGGAAAGTCACATTGACTTGATCTCCCCCGGAGAGCACTTCTGCGCTGCCCTCACTGAGTGCACCCAGTTGTAGGCGCTTGTCACGGCCCCACTGTGTTTTGGGCGCTGCTGCTCGCATTGCACCAATGTGACCATTGCTGCTGAGGCCAGAAGGTGCGCTACGGTGCTCTGGATCCTGAGTTAGGCTGACCTCAGTTATCTCATAGGTGCTGGGAGCCTTAAAGCTCAGATCTGCTTCTGCTACGATCTCAGCAGGGTCCCTATCCAGATTAAGCTGTGACGCAAAGTCCACGTTTCGCTGAGAGGCTGCAGCACCGCTGTGCTGGTAGTGCGACTCAAGAGGTGCGGACAATCCATCGTCAGCGTGGATGCTGATCGCCGAGCAAAGAGCAATCAGTGCGAGAGCGGCGAGGTATCTAGATAACCCCTGCCAAATACTTCGAGTCATGGACTTTGCGAAGGCTACCGTCAAGGGGACATTACTTTGATCGTAGCTTAGATCGCCAGCATTGCTCGCGCTATCGCCACCACTTCAACATTCAAGGCTGGGCCTGCAATGATGCGTCCAATACATTGGCAGAAGCAATGAAGCAACTAACGAATTTGACACGGTCCTGAAAGCTAGAGGAAATGCAAATAGAAACGAAAAATCTACACTTCTGATCTCAAACTTGTGAGATTTTGGCGAAAGGCGAACAGGGGCACACCAGTGACGATGACAACATCCTCGATCCATCGCCTGGGCACCACGTGGGCATACCTCTCGGACGGTCCAAGCCTGGATAAGCAAATAAGATTTCGGAAATTATGTTTTGATGTCATCATAGTTCATTGAAAATTGTGTTGACATCAAGGCCTTCTTACGTCGGCTTATAGTGCTAATGAAAGCAATGCATACGGAACCTTTACTCGACTTTTCAAATCGAGCGCTGAAGAAAAGTGGTGCACTTAATAACAAGATCTAGAAAGATCAATCATTGGATAGTAAAGGCTAAAGCATGGGCGGCCTGGCTGGAAGGCTGTGTCCAACAAGAGACAAACCACCGTGTTCAATTATAGTTTTCCTAGTATTGGCTGGTGCCCTCACGGTGTTCTTGTCAAGTGGTCCAAATCACAATATAGCGATGTTCAACTGGGGACAAGGTGAAAATAATATCCACCACTTGCTTTCTGCTTTGCCAGCAGTGCTGATCAGCAAGTAGGATTTTGAATAGTCTCAAGTGGCATAGCTTCTCTGCTACCTCTGTCCTGCACAGCAGCTGGCTCTGACTTCTGATCAACTCAAAATTCCAAACAGCTTGGCTGTGAAGCAACAACCTTAAAAAGGAGTCAATCATTTGTCCAGTCCTGCTCACTTGCTCGTCTTCTGTGTAGACTCACGCCTCAAAGCAGATTTGTCCGCCCTTGAGAAGCAGCAGCAGGAGCATGTTGGGAATAGTCAGGGGGAGGAAGTGCGTCAGCTGACAGCGCAGCTGAGACACCTTGAGAGCCAAGCAAGGGCCTTGATGGCAACCCAGCGCGCAGCATCAAAGGTGGGCCTACAACCACAGCAAAGTCATTTACAATCGCAAAGAACTCTGGTGTGGAGCACAAGTCTGAAGCAATGGTGACAGCCGGCCACAGGCCCTCGCCATCGGGTCATGCCGCATGTCAATATGGACACCGCAGCACTTTTGTAGTGCGCTGCTGTGTGCTATGAGCAATTCACTTGGCACAACGTATCGCTTTGGGCACATTGTGTGCAAATTGCCTCAAAGCACATGGTCTGGGCATGTCTGTGTAAAGAGCTCTGCAGTTTTTCTGTGGCGTGCGTGCAGATCATTGAGATGCCGGCTGCGCAGCGGATCTCCAGAGAGGATCTGGCGGCCGCTGTCAGCGCAGACATTACTCAGCTCCCCCTTGTGAGCGCTGGCCAGGTGCTGAGGCAGGTGTGCCACTCCCATGAACTTAGGGAATGAAGGTCAGCAGTATTTCATGCCTCGAGGGGTTGCAAGAAGGAGATGCCCATGGCATGCCAAGCCCTGTAAGTCAAGTTGAGAGCCAGTCGGCCATTACTCATGTAGCCATGGGTCTTGTATGCCTGCCCCTGTGTTCATTTGTCAATACAGAAGAATTGTGCGCACACAGCACACGGATATTATCTACAGGGTCATCGGCACGCCCAGATGGGCTCAGCAGATGGGCTTGCTATGGTTCCTGCAAATGTCCTGCCCGTGCAGCATCACAGAGACATTGTGCGCTCCTCTGAAGCGCCACCTGAATTCACCTCCACTCAAGAGAGGTGCTCATGTGATGTGTGCAGCGGATCTGGACAATAGTGTCACTGGACGTGCTGCCAACAAGCAATCAACAGGAGGAAGCTACTGCGGCAGGGGAGACCTGGGTGTTCTACCCAAATGATCTTCCGAAGAGGTCTGCCTACTCTGGCGACACGCGCTGGGCGCTGACACCCTTCCTTGCCCACGAGGTATCACTTTTCTATCTCCCCTGCGCAGTGGAAAATGCTGCACGCCTGAAGCAGCACTTCCTACCTGGCTTATGGGCATCCTTCTGATATGCCAGAGACATGTGCGTTCGGACTGCCAGCAGCGCATGTTGTGAGAGGAAATGGCCTCTCACCCGTGAACTAGGTGAAGCTGAATAGCTTGCCACGCTTACATGAGGCCGCTATGATTACAGCATCCCTGCGTTGTGGTGAGCCCAGGCCGTGACGATCCCTACCTGCTGCAATACCAACACACTCCGGGTTCAATATTTCCATTGTGGAGAGGTGTCCTGTGTAAACGGACGCTATCCCCGCCTTAGGATCTTTTATATTGCAAGATGTCCAGGGGTGATCCTATGTGCTGCACACTCGATGCGGCGGTTCCTGTACGGGTCCAGAGCAGCCCGCTGAAATGTAAAAGCCACTAGAAGACCATAGTGTTTGATCTGCATCTGCGGATTGTGCTCTCAAAGAGCAGAACAGACATCGCCCCCATTAGGTGGAGATGAGAAGAGCCGGAAGGCAGCTAACATGCCAATGTAAGGCCACAACGATATAGTACTTGGGGATGAGGTGACAAAGCTTTCGTTAGTGTAGTTCTTGGGCAGTTTTCTTTGTGCATGGTGTGCAGAGTTTGCTCAGGCCGTCTGTGTGGCCCAGGCGCTGAATGGCACTGGCTACAAGTGGATGATCTTTGCCGGCGCAGACACAGTCTTCTTTCCAGAGGCAGTGCTACAGATGCTGGATGGTTTTGACCCTCAGGTCCCCTATGTCATCACCGACAACCTCTGGTGGGAGGGCGAGCATGGGGGCCCCTACAAGAGCGCCCCCCGCTGCCTCCCCTGCCACACAAAGGACCACCCGGATCTCCTGCTCCTCACTGCAGGTGACTATATGTATCTGTGGACTTGCCTTTTAATAGATTGACTTCACATTGCTGCTTCTTAGATCAAGCCAGGCCTGTCTTTGTATACGTAAGCCCAACCTAGAGGTTGGGCTGGTGTGAATGTGCAATATCTTTAGCGCCTTGCCCTGCTCTTCTCAATAGGTCAAGTGCCTGACTGACTGCTTGGGAGCACCATCAGGTCTGCACCAAATGCACAGATCACAGCAATGAAGAGAGCTCAATGCAAAGTGCTTGCCTTCGCGCAGGTTTCCGGGGCGATCAAAGCAATGACATCGCGCCAGTGCGGCCTCGGGAATGGACTTTCACGCCACCTTACGGCTGCCCCTGCACACCGCAGCTGCTCTGTAGCGCAGCCCCAGATCTGTTTGGGGACCAGAACGATAGCACCAAAGAGCCATGTCAGGGAAGCATTCCCTTCCCAAGCAGCAAAGGCTACAGCATTCACGGAGGGGCAGGTAGGGAATCTCTGACAGATAACGGTGGTTGGACTGGCAGAAATCAATGGTACAGGTTGCACCCTCAGGCTGACCTGATTGGGAATTTGAATTAATTGTTCAGGAGTTCATCATGTCTTCGGCAGCTGTGAGCTGCTTGGATTGTGGATGACATCTGTGTGAAGACCAATTCCTATGCAATGTGCACCTCATACAACAAGGCCAAAACACAGCAGCGAGCTTTTGTTTTTGTTCCCTGTGGAATGCACCTCGTATAGGGGGAATTATGGTAGATATCTGGCAGATATGCCTGATGCGCTGCTGCACGCTCCCAAGCTGCACATCCAGTCACAATCCAGTCAGGTGCCAACCATTCACCAATTTATGCATGCATGCAGGCTTGATCCTGAGCATTGGTCTCTTGGAGCGCTTGAGCTTCAAGTCAATGGAGGAGTGTGTGAGAGGAGTCAGCTCGGGTGGAGGCGAGACATTTCTCACGGAGTGTCTTTGGCGTATGGGATTTGCGCCGACAGACCCGGGGTTCTCGATTTACCGACCCTCGGCGAGGCTTTTTGACCCCTTCAAGTGGACGGGGCATGATGATACTTCTCAGGGACATGGCGCATGGGAGATGACAAATCGGATGAAGTGCGCGCTCTTCCAAACCACTCACTTGTTTTTTCTCGAGCCAGAAGTCCTTGCAGATGTTCTGAGAGTGCAGCCATGGAACATGACACTGACACAAACAAGCCCCTGAGAAGCCTCAAGCATGCGAGTGTCTGCCATAGCGAAGGGCTGATGGAGTGGCGTTGATGGCAGGTGGGACATATCACCTGAGGACACCTGCAACTTGGAATGTCAGGTGCTGCTTCTGCCTTCTTGAGCCAGCTTTCACATTGAAATTTGCTGTAGCGCACTCGCCTGCGTTATTTCTGCAGCTGCATCCTCCAAGAAATGCACTCGCGCATGCATGCACCCTTGTTGCCCTTTACAGCATCTGCAGCAGCACCTGCAATGATCTTGGTTTGGAACTTCCAACTTAGGGCAGCTGCATTTAGCTGGTTGCTTGCAAGGCTTACAGCGCCGATGTGTCATTCCAGGATCTGCTGCATTATATGGTGTCCGCGCATGTAGCCTCCAGCGGCCAGCCCAGTATGGAGGAAGCTGCCAAGGAGATGTGGAGGCTGTCAGTTAAGTATGCATGGTGGTGGGATTCCCACAAGAGGGACGCTGAGCCCACCACCATCTACTGGAGCATCGATGCAGCCATCACCTAATCAGTCAAAGTGGTTTTGGAACATGTGCATCACTTGCCTGGACACCTTACAGTTTGCTGATAATAATGTTGCTGTGATTTGAATATGTTGGCAGTGCTGATGTGCGCAGCACAATTGTTTTTGCCATGTGGCTGTACATGTAAATACTTACAAGATTGTACATCTCTTAGACCTTCAAGCCATCCATGTCCAATCATGGACTTCTGCGTAGGCGTGCAGAAGAACAAATGCATGCTTGATGAGGAAGGAAGGAAGGAAGGAAGATTACATCACTCCAGCCGCCTAGGGCTGATTGGAT
>JADEYI010002100.1_pt1 | contig 11242 bp, 8 predicted proteins | sample 8542331 | NCBI WGS metagenome assembly JADEYI01 (sample SAMN16510988, study PRJNA670497) | mine drainage metagenome | isolation source: biofilm near Copperflume 1 | place: Germany: Marsberg coppermine Kilianstollen | collected 2018-02 | reverse complement strand
TTTACATGCAGCTTGTCTGCAGATGCACCTTGCCTTCGGCAGGAAAAGCGTGTAAGAATAAGAAGAATTTACATTGGCTGCATTTCAGAACAAGTGGAAGTGTCTTCAGGCAAAGCGTTGACTGAGACTTCTTCTGGTGCTCACATGCACTGTTTGTGAGTGTGAAGCTTCCTTAAGAAGCTTGCATGTTGACCATAGCTAGAAGCACGGAAGTCACTGACTGGTAGATCAATCAGAGCAATGGTATCGGATAAAGCCATCAGGCTGCACATGGTACCATGCATTTTTAATTTCTATTTGCAAAGCGCTAGCATGATAAGATAGGGAGTGATAAGCCCTAGAGGGCACTTCGACTGGGAAAATGTGAGCCTTGTCATGCAAACACCTTCAAAATATCCTGGTAAGCATTGGAGACGAATGAATAAAACCCTATTCGATCAGGACTTCTGCCTGAGGGTTTTCAAGCGCACATGTCAACAAAGCGCACATGTCAACAGCACTTCGAAACCCTCGATGACATGGGCACTCAAGAGGGTTTTGAACCCGAAGTAGGCTTTTAGTCGTACAACTCAGCTTTCGCTCTGAACTAACTTGCGCATCTGTGAGCTTTCGTATAGGACAGAAAACACGCACACCGGTCCATAAGATGCCATGAAAGATGAGGGGGGTCGCCAGAATTGGAACCTCCGGAACCCATCTGAGCGATCTGAAACCCGTCAAAGATATCGCAGATAACATTAGAGAGGTGATGCTCTCTCATTTATATCCAATCATGTCTTTTGCTTTTCAAAATTCATGCGTCTTTTTCCCTTGATGTACTGGAAACCCCAGATCCTACGGGATTGAACTGCACAACTATGGGGCGGAAATGCCAGCCCTTTTACGACAGGTTATCCCTTTCTTACTAACTGGTGAACGCAATTATTTGCTTAGCTGGTAGCTATGGCTGATATCCGAAGCAGGATTGCAACCTGCACACCGGCAACGTGTGCACAATAACAAACTTACAATGTGTTGCAGGTCAAAGCGCATGTGGCCACATTTTCGCAGCCAGACGTCTACCTGGCAGTTCGTACTGTGATAATCACCGTATTTCTGTACATTGGCTTCTTTGCAGCATACCCCCTCGTCGCGAAGCATTGGGCTCTGTGGGCAACCGCCATCTGCCTTAGGGCCGGGCTGAATGTGCGGTTATTCGTCATTTTTCACGACTGCTGCAATGGTGGGTTGCTGAATGTTTTCCGTGCTGTATCGAGACACGATTTAATCCTCACCAAATGAAAGCCTGCGCACTTTTGCGCACCTTTTGGAGAGCACAGCCATAGCAGCACTGAGAGCTTGGTTGATTCAGCAAGCGTTCTCCAACACACCAGAGGACTCAATGCCGGTCACTGTTCAACGGCGGCACGCATTCTGGACTATCTGCGATGCCAAGAATATGTTTTTAAAGATGCAGAGAAATATCCTCGACTGTCACCATGAGCCTTTGCAGTGTGATATTTAGAGCCTGGACCGCAGCTCAGCGAAAGCCCATTGCTTCCATGCAGGGCGACCTTGTGACTCATGCACGTTTTGTCTCTGCAGGAACCTTTTTCCGGAGCAGGACTGCCAACATGCTCGTTGGGAGATTCACCGGTTATTTGCAGTTCTCTTCTTGGCCGGGATGGGACTTTGTAACCGAGGTAGCTTGCCGCCTTCACCACTTCAGACAGTACACTGCGCACTTACATCTTCCTCTTTTATTTATACCCTTAATATGACATGCTTATCCTGCCAAGAGGCAAGGTGCGTCTGCAGACAAGCTGCAGTCAAAAGCTGCCAACTTCCACCCCTTGATGGACTCGCTAGATACAAGCTAGACTTTATAGATCGTGGGCACGATGCTCGGTGTTTTTACTGGCCCTCACCAGCCGCGGCCAGCATTCTTTTCTTGAAACACCCAATGGGAGAGATGGAACTGATTTATAGCCGTTGCACCCTGTGATGATAACGTAACTCCAGTCTTCGCAACAGCAGCGTGTCATGGCAGTGGGCCTGTTTTTTGCACACAGATGGATTGACTCCTGCTCTCAGCGGATGCATGTCATATCACGTGTGAACAGCTCAGATTCAGCATCAAAGCCCACGGTTCACAGGGGAACCAGGATGCAGCCGCAGCTTGCCACAGAAAGCAGGGGACATTGTACCAATTGCGCAGAAGCGTGCATTTGCGCTCTGTGAAAGACGCGGTAATCTTGATAAGCCATCGTTTGCATTTGAACCTTTTCTCACATGCGTCAGTGCTTGAGAAAGGGACAGTAGAGCCACTAAATGCAGGACAATCAGGAACTTGCCTGAAACAGCTTTGCTGTGTCCTGTGAAATATCTGCAATTGGAAATGCTTATCAATGGGAGACCTTGAGGGTTTATTTCGGTGCGCTGATACACAGCTCACTATGCTGCAGGTTCTTTGCAAAACGGACGTTCCGAATTTCATTTTCTTTCTTACGGGAGCATGCAATCCCAGACTGCCTATGTGAGCGTCCCTGCATCAAAATCACAGCTGCTGCTGTTTGTCTTTTGAGTAAAGCTATGGCAGCTTTTGGGGCTGCATTGCGTTTCCTCTTAAATTGCCAGATGCATGGGTCAAAGTTATGGACTCTTTTTCCCCAGCTATGTGGGTTGAATTTTTAAATGTCTCAATTACGGCACAGGATTGACTTTTTGGAGCCTACAGACGATGAGCTGCCAGACTTCTTGACCGAGATGCCACTTATTGACAGGATCATGCCTACTCTGCTTCCAGCCTTGCAAGTGAGTCTACTTGGATTATAGACATGCAAATGGGTTGCATGTTCTACGGGGTAATGATGCTTGTTGTCCCCGAGTTCCCTTCAAGAAGATCTGAGATGGGGGCTCAGTTGCCTGAGTTGCACATGGCAAATTGTACACATATGCGGTAAAAATGCGGCGTGGCAATTCAGGGTGTCCGCCAGTATATGACTGACAGGCTGTCAGGAATGATGCAATGAAATGTTCGCGTGTGCTTCTTTTCTTGCTGTGCGTATGACAGGCAGCCTGCAATGTTGCAGGTGTATGTTGGATACGTACTTTATGGGACCAGCTATGTCTGGTTTGAGCTCGCGTTCAACACCCTGGTAAGGATTTGAGCTAATTTTACATCTGGAATATGCACAGGCCTATTTGGCACTTCCACTGTTCTCTCTTTGAGCTTCCAATACATGGAATTGCCAGGCCTAAGTGAAGGTGGCCCACAATACCTATTCACTGGTTTGGGGATGAGATTTTTGGCAGTGATGCAAAACAACTTTGAAGTCAGTCTGCTGTGTGCAGGGGCCTGCCATGTGTTTTCTCCTGCATCTCTGGCAGCAAATCCAGAATTCAAAACCTGCCAGCATCTCATCAGTGAATTCCAGTTCTTGCAAAGCCCAGTCTGAGGGGAATGTTGCCACTTTCATGGGTGAGTCTTTCACCAGTGCAATGCATTGGCACGCGGCCCAATTTGTGAACATTTGATATGACTTTGCTGTAAGTATGCATTGCTAGATCTGTGTGACGACTCCTAATGGTCACAGCACTTTTTCACCCCGGGTCTTGCAAGCACAAATTTTCAAGCTTCCGCAAGATCCTGCCTGTAGCATGCAGCATATCAATAAGGAATGATCTGCCTGATCATAATTTGATGATATTTGTTTGTCGCGCAGAATCTAGTCTCGCTTATGTGCCAGAGTGTTTGAAGTGGGCCTCCCTTGGAATAGAGGTACATCCAGAAACCTCCCCCCTCTCATTGCCCATGTTGCTGAGATTTGCACAGAAATTCCAAACGTTGCGGTTCCAAAAACATTGACGACAGAGGGCTGCCTGTTAGAATACCTGTCAAAGTTTGCGGGGCACGGCTCCTGTTGCTGTGACGATCCGTCTGTGAAATTTGAAGTCAGCGTTGAGAAGGAGCCGCATGATTTGATTTTGAGCGTGATTTTGTGTTTGATACAGTATCACCACATCCACCATATCTCCACGGGCGTTCCCTGCTACCTGCTCCGCAGCTGCCACGACAGCGCGCCGCCAGGTGTGATGACTCATGGTGACATCACTGCTTATCAATGATGGCTCATAAAACGAGACACTTTGGAGATCCCATAGAATCCCACAGCAATTGCTTGATATCACGCCTGTCATTTGCTATGAACATACAGCTGGCCCCGGCTGGCGGGGAGCAGCATCAATAAAAAGCACCGTGCCCACAGTGTAATGGGTCTTGCTTGGATCTGGCAAGTCAAATAGAGCATAGGAATGTGAGAGCCTTCAACTGCAGCTTGTAGGCAGGGCGCACCTTGCATCTTGGCAGGAAAAACATGCTAAGTAAATAGTATAAATATTATTATGAAAATGCAGCTAAGCAGAGCCATTCTGTGTATGTGCAGGCGCGTGGCGGTACATCAGATACCTGGAATTGAAAATTGAACTCGAGTCTTGGCTGCTACACACATGGGATTCCAGCATGCATGCTTTTGAGTCATTCCCTGACCTTGCTTGGCTGTTGGACCTTGACACTGATGTCTCCGAGTCCAAGACCCCTTCGTATTACATTAGCGCGCCGCAGAATCAAAGCACGGCCTGACTTCGAACCAATAATAATTTCACAGGTCCTGGCTGTGGTGTATATAGTTTGCCAGTGGTGTGCAGGTTGCAGGAGAGAGATTAAAAACAATATTTGAACGCAGTCCAAGAAGACGAATCTGATTGCTGCACATTGCTGGCAGTTCTTCAAGAAGTTCCTGTACTGGATGGGCGTGAAAAAGAACTCAAATTTGGATCAGGCTGCAAGCAAGTCGTTGTTTTGTCTTGGTCGTGTCAACTTTTAACTTGAAGAAAGCATGGCCAGCTTTGCATACCCTATTTGAGATCTCAGGTGTCAATGATAGGTCTGAAAATTTCAGACTGAAATGCAAGTGCTGCCCAAGTATTTAAATTGCTTTACCTCCTGAATGGCGTGGCATCTAACATGGCAAGGCTGAGGGGACCGGTCTGGAACTTCAGAGGGTCCCATCCACATCATTTCGGTCTTATCCAAATTCAGTCAGATATAAATAGATAACTTTCCTGGGTTAGGGGTACAAGGAAGTGTGAGGAGCCATGCCGGTTGCCATTTGTCCTAATTGATGTGGAACTTGCCTTGGACTCTTTCAATCCTAGCTTTCTATGTGCATTAGCCTAAGCGCAGCAAAGAAGCAAAAACTGTTGCAGTGCTACATTGCAATCACTGACACTGTATGCATTAATATATTTACTTCATTTGATAATGTAAAGGCATCTCAGTCAGTCAGTCAGTCAGTCAGTCAATTTTCATCAATTCCAGCCACCTAGGCTGATCTGATGCCTGACTCTGATTAACATCTCCTGCTCGTCAAGCCTTTTCAACCAATGCTGCAACCCCACTGGTCAAATGATGGCGTCAGCATCCAGTCACCCAAAGCGCTCCTCGGGGTGACATGAGAACGTCCCCACGAGAGTCCAATCGTAGAGTTGCTCGGGTATTAATATTCTCAAGAAACCACATAATCTCACCAATTTCTAATCGATCTGTTGCTTTCGAGTCCTGTGCAAAGTCTGAAGGACAAGATCAGGCGATGTCCAACTTGACCGGAGCACCCACCCAAGGTCAGCTTGAATCTTGCTGCAATCTAACGTCACATAAAGTGCCATGTTCAATCCGTTAAGCTGCATTGTCGTCTGACATTCGTTTATGAACTGTGCCTTGAACCCTGAACATCTCCAGGAATGGCCGGCAACAGCCTGCTTCGTGCTTGTTCGCTGCGGACACATCATGCACAAATATCCTTTCAGGTGCAAGGCCTTCTGTAGTATCTGAGAGAATGGCATCTTTGCTTATTATAGCAAGAGTCATGCGAAGTCGTCATCTGAGTGATGCCGCATTTTCGCCATGCTTGAATCTGATATCGGAACGAACAGCGGTTGTATGTTTGCAGCACAATGGAGTCCTTAAGCAGTCTATAGAGCCTCTGGACCGCGCTCGGACAGGTAGAGTGGCTAATCCTATCCAACGCGTCTTGCGGAGCAGTGCTGGCCAGCCCAGGCCAGTCGTCCCAGCCCGCACAAGCAAGAAGGGAGTCGGCACTTTTAAATTCTCCAACAACAGTCGAGCATTGGCGGACCTGCAGCCTTCTTGGTACTACACTTGGAGTGCAAGCCAGGAGCACGCAGGGGTAAAATGTTCACTCATCTCGAGGCCTGTCATTGCGTGAAGGCCAACATGCCAATGCCATGCGTGCACGCCATGCAGGAGAGCCATCTCCCTGAACCAAGGCACTGAGGTGGTCCGCACGTAGGCCCCTGCTGTAAGAAGTCCTGTCGTTTTATCCATCTTATCGTCTGCCATTAATAAACTCTTGTTGAGCTCCTCTTTCCCTGCCTTTGAAATCGATTTGCATTGGGGCAGGCCTAACAATGATGGCCCCAAATGCAATTGGGGCCATATGTCAGGTGCTCTTCTAGATTGGGCGGACTGATCAAGCAGTTTGACGGTGTGCTGATCTCAAGGCGTCACTGCCATGCAGACCTTCAATGCGCCCGGCGGGGAGTTTGTGCCCATGATCTGGTGCCTTGACGAATTCACAGACGACCGCAATGAGGGCAGGCAGTTCTCTGAGGAGCTCGGCAACATCCCAGCAAGTGCTACCCACCTGCTCGGCTTCAATGAGCCTGACCTTGGCACACAGTCAAACATCCCTGACCCCATGAAGGTGAGTCTCCAGTTTACAGTAGAAGGGAACACTGCACCCTTTGATTTCACATACACCAGCTCAGCGTGGCCCCAATCTTCCTAATCTTCCAGGGGACTCTGAATTATCTACTACACTAGGCTAGTTTATAGCCCCCTGAGCGTTTATCTACAAGGTGGCAGGTACTAGTGACTTGTAGTCTCAGCGCTGCAGCTGACAGTGTCCGATGTAGTGCTAGCATGCCATCAACATGTCCAGCTCAGCACATGCATTAGTGTGGATTAGGTTACTATTGCTGTACCGGGTGCCAAAGTACTCCAGTGCAAGTGCTCACATGTGCCATTGCAAATTCCACACTTTCACAGAAGTTTTGTACCTCGATGGCAGGCTGTCGATGCGTGGCCCAGATTGACAGCCACGGGCAAAATAGTGGGAAGTCCTGCCACATCCAAGCGTGCTACCAGATCTGGCGACTGGATGGAGCAGTTCATGAACGAGGTCTGCCCAGAACTCACTGAATGCCTTTTGAAGATGAGTAGTATTCTTTTCTAAATACTGATAAGGGACTCCAGAGTGCTTGCAGACGACGTCTGCTCCTTTAAAAAGTAGTTGCCTTCCTGCTATGTGAACCTGTAGAGGCCGCAGTGCCGGCAGACAAGCAGCGAATTGGGCACAGAGGCCTGCACCGCACAGCAGACCTGTTTTCACCTGACTCTTTTCTGGTTCTGCCATGTTCTGCTCTGCACCCTGTTGCTGACGAGCTACACAAAAGAAACCAGAGGGTATTCAGGAGTTGCGTAAAAGGCCTTCCTGCGGACTTATTGTCGCAGGCGGCCCGGAGGGAACGCACAGACCCACGGTACCGGGTGGATTTTGTCTGCGTGCACTGGTACCCTGACCCAAACGACAACATCAATGTTTCAGATTCAAACGTCGGAGAAATCGCAGCCCAGAAACTGGAAAGATACCTGATCGACACGCATGAAAAGTACCACAAGCGCATCTGGCTCACAGAGTTTGCACTAATTGACTTCAACCACGGCCCAAATGATATCAGGCAAGCTTCCTTCAGCTTTCCAGTTGTGTGTCTGACATTTATGCCCTGCCTGCCTCTCTAGACTGCGTTCCTGTTTGTCAACCTGCAAAACACAGTAAAATTAGGGCCTGGATCATACCAAAACAAATGCAAGACGTATGTCAAAGGACTTCAGACTGAAGCCCTGTGCATGCATGCAAGATGCTCCTCAAGTTGCAACTGCACTTGAGCCGTCAAGGACTCAGGCTTTTGGATTGGCACTGTCTTTTTATGTGTATTTGCCAAATAAATTAACACTTGTTACTGCTTTGCGGCGTGTAATCAAGCTGTTCATGAAATTGCTGTTACTAATCATGCATGTGCTGCGGTGTGCGCCAGGTTCCCATCGGAGCAAGGCCAGATCGACTTTGTGAGGGCGGCAGTGTCCAAGCTTGAGCGTCTGGACTTCGTGGAGCGCTATGCTTGGTTCAGCCTGCCTGACCCCAATATTAGAAGTGGCAATGTCCACCTGTACAACAGCTCTGGGAATGCAACCAGCGTGGGCACTGCGTACATCTATGCACACAGTTGAATTTGACTGTTGCCGATTGGACCCTGCTGTCCGTGCAGTGCAAACAAGCACAGTGAGCTCCAAGTCTCATGAAAGTGACATGGTGACTGCCACGCTGGCATCCCCAATCTACATCATGATCCAGTGTCGAGCAGATTTTCAGCAATGCTTACATCTCCTATCTGATGGACGTATTGAAATTCTCCGGGTGGCACTAAGTTTATACCATTTGTCTTTAGAGCGTGTTGTTTCTCATGCAATTTGCCCAGGGGAGTCTATATCTATATCTAAGTTGAATATACATTCTTATTAATATTACACGCTTATTCCAGCCCTCAGGGCTAGGTGCGTCGCAGCAACCTCTCAATATTAAATATTGAAAATTTCCCTTCCAGCCTTCCCTGTCTTGGCAATGGCATGTCCACCAATGCCTTCTCCACCAATGGCATGTCAATACCATGGAATCCAGGTCATCCCCTCACGCAATCATTCCAGGACTTGACAGGCCTGCCTTTTCTCCCAGGTCTTTGTAAATACCAGACATCAACTGTACTGGTAGCATGTCTTCCTTCACCCTTGCCACGTGACCAAGCCATATGAGCCGCCTATACTTGATCAGCAAATTTTGGGCATTTCACTCCAGTCTCTCATATTGTCAGCTGAATTTCCACCTAGACTGCCACACCACGAGTAGAACGGAGGCATTTCAAGTGGAACACTTCCAACCTGTGGATGTCCTTTGCAGTGACCGCCCATGTCTCACAAGCATACAACAGTGCAGATTGTACAATGACTTTATAGATTGTCAGCTTGATCTCTTTAATCACATGGGGCTCTGACCAGAGCCGCAGCTTTTCAACTCTATGAAAGCATGGCCAGCTTTGCATACCCTATTCGAGATCTCAGGAGTCAATGATAGGTCTGATGGCCCAAGTATTTAAATTTCCACCTCCTTAATGGCATGATCTCTAACATGGCAAGGCTGAGGGGACCGGTCTGGAACTTCAACGGGTCCCATCCACATTAGTTCTGTCTTATCAAAGTTCAGTCAGATATATACAGATGGGTGTGGGGTACGAAGAAGTTTGAGGAGCCATGCCGGTTGCTCCGGCTGAATCGTTTGTCCTAAATTGATCTAGAACCTGCCTTGGACTCTTTCAAACCTGACTATCTATGTGCATTAGCCGAAGCGTAGCAAACAAGCAGTGGCTGTTTGTGTGCTAGCTTGCAATCACTGACACCGTATTTATTACTATTTTTCAATTACTCATTTTGAGGTATCTCCTGCTCGTCACGCCTTTTCAACCAATGCTGCAACCCCACTGGTCAAATGATGGCGTCAGCATCCAGTCACCCAAAGCGCTCCTCGGGGTGACATGAGAACGTCCCCACGAGAGTCCAATCGTAGAGTTGCTCGGGTATTAATATTCTCAAGAAACCACATAATCTCACCAATTTCTAATCGATCTGTTGCTTTCGAGTCCTGTGCAAAGTCTGAAGGACAAGATCAGGCGATGTCCAACTTGACCGGAGCACCCACCCAAGGTCAGCTTGAATCTTGCTGCAATCTAACGTCACATAAAGTGTCATGTTCAATCCGTTAAGCTGCATTGTCGTCTGACATTCGTTTCTGAGTTGTGCTCTGAACCCTGAACATCTACAGGATTGGCCGGCAACAGCCTGCTTCGTGCTTGTTCGCAGCGGACACATCATGCGGCAATATTCTTTCAGGTGCAAAGCCTTCTGTAGTATCTGAGAGGATAGCATCGTTGCTTATGATAGCAAGAGTCATGCGAAGTCGTCATCTGAGTGATGCCGCATCTTCGCCTTGCTCGAATCTGATCTCGGAAGTAACAACGGGTATACGTGTATGTTTGCAGCACAATGGAGTTCTCAAGCAGTCTCTAGAGCCTTTGAGTCGCGCTCGGAGAGGTAGAATGGCGAACCCTATCCAACGCGTCTTGCGGATCATTGCTGGCCAGCCCAGGCCAGTCGTCCCAGCCCGCACAAGCAAGAAGGGAGTCGGCACTTTTTTTTTCTCCAACAACAGTCGAGCACTGGCGGACCTGCAGCCTTCCTGGTACTACACTTGGAGTGCAAGCCAGGACCACGCAGGGGTAAGTTTTGCACTCATCTCGAGGCCTGTCATCGCGTGAAGGCCAACATGCAAATGCCATGCATGCACGCCATGCAGGAGAGCCATCTCCCTGACCCAAGGCCTCAACTGAGGTGGTTCGCACATAGGTCCTTGCTCTAAGAAGTCCTGGTGTTTTGTATATGTGGGAGTTTGCTGTTAATAACCTCTTGTTGAGCTCCTCATTCCCTGTCTTGTAAATCCATTTGCAGTAGGGCAGGCCATCACAATGATGGCCCCAAATGTCAGGTGCTCTTCTAGATTGGGCGGAGTAATCATGCAGTATGACGTTGTGCTGATCTCAAGGCGTCACTGCCATGCAGAGCTTCAATGCGCCCGGCGGGGAGTTTGTGCCTATGATCTGGGGCCTTGACGACTTCTCAAACGCCCGCAACGAGGGCAGGCAGTTCTCTCAGGAGCTCGGCAGGATCCCAGCAAGTGCTACCCACCTGCTCGGCTTCAATGAGCCTGACCTTGACTCACAGTCAAACATCCCTGACCCCATCAGGGTGAGTCTCCTCTCGTTTACAGTAGAAGGGAACACTGCACCCTTTGATTTCACATACACCACTTCAGCGTGGCCTCAATCGTCCTAATTTTCCAGGGGACTCTGAATTATCTAGACTAGGCTATTTTATAGTCCCCTGAGAGTTTGTCTACACAGTGGCAGGTGCTAGTAACTTGTAGTCTCAGCGCTGCAGCTGGCAGTCCGATGTATGCTAGCAGTGTGGATTAGGTTACTATTGCTGTACCGGGTGCCAAAGTACTCCAGTGCAAGT
>JADEYI010002099.1_pt1 | contig 11245 bp, 12 predicted proteins | sample 8542331 | NCBI WGS metagenome assembly JADEYI01 (sample SAMN16510988, study PRJNA670497) | mine drainage metagenome | isolation source: biofilm near Copperflume 1 | place: Germany: Marsberg coppermine Kilianstollen | collected 2018-02 | reverse complement strand
GCGCTCCACCGCTCGGCAATATCGGACCACGTATCTTCATACAGGAAGAAATCTGGGTTTTGGCCGCGGTCATAATATGGCCCTGGATCTGGTGGGCGATAGTTCAAAATATCATCTGATACTCAATCCCGATGTTTCCTTTGGCCCGTCGGTTCTTGCTGAGTTATATGAATTTTTGGAGATGAATCCAGGCATCGGCTGGGTCATGCCCGATGTTTTATACCCTGATGGCTCCCGGCAAAATTTATGCAAAAGATTGCCGGGCCCTTGGGATTTATTTCGCAGACGGTTTATCGCCCGCTATGGAATGAGTGCCGCTTCGACTAGCGGAGTCAGGTTCGAATGTGTTGATCTTGACCTCACCCAACCCAGACCGATCCCATATCTCTCCGGATGCTTCGCATTCGTTCGGACCAGTCTCATTCAAAAAGTAGGTGGCTTCGACGAGCGTTTTTTCATGTATCTCGAAGATACCGACCTGGTTCGAAGAATCGGGGAACTAGCTCTCACGGTTTTCTATCCATACGTCAGCGTCTATCACGCTCACGGCCGCGGCTCTTATCGCAATCTCCGACTTCTTGGCCATCATCTCTTATCGACTATTCGGTACTTTTGCAAATGGGGCTGGTTTTTCGACAGCAAAAGAGCGGAGGTTAACCGGTCGATCGAAATGGAAGACCGTGGCATAACTATCCCAGCCAAGGCTCGAAACTGGGCCACGAATTGATCGGTTTGAGCGCTGAAACTGTATGAATTCAGCAGTGGAAACATCTTTTCTCCGGCCATCAGCGCCGCAGGTAGTCAATGAAAATGTTTGCAGCAGTCAGCAAAATCAAAAAAGCTCCCGCCACCCCTTTCAGCCGCTGCAAATATATTTCGTGACGTTCCATCCTCTGCTCCAGAATTGCCAGCCTTCCCGGTTGGCCCAGACCAATCAGCGAAGCCATCTGGCTCTTCAATGCGGCTAAATCTGAAAGTACAGTCATCTCAAAGTCATCCATCTCGATCAATCCTCTTCGGCAGCGGAGCTGGTTAAGAAATTGGAACGTTTGTAAAAATTGCGCTGGAAAGCCGCGAATATAGCGGAGGGTTCGACCCATCGTACATTCGGATGTAGAACTGCTCTTCATCGGCGGCGCGGACGATGGAGAAGTTGGCGACTGGACTGCGTAGCACCAGGCTTTCATGCGTGTCGGCGCCAAACGTATAGTCCCTGCTTCGTACCTCAAAGCCGCCATTAGCCGGCGGCGTTGCATTCGTATCCACAGTGATTGAAGTCGATGTGATGGAAGCCACCTGTAAAGAGTTGAGATTTTCCAGGTAATTTCCCGGCACAGTCTCCGGCTCAAGCGGAAAGATCACATCGGGTGAAACCGTATCGGTAAGTTTCAAAGCGAGCGCTTCCGCCCAGTCGTTGGCAAATTGCATCGTGTAGTTCAATACCTCCGGCGAGCTGCTAGTCGAGGCGATCTTCACCGAACGGACAATTACATTCGTGTTCAGGCCCAGCGCGGGCGAACTGAAATCCAACGTGTCTCCTGGCCATACATCCTGTTGATTTTGTAAATTGTAGTAACTATATTTGCCCTTCCAGGATGCTGACGGATTCGCTGCAAAATTAAGCAATGCCAGACACGCATTTTCACAGTCCACAGTGCTTCGCGCCGGCGGATGTATGACATGCCCGACCCACTGCGAAACGGCGGGAATGTCCGTCCCGCTCTGTTGATCTGCTGCGGCTGTTGCCATTCGGGCCACAGAAGGCGCAGCCACGCGATAGCTCACCGCTAGCGTTTCACCGGGTTGTGGTATCGCCAATTTATAAAAATGGATAAAACCGTCACGCAGCACATTGCAATCCGCGCCTTGGTTCGCTAGCCCGATTCTTCGAGTGAACGGTGCTCCACTGGAAGGCGTACTTACAATCCAGAGTGTGCCCGGCTGAGTAATTTTGAAATAGCCGATGCTGCCCAGTAGGTTCAAACTGTTAATGCACGCAAAAGAAGCAATGGCGGGAGAATCAGACAGGCTCCCGTCGTACAAAACTGTGGACCCGATGTTCACATACGGCAGGAGCGCCATGTCTTGTAGTTCGAACAGCAGATGGGCTGGAGAAGCAACCGTTCCTCCTCCAAACACTGCGGGGCCGTTTGCCCCATAGGAAAAATAGCTGTTCAACATCCGCTGCATTTCCGGACTGTATAAATGGAGTCGCAAAATGTAGCTGTGCCCGGCCTGCATAGTGAACTCTGTTCCGACTTCGTTCCCTTCGACCAAAGGAACAATGATGGTATTCGTGCCACTGGTCCTGACCCGGAAGCCGGCTATACAGTTTGGAATTTCGACCGCTCCAGAGTACAGGCCGCACAGTACCCCGTCGCTTCCTGCATTCAACTGTACAAAGCCGGACTCAACGACTATCTCTCCCCCTAGCTCAACCGGGTCGATGGTTGTCAGCGTGGTTGTCCCGTCTGTTCCGGCGCCTCCAGTCAACGTCAGGCCGCCGCCACTCACACTCAAATATCCGCCTGCATCATTGACCTGCCAGACCGAGGTATTCAAACTCGAGGCTGTAAACTCCTCATCCAGCAGAATTGGCCGGATGACGCGAAGCGGCTGACGTTGCAATTGAAATAGGACGGTTGCTCCGTCCCCTTCAAACAGCTCGGTCACATATTCCATCGGCTGGCTCAAGCCGGTAATCGTGGCGTCATTCACAAGCTGCTTTGCATTGCTGGCGCTCAACGCCGTGTAGTCCAGCGTTCCCACCGTGTCGCTCATATCGTGGACCGTGGATCCAACCGGCGCCAGCGTTAGCTGTCCATTCAGGACCCGATACGCGGCACGTGCCTGGTTCGCAAGTGCGGCAATGTTTTGTGACCATGTTAAGTTTGGCATCGGTTCAAAAAATCCGATCGTGCCAACATCCTCCAGTCCGTTCATCTGTACTAACAAAGGATTGACGCGATTTGTCAGCGTCCGGACCATCTCGCCTGCGTACTGTCCCAGCAGCGGGGCCATCTGCGGCAATGCTTCCCGGTTCAGCAGCCAGTCCTCACTCACAGCATTGACGACGTACCGATATTGCGGCCCGCTGGAATTGAACCCGAAAAATACTGGTTCCGCTGCCGCGGGCAGAAAGCCGGTAAATAAATATGTGCCATTGTCTGCGGTAATTACCACCCAGCCATTTATCGCCGGAACAAGCAGCCCATGATTGACGCAATCCAGTTGCAATCTGGCAAGCGTCGGCGCATTCAGACTGCGGGTAATCACCACTGCCTCTTCATTGGCCTGGTCTGCGCACACGGCCTGCGAATAGTCGATTGGCCCTTTACCGTCCTGGTTGTCGATTGTGACCTTCATCGGCACTCCTTGTTATGTCGTCGGGTTGTCCTTCGCTATGGAAGAGGATCTACCAGAGGTTCGTCGATGCGGCAGGTATGTAGCTTCGAAAGCACACAACCTGCGCGCCGTCATTTACGTCTGTCACCGGCAGGCCGCGAAACTCGGCTATTTGTCCAACTCGTCCCAGGCCAGCGGCATTTTCAAGTGGAGCAATCAGCGGAGTAACCGACTCAATCCCGCTGGACGCAATCTGCAATCGTGGATAGTGCAGCAGAATTCGATCGTCTTGTTCTCCCGGCATGACAAACAGCCCAGACCATTCCTGAAAAAAATTGCTTCCTTCCCGGTCTACAAATCCGAGAATCGGTTGGACCGACATGCCAGCCACAGGCGCCCCTGCAATGAGCGGTTGCGCGAGCTGTAGTCCAGTCGATGTCACAGAGACGATGCGCGCTACGTTGAAGCTCACTCTGCGTATATAGTTCACGTCGGAGTTCACCTGGCTCGCGGAGCTGACATAAGCGCCGCTGACCCCGCTCCCGACATATCCTGTCTGCCCGGTGTAATCCACATCCACGACCACCATCTGCCCCACGGAAAAGCTGCCAAGCTGGCTCGCCGACAAATTCAGTACCGTTGCGGTGCTGCCGCTGGAAAGAGGCGTAGCCGCCGCCGCCGTTCCACCGGAGCCATTCAACCCCGCTCCGGATGTCGTCGCCAGCAGATTCATCTGCTCCGACCCGGCAGTCACTGCCATCTGCAACTTTCCCCAGCTCATAAAACTCAAACGAATCAGGGAATCGATTTCTGTCCTGACTTGAGATAACGGCAACCCAGGCGCACCACTACGCAGCGCCGTCACCTTCGTTCCCGGCTTGCGTTCGAATCCTTCCACCCAGCCCAGATCCAGCCACGGTGCGGGGGGTGTATTCAGGCTGAAGCTTCCGTTTTGCGCCGGATCGAAAATCGCTGGAGTCCCGGCAGTGCGATTCACCGGAGCAAAATACGCTCGGATGCGTCTCGCCATCGGCTGAGTCAGGCGAATTGGAGTGATTGCGTTTGTGCTCATTGCTCCCCCGGCTCTTCATAACTGAATACTGAAACTGTGGCCTTGCGCGATAGCCGGTCACGCTTTCCGGTGAGTGGTTGAAAGGTTGCTTCCGTCCAGAAGACCTGCGTCTCCATAGGGGTGGCGGGCGTTGCGGCATAGCTCATTTTCTGTGTGCTGCTCGGCTGCAATATCGAGACCAGCTCGGCATCCATCTCCGTCAGCATCGTGCCCCGGTCCATCCCGATGTTCCCCGCCGTTCCCTCCGTCATGTACTCGATCTCGCACTCCATCTGTAGCAGCACTTCCGCCAGATAAGGATCATTGCGCAGTCCCGTCCACCGCAGCACGAACACATCGGATGGAGGTTGCGCCGTGACCAGCTCATTGCTCTCTACCAGGATGCCGGGCCGTGTCACCCCGCGCAGATAAATCGTCCGGTTTGGATTCAACGCCGCCAGACGATCGCGCAGTGTAATGTAAAACGTGTTTTGTGCATTCTGCATGGCGCTCTCTCCATCTCTTACAAAGTCTCGCTTTGCGGTCCCCGCAGAATCAGCCGGTAGAGATAAGGCGTGCCAAATGCCTCTGCCTCTGCCGCCGCTTCAATCAACATCAGCTCCCCTGCGACATAAACTCCGCTGGCCATCGCAAACAGCTCGTCCGTCGATGCAAGTTGCAGCAGTCCCAGTTGCGCCTCCACCGACGAGGCGGAAATCAGGACCTCATACCGGTTCACCTTGCCATCTCGCAACTCAGGGCGCAGCCGCCGAAACACCGCTGGCGACAGCGGGATGTCTTCATACGTCGGCGTTACTTGTCCGAGCTGCTGTGCGTCCGAGTTGGCAACCACATTCGTCGGCAGACGCAACAGTACAGTTGTCCCGCCTAGGCATCGCAACAGTGCATCGCTCGCGCGCTGCTGCGCCGCCGTCGGGTTCCTTACACTCAAGTCAGTGCTCATCGCTCACCCCAGCATCGTGGCCACATACGGCTGCAACAACGCGGCCACCTGCGGATCGATTAGTGAATTTGAGAAATAGGACATCTGCATCGTGTCGATCCGGCTGGACTTCACATTCAGCCCCGGCGTCGTCTGCGCGTTCTTCACGATCTGCGCGCACGCCACCTGCACCGTGTAAGGAATCGTGCTCAACCCCGCGGTATAAACAACATCGACCTCGTTGTATGGCAGCCCCAGAATGTTCACCGGAAAAGTCAACTCGCCCGTGTTCGGCACAAAATCCACATCTGCGATGTTCAGCGTGGCCCAGCTTCCCGGCAGTCCAAACACCCATGCAATCTGCTCATACGCCGGATCGATGATCTCTCCCCGCCGTGGCCGAATGTATCTCGCCTGCACAGAAATCAGTGGCGACGTGTTCGGCGCAACCGCTACCAGCGGCAGATAACTCAGCCGCACCGTTTGTGCGTGGGCTGTGATCCGCATTCGTTCTTCATATTGCGTAGGGTCCAAACTGCTTCGTTTGCAATACGAATCGATCAGTGCCGAAGCCATCGTGATCCAGTCGTCGGTTGTGTCCGCCGGAAGGCCATAAGTCGCATAGTCGGTTGGCAGCAGGTACCCCATAACATGTCCTCCGGATGTAGCGTTCATATAAAAAAAGAAAGGCCGGCTCCTCGACTCGAAGCCGGCCTTCCTGAAATGAGGCGGGTGCCCCACGTCTCGTGTCTGAGACGCGGGGTATCAACTAGCGCTGCACGATTACCTGATAGTGAGCGCCGGCAGCCGCCATCTTCACAACCGGCGCACCGAATTTCACCACCACATATTGCGACGCCAAAGATCCCGGAACTCCAAGTTGGAACACGCGGGGGTTCGGATCGCTCAGCCAGTGGTACTCGATCAGGTCCTCGGTCACAATGTAGGCCGGCAGTTGCGCCGTACCTGAGCCTGGAGTGCCGGTATAGCTCAGCGTCCAGTCGGGAATCAAGGGCAACTCACCCGCCTGCGTTACCAGCGTCTTCACCGTGAATCCGCCGTTGATCTCCTTGGTATGAAGTACGACGTTGAACTCCGTCTTCATTTCCCGGTCGATCAAATCGAGCAGCACAGGATTGGCGTAGATTGCCGTCGGGCGGACAGCGTAATTGCTGTTCGCAACCATCGCGGCGATCGTCGCTTTCAGGTTGTCAACAATCAATTCCGTTGTGGTGATCGTTGCCGTGTTGCCACTGGCGGCAATCTGCGCTGCGGCGCCGTAATACTGTGCCGTGGTCGGTGTGCTCAGTGAAGTGTCATTGCCGTTCCACAATGCCAGGTCGTGCGTGTGCATCACGCCTTCGATTGTGTCCGCTAGATCTTTCGCCTGTAGATAGGCAAACTGGCTCTGCTGATTTCCCAGTTCGATGTCGAACAGGTTGTAGTTAATCTGGGCAACCAGCGCCTTCAACGGCACAGCGCGCTCCACCCGGGTCGGGCTGACCACCGGTGCGCTGATATTTCTCGGATCGACAAACCCGGTCGCTGCCGTCGGCTCAGGGATGGCCGTTTCCTCAAAATAGCGCGACGGATGGCCGGTTGCCGGCACCTGCTTGATCCGCTGCCCAAACAGTCCGCGACGGCGGACAATGTCGGTGATCTCAGTCTGGTAAATCGGGACTTCGATTGCGCCTGGCCCGATGTAATCCGCGGCGGCGTGGATATTGTAGAAATTGGCGTTCATGCTTTCCTTTCGATAAGGCCCGTGGGCCGTGTTCGAACAACGTGAGGAGCGGGTGCGCAGAGTCGCCCCGGTCGGGTCGCGGGGTCTCGCTTTTGAGACCTGGGAGGGACTATCTCTGCCCTGACAATCCGATCCGGATAAGCCTGCTTAACCCAGCAGCCCGGCCCGCAGCAGCTGGGACTTCACAGCGATCCGCTGTTCAATGCTCAAAGCCGTCAGCGCCGCATCCAGCGACCCCGCCTCAATTGAATCCAGGTTGGAAATTCCCTGTTTCGCCAGCAGTGACACTGTGGCCGAAGTCACTGTCTTGCGCCCGCTCGATGCAGGTGCGGCACTCTGTGCGCGCAATTCAGCGATCTGCATCACAGCCTCGTGCAGCTTGCGTTCCAGCTCATAAATGCGCTCGCTGCCGGCACCCTGCTGTCCACCCTGTTCTACTGTTGCGACTATCTTCTGCACCTGTCCCGACATCGTCATGTGCTGTTCTTCCAGCCGGCCAACGGTCTGCTCCAGCAGGCTGGCAGCGCCCGCCAGCCGGTCCAGAGTCAATGCCAGTGCTTCAAGAGAACGTTCTGCTCCCTGTTCCATCGTGTTTCTCCTTTGTTCTTCTGGTGTCGTTCAACCGCGGGTGCCCCAGACGCGCGTGGCGCACCTGGGTTCATGTCTTTGATTTACGAATTAAAAAAGTAAATATGTCATCCCGACCGAAGTGGAGGGACCTGTGGTTTGTTCCCCTCACCGTAATATCCGGTCCCCCACAGCCTGCTCTGATCCTGTCGAAGGGGCTCGCCTATTTGAGGCTTGGGAGGAAATCAGGCCACACCGCAATACGCCGCCATCGAAACTCCGCGGCGTCGCATCACATGCGGCTTCAAACGGAATGACGTCTGCCGGTAAGCGGCTTTATCGCGCAGCAGAATCGCTGCTCCCGTGAAGGTCACGCGGTTCAATTTCCAGGTCGATGCCCGCATGTCTTCCACATGGGCATCGGCCAGCTCATACGACATCCCCATGCTCCCCGCAGCCAGGTTGCGCAGTTTCTCTTCAACCTCCGGAAAATCACGCGAGTAAAGATACCCTCCCACCATCAGCCGCTGGCCCACGATATCGGCTTCCGTCAGGATGCCGCATTTGCTGCGTGCATCGTGCCCGTCCCAGTCCGGTCGAAAATCCACCGCCATTCCCAGCAGAGATGGCAACGCATTCTCCGCCGCCGTTCGGCTCAGCACCACGCGGTGGCCCCGCGATCCGCTGGGAGCGCGGTCGCTCGGCACATCGACGAGCGTCAGCACTCCTTCAAACGGCATCCGGTTCGGATGGCCGTGGACAGCCGGGAACTCGACCGCCATTGCGTCCAGTTTCATGTGCTCTCCCGTCATTTTTGTTAGTTGTGTTGTTGTCGCGCGGAGCAGGTTTGCGTCCGCGAAATTGTTGTCGGTCAATAAACAGATGTGCGGGTCGATTCGAGATTAGAGCGCTCCTGCCAGAGCGGCCGCCACCGCTATGCAAACTCCGATTGCGATCGCGCCAAAAATAATTGCTCCGCAAATCTCCATGTGGTTGTCGAGAAAGTTATAGATGGATGACATGTTTTCGCTCCTAGCATTAGTTGGTGAAGCAAACTTCAGTGCCCCGGAACGGACCCTGAGCCCCGTAGAAGGACCTGCGCTTGAGGCCTAACTGCGCGCCCGCCTGGATTTCGGTGAGAGCAGCATCGAAAAGGTGCTTATTCGGCAGCCTTCTCCATCAACAAGGCATGGTTCAGCGGGCTCAGACCTCTCTGTGCCCTTACCTCGTCCACCGTCAGCACGCCGGCCTGCAATAACGCCGTCTGGATCTGCATCTCCATCAGCGGGTCCCGCGCATCCAGTTCGTTGAACACGAACTCGAATTCGCGCCATCCCAGCCGCTTGCCGAAAAGGTCCCGCGTAAAATGCTCCGCCAGCATCCGCGCCATGGGAGCGATCGTGCTGCGAAACGCCTCATCCGCCATCTCGTTGGCGGTGTTTCGGTTCACGTCGTTTTCCAGGCCCAGCATCATCGCCGGCAGTCCGAACGCATTCGCAATCATGCGGATCAAGAACTCCTGCCATTGCAGCCGTAATTCCGCGTCCGTCCCTCCGGTAAACTTCAGCACCTCCGGCTTCTGTTCGCAGGTCAGCAGCGGAACGCGTCCGGTCCCTTCGATCTCGTCCTGCCACCACCGCAGCAGTCGGTTGTGATGGTCCGGCGTCGTCTCGTTCAGCCACAGCGCATACTGCACCACGCTGTTGCTGGCCAGCCTCCCCGCATAGCGGTGCGCCGCCAGAAAACTGTTCACGGTCTCAAACGCTACCTCCAGCGGCCCCAGCCCAAACGGCGTGTGCGAGCGTGGGTTCACCCGCAGATACATCAGCTCGTCGTCGTACAGAGGAATCTGCGATCCCGGCCCCACCGCGTTCGTGTTCTGCGCATAGCGCGGCATGTCCGCGTTCCCATTCCACTTCGCATTCAGCTGGATCGTTGCTCCATCCACTGGCCACAGCGCAAACGGCCGTTCCGGATCGTCCGTCTTCTCCATTTCAATCGCGCCGAATCCGCCCACCAGCGCGTCTTCCAGCGCCTGTTCCATCACGGACCGGAAGGAGTCCCCGTTATTGGGTTCTTCCAGCGTCCGTCGCAGAATTTCCATCCGCGCCGGGGCATCCGGCACGTTTTCCACCGTATATCCCCGCCGCAACTGTATCTGCCAGTCCAGGCAGGCGATGCGGTCTTTGATCACATTGATCGCCCGCCGAGGTACAGGGCTCTCCGCAAAGCGCCGCAGGTTCGCTGGCGAGCCTTTCGGCAACAGCGCATTCGGCGGCCGCACCGGCCCCAGGATGGAAGGCAGCGGCACCGTTTTTCGGCTGGCCCCATCCACGCTCGCGGCTTCCATGTCCACCCCTGCACGGGCCGCAGAATGCGTCTCCGCTCCTCGGCTCCACAGGTCACTGAGCATTGTTTTCCACTTCACCGGTCTCCGCCTTTCCTCGTTGTTGTCGCTCGTCGAACGTGCTCTTCCACAAAAGAAAAGAGCGTGGCTTATGCCACGCTCTTTATCTCTATGTCTTCTCTTTACTGTTCAAGACAGGGGATGTTTACCCCACCCAGGGAACTCAGTTGCCCGGAGCCTGCACTGGGCCTGTCGAAATGGTGGGATCAGGAAAAAACGGTACGAACTCAGATCCGCAATTCCTCCCGTGCCCGTTCCGCTATCCGCGGCAGGTCCGCCACCGTCATCACCCGGATCTGGCTGCGCTCCATCGTCTCCACCCCAAAGCGGTACTGGTCGATCCTGTCCTGTTCGGCGCCACTGGAAAGAATCTCCTCCGAATTTTTCCCCAGCAGTCCACGCAGCGGTTCCACTATGGCTGTCAACTCCATCGTCGCCTTCTCCACCCTCGCCACTCCTTCCGCCATCTGCGGAGCGCTGAATGCCAGTACCTTGGCCGCTTCCAGGTCTCCTTCCAGCGATACCGCCTGGAACATGCGAATCACCCCATTGGGCCTGTACCCGCAATCGATCCGCAACGGATCGCCCGGCCGTGTATACATGGCGGCCTGAATCCGTTTGCGCATCACCGCCCACACTCCTGCCGCTTCAAACTGCCGCCGCATCTGCGTCGCAATTCCCTGCCGCCCGCTTGCCCGTCTCGCCTCGCGCTGCTTTCTCGTCTCGACATACAACCGGCTCAACTGCTCGATCTCCGCCGGAATCGACTCCGCCAGGCAGGCCTTCGGCTCGGTGATCTGCAGCATGTTCGAGAAACTGTCCTCCAGCGCCTTCATCATCGCGGCTGTCTCCGTGCCGCCAGCCGCCAGCCGCGCGCGCACCTCATTTTCCAGCGCTTCCAGCATCCCGGTGTCCGCCTCCGGATCGACACAGCGCACCCGGCTCCAGTCGCGCGTGAACAGCACCCGCGCCGTCTCCGGTCGGCCCGCTTCGCGCAGCACCACGCCGATGTTGACGAACTCATTCTTCACCGTGTCCGGTACATACCGGACCAGGAAGAACTCGCACTGCATGCGATCACCGTTCATGCGTCTCGATCAATCCTTCCACGCCATTCGATAGCTTCATACTCGGAACAAATAATTGTCATCCCGGCCCCTCCGGCTGCGCTCAGGGTAGACTCCGCGC
>JADEYI010002098.1_pt1 | contig 11251 bp, 6 predicted proteins | sample 8542331 | NCBI WGS metagenome assembly JADEYI01 (sample SAMN16510988, study PRJNA670497) | mine drainage metagenome | isolation source: biofilm near Copperflume 1 | place: Germany: Marsberg coppermine Kilianstollen | collected 2018-02 | reverse complement strand
TTTCGAGCAGTGCTGGCAACTCGCCTACAACTCGCCCCCCAACTGAAATGCACCCTTTACACACTCACTCCTCGCACAACTTGCGCACATGTGTGTATAATAGAAAGCTGTAAGCGGCTATAGCATGTATAGCATGGCAATGGCCGCTTCTGTGTGATATAAACCGGGAGATGCGCCAGATTATCTTCGTGCGCCTATTCCATACTGAGGACTAATAATGACGGACATCCTGAATCAGGTAGCTCTTTATTTGCAATTTATCCTGGCTTGCGCGGGCGCTTACCTGGCAGCTCTCTATTTCGCATCCATTGTCTGGACTTTTCGTGACGTGACTGCACGCACCCGCGACATCTTCTCTATTGCCCTGGGCCTCGGCCTCGTGATTCTCATACCCTTTGCAGGCATCCTACTGTACATGGTGCTGCGCCCCAAAGAAACCCTCTCGGAGGCATACGAGCGCGCCCTGGAAGAAGAGTACCTGCTGCAAGACATCGAAGATACCGAAATCTGCCCTTCCTGCAAAAGAAGGGTCAGCCAGGACTTCCTTTACTGCCCTCACTGCCGCACTAAATTGCGCGACGAGTGCGAGAACTGTGGCCGCCCGGTAAGCGTACGCTGGGCTGCCTGCCCCTACTGCGGCAAGCAATGAGCGCGCTAAGGCTACTCATTCCATTCCTCTACCAGCGGGGCCACGTCGCGGTGGCCTCTTCTCGGAGCTTCACATAGCTGTCATAGCGCGATGGGTATATATCGCCGCGCTCCAGGGCAGCACGCACAGCGCAACCCGGCTCGGCCAGGTGGGCACAATCTGAGAAGCGGCATTCACCGAGGTAGGGGCGGAACTCCAAAAAGCAATGGGGCAGCTCATCGGGTGGCACCATCCACAACCCTACCTCTCGCAGACCGGCAGTGTCGGCCACCGATGCGTCACCAGGGAGCTTGATCAGGAAACCCCCTACCGTAGTATGCCTCCCCTTGCCGTATGCCGCGCTCACCAGGCCCACCTTCAGATCGAGGCCCGGGTAGAGAGAGTTGAGCAGGCTGGACTTGCCGACGCCCGATGGCCCCACAAAAACAGACTCCTTGCCTTCCAGGTCGCGCCGCAACTCACCCAGGCCTTCCCCGGTGCGTACACTGGTGTAATGCACCACATAGCCTGCCTTTTTATATGGCTCAAATAGCTCCTCGACCTCACGGCGCTCCACAAGGTCAACCTTATTGATGATGATTTGGCCTTGCAGGTCGTTGGCTTCGACCACTACGAGAAAGCGGTCCAGCGTCGCCAGATTAGGTTCGGGGCTCGCGGCGGCGAAAACTACCATCACCTGATCAACATTAGCGATCAAGATTTGCCTGCGGGAAGCGGAACCGGCGGCGCGGCGCGCCAGCACACTCTTGCGTGGCAGTACGCCGCTAATTACCTGCCCGCCGCTCCGCTCCTCGATGCTCACCCAATCACCCACCGCGGGCGGCTCCTCGGTGAAGAGCTTGCCCCTGATTGTTGCTTGTACATGTACATCACCGTCACCCATCTGCACAGTGGCAACGTCTGCGTACAGGCGAATTATCTGTCCCGTACTCTCTAAGCGCCTTTCAGCCAAGCTCCAACCTCATATTTGCCCCCTTCGCATGCCCAGGAATAGAATAGTCACTCCACTAGCAGCGCGCCGCAACAAGCCTGTATCCCGGACGATTATAGCATCGCCGGAGCACGCGTCAAGTACCAGGCGCGCAGTAACTGTTCAGGGTTAGAGTAGAACCAGGCTCAAGAGGTAACTGTGCGCCGCCACCCCTCACCCGCCCTCACCCCAAGCCCCCTCTCCCCTTGTGGGAGAGGGGGCTTTACTCATGGGGAGTGTACAGGGATACAGCTCTTCTCCCATGAAGGGAGAGGGGGCTTGGGGTTGGGGTCTTGCTATGGTACAGTGTTGGGCGGAAAGGCAGATACAGATGCTCTTTGAGATCAGTGTTCTACCTTGTAGGCTATGATCGTCTTGCCATCGAGTATATAGAGAGTGTTATCCAGGCCGTAGGTCATGCCTGTGGGGGCTACGGGCCACATGGTGTTGCTCGTAATCTTTGAAGCCTGGGTGCTGCCATCCTTTTTATTGATCGACATTAGCGGCACCGGGCCATCTTTGCAGAGCACATCTACCCAATCGCCGCGCACAGCCATCTGCCAGGGCGTGCAGGTAAAGGGGTATTTGGCCGTAATTTGGCCGTTAGTGTTGAGGCGTAGCACCTGCTTGTTGGAGCTTTCGGCAGCGTATATAGCGCCATCTGTATCAACAGCCAGGCCCGCCGGGTTATTGAAGGAACCTGTTGTGTTTTGCCAGCTTGCCATAGCGGCGCCCCCTGTGAGCGGATATTTTATGATACGGCCACCCAGCATATCCCCTATATATATCTTCCCATCTGGGCCAAAGGCAAGCCCAACAGCAATAGGGCTTTTACCGTTGAGAGCCTCCTGGCGCACAACTTTGCCGCCCGGCTGCATAACATACATGGCCTGCGCGTCGGCACCATTGTTCAGCAGGTAGAGGAGATTATCGGGGCCAACCGCAATAGCCCCGGGCTGAGCATATGGCAGTGTTGCGCCTTGTAGCGATACCGCGCTCAGCGATTTGTAGCCGCCATTGCCCAGGTCGAGCACGCCTACACTTTGGCTGTTGTATCCGGCGACATATATATTGTTGTCGAGATAAGCAATGCTGGACCTGTCATCTGGCCCTTTGGAAGCAATCGGCAACCACCAGCGGCGCTCCTCCACAAGCGTCGTCTTGTGCTTCAGGTTCTGGTAATTGACGACGAACCAGCTGGAGCCAATAGCCCCCAGGGCTACCACCCAGATAACGCTGTGCAAAGCAAAGGACGACTTATCTACATTTCGCATTGCCCCCTGACGTGTCATAAGTAGATAAGAGAATAGAATGATGGAAAGGGATGCGATTGTTACGACTGCCGTGCTGGAAGGGAGTCGTAACATATCCATATGGAAGATTGCCGGTAACAGCTGGCGCAGGTCAATACGCACCGGGGATGCAGGGTCCTGGGCAAGCCAGGCGAAGACGGGGCTGGTCGGCCACATGTGGCGTGCGTCACGAAGCATAATAGCCATGAGGCCGAAGCCGACCAGGGCCAGTAGAGCATAGATTATCTTGTAAATAAAGTTTCTACAGGCGTAGAGCGACATTGCGAGTGGCGCTGCGAGGAGTGGGACGAGGGTTGTCATATAACGGGCTGGAGGGCTCCAGATGCCATGCCAAAACTCGAAGGCAGCGATCAGGCCCGCGTAAGGAAGTACAGCTACAAGCATGGCAAGTAGCAGCCGCTTATCCGAGGCACGCCTTGTCCGAAACATGGCTATAATACCGACGACGGCGAGCAGGTAGATAGGCGCATAGATCAGCAGACCCATTTGCTGATCGAAGAGAATACCGTATATGTTGGTCAGGAAGGTGGTAAATGCATCGAAGCCAAGCCAGGGCCAGTGGAAAGGGTTCTGCTGGCCCAGCTCAGGCACGGTGAGAGATGGCATAACGCTGTTAAAAAGAGATAGGTTGTATTCCAGGAGCAGAAGGGCAGATATGATGATGGGCGTAAACGCCCACGCCAACCAGGGGATAGCAGCGGTGTTGCGCTTCTGGCCTTCTACAATCCTGGTTCCTTCGGCCTTCTCTCCTCTGGTGAGGCGGTAGTATCGCCACCACTGTACAACGGCGTAGAGGCACAGCCCCACCGCGATAGGCAAACAGCGCCACGCCACCCAGGGGATATAGCCTATGCATGCGCCTACGAGCCACAAGCGCAACGGGTTGTTCGCCCCCCAGCCGAGGGCGAGACGGCGCAGAGCATAGATCAGGAGCAGCCCCACAGTAAGCTCCGTGAATATCATATAGGAATAGGTCATCAGCGGGTTGGAGAAGACCATAGGCAACCACACTGCCCAGGCAATCCATTTGCGCCCTGTCATCTCGTGCCCCAGCAAGAAGATATTTACCGCCACTAACGCCCCGATTATGCACATGAAGACGATGGTGGCAGGCCACCAGAGGGAGAACCACCCGCCAATGACCCATGCAGGCACCAGTAACAAAGGCAAGCCGGGGAGGTGGTTAGAGTATTGCTCGGCGGGTGGGCGGCCAGGGGTGGCAGCTATTTGTGCGGGTAGAGGATAAGGCGCAGCTATGCCGACAAAGTCGCTGGGGTGCGGGGCAAGCTTGTAGAACTTGTCGAAGTCTGATGCCGCATAGTTGTTGGCTACGTTGATGTCACGGTCCTGGACGATGCTTATCGTCTCCATGAGGTAGAAAGGCTGATCGCCGGTAGGAGGGCTGCTGTAGCGCAGGAACTGGGGTATAAAGCTGACGTAGACGAGGAAGGTGACTGTAAAAGAGAGGGCTATCCACTGCACACCCACATGCGTACGCGCCAGGTCAGCAGAGGGCACCACAAGGGGCAAAGCAGATAGGAGTGTGTCTTGCGCGGCTCCGTCTGCGGGCATCCAGGGTTTGACGGAAGGCAACGCTACAGGGCTTATCCCCGCCGCCTGCTCCGAAAGGTCATCTATCCCTGTATCGGGCGGTTCCGGCGGCGAAAGAGGTGCTGCGCGGGCTGACATTACAGGTACTTCGGCGTTGTTCTGCGTATTGCTAGATGCGCCTGCAACTTCCACAAACTACCCTCAATCCAGGTAAAGCAAGGCGCGAAGGAATGCCGCGAGGAGCTGGCAGTCCGCTCAGAACCTTCGCGCTTCAGATTACGCTCTTAATCAGCCGGCCCCTTGCGACGGTTCGGGGGTGCCTATCTCCTGGGTGTGCGCTTCCACCTGATTGGTATCGGCGGTTGGTTGCACTGTGAACGACTGGATTTTGCGCACGCGCCCCTGTGAGGGCTGCGTCTGCTGCATAGGCTGTGTGGCGCGCCTGCGGACATGCGCACCAACCGGAGTCTCGGTGTCGGCTGGACGTGCTTTGCTGCCGGGGCGGTGGCGATATATGAGCATCGACCAGGCGAGAATTACAGTAAGTACTGCCACAAGCTGCGGGGTCTTGACATCACCCACAGTGGCGCTGTCAATGCGTATTGCTTCGATTACAAAGCGTCCAATAGAGTAGAAGATCAAGTAGACCCACAGCAGGTCGCCTTCCAGGAGCTTGAGGCGTTTCTGCCTGCCGAGCCATACGAGTATGCCAAAGTTGATAAGGTCCCAGATCATCTCGTAGGCAAATGTGGGGTGGAAGCGGGCTGTGGGGTCAGGTGTGAGGCCGGCGACTTGCTGCTGCCTCTCAGGGCTGATAGGTATACCCCATGGGAGGGTGGTCTTACTGCCGAAGGCCTCCTGGTTAAAGTAATTGCCCCAGCGCCCTACCGCCTGGGCAAGAGCGAGACCTGGGACAATTATATCAGCCCACTTGAAGAAGGAGATATGGCTGCGCTTGCAATAGAGGATGACGGCCAATGCGCCGAAGATGACCGCGCCCTGAATGCTGAGGCCCCCCGTCCAGATGGCGATTACGTCATAGGGGTTGTGGATATAGGAGAGGTCAGCGATAACCCAGCCTAGCCTGGCCCCGATGATGCCCGCCACGAGCACCCAGGGGAACATCTGCCAAACGTGCTCAGGGTCTTCTCCGCGCCGCTTTGCGTCACGATAGGCAAAGTAAGATGCCAGGACCACGCCCAGCATGATCATAATGCCATACCAACGCACCGTTATTGGGCCTAGTTGAAAGGCATCTCTTGGTGGTGTCATACGCTCTCCTTAAAGATTACTCTTCTACCGCTCCGCCCGTATCTCTCTGCACTTCGTATACACCGCGCACAGAGGCCAGCCGGTCCATTACCTGGAACATCTGCTCAACGCCTGTGACCTCCAGGGTCATTATAAGTATGGTAGTCGCCATGCCGGGGGTTTTCTGCGTGTGTATGCTTATGAGGTTTACCTTCTCGTCGGCGAGCATTGTGGTTACATCACGTAGCAAGCCAACCCTGTCCAGCGCCTTGACGCGTACACCCGCGGGGAAGCGTGCGCCTTTGCTGCCGCCCCACGAGACGCGCATCAGGCGGTCGAGGTCTTGCACGGAGCCGAGATTCGTGCAGTCGGCTCTATGCACTGTTATGCCTCGCCCTTTGGTGATATAGCCGATAATTTCGTCACCGGGCATCGGCTTGCAACAACGCCCAAGTTGTGTAAGTATACCATTCAGATCGCTTACCTGCATAGTGGGGGTGCTGGTGGGTATAGTAAGGGCAGGAGCCTCTGTCTCCGGCATGAGAAGCTCATTCTGACGGTGCTCACCTAGCTTGGATGTGAGGTTCTGGGTGCTGATGTCGGTGTTGCCGATAGCCTCCAGGAAATCGTCCATGCTGTGATAGCGCGGAAAGTACGCCAGCACATCGGTGTGCGAGACATGGTTGAGGCCGAGGTTCTTGAGGGTAGCATCAAGCATAGAGCGCCCCTGAGCGATCTTTTCCTCGCGCCTCTGCCGTCGGAAGTATTGCCGAACCTTTTGGCGGGCAGTGGCCGTCTTGATAAACCTGTCGGATTGTAGCCAATCACGCGAGGGGCCGATGCGGTTTTTATCTTTGATGATCTTGACCACCGCCCCGTTGGCCAGAGGTGTATCGAGCTGCACAATCTTGTCGTTGACTTTGGCCCCACCACACTGGCTTCCCAGGTCGGTGTGGATGCGGTACGCAAAGTCGATGGGTGTAGCCCCTTTTGGCAGCTCTACAATATCACCCTGGGGTGTAAAGACATAAATGTGTTCCTGGAAGACGTCGCTCTTGAGCGACTCTACGAAGTCTTGCGCGTTCTCTACGTCGTCACGCCACGACATCAGGCGGCGCAGCCAGGCTATTTTCTGCTCATAGCGCAGGTCGCGCCTACCCCCGCGCTGCTCTTTGTAGCGCCAGTGCGCCGCGATGCCGTATTCGGCCATCTCGTGCATCTCGTGGGTGCGTATCTGTATTTCGAGCGGCTTGTTGTCTACCGCCCACACAGCTGTATGGAGCGATTGGTACATCGACTCTTTGGGGCGCGATATGTAGTCGTCAAACTCGCTAGGTATAGAGGGCCATAGCGAGTGAATAATGCCGAGGGCGGCGTAGCACTCCTCTTTGGTGTCTACGATCACCCGCACAGCCAGCACGTCGTATATATGCTCGACGGGTCGGTGCTTACTCTGCATCTTCTGCCAGAGCGAGTAGATATGCTTTACGCGGCCCTTTATTGTGGCGTCTATTCCTGCGTCGGCCAGGCTTTTTTCCAGCGTAGCGATCACACGCTTGAGGTAGCGGTCGCGCGCGCTCTTGGTTTCTTTGAGTATAGTGGCAAGCTCGGCGTACTTCGCCGGGTCGAGGTACGAGAAGGAGAGGTCTTCAAGCTCGCCCTTCATCTGCCACATGCCGAGGCGGTTAGCGAGAGGGGCGTATATCTCAAGGGTCTGCGTAGCGATGCGCTGCTGCTTGGCGGCGGGCACGCCTTGCAAGGTGCGCATGTTGTGCAGGCGGTCAGCCAATTTGATCAGGACGACGCGGGGGTCGTCAAACATGGCGAGGAACATCTTGCGCAGATTTTCGGCCTGCACCTGGTGTTGGGCGTCGCGCTGGCTCTTTTCGCCCGCCGCATCTAAAGAGCGCAGCCTGGGTATAGAGCCGAGCTTGGTGACCCCCTCCACCAGGTGGGCCACAGTAGGCCCAAAGAGACTATTTATATCCTCGTAGGTGACAGGGGTATCTTCGATCACATCGTGGAGGAGGGCTGCCTCTAACGTTTCGTTGTCGAGGCGCATATCGGCCAGGATGCCGGCCACCGTCAGGGGGTGGGTGATATACGGCTCGCCGGTGCCCCTATTTTGCTCCTGATGAGCCTCTTCAGCAAAGTGGTATGCTTTTTTCAAGAGCTCAAGATCGGCCTTAGGGTTATATGCATGGACTGCTTTCATCAGGTGGTCCAGAGTGTATTGAGCGCCTGACGAGGGGTGTTGTGTGCGCGGCTGCTGGCCTTCTATTACATGGAGAGGAGGACGCGTGCCATCAGCGCCATCGGAGAGGGCGCTGGCGGGTTGAGGGATTGGTTCATGATCGTGGGCAGCATTCCCTCTACCGCCCACGCCGAGGTCAGCCGCGTTCATGATGCCATACCTGATTGGAGGGTCTAAGTGGGCACACTAAAAATGGTGTACCACTTTATGATACTCCATAGGTGGCGGGGTGTCAATTCTGTAGAAGAGGGTAAATGTTCAGGGTAGGGGTGGAGCAATCTTCCTGGGGTAGCGCTCACCTACCCTCACCTGCCCTCACCCCCAAACCCCCTCTCCCACAAGGGGAGAGGGGGCTTTCTTATGGGAAGAGCCAGGGGAGCGCCCCTGCACTCCCTCTTTCCCTAACAGGTGTCCTGATCCTGCACTAGATAGAAGCAGACACCTCACGCGCACCAGTAGTAACGCCTAATCATATATTGGTCGAGCTAAGTACAGCTAGGTAAGCAGCAAAGGGCACCTGATTGTCACTCAGGTGCTCTTTGCTGCTTACCTAGCTGCAAGTGAAAGTTATTTGCCTGTGCCTACCAGGGTGCGGTTGTGGGCGGGCTGGTAAGTGCTGCGGGCGGTCCAGTCGTCTACTATCTTGCCTGATGCGTCGGTGACTACGCGCTTGATGGTGGCGGTGAAGCCGTCCTGGGCGTGCTCGACCAGTACTGTTTTGCCGGCAGGCAACTGGTCATTGTACTCAGTGATCATTGTGGGGTCTGTCTTTACGCGGTTGGTGATGACGGGGCCGCTGACGCTCACCTTCCAGTTGGGATTGACGCCGTAAAGCTGGAATGTGACGTTCTTGCCGTCGGCGGTAGCTTTTATCAAGAGCCAGTTGCCTGTAGTGTTTTTGAAGCGGAAGTCGAGATCAGGTGGGGAGATAGTAGCGTCGAGGCCTTGCAGGCCGCTTGGGGCTACGCCGTAGAGGCTGATCCAGTATGAATGCCAGTTTCGCTCTACCATTGGGAGGCCGGCCCAGAAGACGGAGTGGAAGAGGGTGGTTGAGACCTGGCAAATACCGCCGGCCACGGAGGGGACGGTGGTGAGGCTGCTGCCGGTGCCTACGATGCCATAGCCCATTCTGAAGCCTGCTTCGAGCGTCAAGTCGCCTATTGTGTCTACTGTGGAGAATACGCCACCTGGTGGGACGAGTGCGCCGTCTATGTTTCTGGTGCCGAGGCCGACGTTCCAGGCGCGTTCGGGCGAGGAGCCAGCGTAGCTAGTCTGCCCTGTGCTGAGGAGGTCGGGGGTGTTGATGTTAGTGAGGTCGGCATCTTTAATGCCGGGCTGAGTAACGGCGACATCGAGGTCTACTTGCAGGCGGTCGCCGCCTGTATAGGCATCAATAGAGTTGAGGGCGCTTTGGAGGGAGTTTTCCACATTTACTTTGTAGCCTTCTTTGGCTTCAGCCACTTTGGTAGGAGCGCCGTTTACCATGCGGAAGCGTGCATCTGAGGGGCGGCGATTGATATTGTAGGCTATGCCGCTTATGCGATTAGAGAGGACGTCTTTGTCTATGACCAGCTTCTGTGGTCCGGGGCCGCCCTGGGCCTGGGCCACGTCGAGGAAGCCCGTCACCGCTGTGCCGCGCATGATGTAGCCATCGCTGCCGAAGCGCATCCTGATGCCCTGTGTGACGAGGGAGTTTGCCTTATCGTACAGGGCCTGGAGCTGGGCGGTGCGTATTTGGGCGGGGACTTCTTTGATGGGCATCTCTACTGTGCGGGCCTGGGCATCCTGCTTTGTGGCGGCGGCCTGGATAGCAGCCACTGCTGCTTGCATATCGAGATCGGAGCCTGATTTGTCGGGCTGGAGGGTTACGTCGCCTTTGCCTATTGTAACGGAGGCGTCTGTTGGTTCAACTCTTAAGGTATCGGCCACAGGCTTGAGGTAGGCTGTCAGTTTGTCTTGATCGAGGGCTGCGGTCCAATTGTTGGCTGTGTTGGACAATGCGAGCATGTTACGCAGGTCGGAGGGTTGTATAGTCCAGGTGTGCTTGCCGGAGTTGAGGAGTAGTGGCTGCTCGGTGAGAGCCATGGCCTGGGACATGGAGCCTTGCAGCTGGGCCTCTGTGACTTTGGGAGGAGCGTCGGCAAGAGTTAGCTTCACCGGAGCGAAGGGGACGGAGGCAACAGCACTGGAGATAGCAGCACGCATGGCGTTGGTGTCAATCACGGTGCCGTGTGAGGAGGGGGTGATACGGACTGTGCCGTCGGGGCCTTGCTCCAGTTTGCTATCAATGGCGGGCTTGTCAACGGCGGCGGCTATTTGCGCCACTGCTTTGTCGATCAAGGCGGTGTTGGGTTTGAGAGCAGGGGTGACTTGCGCGCTGCCGAGGAATGTGCCAAGCTGGGAGCCCAGATCGCTGAGGAAGTTGCCGGAGCGCCCCAGAGCCATTGCGGCGTCTACTGTTTTGCCGGTGTCTACGACCACGCCTAAATCAGCTGGGGAGAAGGTCCAGCTTTGGGAAGCATTAGAGATGGTAAGGTTGCCTGAGGGGTAGCCGGACGAAGCCTGAGTAAGGGCGGCAACGGCCTCCGCTCGACTCAGCCCTCCGAGGTCTTTGTCCAAGACTTGCACGCCACGGAAGACGCGGCCCGCGGAGGTAGCTCGGTAGCCGAATAAGAGGGCGATGATCAGCACCAGCATGCCCGCCAGGAGCAGCAAGCCGATGGTGAAAGGCGACCGCCGCGTGGAGCGTTTTTCTTGAGTGGGCGGCACCGCGTGCGTAGCATGGGCTTTTGGTGGGTTTACAGTGTTAGAGCTTTGCATGCTGTTGTGGAACTCCATTCGGTGGTCTACGGGAGAAGAGCTATCTACAGTTGAGCGGCTGGTGAGTGATATGGGAGTTTGTATGTGAAGCAAGCAGAGTTCTGGGCTGTGTGCTGCTCGCCTGTGTGGGCTTATCTTACCATAGATGGCATTGGGCGTACAAGGGTAATTTGGGTTAAATGGAGGGGTTATTTTTGTGTGGAGCTGGTGGTGAGGGTTTAGGGCGGTTGGGGGTAAATGTTCGGAGTTGAGGTGGACAATCATCAGGGCGTAACTGTGCGAGTGTGCCCTCACCGGCCCTCCCTGTGCCCTCACAATGCGCAAAGCCCCCTCTCCCATGAAGGGAGAGGGGGTTTGGGGGTGAGGGTGCGTGGTGAGGGTGCGTAACGGTACGCCTCCACAGCTACTCCTTGCAGATTGCTACACCCCAACTCTGAACCCTT
>JADEYI010002097.1_pt1 | contig 11255 bp, 11 predicted proteins | sample 8542331 | NCBI WGS metagenome assembly JADEYI01 (sample SAMN16510988, study PRJNA670497) | mine drainage metagenome | isolation source: biofilm near Copperflume 1 | place: Germany: Marsberg coppermine Kilianstollen | collected 2018-02 | reverse complement strand
GCGCGGTGTTCTCCCTGGCGGTGGATCAGGTGGTCAGGGGCCCTGAATAGTTACCTTCTTTCTATCTCGGGTTCTCGATTGGCCGGTCTGTAGTCGCGGGTGAACACGCGGGCATGGGGGGCTCGCTATGACTGAGGACGCACGATGGATTTCGCCCAATCTGAAGTGATGCGTTCTTCAAGGGATCTCTCGAACGCCCGCTCCGCTAAGCATGTACGCGAGGGCAATCTCCCGGTCCTCCTCGTCGATCTCACAGAGGGTGGCCACCACTTCGCCAACGACCTTCGGAGTCAAGAGCGGTTCGAATCGCGATAGGAACGTCTTGAGGTCGACACCCTCTCTCTCCGCGTAGGCGGCCGAACCGGCTGCACCAAGATCGGTGGCCGAGGTGATTTGCGGGAGCAGAGCAACGAACCGGATTGCCAGGTCTTCTCGCTTCGACTCGCCGGCGGCATACTGGCTGATGAAGCGAATGGTTGCCTTGGCGCCCGCGTAGCCCCCGCTCAAGGGCGAACCCATGATTGCCGCCCCGCTTGACAGAGCAATGACGACGCTCCCCGGAGCGAGGGGCAAACGGAGTGCTTCTTTTGTCCAGTTGAAGACATGTTGTGTATCCACATTCCAGTTCTGGCTGAACGAAGCCCAAGTCTGATCCTGCAGTGGGAGCGCTCTTGGTGTGGCGCCTGCGTTGAGAACAAGGATCTCGGGGCAGTACTGGTGAATGATGGTCGATGCCACCTCGGCATCGCAGACATTGCCGACAACTCCCAAGAACCCCTCTCCCAGCTCGAGTCGAAGGCTTTCGAGCTGTTCGCCATTTCGAGCCACCCCGATCACGGACGCACCGTGACTCCACAACGCGGCGGCGATGGCCCGGCCGAATCCCCGGCTGGCGCCGGTGACCAATGCTGTCTTTCCTTTCAAAAGGGCCGTACTCTGGGTGAACTCTGGGCTGGACATTGACTGCTCCTTGTTGGCGTGGGGGTGAGTGAAGGACGATCTCGTTGGCGTAGGCACGAAGCTCGTATTCAGCTCGCGTCGGCTACGGCAAATTCGGGGGGACGGAGCTCAAGTAAATCCAGGTCGAAGGATTCGGTCGGTCGGGCCGGAAGCACGATTGCGACGAAGACTGCGCCAACCAGGGCGACGCCGGCCGCTACGAGGCACCCGACCCTGAACCCGTCGAAGAAGGCGCTGTGGGCTGCCGTGTTCAAGAGCCCGGCAGCGTGGGGATTGAACGAAGCGAGCTGGTGTGCTCCCGCCAGCGCCGCTCCCACAGAATCCTTCGATTGTGCGAGCACTCGGGCCGGGATGACGGCCGCGGCCTTCGACGTGGCAATGGCACGAATGTAGATCGAAGCAAATACGCTGCCGATGACCGCTACCCCCAGCGTTCCGCCGAGTAGCCGGTTGGCGTCGTTGACTGCGGCCCCCACCCCTGCCTTCTCTTTGGGGATCACCCCCATGATCGCCTCGGTTGCGGGCGCCGTGGCGAGCCCCATCCCGGCCGAGGTCACCAGCATCTGGCCGATCATTTCGATGTACGACGTGTCGGTAGTCGATGTCGCGATCCATGCGAATCCGACCGCCATCATCGCTAGCCCTCCGGCCACCACCCTGTTGTTGCCCAACCGAACGGCGAGGGACGGGCCGACGGCTGAAGAGACGCCCATGCCGATGGCAACCGGGACAAGGCGGACACCCGTCGAGAACGGGCTGTAGCCGTGCATGAACTGGAAGTACATGGTGATCAGGAAGATGAAGCCGAACAGGGCGAAGTAGGCCACCGAGATGGCGCCACTGGCCGCCGAGAACCGAAGGTTCTTGAACAGCCCGATATCGAGCATCGGCTCGTCAACCCGCCGTTCCCACAGCACAAAGGCGATGAACGCCACCAGGGCAGCGGCGAATCCGAGCAGTGTGCCCGATGCGCTCCATCCCCGACCGGGGGCCTCGATGATCGTATAGACAAGAAGGCTGACGGCCGCACTCGACAGCCCGAGGCCAAGACCATCGAGCCGGGGCGCCGCGGGATTCCGCGAGGCCGGGACGAAGAGCATGACCAGCACCATGGCGATGGTGGCGACAGGTGCCATCACGACAAAGACGCTCCCCCACCAGAATCGCTCCAGCAACCACCCGCCGATGATCGGGCCGAATGCTACGGCCATTCCCGTCGTGGCTCCCCAGGCCCCGATGGCCTTGGCACGCTCGGCACGATCGGAGAACACGTTGGTGAGGATCGACAAAGTGTTCGGAAAGATGATGGCGGCGCCGACACCCATCGCCACCCGGGCAATGATCAATTGGCCGGTTGTCGTCCCAAAGGCACCCGCAGTCGTGGCGGCACCGAAAATGGCCAAGCCGAGCATCAACGCCCCTTTTCGGCCGAATCGGTCGCTCAGGCTTCCCGCCGCAAGTACCAGGGCGGCAAAGGCCAGGTTGTAGGCATCGACGACCCATTGCAGACTGCTTGTCGATGCCCCAAGGGACTTCACCAGAGTCGGTAGTGCGACGTTGACGATGGTCGTGTCGACGTTGATGGCGAATACGGCAATGCACAGCACCGTGAGAACCCGCCACCGCCTATCGGTAGACGAGGGTGCTGCCACTGGATGACTCACTAGGGTCTTCACGATGCTCCTTTTGGCTGGCGTGACGCGAAGACCCCGCTTTCCTTCCGATTCCTCACTGACTGAACCGGGACGGAGAAGTCGTCGCTGGCTATGTAGACCAGGGATCGATCGAAAAGTCGTCGCGATTGTCCAAATACGTCAGTACTTCTCGAAATACTCAGCCACAGGCCAGTCCCACGATCGTCGTCTCCCACTATCCCGAGACTGGAGACACCGATACCGGGAAGATCCGGGGCGTCGTCCACTTCGCGCCGACAAGGTTTGCTGTTGCCGAGTCGAACGGCGAATGGTCGACCGTGCGGCGGACAGATCCGGGTCCAACCGCTTGACACGGGGTCGGGCCCTTCGCAGGATGACAGATCCACCGCATTTTGGAGGCAAAGCTGGCCGTCGAACCCCACATTCCACACAATGTGTGCGTGATGCCAACCACGCCGGATCGAGCCGAAATCGCTCGAGGCCTCGACAACCGGGTCGTGCACCCAGCTGACCTGGAATTTTTGGGGGGTGGAGGTGAACGGACTCGAACCGTCAGCCTCTACGCTGCGAGTTCAGACCGGCCAGTTAGCCGACTCGCACCTTCACAGGGTCCCTGCCGCGTCCAGAGGGCGCGCGAGCAGGTTAAAGGCTGCCAGCTCGCAGGCCGATGATTGAAGGATGGCGATAGTTGGGGATCTGACGGCGGAGCATCACATTTCGGGCCTCTACGTCACCATGCTGCTGGACTCTTTGGCGGTCCACTTGTCGACGACTGAAGTTCGAGACCTTCTCACGAGAGCCGGCGAGAGTCGGAGCCTCGAAGAACTCCACACATCCGCATCGTGGAGTTCCTACGAGGAGTTCAAACGGCTCTTGCAAGAGGCCAAGCTCACATTGGACTCGCGCCCTGACGTCGCCGTGATTGGTCCAGCGTCAAGAGTTACTCTGGACTCGGAGATCGCTGGGACCATCCAGGCGTTCGGCTCCCCCGCGGCGGTCCTCGCCACCAACACGGGCACCAACCCACTGCTCCCGATTCGAAGGTACGAGACGGCCGAGCTTGGGCCGAACGAGTGGACGATTCGCGAGCGGTTCGTCGATGGGTTTGGGCCCTATCCAGAGTTCTGCGAGTTCGTCGCTCAACAGTTTCGCATGATTCCACTGTTCTTCGGCCTTCCGGAGGCCGAAGTCACTGAGGAGGAGTGCCAATGCCGCGGTGATGGTGCCTGTCTCTACCGAATGCGCTGGGCAGACGTTGACGAGGAGACGTCGCGTGCTGAGTACCTGGAGGTACGTGCTCAGCAGCTCGAGGCGCGCCTCGAGCAACTGCAGGACATGATCACCGATCTCGCCTCCAACGAGCGCTACGAGGACATCCTGCAGGGAATCGTTGCCTCAACCATGACGGCCGTCTTCGCCAGTGCTGCCGTGCTCGCCCTCGAACCTCGGATCGGCCACCCTCGAAAGATCTACTCCCAAGGACTCACTCAGGCGGAGGCCGCACAGATGGCCGACGATCTCCTGGAAGGAGGGATCGGTCAAGACGGAGTCAATGCAGTGCCGGTGACCTCGGTTCGTCGGCGTTACGGTGTCCTGGCCATCGGTGAGCATGGTGGTCTGTTCACCTCGCAATCGCGGAACATTCTCGAGACCCATGCCCGGCTGGCCGCCGCCGCCCTTGATGCCTCGGCTGCCCTCGAAGAGGCTCGGCACCAGGCCACTTCGGCCCAGACCCTGTTGGAGCTGTCCGCATCGCTGGCCGAGATCGTCAGCACCGAGGAGATGGCGTCGAAAGTGGTCCGGGCTGTACCCGACATCATCGATTGCGACCGGGTCACCCTGCTTCTGGACGATGGAAGCTTGCAAGGTCCGGGCGACCGTGACTTCCGACTCATGGCCTCGTATGGGTATTCCGATGACGTTGCCGCCTCAATCAAGGGTCGGGTCTTCCGCTCCAGCGAGGTGGGCGTCAACTCCGAGTACGGTCTCGTCGAGCGCACCCACTCCTCAATCGATCATGTGGCCACAGTTTCCGCACCCATCGGCGTGGGCGGCACGACGATCGGATTCATCGTCGTCAGCGTTGCAACCGAACCGGAGCGTTTGGCCATCACGCCAAGACTCGCCGATCGCCTCAAGGGTATGGCGGCGCAAGCAGCCATCGCCATCAACAATTCCCGACTTGTGGACCAGATCCGCTATCAGGCGGTCCACGACATTCTTACGGGACTCCCAAACCGAGCCTTGATTCTCGACCGCATCGAGCAGATGCTCGCCCGAGCTCGCCGAAAGGAGGTCCCGGTGGCCGTCCTGTTCGTCGATCTTGATGGGTTCAAGGATGTCAACGACACGTTTGGCCACGGCATCGGCGATCAACTCCTGCAATCAGTGGCAGAACGGCTCTCCGTCGTCATGCGCGAGGGTGACAGCATCGGACGCCTCGGTGGCGATGAGTTCATCGTGCTCGTCGACGGAACCACCACGGATCTGGGGCCAGAGCTTGTCGCCGAGAGACTGCTCCAAATTCTTCGATCACCGTTCGAAGTGGAGGACGCAACCGCAGGTCCGCTGAGCGTGACCGCAAGCATCGGTATCGCCTCGGGGCCTCGACCCTCGGCCACCGAACTCATCCGAGACGCTGACATCGCCCTCTACCGGGCAAAAGCTGCTGGCAAGGATCGTTTCATCGTGTTCCGACCGGAGATGCTTGAGGCCGCCCAGATGCATCTGTCATTCGATTTGGGCGTCAGTAACGTTCTCCCCAACCGCTAGGCGGAGGTGCCGCCGCCTGGGATGATTGGCGGCAACCTGACTCGTCCCGGTGCTGCTCGGCCAGGGCGGCCCCCTGTTCGACCACCTCAGCGGCGACCACATTGCCGGATCTTCACAGTCGCGCCCAGTTCCTGGACCAAGCTCGAGCGACACTCGCGTTCGCGTGATTAGGTGGTGTCCTATGGAGCAGTGGGAGCTGACGGCCCGCGAGCGCATCCGCGACTCTCTCGCCACCTATAACTGGGCGGGTGACGCGTACCGTCTGTGGGAGCTCGCCGACACCTTTTGCGAGGACGGCGAGCTGGAGATCCGCGGTCGGGACCCCCTCCGAGGCAGGGACGCCATCGTCACGTTCCTCGGACGCCATACCGGTTCTGGCGATGACGAATCCCGTCGCGCCGCGATAGCTGCAGCCTCGGCAGCTCGTGGGGTTCGACGCATCGTACGCCACACCCTCACAAACGTCCGGTTCCTCGAAGTGAGCCGCAACTCCGCAAGGGTCGCGTCCTACTTCACCGTCTTTCACCGAGGTCGGCCTTGACCACTACGGACGCTATCGAGACACCTTCGTCCCAGTCGGGGACGAGTGGTTGATCCGCCACCGCTATGTCTCTACCGACTGGCACGATCCAGAATCGACCATGACACCGGCATAGCGCCCTACCCGACGCGCGTGTTCGACTTGCATCCGGGGCGCAGTTGAGGGCCGGCAGTCAGGGGAAATTTGAGTCATCCTCCCCAGGTGGTGCTCAATGCGGCAAGTTCCTGGCGAAGCTGACGGCCCTCGGAACCAGGCGAGATGGATCGCTGGGAACATCAAGCAGGAGTCGTCCAACGCAGAGTTTTGACAATGTGCCGCTGGGCTGGAACGCGAGCGTCGATCGCTTCAAGTACCTCTACGCGGTACCAATTGCTGTTCGATTGGCGGGCGGACACCCTGACGGAGGCGACTGACGTACGTCGAGCCGAAGGCGTCCGTCACCGGAGAATAGTAGCCAGATGGGCCGAGCTTGGGTCCGGCCGCACCGGTCTTGTCATCCTCGGAGGACAGCGTGGAGGATGGTGCGGAGCAGGTTCCCCAATTCCTCGTTGGTCGTCGAGGAGAAGGCGTCGCCGGAGAGGAAGAGACTCGAGAACACGACGCCCATGGAGGCGGCCATGCGCACCCGGTCCTCGAGCGGCGTGCGGATGTCGGCCAGAACCTGGCGGAACCGGTTTTGGATGTCCTCGTGCTCCGCGTCATGGTCATTGCGATGCAACTTCTCTAGCGCGGCCTGGTTTCGCTCGTGCATGAGGAAGATCTTGCGCTGGGCCAGCATCTGGTCGACGATCTGATCGAGGAGCTCGCCCCACAGCTCGAGGGTGACCGGTCCCTCTCCCATGCGCAGCAAAGCGTCCTTGCCGAACTCGTGCAGGCGCAGGTGCAGCGCCATGAGAATGCTGTCCTTGGACTCGAAGTGGTAGTAAAGGGCCGCCTTGGTGACGCCCAGCTGCTCGGCAATCTGCCGGAGGCTGGTGCCGTCGAAGCCCTGCTCGGTGAACAGGTCGAGGGCCACATCAAGGATGCGTTGACGGGTGTCGGGGGCCGGGTCGAGAGACGGGTCGGCGTCCGCAAAAACGTCGGCGTCGGCGTCCGCCAAGGTTGCGACATCCGGGCCCGGCTCTGTCCCGGTGTCCGTCAGGGCCTCTTCGACTGGGTCTGCATGCTTCGCTGCTGTCTGGGACACGTGCCTCTACTCTACTTGACGGCAGGTAAGTAGGACCCTACCATTCCTCTACCGGGAGAGTCTACTGACCGACAGGTAAGGAAAGCCGTGCGACCAGAGCTGATGATCGAGGCCGAGGGGCTGACGAAGCGCTACGGCAAGACGGTGGCCCTGGCCGGTGTCGACTTCTCCGTCCCCGCCGGCACCATTCTCGGGCTGCTGGGCCCCAACGGTGCGGGCAAGACAACAGCCGTACGGATACTGACGACGTTGGCCCTTCCGGATGGGGGGCGGGGCACTGTGGCCGGCATCGACGTCGTCTCCCATCCGGGCGAAGTGCGCCGCCACATCGGCGTCGCCGCTCAGGACGCAACGTTGGATCACCTGCTCACTGGACGTCAGAACCTCGTGATGATCGGTGAGCTCTCTGACATGGGGCGGGCCGCCTCCCGGGAGCGAGCGGCCCAGTTGTTGGCGCAGTTCGAGCTCACCGATGCCGCTGACCGCGTGGTCAAGGGCTACTCGGGTGGGATGCGCCGGCGGCTCGATCTGGCCGGCTCGCTGATGACGCGGCCGCCCGTGTTGTTCTTGGACGAGCCGACGACCGGGTTGGACCCGACGAGCCGTCAGCGGGTCTGGGAGGCCATCCGGGAGTTGATCGGGGAGGGGGTCACCGTGCTGCTCACGACCCAGTACCTCGAGGAGGCAGACGCTCTGGCCAATCGGATCGTGGTGGTGGACCACGGCCGGGTTATCGCCGAGGGGACGCCGCTGGAGCTGAAGGAGGCGAGCCGGAGTGCCCATCTGGAGGTGACGCTGGCACAGCCGCATCCGGACGCGGTCGGGGCGATCGCGCCACTCGTGTCGGGTCGTGTGTCCGTGGGCGACGACGGTCGGCGGCTGAGCGCCGCGGTTGATGCGTCGACTGGTTTGGCGACCGCCGTCGTGCGAGCGCTCGATGCGTCCGGTGTGCTCGTGGACAATATCGAGGTGCGGCAGCCGTCGCTCGACGACGTGTTCTTCTCGCTGACCGGGGGCCACATCGAGGAGGAGGGCGGTGGGATCGATCCAGGCGATGCCAATGCCGCCCGTTCTGCGGTGGACGGCGACAGCGGTCACAAGCTGGAGGGAGTGCGCTCATGACGACGGCCACGTTGACGCGGTCAGCCGCCGGCTTCGACCGGCCGCAGTCGTCTGTGGGCGTGTTCGGCCCCCTGTCGGATATTTGGGCCATGACCCGGCGCAACCTCGTGCACATCTCGCGGGAACCGATGCAGCTCTCTGACGTGACGCTGCAACCGCTGCTCTTCACTGTGCTCTTCGTGTATATCTTCGGGGGCGCCATTCCGATCCCGGGCGGCGGAAGCTACGTCAACTTCCTACTTGCCGGAATCCTTGCGCTGAACCTGGTCACTTCGACCATGGGGACGGCCGTGGGTCTGAGCACCGATTTGCACGAGGGCATGATCGACCGCTTCCGCACACTGCCCATGTGGCGATCAGCCGTGTTGGTCGGCCGCTCGATGGCCGACCTGCTGACGTCCCTCTTGTGCGCTCTGATCGTAGCGGTGACCGGGCTCGTCATCGGCTGGCGGCCCGGTGCCAACTACATCTCGATCGTCGGAGGCTTCGCTCTCGTGTTGTTCTTCGCCTACTCGGTGTCGTGGGTATCCGCCTGCGTGGGGATGAACTCGAAGAGTCCCGAGTCGGCCGCCTCGTTCGGCTTCATCGTGCTGTTCCCGATGACGTTCGTATCCAACGCGATGGTGCCCACCCAGCACATGCCCGGTTGGCTCCAGGCCATCGCAAACTGGAACCCGGTGAGCGCCGTTGTGGCGGGATCTCGAGTCTTGTGGGGAAACCCGAACCCCTCGGGGACCATTCACGCCTGGCCTATGCAGCACCCGGTCGAGGCCGCGTTGATCTGGTCGGTTGGGATCCTCGCCCTGGCCGCTCCGCTGGCGGCGCACTACTTCAAGCGGCGGACAACGGAATAGCTTGCCTGCCGCCACCTTGTTGGCGGGCCCGCAGACAATCGGGGGTTGCTCGACTATTGGGAGAGCGCGAGCCGTGGGGTGAAGTGGTCCTGTTCCAGCTGCAGCAATGCCCGCTTTCGATGGAGGCCGCCTCCATATCCAGTCAAGGAACCATCTGCACCGATGACCCGATGACAAGGGACGATGATTGCGACCGGGTTGAGGCCATTGACCCGGCCCACCGCCCTCGCGGCCCCAGGGCGGCCAATCTGGCTGGCGATCTCGCCATAGGACCGAGTCTCGCCGTAGGGGATCTCGAGGAGAGCACTCCAGACTTCTCTGTGGAATTGTGGTCCTATGAGCTCGAGTGTTATCTCGAATCCGGTGAGCAAACCGTCAAAATATGCCTGCAGTTGTTCGATCACATCCGAGAATGCGCGGGGCTCATCGCGCCAACGCTCCTGGTCGGGAGGCGGGTACGTCTGACCGGTCATTCGCAGATTGGTGATGACATCGCCGACGCCCGCCACCGTAAGGGGGCCAAGTGGGCTTTCGAACGTGCGGCACCGAGTGACGGTCACAGTTGCTCCGCCGGTGGCCACTCATTGATTGGATGGTCAAGTGCCGCCCACAGATACTGCACCGCATACGCCCGCCATGGTCGCCAACCAATGGCACGACGATCGAGCTCGGCGATCGAGTCAGGTAGCCCGACCCCAGCGGCGCCCTTCCTCACTCCCATGTCGGTGGACGGAAAGCTGTCCGGATCACCCATAGCCCGCATCGCGATCATCTCGGAGGACCACGATCCGATGCCCGGGATCGTCCTGAGCTGACTCCGAGCGCGCTCCCAGTCGTCGCCGACACCTATCCGCACTGTCCCTGAGGCAAGCGCGGAAATGAGAGCGCCCAAGCATCTCTGGCGGGCTTTGGGAAGAGCGAATGAGGATGGATCGATCGATGCCAGCCGGTCGATACCCGGAAAGAGATGAGTCAGCCCACCTCCGGAGTCGCTAATCGGAGTGCCGTGCCGAGCGACCAGGCGTGCCGCGTGTGTCCGGGCGGCTGATGTGGACACTTGTTGGCCGAGTACGATGCGCACTCCCAGTTCGACCTCATCCACGGTGCCTGGAATACGGCGGCCGGGCGCCTTGCCCACGCTTGCACTGAGCGCAGGATCTTCGATCAGAGACAGCATCACCGCCTCCGGGTCCGAGTCGAGATCAAGAAGCCGCCGACAGCGGGCGATTGCCGTCGGGAGATCTCGGATGTCGTCGAGCGCCAACTGACAGAGAACATGTTCCGGGGTTGGCCTGAGGGCCACGATGCTGTTCCCAGCCGGGAGGCCAAGGCTCCGCCGGTAAGTACCGTCGCGGTACTCCTCGCAGCCAGGGATGGCGGTGGCCATGAGGTGCCCAAAGAGACTCTCGGGCGAAAATGGAGTCCGAAATGGAAGCCGGAATACCAGTGCACCGGGTAGCGGCTCCGGGACACTTCGCCGTGTCCGCGCACGCAGACCTGTGGGAGTTGTGTCGAAGACCGATCGGACTGTGTCGTTGAACTGACGGACACTTGAGAACCCGGAGGCGAACGCGACCTCAGTGAACGGCAGCGATGTCACTTCGATCAATAACCGTGCTGTCTGGGCTCGTTGGGCGCGGGCGAGCGCAAGCGGGCCGGCGCCGACTTCGGCAACGAGATGCCGCTCAACTTGTCGAGTGCTGTAGCCGAGGTGGCGGCCCAAGCCATTGACCCCTTCTCGATCGACAATGCCGTCGGCGATCAGCCGCATGGCCCTCCCAACGACGTCATGGCGGGCGTTCCACTCTGGAGAACCCGGCGATGCATCTGGGCGGCAACGCTTGCATGCTCGGAAGCCGGCATGCTGCGCTGCTGCGGCAGTTGGAAGAAAGCGCACATTTCGTGCGTAGGGGGGCCTGGCCGGACAACTCGGTCGGCAATAGATCTTTGTGGTGAGCACTGCAGTCACGAACCATCCATCGAATCGAGGGTCCTTCGACTGCACTGCTCTGTAACAGCGATCGAAGTCCTCGTACATGAGTGCAGGGTATGTCTCGTGAGCCCACAGTGGCTAGCGGAAAGGCGACATTGCAGTCGGTCGGGCCCCCTAGCTAGTGTCCTGAGTCGGAGATTCTTACAGAAATAGGAATTTCTGTCTGTTTGTG
>JADEYI010002096.1_pt1 | contig 11261 bp, 8 predicted proteins | sample 8542331 | NCBI WGS metagenome assembly JADEYI01 (sample SAMN16510988, study PRJNA670497) | mine drainage metagenome | isolation source: biofilm near Copperflume 1 | place: Germany: Marsberg coppermine Kilianstollen | collected 2018-02 | reverse complement strand
CATTCGTAATGGTGGCCCGCAGGGTCATGGCTTACTCTGAACAGTTACCTGCGCTGAGTTAGTTGGCAATAGGATGCGATTGTGGGACAATATAGCGTTGCCTTGATCGCTCTCAGAGATTAACTGCTAGACTCTTCTCCATCCCTGATTCCTAATCTAAATGACACATTGCGAATACTTCACGTAATACAGCGTTACTACCCTTACGTTGGCGGCTCGGAGCTTTACTTTCAGGAGCTTTCCGAGCGGCTGGCGCGTGCGGGGCACCGGGTGGAGGTGTGGACCACTGACGCCTGGGACCTGGACTATTTCTGGTCGAAGAAGGCGCGGCATCTATCTTCTCCTGGGGGCACGCACAACGGGGTGGTAATACGCCGCTTTCCGGTGGCGCATCTGCTTCTGCCCCCTGTGTATTACCGCGCCTGGCGTAGAGGCATGGCCGAAGTGAGCGATCTCCCTTTCAATGCAATCGCTCTGCTATACAGAATGTCGCGCCTGACACCCCGGCTCCCTTCTTTGCGCAAGGCTTTCGATCTGCTCCCAGCGAGGGCCTTTGACCTTGTACACACCACGAACATTCCTTTTGAGGCTATGATCGTGCCTGCTGCTCGATATGCTGAACGTGTGGGCATACCGCACATCATCACACCCTTTACTCACCTGGGGGAGCCGGGCGACCGCAGCATCAGCAGGTACTATACGATGCAGCACCAGCTTGATCTGGAGCGGCGGGCCAGCCGCGTGATAGTGCAGACCCGCCTTGAGCGCGATTTCCTGGAAGCCCTGGGGGTATCTTCTCGCAAGATGGAGCGGGTGGGCGTGGGAGTGAACCCTTACGATGTGGTGGGGGGTAACGGCGAGCGGTTCAGGCGCAAGTACGGTGTGGAAGGGCCGATTGTTTACTACATAGGCGCGGCGGCATACGATAAAGGCACCACCCACACTATAGAGGCGATGCAGCGACTCTGGGCACGCGGCATCGAGGCTACTTTTCTGATGGCAGGCTCCACTATGCTCGACAAGTTCAAGAGCTATTACGATGATCTGCCTGACGACGTGCGGGCAAGGTGCCGCTGGCTCGGCTTTATCTCGGACGAGGACAAGCGCGACTTGCAGGCTGCGGGGCAGGTGTTTTGCATGCCGTCGCGCACCGATTCTTTCGGTATAGTTTACCTTGAGGCGTGGCTTAATGGCGTGCCCGTGATAGGCGCACGCGCAGGGGGTGTGCCTGAGATAATCAGCGACGGCATAGACGGCTACCTGGTCAGCTTTGGCGATGTGGCTGCGCTGGCTAACCGTATACAATTACTGCTAGAGCGCCCACAGTCCGCCGCCACAATGGGCGAGGCAGGCCGCCGCAAAGTGCTGGCCGAGCACACCTGGGACAACAAAATAGCCCGCATAGCCGAGATATACAGGGAGGTAGCGACGAGAGATTAGGGATTAGTAGATGAACCATAATCAGAGCAAACGCCTGCTGTAACTGTTCAGAATAGGGGTCACAAGGATATCCCCTGTGCCCTCACCTCCCAAACCCTCTCATGTGTGGGAGAAGAGCTCATCTCCTGGCACTCAGCATGCACAAAGCCCCTTCTCCCTTCATGGGAGAGGGGCAGGGGGTGAGGGCGCACCGTACCCGCGCACGATACCTCTTGAAGATTGTTCTACCCTAAATCTAATCATTTACCGACTGAGCTTATATTGACAAAAGCACCAGGTCGCGGTAATGTAAAGAGTAGATGAGTACTACCTGACACAAAGGTAATCTCAGGCTAATAGTGTGCCACATTCCAGTAATCCAGTAGATCTACCTGGCACAATGTGGAGCCGCCATTGTGTGCTCTATCCTATATAGACGGTTCCACTCCACTCTCTCATAGGAGGCAAAGCATGATCTACAAAGCCCTCGCCCATCTTTGGTTGAGCTTTGACAACCGCCGCCTGTTTATTTATAGCCGTTACAGCCATCTCCTGAGTAGAAGTCCCATACTACTATTGTTCTTGCTCCTGACAGGTAGCATTTACCTGCTGTCTACGCCAACTTCCGGTGAAGCATCAATACAATCACCAGCACCCTCAGCACCCTCAGCGCCAACACCACTCTTTCGCCAGCCCTCTACAGCCGAGTGTGGCAACGGCTGGACGCAGGTCTATTGTCCAAGCAGTGGACCTAATGACAACAGCTTCCACGGTATCACAACACTTTCCACAAGCGACGTTTGGGCTGTTGGCAACTTCTTTCTCGACACCAACTACCGGCACCCACAGGCGCTGATCGAGCACTGGGACGGTACACAGTGGAGCATAGTACCCAGCCCGGTGCTTACCGATAGCACCCTCTACAGTGTTGCCGCTGTTAGCTCCTCAGATGTATGGGCAGTGGGCCGGTATGGACCTTACGGCAATACCCGCACATTGACCGAGCACTGGAATGGCAGCACCTGGCAGGTTGTGCCCAGTCCAAATACCGAGCCTAGCGATATCAACGCTCTTTATTCAGTCGCAGTTATTACTTCTGATGACGTATGGGCTTTCGGGTCCTTTGACCGCAACTCGATTAACAAGATACTGGTTGAGCGCTGGGACGGCACGCAGTGGAGCATAATGCCTGTCCCCAACATCAATATCGATACTATCTTGTTTGCCAGCGTTGCCTTGGGATCTAACGATATCTGGGTGGTAGGCGGAGACTTTACGGGCACGCGTAATGAGACGTTCACTATGCACTGGGATGGTGTGCAGTGGAGCATTGTACCCAGCCCCAGCCCCGGTCAGACAGACAATGTATTCTATGGAGTGACAGCCCTGGCGAGTAATGACGTGTGGGCCGCAGGCTATGCCTTCACTACAGGGGGCCTTCCCCGTACACTGATAGAGCACTGGGATGGCAGCGCCTGGCAGGTTGTGCCCAGTCCAAATATGCTCAACAAAGGCAATACTCTCGAAGGAATGGGGGCAATAGCGCCAGACGACGTGTGGGCTGTAGGTTACTCGCTCCAGGGAAGTACCCTCGATTACGAGCCTGTGGTTGAGCATTGGGACGGCACACAGTGGCGCATAGTAGCGTTGCCACCTGTTGAAGGCGGCGGTGCCCTCCTGGGAGTGTCAGGCGTGGCGAGCACAGATGTGTGGGCTGTGGGCCTCACATATGCTTATCCTGAGGTGCCGCTAGCCCTGCACTGGAACGGCGCACCCTGTGCAACTCCCAGCCCCAGCCCAACTTCGCAGCCATCCGTGACGGGCACGCCCACTTCATCGAGCACAACAACTGCGACGGTTATTTCCTCAACAACAACACCCACTCAGCCGCCCGATACGACCCCCAGTATGACCAGCACGCCAACCGCGAGTGCCACAACCTGCATGGTGAGCTTCACAGACGTGCCGGTGGGCTCGGCCTTCTACCCATACATAGAGTGTCTTGCCTGTAAAGGCATCGTCTCTGGTTACGATGACGGCACATTCCGGCCAGGGAACAACGTCACACGAGGACAGCTCGCAAAGATAGTAGCTAACTCTGCATCGTTCCAGGAGGACCCAGGAGCACAGCTATACCAGGACGTGCCCCCCGGCTCTACTTTCTACCCTTACATAGAGAGGCTCACCACTCGCGGGGTGATGAGTGGCTACTCCTGTGACGCTGTGCCTGATGAGCCTTGTGTAGCCCCCGGGAACCTGCCGTACTTCAGGCCTTATGCGAATGCTACAAGAGGGCAGATCTCAAAGATAGTAGTGAACACAGCAGTATCACTCTTGGTCTGGGTGCTTGCTAACCCAGCTGATAACACCTTCGAGGACGTGCGGAGTGGCTCAACATTCTACCAGTACATAGAGAGTGCATACGCGCACAATGTGCTTGGAGGCTACCCTTGCGGCTCACTGCCTGCCGGGGAGTGTGTGCCTCCTGGCAATAAGCCCTACTTCTTGCCCGGCAATAACGCGACACGTGGGCAGACCTCTAAGGTTGTGGGCAACACTTTCTTTCCCAGTTGTAGCATTTCTCCCGTTAGAGTTGGCCCATAGCTATCCAGGCACTTGCTAAGCCGCGCCTTCACGTGGGGAAAGGCTTTTCTTCGCCAAAACAAAGCAACAACTCTTTTTGAGGAAGAGTTGTTGCTTTGTTTTGGCCTCCCCTTCCAGCTGTAATGAGGATCGAAGCTTCTGCCTGAACCTGCGCTGGTCACTGACCACCCACCACTGTATAATATTGGAACTTGTATGATGATTGACGGACACCCTGCCCCTACCGCCTCTGTGATTGTGGTGAGTTATAACACCGCCGCGTACATTGAGGACTGTTTACTGTCGCTGCTGCGGCTCGATTATCCAGAGATAGAGATTATCGTCGTGGATAATGGCTCGACCGACCACAGCGTGGAGCTTGTGCGCTCGCATTTCCCTGAAGTGGAGATAGTCGAGCTTGCCGACAATAAAGGCTTCGCGGGCGGGGTGAGCGTGGGCCTCTACATGGCGAGCGGCGAGATAGTAGCCACTATCAACCCGGATGTCACTCTTGCTCCCGGCTGGATGCTTGCTGTGGCGCGCACGCTGATGCAAGACGATGAGATAGGCATCGTGGGCTCCAAGGTGCTATACCCCGACGGCAAGACGATACAGCACGCGGGGGGGATCGTGAACTACCCTCTGGCGACTACAGAGCATATCGGGCGCGGGGAGATTGACACGGGCCAGTATGACAAAGCGCGGGACGTGTCGTTTGTCACGGGCGCTGCTCTTGCCATGCGACGCGAGGTTGGGCGGAGCCTCGGCTTCTTCGATGAGGCCTTCTTCCCAGTTTATTACGAAGATGTAGACCTCTGCTGGCGCGCCCGCGACCAGGGCCTCAGGGTGTTATACCAGCCTGAGGCGGTGGCTCTCCACAAAGAGTCGGTCACGCTGGACCATAAAGGCAGGCAATACTACGGCTATTATCACGCCAACAGGCTGCGCTTCGTCGTCAAGCATTACTCTCCTGAGCAAGTTATGCTCGACTTCTTGCCGAGAGAATCTGAGCGCGTTGCGGGTGATATGTCATCTGAGGACCGCGCAGCTTCCTTCGCTTTGCTCGATAACAAGTCACCATCGGCTAAAGGCGCAGGCGAAGGCGAAGGCGAAGGTGATATACCCTCTGGACAGCGCAGCCGCCAGGAGCTACAGGGGCAGTTGGGCGAAGTGTTGGACGGCTGGCAAGTATACGAGAAGCATCACGGCAAAGCACAGAAGCGGCGGCCTTACTTCAGTGGGCGATTACGCACTCTGGTTAACCGGGTATATCTATGGCCGGTCTTGCTCAAACAGATAGACTATAATGCTTCTGTGGCGCGCACCTTACGTGAGGTTTCGTGCCAGCTGGCAGAGCTGCACCCGCGTGTAGCTTTGCAATCGCTCCTTACTGCCGGGCTGTCATCAAACCACAATAGCGCCCTTGTTGCCCTCGCCGCCGAGCTAGAAGCTTTACGCGCGCGCGTTGACGAACTGGAAGCTGCGGGGCACGATGGATAGCCGCCAGAGCTTACCTGATGATACCCCGCCTGATGTGGCCGAGATACTGGCCGATTTGCGCGCCCAGATTCGAGAGCGTAGAAGCCGCTTCACAGAAGATGGCCCTGACGGCCTGGAGCTGGATGCGCTGCGGCACAGCATAGAGACTGTGAACGACACCTGGTTTGTCTCGGCTCACCTGCCTATCACCTGGGACATGAGGCTGGTGGGCCGCCTCGGAGCATATGCGAAGCGCATTGTGAGGGTCCTGTTGCGCTGGTATATCAACCCCATAGTCGAACAGCAGAACCGCTATAATTCGGCCTCCGCACGCGCCATAGTAGAAATGTACGCCTATCAGGAGCGGATGGCGCGTGAATGGCAGCTGTTGGAGGAGCGAGTAGCGCGGTTGGAGGGAGATCAATAATTACGAATTACGAACTATGAATTACCGATACGCCAGGTTCATGTGATCAAATAGAGAACGTCAGCTACCAGTTTTCCTGTTGAATTAGCGTCAATCCATAACTCGTAATTACTAATTCGGAACTATGTCCAAGCCTTTCAACATCGCTATTTGCACAACTCAGGTTCCGTTTGTTTACGGTGGGAATGAGGTGCTGGTTGAGGGGTTGCGTGATGCGCTGGTTGAACGAGGGCACAAAGTAGCCCTGATAGCATTACCTTACAAATGGTATCCGCGCCCGCAGATTATCGCAGGCGCTCTTGCCTGGCGGCTAGTTGACATCACCGAGGCGAACGGCATGCGTATAGACCTGGCTATATGCACAAAGTGGCCTTCTTATGTGGTGAAGCACCCCAACAAAGTGACCTGGCTGGTACACCAGTTCCGGCAGGTGTATGATTGGTTCGGCACGCCGATGTCCGATTTTACAGGATCGCCTGAGGATAGCAGGGTGCGCCGCATTGTCACCGGGATGGACCGCAAAACACTGGGGGAAAGCCGCAAGATATTTACCATCTCTCAGAACGTCGCGCATCGCTTGCGCCGCTATAACGGCCTTGAAGGCACGCCCCTTTACCCACCGATCCGTCCAGGGCTAAAGTTAGAGCCGGGGCCATACGGCGATTACATCTTCGCGCTCAACAGGTTGGACGCAGCCAAGCGTATCAACCTGTTGTTAGACGCGTTGGCTCTCGCACCCGGAGTGAAGGCAGTAGTCGCAGGCTCCGGCCCCGATGCCGAGGCGCTAAAGCGGCAGGCGGCGCGATTGGGGTTGGGCGAGAGAGTGCGTTTCTCGGGCTTTGTTTCGGAGGCGGAGGCTTCTCAATTCTACTCCAACGCCAGAGCGGTTTACTTCTCGCCTATGGACGAAGATTACGGCTACGGCGCGGTGGAAGCGCTACAAGCCGCACGACCTGTGATTGCAACTGACGACTCAGGCGGTGTGTTGGAGTTCGTCGAGGATGGTGTGACCGGACTGGTAACGCCCGCGAAGCCTGCCGAGATCGCACGCTCTATCACACGCTTGATCTCCGATGCGGGCGAAGCGGCTCGTCTGGGCAGTGTGGGCCGCCGACGAGTGCAAGACATTAGCTGGGACCGCGTGGTGGATGCGCTGCTGAGTAGCGATTAGTAGCTGCTTCCGAATCCCCTGATCCACAATTATGAAGATTGCCTTTTTTACGCCTCTTAATCCTGTGCAGTCTGGCATATCAGACTACAGCGAGGAGCTACTTCTTGCGCTTGCGGGGGCAAGGGTTGGTAGCCGCCGTGTAGATATAGATTTGTTCATAGATCGTGGTTATAGGCCCTCTAATGGCGAGATAACCGGCCGTTTTGAGGTGCTGCCTGGGAAGGACTATAAACGCGTTGCCGGGCGATATGATGCGGCTGTCTACCAGATGGGTAACTCGCCCGCTCATGCATATATGTACAACGAGTTGATGTGCTATCCGGGCGTACCGCCTGTGCATAACGTAGTAGTGATGCATGAGTTTGTGTTGCACCACTTGCGGGTTTGGATAGCGCTCAATGGCGGCAGGCGCAAAGAGTATATGGAGATAATGGAACGGCAGCATGGCTCGGAAGGAAAGGAAGCCGCTCGCCGGGTGATGCTGGGGCAATTTCCAGAGGCTCTCTTCAACTACCCACTCAGTGATGAAGTTATAAACAAGGCCACAGGCGTTATAGTCCACAGCAGGTATATGGCCGGGTTAGTGCGAAGCGTGCGTGCTGACGTTCCGTTGGCGATGGTGCCGATGGGTGTGCCGCTCCCCCTGTACATTCCGAAGGCAGAGGCGCGTGCGCGGCTTGGCCTCGACCCTGGCCTTTTTCTGGCTACCTCAGTGGGCCATCTCAACCCTTATAAGCGGGTGTCGGCTACTTTGAGAGCTTTCAAGGCTCTCTTAATGGAGGCGCCCAACTCGCTTTACTTGCTGGTGGGGAGCCGCTCGCCCAACTACGACCCCACACAGCAGATAGAGATGTTGGGTTTGTCGAACCACGTGCGGTATACGGGGTATGTGTCGCCCCACGACTTTGCCCTGTATCTCGCAGCTTCGGATGTGTGCGTAAACCTGCGCTACCCAACAGCGGGCGAGACCTCGGCTTCGTTGTTGCGGATCATGGGCGCCGGAGTGCCTGTGCTTGTATCGCGTACAGGCTCGTTCAAGGAGCTACCGGACGATGCGGCGGGCAAGATAGATGTGAGCGACATTGAGGAAGAGTTGTTGCTGGAATATTTGCTCTTGCTGGCCCGCCGCCCTGATGTGCGCGCCGCCATGTCTGGGGCAGCGCGGCGCTACGTGGCCGAGCACCACACGCTCGAAGAAGAGGCTGTTGGCTACCTTCGGTTTCTTTCCTATGTGGTAGGAGGCAGTGGGGAGAAAGAAATATCCCTTGACGCTGCGGCTCCATCCCTTCGACCTCCGGCTATCGCAACGCCAACAGGAGAGCCACAAGCCCTGCCTGTCGAGAGTATAGCAGTCGCACAAACCGACGATAGCCCACCCGAACAGCCCCCCTCCGATCCCTGTGATCCGATTAGCATAGTGGCCGGGGCAGCCGCCGATCTCGGCCTTGAAGAAGGAGACGATGCTTTGCTATTGAGGATCGCCACATCGCTTGGGGAGTTGATGTAGGCACAATATCAGCACGAGAACAACTTCCCTAATCTCTGCCCTCAAAACCCGAGATAACGTAATGTACTCACCTTACGTAGCAGACGACAGACGATCTCTCAAGGCCACCACGATAAAGCCGGCTTTTAGTGTGGCCTATAGGCTTCGTCATTCTGAACGAAGTGAAGGATGACGAAGGATAATTCGTTTGCCAGGGGCCAATTTGAACCGATACAGGCTGCGTAATATGTCAAGCTGAGTCGCCGATGTAGAGGAGACGACGACCGGCGTATTCATTATTAGCAGGATAGCACAAAGCGGCGCGGGGGCAACAGGTGTGTGATTAGTAAGTGTTCAGAGTTGAGGTGGAGCAATCTTCAAGGAGTAGCTGTCGAGGCATACCCTCACCCGCCCTCACCCACCCTCACCCCCAAACCCCCTCTCCCCTCGTGGGAGAGGGGGCTTTACTCATGGGGAGTGCACAAGGGATACAGTTGTTCTCCCATGTGTGGGAGGAGGGCATGGGGGGTGAGGACGGCGGTGCACTCGCACAGGCACGCCTTGACGATTGTCCACTCTAACTCTGAACGCTTACTGTGCTTATTGCTCTGTGGCAGCGCGAATCACCTCCAGACCGCCCATATAGGGGCGAAGCGCGCCTGGGATTATTACCGAGCCATCCTCTTGCTGGTAGTTCTCCAGCACGGCTGCCCAGGTGCGACCTACCGCCAGCCCTGACCCGTTGAGGGTATGTACAAAGTGGGGCTTTTCGTCCGCGCCTGGGCGATAGCGAATGTTGGCACGCCGCGCCTGGAAATCCTCAAAGTTGCTGCACGACGATATCTCCCTGTATGTGTTCTGACCTGGTAGCCATACCTCCACGTCGTACGTCTTGGCTGCGCTGAACCCCAGGTCGCCTGTGCAGAGTGCGCTCACTCTGTAGGGAATGTTGAGGCGTTGTAGCACGGCCTCTGCGTCAGCAGTGAGTTTTTCCAGCTCATCGTAGCTCGTTTCGGGCGCGACGAACTTGACCATCTCTACCTTGTTGAACTGGTGTACCCTGATCACTCCACGCATATCACGGCCCGCCGCGCCAGCCTCTCGCCTGAAGCTGGCCGTGTAACCCGTAAAATTGATAGGCAGCACGCTTGCATCGAGTATTTCGTCGCGGTACATATTGGTGAGAGGCACCTCGGCGGTGGGTATGAGATAAAGGTCGTCATCTGCCAGCTTATAGCACATCTCCTCGCCAAACTTGGGGAGCTGCCCCGTACCTGTCATGCTCGCCTCGTTTGCCAGGAAAGGCGGGAAGATTTCGGTATAACCTTGCTCCATGACGTGCATGTCGAGCATAAGATTGGTAAGGGCCCGCTCAAGCCGCGCCCCAGGGCCGGTCAGCACGTAGAAGCGTGAGCCTGCTATCTTGACGGCTCGCTCGAAGTCTACCAGCCCCAAACGCGTGCCTATCTCCCAGTGCTCGCGCACCTCAAAGTCGAAACGGCGCGGCTCGCCCCAACTGCGCACCACAGGGTTATCGCTCTCGTCCTTGCCTACCGGCGTGAATTCGCCCGGTATATTTGGAATACCAAGCACTACGCTCCGCAAGGTCTCTTCAACCTGATCTGTCTCTCGCTCAAGCTCGGTGATGCGCGGGCCTGCTGCCTTCGACTCCTCTATAAGAGCGGCTCTTTCCTGGGGCGCGGCTTTGGGCACTTGCTTCGATAGCTCATTACGTCTCGCTTGCAATCGCTCTTTTTCTACAAGCAGGGTGCGGCGTTTCTCGTCAAGCTCAAGCACGCGGTCCACTACCGAAGGGTCGTCGTTGCGGTTTATGAGCGCCTGACGCACTTTGTCGGGTTCTTCCCGGAACAGTTTGATGTCCAGCATTTTTGCCCTCCTGGGATAGTTTTCCTCTTGCGGTAAGATGCGAACTACCAATTATATAAGACAAAAGCAAACCCCCACACGCTCGTGAGGGGGTATCGCTGAAGCCTTCTTACGGCTTCAGCTTGGGTTGCTGGAGGATGCCTGCTGTATGCCGGGCAGGTAAACCAGCCATTCATTGAGCGGGCCATTCTCCATGCAGCGATAGACCATATTGTAGACGCTGGCCCTCGGCTCGCGTGGCAGGCGGGCCAGGTGCATCCTTGCTTCAGCTACGCTCTTACCGCCTTTGCGGTGATTGCAGTTGCGGCAGGCGCTCACCAGGTTGTCCCACGTGTGTGGGCCGCCTTTGCTGCGTGGGATTACGTGGTCGAGGGTAAGGTCACGCGTGCGTACGCCGCAATACTGGCAGGTGTAGCCATCCCTGATAAATACCTCGCGGCGGCTGAGGCGTGCGCGGGGGCGTGGGCGTCTGATAAGGTGCGAGAGGCGAATAACAGATGGGCAATGGATAGCAAGCGAAGGCGTATGTATAATCTGGTGATTTAGCTCCAGCACTTCAGCTTTTCCGCACAGCACGAGTACCAGGGCGCGCCGGGCGTTACAGACGTTCAGCGGCTCAAAGTTCTGGTTGAGCACCAATACTGGGGCATTGTACATCGCAGGTTCTCTTGTCTAGATGTTACATCCGCACTGCGTAAACCGAAAACAGGAGTGTTCACTCCTGTGTGAATATCCTGCGCAAATATTCTACCATAGTTGGTGGAAAGCTGGCAATGTGTCTGCTGTGAGGTTACTGTTCAGAGTAAGCC
>JADEYI010002095.1_pt1 | contig 11267 bp, 7 predicted proteins | sample 8542331 | NCBI WGS metagenome assembly JADEYI01 (sample SAMN16510988, study PRJNA670497) | mine drainage metagenome | isolation source: biofilm near Copperflume 1 | place: Germany: Marsberg coppermine Kilianstollen | collected 2018-02 | reverse complement strand
ACGCCCACGCCAGACCCTGGCCGAAATCTACGAGCGGCAGCTAGAGGAAGAGTCTCTACTGGCTGAGATGACCGAGCGACAGACTTGCAATAATTGCCATGCTCGTGTCGAGTCAGACTTCCAGGTTTGCCCATCCTGCGGCCAAAAAATGAAGCGCCCTTGCCCCAAGTGCGAGCGCCTACTCGAACTGCGCTGGACGTTCTGCCCCTATTGCGCCACCAATCTAGCTGGTGCGCCCATGCAGAGTATGCCCGGTATGCAAGGCATAGCGGGTATGCAAGGCGTAGGAGGAATGCCTCCCGGCGTTCCCATGAGCGGCCAAAGGTACTAATGCAGCCGGACTGGTGCTCCCATAATTTATGTGAGCAATAGGCTTAACAGCCTCTGCTATCAGGCCCATTGCCACATGAAAAAAACTAGCCTGAATCTGCTTCCACGTTTTGTTTATCGGGCATTTTGTGGTATAATAATGTAGCACAAAGTGTGGTGATGTTGCCACATTTTCCTGGCCCGAAAGAATAACTTTCTATCAGGTACAATGTCATTTTTTCTAACCCCATGGTTAGACAAGGATTATATAAAGTCACTCTTCAAGTCTCCTCGTCGTCCGCGACGACTCACCCATGCATTGCCTGGTTGTGCGTTTCTGCCTCTACATGTGGAGACAGAAACACATAACCCAACAATCCATAGATGAGCATACACTTGGATAGAGCAAGAATTACTGAAGCATCGCTTCACAATGTTGTAAAAGGTACAAGGCTTTATGGCAAAAACAAGAGAAGCAATTATGGCAGAGCAGGCAAACCAGTCCCCCGACGACTCAAGTACTCCATTAAACAACGGCGAAATAAGAAACGGCAATGGGCACGCGAAGCTGAATGGCAATGGCAACGGCGGTGAAAACGGCTACGGTGAGCAGAACATTCAGATTCTCGAAGGCCTGGAGGCTGTTCGCGTTCGCCCCGGTATGTATATTGGCGCAACCGATCAGCGCGGCTTGCACCAGCTCATCCAAGAAGTGGTTGACAATAGCATTGATGAAGTGATGGCCGGCTACGCGGATACCGTCACCGTGGTCATTCACGCGGATAGTTCGGTCACGATCAGCGATAATGGCCGTGGCATTCCGGTGGAGGAGCATCACCAGCGTCCAGGTCTCTCGACGCTGGAAGTTGTGATGACTATTCTGCACGCGGGCGGTAAGTTCGGTGGTGGTGGCTATCAGATCAGTAGCGGCTTGCACGGCGTGGGTGTCTCTGTCGTTAATGCGCTCGCTGAATGGTGCCAGGTCGATGTGCGGCTTGATGGGACGCTCTGGCGGCAACGCTACGAGCGCGGCGTCGCCGTAACACCACTGACCAACATGGGGCCAGTAGAAGGTAACGGGACCACGACCTCTTTCTTGCCAGACCTGACGGTCATGGAGACTCGCGATTTTAACTTTGATACGCTGATGCAGCGTTTCCGCGAAATGGCCTACCTCAATCGTGGTATGACTATCTCCCTGCGCGATGAACGCACCGACCGCGAGGCAACCTTCTACTTTGAAGGTGGATTGGTCTCCTTCGTGCGCTACCTGAACAAGAACCGGGGCCGTGTGCAGGCTCGTCCGGTCAGCACCATTCGCGAGATCGACAATGTGAAGGTCGAACTGGCTGTGCAGTACAATGATAGCTGGACGACGACGGAGTTCTCTTTCGCCAACGGCATCAACACCGTTGATGGTGGTATGCACATCACCGGCTTCCGCAGTGCCCTCACCCGCTCCCTCAACGACTATGCCCGTAAGGCTAACCTGCTCAAAGAAAAGGACAGCAACCTGACCGGTGACGATGTGCGCCAGGGCTTGACCGCTGTAATCAGTGTCAAGATACCCAATCCACAATTTGAGGCTCAGACAAAGTCCAAACTGAACAATGCTGATGTGCGCCCCATCGTCGAGATGGTCACGGCAGAGATGCTCACGCAATACCTGGAGGAGACGCCGAGCGAAGCCAAGATAATCATCGATAAGTGCCTGACCTCCGCCCGTGCGCGTGAGGCCGCTCGTGCTGCCCGCGAACTCATCCAGCGCAAGAACGTCCTGGATACCACCCTCCCCGGCAAACTCGCCGACTGCTCCGAAAAACATGCAGATAGATGCGAATTGTACTTAGTGGAAGGCGATAGTGCCGGAGGATGCTTCTCAGGAGATACTCTCATTGCCCTTGCTGATGGACGTTCGCTTAGCTTCATTGACTTGATTGCGGAGCAAATGGAAGGCAAAGAGCATTTTGGTTACACCATTCGCAAAGACGGTACCATCGGGCTAGAGCGTTTAATCAATGCCCGTATGACAAAAGCAATGGCCAAAGTCATTCGCGTAACACTGGACAATGGAGAAGCAATTGTCTGCACACCCGATCACCGCTTTATGCTACGCGATGGCAGCTACAAGGCTGCTGCTGAGCTTCAGCCAAATGACTCCCTCATGCCGTTGTATCGCAAAAAATCTGATATGAAAGAGCCAGGAATTACTATTCAGGGCTACGAAATGGTGAAAGACCCACGTTCCAATTCATGGTTCTTTACGCATATGCTGTCTGATTGGTACAATCGTTGGCAGGGCGTTTATAAAGAATCCGCTGGCGATCATTGCCATCACATCGACTTCAATAAGCTTAATAACAATCCAACCAATATCAGGCGTTTACCTGCACAAGAGCATCTTGAACTTCATCGCCAGCACGTTGCTCGCACATTACATCGACCAGATACAGTCGAGAAGTGCCGTGAAATTCGTCAGAGTGCGGAGTTCCGCTCTATGATGAGTACTCGTATGCTCGAACCAGAGATAAGGCAGATGCTCTCGGAACGAGCCAAAACACAGTGGGAAGATGAAACCTACAAAGCCTATATGGCCGAGAAATGGCTTGAGTTTTATCACTCTAATGATGTGTACCGTGAAGAGGTTCATGCCCAACTTCATCAGGCTCAACAAGAGTACTGGAGTGACGAAGCTCATCGTGATTTGCAGTCGAAGCGAGTACGCACTTACTTTGAGAACCATCCTGATGTACGCGAAGCGTTTTCCCAACGTGCTCAAGAACAATGGCAAGATGAGGAACTGCTTACATGGCGTCGTGAGGAGACGCGAAAACAGTGGACTCCCGAGTTTCGCGCTAAGCGGCAAGCGACATTACAACAGACATATTATCGCAAGACAGTTGCCGCTTTGAAGCAGTTTGAGACAGATGGCAAGATCGATCTCGATGCTTACAGCGCACATCGACTTGCGACACGTAATGCATCAATATTGCGCTTTGACAAGTTCTGTCAGCGATACTTTGATGGAGACGTAGCTCTAGCATATGAAGCCGTTGCTAGCCACAATCATCGTGTCGTTTCAGTAGAGCCATTAGCGGAAGAGGTGGATGTATACGACGTTGAAGTACCGCACACTCATAATTTTGCGTTAGCAAGTGGCGTTTTTGTTCATAATAGTGCAAAACAGGGCCGTGACCGACACTTCCAGGCCATCCTCCCGCTGCGCGGCAAAATTCTCAACGTCGAGCGTGCCCGCCTGGACAAGATGCTGGAAAACCAGGAGATCAAGAACATCATTACCGCCATTGGCATTGGCATTGGCGAACACTTCAACATGGCCAAGCTGCGCTATGGCCGCATCGTCATCATGTGCGACGCCGATGTTGACGGTGCGCACATCCGCACCTTGCTGCTGACCTTCTTCTTCCGCCACATGGAGCCGCTCATCAGTGGAGGGCATCTCTACATCGCGCAGCCGCCGCTCTTCCATGTACGCAAAGGTAAGCAAGTCCATTATGTCTTCACCGAAGAGGAACGCGACGCCCTCGTCATGGAATATCAGGCCGAGCACAACGGCAAAGAGCCAGAAGTCGGTCGCTACAAAGGCCTCGGCGAAATGAACCCCGAGACCCTTTGGGAGACCACCATGGACCCTGCCCGCCGCACCGTCCTCAAAGTCAACATCGAAGAGGCCATCGAAGCCGACAAAACATTCAACATGCTCATGGGCGACGAAGTAGCCCCCCGCAAAAGGTTTATCGAAAGCCACGCGAAAAACGCGAATTTGGATGTGTAGGGGAGTGTGTAGCGAATGCACGAATCTGATAAGACAGGTGTTGGTTGGTCACCACGGCCAATCAACACCTGCCACTGGCTATTGGTAAAGCGAAAAGAAATATGGCAAAAAAAACAAAACATTCCAAACAAAAGAAAAAGGTAACGCCTAACCCATCGCAGGCTGACAGATTGTTCGACCTTGTTGGTCATCAGATCTTTCAGGGGAATTATACTGAGGCAGTTATGAACTGCGAACGACTGTTGAACTATCTTCCTCCACATACTTCAATGCGTGCAGATGTGCTGGATCAGATGGGAACTGCGCTGGGTATGCTGCAAAACTTTCCACAAAGCTATGCAGCCTACACAGAGGCACTGGCCTTAAACCCTACAAATGCCGAGCTATGGTTCAATCATGGCATGGCAAGTCGCTACACCACGCGTTTTGGAAGGTCTCTTTGGGATTATGAACGTGCAAAAGAACTGAATGTAAAGCCCGAACTGACAAAGAAGCTTGAGGAAGAACTGAAATTCGCCCGTAAGTTGGCTGAAGAGTCAATGAAATTGCGCGGCCCAAATTTCACTTTAGAGCAGCTGATTGAGCAGGAAGACCACTTCCAGAACGGCTTACAATTGATGGAGGCTGGTGAGTGGCAGGAGGCTGAGCAAGCTTTCCAGGCATCTATTATGATGGGTGATTGCTTACCACAGCCCTGGGGCAACCTGGGGATATCCTTAATGATGCAGGAACGCTACGACGAGGCGGAGGCGGCATTGAAACGCGCACTGGTGATGGATCCGCACTACACGCTTGCTAAGAAGAATCTGGCCGCGCTTCCTGAAATCCGCCGAACAGGCCCTCCGGCAAGGCTTGATATAAGAGATCCATTCAAGACCCCCAAGCTCAAACAGTCAATCACTTTTCTCACAGAGTAGAGTAGCAACGTGACAATGACCAACCTACCTTGAATTTTTGCTCAGCTTGTGATATATTTCTTGCATGCAACTGATATTTCAGATGCCTGATAGAACTTTTCTAACCTTTGTCAACTTTTTAGGACAACCGGTCTTATGGTAGTTACTATTCAGAGGAGGCTGAACAATGGCGAATCCATCGATGGAATCATCTCCTGATGCACCTCTACAGGTTCACCGCCTGGAGAAGAATGTGCTCTCCGTTCCTAACGGGATAGCACTTGCCGCTGCCGCTATGGCTCCCGTTATCGCTGTGGTGCTGAATGCACCGGCTGCTGGCCCTGTTGCGGGTGCCGCACTCCCGCTCTCGTTCTTATTGGCCTTCGTCGCCTGCCTGTTGGTAGGTAATTCGATTGTCCAGTTCGCACGCCGCCTACCCTCGGCTGGATCATTCTACACATTTAACAGTTATGGGCTTGGTAAGACAGCAGGCTTCTTCACAGGTTGGCTATTCTGGATAGGTTATGCCATACTTGCCCCCGGTTTGTTCACGGCTTTCGGTGCGTTTGCGCACGACTATGTTACCTCAACATTCAGTGCCGATGTACCCTGGTGGATTTTCAGTCTCCTTGGCTTCGCAATCGTGGTAGGTCTATCCATTCGGAGTATCAAGGCATCTGTCCGTGTTGACCTGACATTGCTCATCGTTGAGGTGCTGGTTTTCTTACTACTTGCTGTGATTACGATAGCAAAAGCTGGTAGTAGTAACACGCTGACGGTATTTACTCCGTCAGCGTCTCCAACCGGATTTTCCGGTGTTGGCCTGGGCGTTGTCTTCGGCATTCTCTCTTTCATAGGCTTTGATGCGGCCGCGACATTGGGTGAAGAAACTCGTAATCCACGCCGCAATGTGCCGCTGGCGGTCGGCGGCGCGCTGGTTATGGTAGGCATATTCTATGTCTTCATCATGTACGCGTTAACTGTTGGTTATGGACTCACGAACCCGGCGAATTTTCACGCGTTCTTGAACGATCCTAATCCGATTGTTACCCTGGCTCACAATAATACGCCCTGGTTGCAACAGATCATCGATTTGAGTGCCCTGGCAGGATTATTTTCCTGCTTGCTGGCAATCCATAATACAACGATACGGATCATATTCTCGATGGGGCGTGACAAGGTATTACCTGGATGGCTAGGAAAGGTGCATTCCCGTTGGTTCTCGCCTTATACAGCCATCATTGCGCAGGCGATTTTCACCGTGGTGCTTGGTTTTGCAATAGGTACATGGTTAGGTCCGGGCGCAACTGGCGCCTATGGGTTCACCGGTGCCATAGGGACGGTTGCCATTGTGATTGTCTATATGATGTGTAATATTGCCTTGATCCGCTACTTCTACAGGCTACCCGAGCGCAACTGGCTACTGCATATCGTTATTCCCACATTGGGGGTAGCAGCGTTGGTGTATCCTCTCTGGGCAGTAGCTCAACCAGGGCAGACATTCCCATACAACCTGGTACCATATATCGTGATTGCCTGGATCGTACTTGGCATCATCACCTTTGTGTATTTCAGGGTGAAGGCACCGGAGAAACTGACCGCGCTCGGCTCTTTCCTTGCCGATGATAGCCGAGCAGAGGATCGGCTAATGTTGGAGGACGCAACGCATAGTACACATCAGGCCGATGCAGGTTAACAGCAGCGTCAACATTCATCTCAGGCATTCCAGGTTGGAGAAGCATGATTACGATCGAGAATAAGGTTGTTTACACCACTTTAGCGGAACTGGTCGATCGGAAACATACTGCCCTGCTAATTGTTGATATGCAGAACGATTTCTGCAAAAGCGGTTGGGCCTTTGATCGGCTTGGCATTGATCTTTCGATGTATCCAGCGATGATACCGCGCCTGTCAAGGCTCCTGTCAGGGGCACGAAATGTTGGTGTACCGGTCTTCTACATACAGATGACAGTATTGCCCGGTCGGCTTAGTGAATCACCGGCTCAAATACGTTTCAATTTGCGCTTGCATCTAGAATCCCATGGTGCGACCCAACCGTTGCTTTATACGATTGAGGGCACGCCTGGACAGGAGGTCATAGGGGAACTTACACCAGAACCAGGGGACCTGATTGTGCGCAAGTATCGCTCGAGCGGCTTCTGGGGCACGAACCTCGATTTGCTCCTGCGCAGTAATGGTATCGAGTCGGTGATTGTGACGGGATGTACAACCGAGGGCTGTGTTGAATCCACTGCCCGTGATGCACTTTTCAATGATTACTACGTTGTGTTGCCTGAAGATTGCCTGGCGAGTGACGATCGACGTCAACACGAAGCCTCGCTCTTCTTGATGCACCATCGCTTTGATGTGGTCTCGTCAGATGATATCCTGTCCAGCTGGCAGGAATGCCAGGCGACAGCGTAGGCATAAGGAGATTGTAGCATGAACAAGTTAGCTGGCCGAACGGCTATTGTAACAGGGGGAGTGCATGGCATCGGGCGCGGTATCGCTGAAGCATTTGCCAACGAAGGTGCCGATGTAGCTATCGCTGATATAGCAATGAACGATAAGGCGGTTCCAGTAATAGAGGCAATCCAGCAGGCCGAACGTAAGGCACTTTACATCCGTGCCGATGTGGCTGAGGAGCAACAGGTACGATCCATGGTGAAAGAGGTACTTGATGCTTTCGGTCACATCGATATTTTGGTGAATAATGCGGGCATTTTCACTCAGGCCTTAGTAGAGCATTTGTCTGTAGCTGATTGGGATCGTGTTCTCGGTGTAAACTTGCGCGGTACCTTTCTCTGTACGCATTTTGTGCTGCCCCATATGCTTGCACAAGGTGGGGGACGTATCATCAATATTGCCTCACAGCTTGGGTACATAGGTGGCCAGGAAGTAGCCCACTACAGTGCCAGCAAAGGCGGGGTGATAGCTTTCACAAAGGCACTGGCGCGTGAAGTTGCCACCAGGAATATTTTGGTAAATGCCATCGCCCCTGGCCCTATCCTCACGGATTTGTTGGCATCCGAGACTGAAGAGTGGAAAGCGGCGAAACTGGCAGAACTCCCAATCGGTCGCTTTGGTGAAGTGCGCGAAGTTGCGCCGACCGCGGTATTCCTGGCATCAGATGACGCGACCTATTATGTAGGCCAGACTCTCGGTCCAAATGGCGGAGATGTGATGCTTTAGCTTTAACGAGGAGCAAGGTGTGAATAACGCGGAAGTGATCAACCTGGCGCAAACTGCGCATATCCAGCTCGTACGGTTCCTCTACTGCGATCATAGCGGAGTTACGCGTGCAAAAGCGATCCATGTCTCGCACCTTGCTCATAAGCTCCGTGAAGGGATAGGGTTGACGCGCGCGCAGATGGCGATGAACTTGTTGGAACAACTCATCGACATAGATGGCATGCAACCTGTTGGAGAAATCCGGCTGGTACCAGATGCAGAGACGTTTAGCATTTTACCGTGGACGCCAGCTAGCGCGAGCCTTATTTGCGACCAACTGGATCATAATCACATGAACTGGGGATCGTGTCCGCGCTGCTTCTTAAAGGATATGGTGGTGCGAGCAGCGCAAATGGGTATCAAGGTAGAAGCTACCTTCGAGAACGAGTTTTACCTGGCACGCGAGCAAGATGGCTCTCCCATCCCTTTCGATCAAGCACCAGTCTACAGCTCGATCGGCTTGGATCTTTCGGCTCAGATTATGCACGATATTGTAAAGGCGCTAGGCGAACAGAATCTCATCGTGGAACAGGCAATTAACGAGTATGGTCCAGGTCAGCAGGAAATATCTATCCGCCATGCATCTGCGTTGCGCGCGGCCGATAATCAGATCAAGTTGCGTGATACTGTACGAGGCACGGCATTGCACCATGGTCTGCTGGCAAGTTTTGCTCCTAAACCATATCCGGAGGCTATTGGTAGCGGTTGCCATATTCACTTCAGTTTGTGGAACGCGGAAAATAAGTCCAATATACTCTATGATCCACAGGATCCGCGTGCGCTCAGTCAACCAGGGCGTCACTTTATTGCCGGCATACTCGATCATCTACCCGCTCTTATAGCCTTGACCTGTCCGAGCTATAATTCGTATAGACGGCTTCAGCCGCATACATGGAGTTCCGCGTTTACCGCGTGGGGCTTCGACAACCGCGAGGCAGCAGTACGCGTGGTCTCGCCGTTCTGGGGACGCGAAGAGCAGACCTATAACATCGAGTTAAAGTCGGTAGATGGGAGCGCGAACCCCTACATTGCTCTGGGCGGCCTGATAGTATCCGGCCTGGATGGAATGAAGCGGCAGCTCGATCCGGGCTTACCTTGCGAACAGGACCCAGGAAAATTGAGCGAAGCAGAACGCGAAAAACACCGTATTCGTCGACTACCGACAACGATGGCCGGAGCGTTGAATGCGTTGGAGCAAGATCAACTTCTGATGGAGGCAATGGGCGACCTGATGCGGCGGTCTTACCTGGCTGTACGTCGTTCCGAGGAAAAGGCTTTTGCTGAGCAGGATATCGACTTCGAGATACGCAACCACTTTTATAAGTTCTAGTAAGGATTGTAGCAACCAACCGTAGGCGCACAATTTATAAGTCCACTAATCTGCCAGGAGGTTTTCAATTGACCCCCATAGACCTGTCGAGCATACCACTCGCGGATAATCATTGTCATGGTATCTATCAGACTCAGAGACCAGCGGATCTGACAGCGTGGCGGCAACTCTTCACCGAGTCAACCGATCCTCGTATGCGAAGTACCCATGTGGCCACTACACTCTTCTATCATCGCTTGATTCACGAGGTGGCTGCGTTCTTAGAGTGCGAACCAACAGAAGAGGCAGTTCTGGCAGCGCGGCAGCAGTATGACGATCAAAGCCTGATAAGGAAGTTTTTGCAAGCTGCAAACTTTGCTATCCTTTTCATCGATAAAGGTTATCCTCCACCTCAATTGTTGCTTTCGGATGCGATGGTCAGTACCCTCGCAAATTGCCGGGTGGCACCAATGCTACGAGTCGAACTCGTAATGCAGCGTTTAATAGCTGAAAATGAGACGCTTTCCGCGGTTATCGAAGCACTGCGAGCGGCGTTGCATGATGTGCGCGGCCAAGGTTATGTAGCATTGAAAAGTATTGTAGCCTATCGCACGGGTCTGAACATACAGGACTGGGACAACGATGATGTTGAGGCAGCATTTGCCACTGCTCGTCGTGAGGTAGAAATCACAGGAGCGGTACGATTGTCACATAAGCCCTTGCTGGATACCCTTTTACGTGTGACATTTGCTGAAGCTGCACAACAGGAACTGCCGGTTCAGTTCCACACTGGCTACGGCGATACAGATGCGGATATGCTACTCGCAAATCCATTGCACCTGCGTGCCGTACTTGAGCGACGCGAATATCGTGCCATGCCGGTAGTGCTGCTCCATGAAAGCTATCCCTATACGCGGCAGGGAGCTTACCTGGCGACAGTCTACGAGAATGTCTACTTTGATCTCTCTTACGGCATTCCGTACCTGGGCTACCATGAAATGATTGATTTTACACGAGCCGCGTTTAGTGTAGCACCAATCTCGAAACTACTCTATAGTTCTGACGCGGTTGGAGTGCCGGAGTTGCACTGGGTCAGCGCAATAGTTGGGCGACGCATCCTGGGGCAGGTACTCGGTGAATGTGTCGCAAACGGCGATCTGAGTGCGACTGAGGCGGAGCAAGCAGGGGTTGCGGTCTTGCACGACAATGCGCTGCGGCTTTACAAGAGTTAGGATTCTGATCGTGTCTTCAAAGTTAGAAACAAAGAAAATTGGGCGCGCCAGTGACGTAGCCTATGAGCAATTGCGTGCTATGATTATCGACCTTCGCCTGCGGCCCGCTATAATGGTAGATGAATTATCACTGGCGGCAGAAATAGGTTTAGGAAGAACTCCAGTGCATGAAGCAGTGGCGCGCCTGGTTATTGATCGCCTCGTCACAGTGCTTCCTCGTAGAGGTCTGATGATCGCACCGATTGGGCTTGAACAGGTGCGAGAGATTTTCGAAGCGCGAGAGGCTATCGAATGTGGCAATGCGTATTTTGCCGTCCAACATGCCACCGATGATGATCTCAAGGAGTTCGGTCGTCTGGTTATGGCGGCAGAGGGTGCTCGTGAAGAAACGAACGTGCTGCATTTTTTAGAAGACGATCAACGAATCCACCGCTTTCTTGCTCACATGGTGCGCAACTTGTTCCTTCAAGATGCTGCCGACCGCATCCTGCTGC
>JADEYI010002094.1_pt1 | contig 11277 bp, 13 predicted proteins | sample 8542331 | NCBI WGS metagenome assembly JADEYI01 (sample SAMN16510988, study PRJNA670497) | mine drainage metagenome | isolation source: biofilm near Copperflume 1 | place: Germany: Marsberg coppermine Kilianstollen | collected 2018-02 | reverse complement strand
CCGCCGAGCAATGGAAGTTACAACTTCATGGTAAGACAGCGTTTGGAAGACGAGGCGCCGACGCCCCGCCGGGGCAAGGCGCAGCCGTCGTACACGGCGAGCGACATCCAGGTCCTGGAGGGGCTCGAGGCCGTGCGCCGGCGTCCCGGTATGTACATCGGGACAACGGATCAGCGCGGCCTGCAGCAGCTGATCAAGGAAGTCGTCGACAACTCCGTCGACGAGGCGATGGCCGGCTACGCCACGCGCGTCGACATCGTGATCGAAGCCGACGGCTGGGTGCGGGTGACGGACGATGGGCGCGGTATCCCGGTCGACAAGCACAAGACGACGGGGAAGTCAGCGCTCGAAACGATCATGACGGTGCTGCACGCCGGCGGTAAGTTCGGCGGCGGCGCCTACAAGGTCTCGGGCGGTCTGCACGGCGTCGGCGCGTCGGTGGTGAACGCGCTCTCGACGAAGATGTGGGTCGAAGTGCGGCGCGAGGGCAAAGTCTACCGGCAGGAGTACGAGCGCGGCATCACGAAGGGCGCGCTGAAGACGACGCCGGACCCGAAGCAGAAGCACACCGGCACGACGACGTCGTGGCTCGCCGACGATTCGATCTTCGAGAGCATCGACTACGAAGCGGAGCCGGTGCTGCAGCGTCTGCGCGAGATGGCGTACCTGACGAAGGGACTGTGGATCCGCTTCGAGGACAAGCGCGCCGGCCGCGAACGGGAGATGAACTTCTGCTTCGAGGGCGGCGTCGCCAGCTTTGTGCGGCACATCAACGCGGGCCGCAACACGCTCAACGCTCGCCCGATCTACATCGAAAAGACGGTCGACACGACGCAGGTGGAAGCGGCGATTCAGTACAACGACGGCTTCTCGCAGGTCGAGTTCAGCTTCGCGAACACGGTGAACACGATCGATGGCGGCGCCCACCTGACGGGCTTCCGGTCTGCGTTGACGCGCGTGCTGAACGACTACGCGCGGAAGCAGAAGTTCCTCAAGGACGACGACGCCAACCTGACGGGCGACGACGTCCGCGAAGGTCTCGTCGCCGTCATCAGCGTCAAGCTCCCGGAGCCGCAGTTCGAGGGCCAGACGAAGACGCGACTCGGCAACGCCGAAGTCAAGACGCACGCGGAGAGCGCGGTCGCCGAAGCGCTGATGCAGTACCTCGAGGAGCACCCATCCGATGGGCGGCGGATCATCGAGAAGGGCATCATGGCGTCGCGGGCGCGCGAGGCGGCGCGGAAGGCGCGCGACCTCGTCGTCCGCAAGGGCCTGCTCGACGGCACGATGCTGCCGGGCAAGCTCGCCGACTGCTCGGAACGCGATCCCTTCCAGTGCGAGTTGTATCTCGTCGAGGGTATCTCGGCCGGCGGCACGGCGAAGACCGGGCGCGACCGGCGCTTCCAGGCGATCCTTCCGCTGCGCGGCAAGATCCTCAACGTCGAGAAGGCGCGCATGGAGAAGATGCTGGCGCACGAGGAGATTCGCGCCTTGATCACCGCGCTCGGCACCGGCTTCGGCGAGACGATGGACATGGCGAAGCTGCGCTATCGCCGCGTGATCATCATGGCCGACGCCGACGTCGACGGCTCGCACATCCGCACACTGCTGCTGACGTTCTTCTTCCGCTACATGCGCAGCCTGATCGACGATGGCTGCCTGTACATCGCCCAGCCGCCGCTGTTCCGCATCCAGAACGGCCGACAGCACACCTGGATCTACTCGGACCAGGAGCGCGACAACTTCCTCGGCAAGCTCAAGGACGGCCAGAAGGCGCACGTCCAGCGCTACAAGGGTCTCGGCGAGATGAACCCGGAGCAGCTCTGGGAGACGACGATGGACCCCGAGAAGCGCACGATGCTGCTCGTCAACATCGAAGACGCGATGAAGGCCGAAGAGATCTTCTCGACGCTGATGGGGGATGAAGTGGCGCCGCGGAAGAAGTGGATCCAGGGCCACGCCACGCAGGTCAAGAACCTGGACGTGTAGGAAGTGACTCGTTCGACCCGGCGCCAGATGCGGGACAGATGATTTAACGGAACTCGTTTGGAGTACCACGGACTGTCGCGGCGAGTTTATTCGACTTTACGAGAGCAACTGGCTGCGGCACGTGGCGAAGCGTCCGGAGATCGCCGGACTCGAAGCGGCAGCGAAAGCCACCGTCGAGGATCCCAACTTCTGCGTGCAAGAGGCAGACGGCTCGATCAATTACTATAAACTGGGTGCTGTGGCGGGCAGACCAGAGGTATACCTGCATGTTGTGGTCCGCGACGACCCGAACGGCGCGACCGTGCGCACGGCATGGATCAGCCGCGCTGTCGATCTGTTTGAGGAGTTCTTGTGTCCTCCGAAGATGAACTGAAGCGCGACCTTCGCCGACAGTGGGATGGGCAGTTCGATCGCATCAGGGCGGCGAACCAGGACTTCGGGCAGCGCCTGCATTCCGAAATTCTCGAGTTTGCACTCGACACCGAAGAAGACAGCGTCATGGTGTCCATTGGTGAGCGACCGCAGTCCGTCTATACGCAGCGCGTCAATGGCACGCGGCTCGATATGGACGATGCCGACCGTATCGTCGCCATCACCATCCTTGATTTTTCTCGCTACGTCACTGGCCACGCAGCGCTGATAGCGCTGTCGAACGCGCTGCAACACTTCGGAAGGATCGAGGTTCCCGCCGGACCCCGCTCGACGGAAGTCGAGCGCGAGCTTCGCGAGCTGGTGCCTGCGTAAGCGGGATTCGAGAGATGTCTGCGTCAGAATGTCGTTCATCGGTGCCAACCCGGTTGTGAAACTCGCTGCCATTCTCGCCGTTGTGGCCGTGCTTCTTAGCAGCGCGGCATGCCAGAGAACCGGGACTCGTCACGTCCTCGCGACCTCCGAAGCGGCGACCAGCCTTGATCCGGTCACCGCTCGCACCGTCGTCGCCGGCTACGACAGCAGCGTGCCGATCGTCGTTGCTTCCATCTGCGAAACCCGTATCGCTCGCGCGACGATTTCGCCGGCGGCGACGGAGACGCCGCTCGAAGCACTCGTCTGTCGTTAGGTTCGCACCGCGCCCTTGACACCACCCGCACACTCATCGTAAAATCCCGATGACATGAAGACGGTCGTACAGACGAAGGACGAAGCCCGCACCGTCGCGATGCTCCGCGCGATCGCGCATCCGGCGCGCTTCCGCATCGTGAAGCTGCTGGCGGCGCGCGATACGTGCGTCTGCGGCGACCTCGTGCTCGAGCTGCCGCTGGCGCAGTCCACCGTCTCCGAGCACCTCAAGGTGCTGAAGGACGCCGGCATCGTGCGGGGCACGATCTCGGGGCCGAACACGTGCTACTGCCTCAAGCCTTCGGCGCTCGACTGGCTGCAGCGCGAGTTAGGCGCCCTGAGCAGCGCCTGCTGTGCGGGCTGATTCGTTGTAGCTCGTGCATCGTAAATTTACGATGCGTGAAGGAAGTTCGAACGCGGGAAGGAGCGGACACATGGCACGCACAGACAGCGAGATCAAGGCGGCCGTGCAGGAGCACTACGGCGAGCGCGCGCGGCAGGCGGCGACCTCGTGTTGCGGCGACAGCAACTCACGCGACCGCCTCTACGCCGGCGAGCAGCTCGGCGGCCTGCCGGATACCGTCGCCTCGTACGGATGCGGCAATCCCGGCGCCATCGCGGGCCTGCAGCCGGGCGAAGTCGTCCTCGACCTGGGCTCAGGGCCGGGACTCGACTGCTTCCTCGCCGCGCGCGAAGTCGGCGCCGAGGGGCGCGTCATCGGGCTGGATATGACGCCGGACATGCTCGCGCTGGCGAACGAGAACAAGCGCAAGCTCGGGGTCGCGAACGTCGAATTTCGGCGCGGCGAGATGGAGTCGATGCCGGTCGATGCGGACTCGGTCGACGTCATCATCTCCAACTGCGTGATCAACCTGTCGCCGGACAAGGACGCGGTCTTCCGCGAATCGGCGCGCGTGCTGCGATCGTCGGGCCGGCTGCACGTCTCCGACGTTGTACTGGCGCGCGAACTCAACCAAGCCGAGCGCGACGACCTGGCGCTCTGGGCCGGCTGCGCGTCGGGCGCCTTGATCGAGCCGGACTACGTCGCGCGGTTGCGCAACGCCGGCTTCGAAGAGGTGCGCATCGACAGCCGCAGCACGATCGGCGAGAAGGCGTGGTACAGCGCGACGATCTCGGCATACAAGCAGACGTCGGTGGCACCACCGGCCCGGGCGACAGTCGAGACGATCGCACTGACGGCCACCGATGTGCCGGGCTCGTCGGGCTGCGGCCCGAGCTGCTGTTAGGGTCCCGGCGATGCGAACCGTACGCGTGCGCTTCTATGCCGGGCTGCAGGCGATGATGGGGCAGAAGGTCGTCGAGATCGACGTGCGCGAGCGAGCGACGGTCGGCGAGCTGCGAGAGCGGATCGTCGAAGACTATCCGGTCCTCGGGGCGCTGATGCCGACGCTGGCCTGCGCCGTGAACGAGGAGATGGCGCCGGACGAGCACGTGCTGCTCGCGGGCGATGATGTCGAGCTCATCCCGCCCATCGCAGGCGGGTGAGCGGCGGTGGGGGTGACCTCACCCCCGGCCCCTCTCCACTGCGGTGAAGAGGGAGCTCCGGATCACGATTTGCGGAGCGTGCGAATTCCCCCCGACCCCGCTTCCTACAAGGGGAGACGGGTGATTGCGCATCGGAATCGAACGTAGGTTCGGCGTGCGGCCCTGACCTCGTTCGGGAACTCCTGATTGAATTGGCGGACGGGGCGGGTACACTCGACTATCCGTGAGCTTGCAAGCGTGGGAGCGAATCGTGCGTCTGGGTGTTGTGCGCGGGTGGGCGGTTACGGCGCTGATCGCCTGGTTGGCGGCGGCGGCGGCGTGTGGGTCGTCGAAGGCGGCGCCGTCTCCGACGCGTGCGCCGGGCGGCGCTACGGCGACGTCGTCGAAGGCGGCGACGGACCCGAATTTCACGGCGGCGGTGTCGAGCTACCGTGCGTACCTCGATGACCAGACTTCGCAGCTCGTGGCCGGCACTGCGAAGCTGCGTGACGCGATCGCCGCCGGCGATCTCGCGGGCGCGCGAAACGCATACATCGCGGCGCGGCCGCTGTACGAGCACATCGCATCGCCGGCGGAGCACTTCCCGGAGCTGGCACTGGCGATCGATGCGCAGCCGCTGCACGGTGTCGTCGAGCCGACATCGGGCTTCCACCAGATCGAGCAGGGGCTGTGGGTGGCGAACAGCACGTCGGGGCTGGGACCTGCGGCCGACAAGCTCGCTTCGGACGCCGTCACGCTGAAGGGTGACATCGCGTCGCTGCCGATGGACGTGATCCGGATGACGGACGCCTACGAGCAGTTCGACAAGCATCCGGTGACATCGACGTTCCAGCAGGAGCCGTACAGTCAGCTCGACCTCATCGACCACGCGGCGCAGGTCGAGGGTTCGCGCGTCGTGTTCGACGCGCTGCGGCCGGCGATTGCCGCTCGGTCGCGGGATTCGGCGACGGAGATCGCGGACGCCTTCGCGAAGGTCGATGCGACGCTGACGCCGCTGCGGTCCGGCGACGGCTATGTGCCGTACACTAGCCTGACGCTCGCCAACAAGCGCGCGCTCAGCGATTCGTTCGGCGAGCTGAGTTCCGTGCTGTCGATCGTCGCGACGCTGCTCAAGGAACCGGCCTGATGAGAGGGCAAGACGGGCGCGGCGGGAAGGTGAGCCGCCGGACGTTTCTCGCCGGGGCGGCGGGCGCGGGCGCGGGGCTCGCGGTCGGTGCGGCGGCCGGCGTCGCGAGCGAGCGCTCCGGGGTCTTCGCTTCGGATGCGAAGACGGCGACGGCGCAGGCGGTGGCGTTCTGGGGGGAGCACCAGGCGGGCATCGCGACGCCGGCGCAAGACCGCCTGCAGTTCGCCGCGCTCGACCTGACGACGACGCGTCGGCAGGACATCGCCGACCTCATGCGCGCGTGGACGCAGGCGGCGAGCCGAATGTGCGCTGGTAATACGGCGGCCGCGTTCGCCAGCGACGCCGCGCCGCCACCCGCCGACAGCGGCGAAGCGATCGGACTGGCGCCGGCTCGGCTCACCATCACGTTCGGCTTCGGGCCGTCGTTATTCTCGAACAGCGGCAACGATCGATTCGCGCTCGCGGGCCGGCGTCCGGCGCCGCTCATCGACCTGCCGGCGTTCCCGAACGACCTGCTCGATGCGTCGAAAAGCGGCGGCGACATCGCGATCCAGGCGTGTGCGGACGACCCGCAGGTGGCCTTCCACGCCGTGCGCAATCTCGTGCGGATGGCGCATGCGGTGGCGGTGCCCCGCTGGTACCAGACGGGGTTCGGGCGCACATCATCGACGAGCGCGAGCCAGGCGACGCCACGCAACCTCATGGGCTTCAAGGACGGCACGAACAACGTCAACGCCGACGACGCCGCGACGATGCGGCAGTTCGTCTGGGCAGCCGACGAAGGGCCGGCGTGGATGCACGGCGGCAGCTACCTGGTGGCGCGGCGCATCAACATTCGGCTGGAAGCGTGGGACCGCGATTCGCTCGGCGATCAGGAGACGCGCGTCGGCCGGCAGAAGATGAGCGGCGCACCGATCGGCGGCGTCCGCGAGACCGACGCCGTCAACCTCGATGCGCGGCAGGCCGGCGTGCTGCTGATCCCGCCGCAGTCGCACATACGGTTGGCGAGCCACGTCACGAACGATGGAGCGCGCATCCTGCGGCGCGGCTATTCGTTCCTCGACGGCCTCGACACAAACGGCGAGAGCGATGCCGGCCTCTTCTTCATCTGCTACCAGCGCGACCCGCGCACGCAGTTCGTGCCGATCCAGTCGCGCCTGGCGCAGCAGGATGCGCTGAACCTCTACCTGATCCACACCGGCAGCGCCGTCTTCGCCTGCCCGCCCGGCGCCGCGTCCGACGATTGGGTTGGGCGGGCGCTGCTGGAGGGTTGAGGTTCACCCGTGTCCCCCTCATTGAGGTAGATCGTCAGACGCTTCTCAGGTTTTCGCGCGCATCATTCGTCAGCCCGCGCGGCGCGCCCCATATAGTGCCGTAACCGCATCGCGACGCGCATGAACGGCATCGACCGCGGATACTGGAACACGGCACGATGATCGACCACTCGTTGTCCATCGGGGACGTAGAGGTCAAGCGTGCACCCGGTCAGCGCGTGCCAGACGCCGACGCTGGAGACACAGGCGACCGGTATACACGCGGTTCCCTTTGCGTCTGTCACCTCGATCATTTCCGCGCTCAGCTTGAGTCGTGACGTCTCATACTCAGCGACCGCGACCTGGATGTCGGGCTCGTCGGGCTCGTCGCTAATTCGGCCAGCGATGCGGAGGCGCTCGTGCCGCCGCTCCGGCGGTTCCCATTCCGGAACGTGTTCGGCGTACCGCCGTGCCGGCAGCGTCGCTACGGATCGCCCGTATCGATTCAGGAGCGCCAGTGCATCCGACAATTCGACGCCGGCGCCCGGTGCGAAGCCGACGGCATGCGTCTCTTCCCCGTCCGCTGCTGAGCATGTGATTCGCAGCTCGATGGACTGCGCGCTGGCATCGACCTCCGCCGCAACCACGCGTTCGATAGCGGTCATCCAGGCGCTGTAGCCCCAGGCGACGAACATCGGCCCGGGAGGGATGGCGTCCTGCATCATCAGCACCATGCGGTCGGTGATCATGAAGACGCCTTCATGCTGTCGCCGGCCGCGGTGCAGCGCGCGTCCTGGGATCCGGAACATGGGCCGGTAGTGGAAGAAGAGGATACGCTCATCGTCGAAGAGCAGTTCTTCGATGTACTTCTGGAAGCGTAGCGGCAGAAATTCGACGAGATGTTCGGCCCACTCGTGCGGGCTCGTTGTCCTATTGGCCGAAGGCGGCGCAGTGGTGCGCCAGGCCGCATGGGCGTGCGATGCGGAAGGGATGAGCGTGGGCTTCGGCGAAGCAGCGGGTGCGGGCGCCAGGGCGAGAGCGGGCCGGGTTCCATCGGGCTCGATTGCCGCTGCACCACGCCCGAGCAGTTCGAGAAGCGCCTCCTGCTCCGTATAGCCGCGTTCGTTCGCCAACTCAGACGCAGTCGCGTACAGGGCGGCCGGCAAATCCAGCCAGACACGATGCGGGGCCGCATCGTCCTCGCGGTCGAGAGCGTCGCGGTCATCGGATGTCGGTGGGAGCATCGGCCCTCCGCGTGTGCGCGAGGCACAGCAGAAGCCATTAGCCCGGCATGGGCGGTTCCCCGGAGTGGGAGGGCGAGCTTCATCGCCGGATCCAGCGTATCAGCCGCGTGACCTCGCTTCAACCGCCCGCTCCGCTTCTACAACGCGGCCGAGCCGTGGTAGACTGAGGGAAACCACAGAGGCGATGAGGCTCGCCGCCCCGCGCGGGGCCGCCCGCGAGGGCTGATAGCTTCTACCAGAGTTGCTGGTGGAAGCTATCTTGCTATCCGGAGGAACGCGATGCCTGAGTGGGAAGACATGGTCGAAGAGATCCGCAACGTGGAGGTGGACACGGTCGACATCGAGATGCCGCACGACGTCAAGGAGGAGGCGGAGCGCATCATCGATGAGCAGCAGCTCGGCAATGAGGGCATGCTGCACGTGTTCGCCACGGGCATGGCGTACCTGCGGGGCGAGCGGCAAATCCGTAAGATGTCGGCCGATGCGCTCGATCCCGAACAGCGCGCAGACCTGGAACGGGCTGTGAAACTCCTGATGGAGGAGTCGACACGTTTCGCGACGCTCCGCTTTAAGGCATCGCGCATGGCCGCCGACAACCAGACGTTGGCGATGCGCGAGGCGGGCTGGCGCACGGAAGCACTGGCACTGGAAGAGCGGAACAAGCTGTTCCGCACCGACGAGGAGCGCCTGAAGGCACGCATCGGCGCGCTCGAAGCAGAGAACGCGCAACTCAGAGCGCGACTGCCCGATTCTGATCCACTGCCCGCTCCGCAACGATCGAGCTTGCTCGACCGCGTGCTCCATCGCACCGGTCGGGACGGCACAACAGCCGCGCGCAGACCGCGATGAACGAGAATTATCAGCGCGCGCTCTTCACGCTGCTCCATACGATGGAACGCGATCTCCTCACACTGCGCAGGACGCTGCTCTCAGCATCGAAAGGCATGCTGTACGAGGAGCGCATGGATCCCGCAACACTCGCGTGTCTTCCCGAGATCGATACGGCAATCGCGCAGATCGACGGCTGGGCATCCCAGCTCGGCATGATGCCAACGACTGTGTCGCTCGCATGGCAGGCGCGTGCGCAACTGCTGGTCGATGAGATCTCGATCGAGGAGATGGACCCGGAGCGGGGCGGCCGCGGGTATGGGTACCTCGGTGACGCAGCAGAGGTCAAGGAAATTCGGTCGCTGCTCTCTGGACTAACGGCGTCTCTTACCGGCATCCGTTCGACGCTCGAACGGGACTCCGCCGACGAACGCCTGCGCCGATCGTAGCTCATCGAGGGGGATTACGCGTGGACGAGAAGCTCGTGAAGTCGCAGGACGGACGCGCGCCCGGTGGTACGCCGCCGCCGCTGGGGCCGGGACTTTCTGGGCCGTCGCTGAAGTCCGCGGCGCTTCGCTTCGTGCTTCTTCGTCGGCGTCATGAGCTTCTTCGCGGACTTCACGTACGAAGGCTCGCGCAGCATTATTGGGCCCTACCTGGCGACGCTCGGCGCGGGCGCCATCGCCGTGAGCGTCATCACGGGCTTCGGCGAACTGCTTGGGTATGGACTGCGCCTCGTCTCCGGGCGTCTGAGCGACCGCACCGGGCAGTTCTGGCCGATCACCATCGCCGGTTACCTGCTGCAGATGTCCGTCGTGCCGCTGCTCGCGCTCGCCGGCAACTGGGAAGTCGCGGCGGTGCTGATCGTGCTCGAACGCGTCGGCAAGGCGGCGCGCAATCCGCCGCGCGACGTGATGCTATCGCATGCGGCGAATGAGCTGGGCTACGGCTGGGTGTTCGGCGTCCACGAGGCACTCGATCAGTTCGGCGCGCTCTTCGGGCCGCTCGCCGTCAGTGGCATTCTCGTCTGGCAGGGCGAGTACAAGATCGCATTCGCGTTCCTCGCCATCCCGGCGGCGATCATGCTCAGCATCCTCGCCGCGGCACGCCTTACGTATCCGCACCCTGAGGATATGGAGCGGCACCCACCGGACGTGCGGACCGACGAATTACCTCGCGTGTTTTGGATCTACCTGGGCGGTGCGGTCCTGGTCGCCGCCGGATTCGTCGATTTCCCGCTGATCGCCTTCCACTTCCATACGACGGCCACGGTATCGACCACGTGGATTCCGATTTTCTACGCCATCGCAATGGGTGTGAGCGGCGTTGGGTCGCTGATCTTCGGTCGGTTGTACGATCGCCTCGGCATCGTCGTGCTCGTGCCATTGACACTGCTCTCGGCGCTCTTCGCGCCGTTCGTATTCTTCGGCGGTTTCGGCCTGGCGCTGGCCGGCATGGCGCTGTGGGGTCTCGGCATGGGCGTCCACGAATCGATCGTCCCCGCCGCCGTGGCGCCGATGGTGCCGCAGCACCGCCGCGCATCCGCGTATGGGCTGTTTACCGCGGGCTACGGGGTCTTCTGGTTCCTGGGCAGCGTGCTCATCGGCGTGCTGTACACCGTCAGCATCCCAGTGGTCGTGGCGTTCTGTCTGGCCGCCGAACTGGCGTCGATCCCGCTGTTCCTGAGCGTGCAGAGCAGATCTGCAACGGTTCCGCTAATCCTACAGTGAGCACTGTGTGTGATCGTCTCAGTTTGAGATACGTGCTGGAAAAACAGCCCGCTACAAATCCTTGACCGCATCCGGCATCTCGCCCTCGCGCGCGGCGTCGATCATGGTGCGGGCTTCGTCCGGCAGGTCCATGCCGTAGTCGTCGAACTTCTTCTCGACCCAGCGGCCAATCTGGCGCGGGTCCTTGTACTCGTCCGGGCTGCGCGGCAGGGCGCCGTGCTCTTCGAGCACACGCTGCTCGCTCTTGTGGTAGGCGAAGCGCGAGAGGGCGCGCGCGGTGCGGCCGCCGCAGTGCTGGCACGGCGGCGCCACTTCGGCATCGACGTTGCGGACGAGGTTGCTGGTGAGGCGGCCGCAGGCTTTGCACTTGTATTCGTAGATGGGCATGGCACTGGGAGTATAGCGGGGGATGGAGGTCGGAGTTCGGAAGTCGGGGGTTTGGGCGGGAAGCCGGCCGCGCTCCCCCTGCGAGCGCTCCCGATGCGGGCGTGAAATAGGCGCGTGGGTTGAAGGCCTGGCGAGCTAACCCGCGCGGGCTGAAAGCC
>JADEYI010002093.1_pt1 | contig 11294 bp, 8 predicted proteins | sample 8542331 | NCBI WGS metagenome assembly JADEYI01 (sample SAMN16510988, study PRJNA670497) | mine drainage metagenome | isolation source: biofilm near Copperflume 1 | place: Germany: Marsberg coppermine Kilianstollen | collected 2018-02 | reverse complement strand
GAATGTAGGTTCAACCAGCGTTGACCACCCTACCTGCTTTGCAGGCCGGTTTCTATGTGGATGCTAACCGGCATTGAAGCGGTTGGCAAGTGGCTGTAATACAAGCCAGGTTTTCCTTGCCAGCCGCGTGGATACGAATGCCAATTTAATTTGCAATCCAGAAGTGTTTGGAGTGCAAATCAATGTTGACAACATGTCCAATGAGCAAGCCAGCACCGACAGTCCCGTCGAACATTCCGTCTGGAACATGCACTTGCGGCGTGGCGAAAAAGATGGCCGTATTGTGTGCGAGTGCTTTAGAGCCGAAGGCTTCAGTGTGTGCATTGCCTTCACGCATCGGAACGCCGCCGTCAGTATATTTGAAAAATTGCGTCGCATTGACCCCGCTCGCTGCTTGCAGACCCAGTTTGCCGACAGAGTCCGGATAGATCAACATTGTTCCTGTGAACAGAGTGTCAATCTGTGCCGTGATCGGCTTTCCGTTGACAGAGAAGCCAGTTGTCACCAGGACAGGTGGCCCTGTCTTGCCGAAGGTGGGCATCGTTACATCGCCGCAAAAACCAGGACACGGCATGTCGGCGGTCAGGGGTACTGAAACCCGAACAGTGTGGCGTTTATAGTCCAGTTGTAAAAGCCGATCGTGAAATGCAGTGTAGCTAAGCACTCCATCTGCTTGCGGCATTTGACCCTTCTGTATGCTGGCGGAAAGATCCCGTACCCGTACCGGAAGATCACCCAAAGATGCGTTCCCGATTTGCGCGCCCACCAGCGTGGAACTGCTGAAGCCGGAAATAGGCTTACCATCATGGCCGGTCACGGAGACTGGTTCCATCGACAGGCCAAGATCTTTCGCCACTGCGGAATCGACGATGGAATTGAAATCGCCTAGGTCGACCAGCATATGCAGGTGTTTGCCGTTCTTTAGCGTCACATCGACGCACGGCATCGCGGAACAGGACAACATTGCGCCCCCCTGAAGTGCGGAAGACTTCGCCTGCATTGCTGTTGTCGTTACAATGCAGAAAAACAAAATACATAGCCAATTGAAATATCTCACTTGAAAACTCCTTCAATTCCGGTTGATGATTGTTCGCGAGACGGTTGACTCACGAATTGCACTGACGAATTTGTTTGCGCCAAATTGCGATCAACGCGACAACCCCGTCATCAATTCGTGACTGGCCGGCCTCCAAATGTGCATTTCATGCGCACGTTTCTTCTGTACGCATACATTGCATTTGGAGTTCCAAAAATTATTCGGGCTAACTGGCTGACAAAACAGGAATTTTTATTTCAAGCAAGATGAGGATGTGTCCGGAAACAGAAATGGCTGTCCGGCTGCGGACACTGCACTGGTTAAGAATGATTTGGCGATCAATTTTGATCTGACGGGAGGCAGAATTCTTAACGCACTGTCTTTGCGATTTCCGGGCGAAGAAATATCTCAGTTTCCATATCCATTGAATCGCCAACATTGTGCGTATTGGGTATTTCGTCCTGCTTCAGATAATCGCGCGTCAGGTTTTCTTTGAGAATAGAAAACGCATTCTCCGGCGTGTCGGCGAAATGAAAAAGGCCCATGTCCGCTGACGAGATTACGCCTTTTTTCACCAGCATGTCGAAGTCGATGACATCGTTCCAATACTGAGAACCGTAAATGACGATGGTCAATTTCTTGGCTAGCTTACGCGTCTGGCTTAGGGTAAGCAGTTCGAACATCTCATCGATCGTGCCAAAGCCTCCGGGAAAAACCACAAGTGCCTTTGCCAGATACGCGAACCAGTATTTGCGCATGAAAAAATAATGAAATTCCAGGCTCAGTGAAGGTGTGATGTAAGGATTGGGGTGCTGTTCAAACGGCAGCCGAATGTTCAGCCCGATGGTTTTTCCGCCTGCCTCGCTGGCACCGCGATTGGCGGCCTCCATGATCCCAGGGCCGCCGCCGGATGTCACTACAAAGCGGTGTCTCCACGAGTAAATGGTCATCGACCATTCCGTAAGCATGTACGCAAGTCTGCGTGCGTCTTCGTAATAGCGTGCCATTTCGACACCAGCTACAGCATGTTCGCGCTGCAACTGCGTCGCACTGTCGCTGGCAATTTCTTCCGCTGTGGCTGGCTGCTTGTTGGTGGGCGCGGGTTTGGTGGAGTCTGGCTCGTCGAGCAGTTGCAAACTACGGGAGGCCTCATCGAGCGCATGAAAGCGTGCCGAACCGAAGAAAACCACGGTGTCCTGGATGCGCTCACGCCGAAAGTGAGCAAGTGGTTCCATGTACTCCGCCATGATGCGCAGCATACGTCCGTCTGGGCTGTTGACAAATGCGGGATCTTCATAAGACAGCAAAGGACGTGGAGAGTCGCTCATCGACAACCTCGAAATATTTTGAAAAATTGGGGCTGTACTAAATACTGCTTAAAACCGATCATGTGAATCATGAGTGATGCTCGTGGTAATGGATGATCTCCGAGACGCCAATCCAAAGGTCAAGCAGGCCGAGGCCGGAGACGATGCCACGGGTGATGCCGGAGTTCATAAGAGGACTGATGGAAGGCACGGTTAGTAGATAATGATTTTCCTGCCAGTATCGAGTCCACGGAAGCACGAAGAGAAGCAATCCCATATAGAAACAGAACAGGACGAGAATGACTACCGATGTGCGTCGCAGCCAAACCGGAGCAGGGGGATTCGCGTGCTTGCCTGCGTGTAGCGGCCGCGGCAATTCGGATTCCGGGGCTTCCGGCGGAAACAGATCTTGTTGATGCGGCATTTTTGAATGATTCAGACTGGAAACACTACTGCAATTGTCTGCTCAATGTGTCCGTTCAGCCAAGGTACCATAGCGCTGCGCCCTCATTATAGTCAGACAGAGGCGGTCACATTGTTTCGCTTGGGGCGCCGGTTTGCCTGCAAAATTTTCTTTCGTAGGCGCAGGTTCTTCGGCGTAACTTCAACCAGCTCATCGTCATTGATAAATTCGATTGCCTGCTCCAGGTTCTGCGGCTTGAACGGCACTAGCCGAATAGCATCATCTGCAGAGGACGCGCGCATGTTGGTCAGCTTCTTCTCACGAACTGCGTTGACGTCGAGATCGTTATCGCGTGAATGCTCGCCGACGATGATCCCCTCGTACACTTCATTGCCCGGTCCCAGAAACAGGATGCCGCGCTCCTGCAATCCATCTAGCGCATAGGTGGTGGTGGTCCCGGCGCGGTCGGCAATCAAGGCTCCGGTGGAACGTTGCGGAATTTCCCCCTGGTGCGGCATGTAGCCATCAAACAGGGAATTCATCACGATGGTGCCGCGGGTTTCCGTCAGCATTTCGCTGCGCAGGCCAATAAGGCCGCGGCTGGGGATGCGGAACTCCAGCCGGACGCGTCCGTAGCCGTGGTTGTGCATCTTGACCATTTCCGCTTTGCGCGGTCCGAGGCGTTCCATGACAACACCAACGAAATTTTCCGGGATGTCAATGGTCAGCAGTTCGACCGGCTCCATCAGCCTGCCGTCGACCATGCGGGTCACGATCTCCGGTCGGCCTACCATCAGTTCGAAGCCTTCGCGCCGCATCATCTCAATGAGAATGGCAAGTTGCAGTTCGCCGCGTCCAAGCACCTTGAAGTTGTCGGCGTTGCCGGTATCTTCCACGCGAATGGAGACATTGGTTAGCAGTTCTTTTTCCAGGCGCTCACGCAGATTGCGTGATGTGACGTATTGGCCTTCGCGTCCTGCGAACGGAGAGTTATTGACGAAAAACTGCATGGCGATCGTCGGCTCATCGATGGCGATGGTCGGCAGCGGCGATGGGTTTTCGACGCTGGTGATGGTCTCACCGATGGTGATGCCGCTGATACCAGCGATGGCGACAATGTCGCCGAGGGTCGTTTCGTCAATGTCAGTGCGCTTCAGCCCGCTGAAGCTGAAGAGCTTCGTGATCTTCGTTTTTTCCATTGAGCCGTCGCGTTTGGCGATGGCAACTTCTTCTCCTGTACGAAGCGTGCCATTGAAGACACGCGCAATGGCGAGACGTCCCAAATAGTCGGAATAGTCGAGATTGGTGACAAGGATCTGAAGCGGGCCAGTCGGATCACCGGTTGCCGGAGGGATGGTCGAAACGATTGCTTCAAACAGAGGCTGTAAATCGCTACCGGGAGCTTTGGCGTCCGTCGATGCTGTGCCCTGTTTCGCGTTGGTGTAGAGCACGGGGAAATCCAGCTGGTCTTCACCTGCATCGAGATCGATGAAAAGGTCGTAGACCTCGTTCAGGACTTCTTGAGGACGTGCATCGGGACGGTCGATTTTATTGATGACAAGAATCGGTGGCAGCTTGGCCTCCAGCGCCTTCGATAAAACATAGCGTGTCTGCGGCAGCGGCCCCTCGCTGGCGTCGACCAGCAGCATGACGCCATCGACCATTTTCAACGCCCGCTCCACTTCACCGCCAAAGTCGGCGTGGCCAGGTGTATCGACAATGTTGATCTTGGCGTCGTGAAAGATGATGGCGGTGTTCTTGGCCAGAATGGTAATGCCGCGCTCTCGTTCCAACTCGTTCGAGTCCATCACGCGTTCGGCTACGGCTTCGTTAGAGCGGAAAGTACCGCTCTGGCGCAGCATGGCATCGACAAGGGTGGTCTTGCCGTGGTCGACGTGGGCGATGATGGCGATGTTACGGATGACGGACGACACGATGAATGAAATTTCCTGTTCTCAATGTTAGATAGGCTGGGGAATGCAATTGCAAATCGGACTGAACAAATCCAACTGGCAGATTGAATAGGCCAAATAAGGATTCGACTGCGGGATTTTTTGTCCCTTTTCTATTTTACCAGCATTGAGTGGGCCCGGCTCTCGCAACACGCGTGCCACGTCGGCAGGCTGTAAATCAGGCGGAGCCACAGGAGCATTGGCTTTAGACGCTTTTCGCTTCCTCCATAATATTTTTCTCAATATATTTATCGATGCAAATGAAGATAGAGACGTCTATGAGAACGTATTTCAGTCGAGAGCTATGTTTTGCATTGGGTCAGTGCTATCCAAGCGAATGCGACTGATGGAGCATCACGCGTGGAAGGCAACGTTGGCCGGTGAAGATTTCGACTATGAGATAGAAGATTTGCGGAAGCATATGCGGGCCAGATCAAGCGCGACTCGCGCAAGCCGGTCAAAGCAAATAAAAGCCAATAGGAATATGGGAATTTTACGTGCCGGACATGCTGAATTTAGTGGCTGGCAGAAAGGCCAGCGGTTCGCTCCGCATGAGCGGGAATTGTATTGGCAGCAACATTCGTGGCAGGTCTTTCGCCGCGAAGCTGGTGAAGATTTGTTTCCAGTTGCCTTTGCTTCCGGTGCTGTCGAAGATGAACCAGATAATAGCCGTGCCGTACTCGTGATTTTTTCATGGTCGAATAATAATCCAACAGGCTGGAGCGAAGACTGCTTGTGATCTCGACGTTTTTCTGGTGCGTCACTGTGTCCAGCAGCTTGGCATAGCTTCGATCCGCCAGTGGATATTCTCCAAGGCGTGTCTCTTTTCCGGTGTCATAGTCGAGATCTTTCAACGGGAGCGACGCATTCGATACGGGCTGCGCCCTCAATTGATCGAGGTCGCGGTCGAACAGGGTGACGGTGGTTTGCATACTGTTCAGATAGAGCTTCTGATCGTCCCCGCTCGGAAGTTCGAGCCGAAATATTGAAAACGGGCCCAGCTTCGGCATTATTTTGATGATGAAGGCGATCACGTGCGCACCAATGCCGGGCCGATGATATTGCTTGCCCCATTCATGTTCATAGTCGGTGCGCTTCACTCGGTATATGAAGTTGCGCCGGTCAAAAGTGGGCACTTCCTGCTGTATCTGCTTGCTGTAGTGCAAGACCGCAGCGCGCGTCATCTCTGGAATGGCGGTGCTGACGGAGTAGCGATACGTGCTCACTGCCAGGTCTTCATGCTTCAGAATGGTGTTCAGATCGACTCCATAGGTGTCTTTAAAGACGCGCTCCAGCAGGCGCGTGGCCACGTTAAAGCCGATGAAATTGTCGTAATTGTCTTTCACGTAATGGCCCTGTGCGACCTGTACTACATCGAAGCCATACTCTGTGCGTACATGGGCTTTGGGAGAATCGTAATAACTGACGAAGGAGCCAAACTGGTTGCGTAGCTTGGGGTACTCGCGGGCGGTGGCGATACCAATCGCCGGATGGCCAGTAGTGTCTCCACGATAATGCGCCAGCGCGCCCAGGGCAAAGGCATATTCGTTCAGGTTTGTGGCTTCTTTTTGAAGGTTGTCCACAAAAGCGCCGGTGCGAACGTAGTGCAACATATCGCTGAATTCGTGACTGCCGAACGGATAGTAGCCAAGATCCTGGATGATGCATCCGCCATACGCATACGAATGTGCAACACGCAATTCATCCGGGGTGGCATTCGGATACCGCTCCAGTAGCAGCGGAACAATATGCTGATTCCATGCCAGGTCGACTGTCTCTTCATGCGAAAGAACGGAATAAGGCCTGACAGACGGAACAATCAGAGCTAGAAGGACTGTAAGCACACCTCCCCATCGCAAAGCAATCCGGAGGCGCCAATTAAATACTTTCATTCTTTCCACGGAATCCTTACAAGCAAGCTACTGCTCGATCATACGGGAACACAATAGAGTGCCGAAAAGCTTGGATGCACGCATGGCGGATTTGGCTTCCGCGAAGCGAAGTGCGATCGGAGGTCCGGCAAAGCTAGGGAATCACACTCCGGCTGCAGCCAGGTCGTCGTCCTTGGTCTCTCGAATGGAAAGCAGTCCCAGCAGCGTTAGAACTGCTGATGCAGTAAGGTAGTATCCGACGAATTGCAGGCCCTGAGTTTTAGCCAGCCACGTGGCGATATAGGGCGCCAGCGAGGCACCCAGAATTCCTGCAAAGCTGAAGGCGAGAGAACTACCTGTATAACGTACCGGCGTGGGAAAAAGTTCAGAAATTATCGTACCCAGCGGCCCATACGTCATGCCCGTCAAACACATTCCGATCGCCATCATCCACACGGCTCCCATCGTGCCCGCAGTGAACATGGGGGCCAACCCCAGGCCGAAAAAAGCTATCAATATGGTGACACCTAGCATCGTGCGGCGTCGGCCTCGCTCAGCTAGTGTTGCGGAGATGGGGATAGTCAAGGCAAAGAAGAAGATGCCGAACATTTGGATCAATAAAAACTCGCCGCGGCTATAGCCGAGTACGCTGGTGCCCCACGAGAGCGCAAAAACCGTCAGCAGATAGAAAATGACAAATGTTGCCAGGCTGATGAATATGCCGGCAATCAGTGCGCGGGTGTGGTTGCGAAAAACCGTCCATACCGGCATTTTTACCTGCTCGCCACGATGTACTGCCTGCTGGAATACTGGTGTCTCCGTGATCGTTAGCCTCACATACAGGCCAAGAAACACTAATACTGCACTCGCCAGAAAAGGCAGCCTCCAGCCAAAAACAAAGAACTGCTTGTCGGTTAGACAGCGCGACAGCAGCAGGAAGACGCCGCCGGAAAGAAAAAAACCTGCGGGTGCGCCGAGCTGCGGGAACATGCCGTACCATGCGCGCTTCTTCGGGGGCGCGTTCTCAATTGCCAGCAGCACCGCGCCTCCCCACTCACCGCCGAGCCCGAGCCCCTGGCCAAAGCGGCATATCGCCAGTAGCAGAGGCGCAGCGAAACCGATCGTTCTGTATGTGGGCAACAGACCAATAGCGACTGTGGAGATACCCATAGTGGAGAGTGCGAGCACCAGTGTTGTCTTGCGGCCAATTCGATCGCCAAAATGACCGAAGAGTGCAGAGCCAATAGGTCGCGCCAGAAACGCGATACCAAAAGTCGCCAGCGAGGCGAGGATAGCGGAGGCGGGATTAGACGCAGGGAAAAACAGGTGAGGAAAAACAAGCACTGCCGCCGTGGCGTAGATATAAAAGTCAAAAAATTCGATGGTTGTGCCAATCATGCTGGCAAAAAGAACCTGACGCGGCTTATTGACAGATTTAGCAGGTCCGGCATGTGTCGTGCTCAATGGGAGTTCTCCGACATCTAGCGAACCACACGGAAAAGTTTGTGTCCAGTACGAATCCGGACGGGACGAATTTCGATGGCCACGTTGACTGATGGAAATTTTACGTGCCGTGCGTTCTTGATCCAGAAATCTCTGCGGAGATTGCTGCAGATAGCCGGTTCTCTGAAACCTGCACGTCAGCGCAGATATTTGATGGTATATGCACCGGCGAACAAGTGATTGGCTGAGCAAAGATTAATATCAGGATTCCGAATATAGCGAAGGCCAGCTTGATGCCATACACCATGCTGACCTGGATCCGAAAAACCCGAATGAACTCTCGAAAAATTGTCGAGCTGTTCTGACAGACGCTTCCGCACCCACAGCCCGCCTCGAGTCCGGGAAAATTTTTAATTCACAGAGCGTTTTGCGGGGTATTCATATCCGGAGAAATATCTTGCGACGGTACATCCAGAAAAGGAAAAGCCAGTAGATCAATAAGACCGTGGCTCCCAATAGCAATGGGTACAAGCCTGGACCTAGAATTAAGAATGTTTTCTGGCCTAAATTCGTAATCAGATTACGTTTGAGAAAATCCTCCCACAGGTGGGCGATGAGATAGGCGGCAATCGAATTCATTCCTACTACGACGAGTGGGAAGGCCCAGCGTCGATGCTGTTTCACGTCGATGATCCAGCTGAATGCGGACAGGAAAAGAAAGCACACGCCGCCGCTGAACAATGTCCAGCTAGGGGTCCAGATGCGTTTTACGATCGGGCAGATTCCGGCGAAGTGAAAGAACAGGCCAGCCACGATGAGCATGACTCCTGTCGTGACGAACCGACGAATGGGTTGTTTGGGCGCAGAAGCAATAAACCACTGTCCTGCAAACAGACCAAGAATCATGGTGCCTAGAGTTGGAATGAAGCTCAGCGTCAGATATCCGCCATCATTCATCACGAATCTATGCTCGCGGGGGAACAGGTTCAGGAACCAGACATCGAATGCCTGTCCCAGATTGCTGTTCTTATTCCAATGCGCGCGAAAGCCGGTGTAGAGATGATGCCAATCCGGCGGAACGCCAACTGCGGCGTAGTTAAAGCTCGGTGTCGGGAGCGGGTAGAGCGCCCACGCCAGCCAGTACCCAAACAGAATGGCGCAAAGAGCAATCCATTGATCTCGCGTTGGGCGAAAGGCCAATAAGAAAAGAAAGGTGTATCCTAGTCCGATTTGCGTCAGGGTATCTTCGAAGGTAAAGTATGTCTGACTGCTGGCAAGGGAACGGAGAAATATTCCCAGCGCAATCAGAATTATCGATCTCCAGATGGTGTGAACCAGCATGTTCGGAAACTGAGCGCCCTTGCGGAGGCGACTACGGATGGAATATGGAACGGCTACCCCCACCAGAAACGAAAAAGAGGGCTGGATCATGTCATGCAACGAACAACCCGACCACTCGACATGCGTCTGGTTATAAGCAAGGATTCTCCAAAAGATGCTGTGGTTGAAGTATGCGGAAACCTTGGCGAACTGCATTACCTCCCCCATCATCAGCAACATGACTAGGCCGCGATAGGCATCTACGGCCAAGTTGCGTGCTGGTGGTGCATCTTTGGGCACTTCTATCTTCGATGTATCTTTCAAATTTATATCTGCCGATACTACTTGAGCATTCAATACAGGGTGCATCATGGCTCCGATAACCCGGCTCGCTGTGATTTCAAGGGTGTTGCAGTGCAATCCCCGAAAAGGGATGGCTGACTGCTCCTTCCCCGCAAACACTGGATGAGGTAGAACAATTCAATTTCACGACATCTAGCACCGCGCGCGCGTCGATGAACTATGATCGTAACGTTTCATTTCGAATTGTCAACCATTTATTTCTTCTCTCAGTCATTTCATGTTTCGGTGCAGGCTGAATGAAGGTTCACATCGACGGTGCGCCTCCCCGCCGAGTGAAATCCTTCGGTACTCGACAGATGTTTTTGTCTAGACATCTATAAATCTATCTATAAGTAACACTTACCGCTGATTTAGCAGAAGCGAGAGCTGCATTCTTTCTTCAAAAGAGATTTTTTACTTGGTAACTACAGATATTTTTCTCCATAAATTAGTAACGATACAGAGGAGAAACAAATGAAACGTATTGTAAATATTGTGATTGACAACAGATTTGCCCGATGATAAACGTTACGAATAAGAAGAATATGAAAGCAGATAGCATCTCATTTCGCAATGCAATTTTGTCTAAACCGGGTTTCTGACGGAAGGTCCCGAAGGCTAGCCTTATTGCCGTAATGGAGATGCCCTTGTCAGGCAACAGGAAATCACCCGGATATACGTTGGACCAAGAAGACATCGACAGATCCCCAAATGCCCAGATATTAAAAGATATTAAATGCAAGCAAACTTATAAGGAGAGGCCCATGATGAATAAAACCGTCCTCTATATTTTTTTGATAATAATGCTGGTCTGTTCGCCGCTGATGGCCCAAAAGGACGCGGCCTCACTGGAAGGCAGGGTGACTGATTTAAGCGGAGCCGTTGTTCCGGAGGCATCCGTTACGGCGACGAACAACGATACGCATTTCAGTTATCGCGTGCAGAGCAACTCCACCGGGGAGTGGATCATCAGCCCGGTGCGCATTGGAACCTATACGGTTACAATTTCGGCCGCGAGTTTTAAGCAGGCCATTTCCGGGCCTCTCACATTGGATGTGCAGCAGCGTCAGCGTGTGGACGTGACCCTGCAGCCCGGCGCTGTCAGCGAGCGTGTCAATGTCACCAGCACTTCGCCATTGATACAGACCGATACTTCGGAGACAGGGCAGGTCGTCGATAACAAAACAATGGTCAGTCTTCCACTAAATGGCCGCAACCCAGTGCAACTGGCGCAGCTTACCGTGGGCGTGACTGTCAGCGAGCCTGGCTCAAGAGACTCAACAGGGTTCGGATTCAGCGCAAGTGGAGCTCGCTCACTGGACAACAACTTTCTGCTTGATGGTATTGACAACAATTCCAACCTGCCGGATTTGCTGAACGAAGCCAACTATGTTGTTATGCCGCCGCCGGATGCGTTGCAGGAATTCAAGATTGAAACTGGAAACTATGATGCGGAATTTGGCCGCGCCACTGGGGCGATTATCAATGCGACTACGCGGAGCGGAACCAACGACTTTCACGGAGTCCTTTATGAGTTCTTCCGGAACCAGAATCTGAACGCGCTGAACTAGGGCGTGTTCACACTACTAGCTAGGTTTCTGTTAAACTGTCTTTACCGAT
>JADEYI010002092.1_pt1 | contig 11294 bp, 12 predicted proteins | sample 8542331 | NCBI WGS metagenome assembly JADEYI01 (sample SAMN16510988, study PRJNA670497) | mine drainage metagenome | isolation source: biofilm near Copperflume 1 | place: Germany: Marsberg coppermine Kilianstollen | collected 2018-02 | reverse complement strand
TTCCTCAACTTCGCCCTCATCGTCGAAGCCCTTCGCTAGTGTGAACACGCCCTAGACTCCAAACTGTTTCAGGTGATGATCCAGATGCTTGTACATCCACATCGCCCACTCGTCCGGCGTCAGACGCCCAAAGAAGCTATGCGGGTGGGTAGTGCATCCGTTCAGCCCGGCTGCTACAAACCTGTCAATGATTTTGCTCAATCGCTCCCGCTCTGCCTCTAGGTTCCGTTCATCGTCCACGACAAGGCCCTTCACAGTCGGCGAATTACGACGCATCGGTTCTTCTTCCCGGAATGCCTTCGACTTCACCATTGATCCGATGATCCTGCCGATCAGCATCCGTGGTGGACGCCTGTCTCCTAACGCCAACTCTAAACCAGCTGTGCAATGCGCCAACGCCTGTGCCGGGTTCATCCTACCCCATTGCCGCTTGCTGTCCGGACTCAGGCGCGCCATCCGCTCCTTCACCTCTTCCACCCTCGCCGCTTCAAAAAGATTCTTCATGCCAAAAGTTTTCTCCTTTCAACCCCTCGCACCAAGGCACATCCCCTTACTCCCGCCGTGCAACTATAACGCGCTCCGTCACCCGATGGCGACTTCTTACTGCTATATGCGAAAGCTAAGAACCAATATGCTTCCGCATGAACAGCGTCGCCTGTGGATTGTCGTTGTAGCGGTCGCAGGGCTGATACCCGCGTCGCTCATACACGGCAATGGCAGTCTTCAGACCGTCATGGCTGTCCAGGTAGATCCATTCAACTCCCTGGCTGCGGGCAAATTTTTCCTGTGCGTCCAGCAGCTTGTCGGCAATGCCATTCCCGCGCGCGGAGGGCTTCACGTAGAGGCGCTTGCACTCGCTAGCCAGCGGAATCGACAGCAGTCTGCGCAGCACTACACATCCCACTGCCGCACCTCCCAGATAGGCCAGCCATATCCCGGAGGCTGGCGCATCGATGATCTTCTGGATGCTGGCCGGTTTGTCGCGCTGAACAACGTGGACGGCTTGGTAATACTCCTCCAGAATTGCGCGTGCATCATTATTAGCGGACGCCAATCGCATAATTCGCACCGGCACATTCTGTTGATCGCTAAGAATAGCGCGGGCCTTTGAAAGCGACGCCACCAGCGCAGCGCCGTCAACTGCGTTTAGGTTCGCCAGGAGGTCTTGGATCTGCGTCGTGGATTGCTCATTGAGTCGAGCAACGGCCTTTTCGCCCGTTACAGTCAATGTCAGCAGTTTTTCTCTTTTATCCGCCTCGGAAGCTGTCTGACGTAGAAGCCTGCGCTTAGCAAGCCCCGACAGAAGACGACTGATATGGCCTGCGTCCAATTCCAGGGTCCCGCACAAGGTGGACGCCGTTATCTTCGGGCAGGCGCCAATTTCATAAAGAATGCGGGCCTCGGTGAGCGAAAACTCGCCATCGAGATGACGCCGACGTAGGAGGCCAAGTCTTGCTGTATAGAAGCGGTTAAACTCTCGCACAGCAAAAATCTGTTTCGCCGTCTGCGGCTCAATTCTGCTCGAAATCTCCATCTCGCCAGGCTATCTTTATATGGTTGCTTTTAGCAACTATTAATACCGCCTCGACCCCGGCGATCAACATTCATCCGTAACACTTGACACCGCGCAGACTTCTTTTTATTCTCAATCCATGCCGTATTGCCCGCTCCATCGCCATCATCACCATCATGCCCACGTGGCGAACGTGTCAGCGGCGCATTCTGAGCAGACTTCGTAAGATACCCAAAGCAAGTTCAGAAATTCACAAGCCCGCTGATGCCAACCGCATCCGTGGGCTTTTCGTTTTCTCAGCAAATCTCTTCGATAAGGACGACTCAATCATGCCTGTGGAAACACCGATCAAAGATTCAATCGACTTTACCAAGCTCGACGGGCTTGTACCCGGCATTGTGCAGGACGCGGCCACCGGCCAGCTCCTAATGGTCGGCTTTCTCAACCAGGAAAGCTACCGCAGGACGCTCGAAAGCGGCTTCGTCACCTTCTGGAGCCGTACCCGCAAAAAGCTGTGGATGAAGGGCGAAAGCAGCGGCAACCGACTGCGCGTCCTGGAGGCGGCGACCGACTGCGACAACGACACTCTACTGTTCCGTGTAGCCGTTGAAGGCGACGGACTGGTCTGTCACGAAGGCACCGTTAGCTGCTTCACAAAAATCATCCCCATTGCCGCCACACAAATTCGCCAGTCCAACCAGAGCCAATCCAGCCAGGAAAGCGAGATGAAAGCATGAGCCAGAAACTTCGGCTAGGAATTCCCAAAGGCAGCCTGCAGGACGCCACCATCGCCTTGTTCGAACGCGCCGGCTGGCGTATCTTCGCCAATGGCCGTTCCTATTTCCCCGGTATCGACGACCCGGAAATCGAATGTATGTTGATCCGCGCGCAGGAGATGGCGCGCTATGTAAACCACGGCGCCCTCGACGCCGGCCTCACCGGCAACGATTGGGTCACGGAGAGCGGCCTCGCCGTCGAAACCATCGCCAGCCTCACCTATTCCAAGCAGAGTCGCCAGAAGGTCCGCTGGGTGCTCGCCGTTCCGGAGGATTCCCCTTATCAGCGCGCGGAAGACCTGGCGGGAAAAATCATCGCAACCGAACTCGTCGAAGCCACGAAAAAATATTTTGCAGGTAAAAGCGTCTCCGTTCAAGTGGACTTCAGCTGGGGCGCGACCGAGGTCAAGCCGCCAGTGCTGGCCGACGCCATCGTTGAAGTGACAGAAACAGGCAGCTCGCTGCGTGCCAACCGTCTGCGCATTCTTGAGACGGTCCTCGAAAGCGAAACCCAGTTGATCGCCAACATCACAGCCTGCCATGATCCCTGGAAGAAGCAGAAGATCGACAACATCGCGCTCATGCTACAAGGGGCCATCGCCGCGCAGGGGCAGGTGGGGTTGATGATGAACGTGCGCTCCGCCGATCTTCAAACGGTGCTCGGCGTTCTTCCAGCGCTCAATTCACCCACTATCTCCACCCTCAGCGATTCACAATGGGTCGCGGTCAATACCATCCTCGACGAACGTACCGTCCGCGATGTCATTCCGCGATTGAAAGCCGCGCGCGCCACTGGAATCGTTGAATATCCATTGAACAAGATCGTTTTCTAAAGGGGGGAGCCGGTACGAACGCCAATGAAGCTGATACGCACTTACGGGAAGACCGCTAAAGAGTCGGAGCGCCTGTTGCGGCAGATTGAAAGCCGCTCCGGCGCTGCCACTGCGCGGCTGGAGCCAGCCGTCAAGCGCACGATCGCCGAGATCCGTCGGCGGGGAGATGCCGCGCTGCGGCACTATGCGGAGCGTCTGGACGGACTCGCGCCGACAGCCCCTATTTCTGTCAGTCAGCAGGAAATGGCGGCCGCCTGGGAGCAGACTCCGCGCGAACTCCGCCAGGCTATGCGGGCTGCTGCAGATAATATTCGCCGCTTTGCCCGCTGGCAGATGCCGAAATCGTGGACACGGAAACTGCCCGGCGTGGAGCTGGGCCAACTCTGCCTGCCCCTTGAGTCTGTCGGCTGCTACGTCCCCGGCGGCAGGTATCCACTGCCTTCCACGCTGCTCATGACCACGCTCCCCGCGCAGGTTGCCGGGGTCGCGCGTATCGTCGTCGCTTCGCCACATCCGGCAAAAGAAACCCTCGCCGCCGCGCACCTGGCAGGTATTGAGGAGTTCTACCGCATCGGCGGCGCGCAGGCCATCGCTGCGTTGGCATATGGCACAGCCGGCATTCCGCGTGTCGATAAAATAGTGGGCCCCGGCAACCTGTACGTCACCACTGCCAAAAGACTCGTCGCCTTCGACTGCGGAATCGATATGCTGGCTGGCCCGACTGAGATCGTCGTGGCTAGCGAATACGGCGAACCTCTCTGGATCGCCGCCGACCTGGTGGCCCAGTCTGAACACGATCCGGAAACATTGTCCGTCCTGGTCACCAGTAACGCGGAACTGGCGCGGATGGTCGAAAACGAGGTAAAGCGGCAAGCTGCGTCAAACGCCGCAGCGCAGCAGGCGCTCGCCAAGAATGGGTTTATCTTCATAACCAAAACCGCAAATGAAACAATAACAATTACAAATCGGCTGGCAACGGAACACCTTACAGTTGACAACGTAAAAAACGTTGCCTCGATACGCCACGCGGGCTCTATTTTTATAGGAACACAAACCCCGCAAAGCATGGGCGACTATATTTCCGGCCCCAATCACGTACTGCCGACAGGCCGCCAGGCAAGGATTCGCGGCGGCCTCAGTGTGTCCGACTTTCTACGCATCGTCACCACCCAGGAATACTCCGCCGCCGGCCTTGAACGGCTCGGCCCACAGGCTGCATTGCTTGCAGAAGCGGAAGGACTCATCGGCCACGCCGCATCCGTTCGCTTCCGGTATGCCGACGGCACCCGGAGGCACGCTTCTACGCGAAAAACAAAACGACCCGCGCCGCAAGGAAAAATATGACAGCCACGCCTTCGCAGCTTCGTCCCTTACGACCACGAGCCGCCGTCGAGCAGATGCACGAGTATCACCCGCCGCTGGCCGGCAGGGACGGACTGCGCCTCGACTTCAACGAAAACACGCTCGCCCCTTCGCCCCGCGTGCAGAACGTATTGCAACGCATCGCTGCCGCAGACCTGACAAAATATCCAGAGCGCGAGCATGTCGAACGTATCGTCGCGCAGCACTTTGGATTCTCTCCAGCGTCCGTGCTGCTGACGAACGGTGTCGATGAGGCCATCCATCTCGTCTGCGAAACCTATCTGGAGCCGCAGGATGAGGTCATCATCGTCACACCGACATTTTCAATGTATGCACTCTATGCGGAGGCCACCGGTGCGACCGTCCGCTCTATTCAGTCCGACAGCACCCTGGAGTTCCCCTATGAGCGGGTGCGGCAGGCAATCCAGTCAAACACCCGGCTCATCATGCTTGCCTCTCCCAATAACCCAACCGGGACAATCATCGAACCGCAATTTCTTCTGGACCTGGCCGCATCCACGCCTCAGGCCGCGCTGCTTGTCGATGAAGCCTATTACCATTTTCATGGCGAGTCCGTATTAAATAAAACATCTACAGTTACAAATATGCTCGTGAGCCGTACATTCTCCAAAGCCTACGGCCTCGCCGGGTTGCGCATTGGCCTGTTGGTTGGCCACCCCGACGCCATGCGCTTTATTCGCAAGGTCAGCTCACCCTATAACGTAAACTCGATTGCACTCGAATGTCTTCCGGAAGCTCTCGCGGATGAGGCATATATCAACTGGTATGCCGATCAGGTCCTGCAAAGCCGGGCGCTGGCAGAGCAGACACTCAGCAAGCTGTATGTCCCCTGCTGGCCCAGCCATGCAAACTTCATTTTGATGAATATCGGATCCCTGCACACAGCCTTCGTCGCGGCCATGCGCAGCCAAGGAGTGCTGGTACGCGACCGCAGTTCCGATCCCGGCTGCAGTGGCTGCGTGCGCATCACACTTGGTACGCTGGAGCACACGCAACGCGGGCTGGCGGCCCTCGAAACCTCACTCAAGGAGATCTCATGGCGACCCGGCAATTAGCTCGACGCTCCGCCACAATTCGACGAAACACCACGGAAACTAAAATAGCCCTCAAGCTGACTGTCGATGGACAGGGGCGATATGACGTGCAGACTGGCATTCGCTTTCTGGATCACATGATGGAATTGTTTGCCAGGCACGGCGGCTTCGATCTTTCTCTGGTTTGCAAGGGCGACCTCGATGTCGATCAGCATCACACGGTGGAAGACATTGGCATCGCTCTGGGCGAGGCATTCACTGAAGCGCTGGGCGACAAAAAAGGCATTTTACGCGCAGGTTATTTCCTGATGCCGATGGATGAAACCCTGGCCGCCGCCGCCATCGACCTCAGCGGGCGGGCGTCCTGCGTCATCGACACGAAGGTCCGCGTGCGGATCGTCGGTGATCTTCAGACCGAACTGCTGCCCGATTTTTTCGAAGGGTTCGCCCGCGGCGCGCGCGCCAATGTTCACCTGAAGGTTTTATATGGCCGGTCGAACCACCACAGAATTGAGGCTGTCTTCAAGGCATTTGCCCGTGCACTGCGCTTCGCCTGTTCGCGGGACATGCGGCTGAAAACCATGTTGCCCAGCACGAAAGGACTGCTATGATGAGGCGCTCGGCATGAGCAGCGGCAGAACGGTCGTCATCGATTATCAGGCTGGGAACCTACGCTCTGTCTGCAAGGCACTGCACAAGCTGGGCGCGAACGTGCATGTTACCTCCAGCCCGAATGGACTGCGAGACGCGGCACGGATCGTGCTTCCTGGCGTTGGCCATTTTTCCTCGACTGCGCGTTTACTGAACGGCGGAATAGGAGACGCCCTGCGCGAGCAGGTCCCAGCAGGCACTCCATTTTTGGGCATCTGCGTCGGCCTACAATGGCTGTTTGCAGGCAGCACAGAAGCGCCGAACACCCCGGGCCTCAATATATTTCCATCCATATGCGATCGCTTCCCTGCCAGCGTGAAATCTCCTCACGTCGGCTGGAACTCCTTGGAAACGATTGGGAATTCTCTTCTTCTCCAAGGTCTGCCGCCTTCTCCGTATGTCTATTTCACCCATTCCTACCGGGCCGAAAAAATAAAAGGAACTGTTGCAGTTACAAATTACGGTAGCGAATTTTCCTCGGCCATCGAAAATGGTAACTGGATGGCCGTACAATTTCATCCGGAAAAATCCGGTGCCGTCGGCCAGAAGATCTTAGATAACTTCCTGAAGGTGTCTCCATGCTGACCAGGCGCATCATCGCCTGTCTCGACGTATCGGCTGGCCGCGTCGTCAAGGGCGTCCAGTTCCTCGACCTGATCGACGCCGGCGATCCAGCGGCGCTTGCACTGCGCCATGCCGAAGGCGGCGCAGACGAAATCGTGTTCCTCGACATCACCGCGACCCATGAAAAGCGCGCGCTCCTCCTTGACGCCGTCCGCAAAGCAGCAGAAAAAATCTTTATTCCGCTCACTGTCGGCGGCGGCATCCGCTCGCTCGACGATGCTCTGCAGGCCTTCGATGCCGGTGCCGATAAGGTGAGCCTCAACTCCGCCGCGCTTCTTCGACCCGATCTCATCGCCGACATCGGCGCACGCTTCGGAGCGCAGGCCGTGGTTGTTGCCATTGATGCCCGGCGCGGCGCGGCCCCGCCTGAAGCCGCCGAGGTCTTCGCCAGCGGTGGACGCAAACCCACCGGTCGCAATGTGATTGCATGGGCTCGCGAGGCCGAGTCGCGCGGCGCGGGAGAAATTCTCCTCACGTCGATGGACTCCGACGGCACGCGAGCAGGCTTCGACTGCGATCTGACTGGCGCTGTCGGCCGCGCTGTCCAGATTCCCGTCATCGCTTCCGGCGGCGCTGGAAGCGTCGAGCATTTCGCCGATGTTTTCCTGCAAGGCCATGCGGATGCCGCGCTGGCTGCCAGCATTTTCCATTTTGGAATTTCAGATGCACGCGCGCTCAAAGAAAAACTCGCGGCTGCCGGCTTGCCCATGCGGTTGCCCTGCTGAGTGGTTGCGCCGATACTGAAAGAATACAAATAGACTTGAGGTACCGATGCTGATTCCTTCAATTGACCTGATGGGTGGCCGCGTTGTGCAACTGGTTCAGGGAGAAGACCTCGCGCTGGGGTTTGACGACCTCAACTACTGGGTCGAGCGTTTCGCGGCATATCCCCTGGTGCAGTTGATCGACCTCGACGCAGCCAAGCGGCAGGGCGATAACCGCAGGCTGATCGAGTCGATCGTCCAGCGTCTTCCCTGCCAGGTCGGCGGAGGAATTCGCAGCAGTCACGATGCCCAGGTCCTCCTCGGCATGGGAGCGAAGCGGGTGATCTTCGGCTCATCTTTATTCGACAGCAGCGCTGGCTTCGCCAGCGACCCGGAAGGATCGATGCCGGTTGCCAGTCCCGTTCGCCGCCGGTTTGCACAGGAGTTGGCAAGCGACCTCGGCATCGAGCATCTGGTTTTTAGTGTCGATACCAAGGATGAAAAAGTCGCCGTCCGCGGCTGGCGACAACAGATTGAGCTTCTGCCGGAGGACGCAATGCACGAACTGGAACCCTATTGCGGTGCATTTCTCTACACCCACGTAGATACCGAAGGGACCATGTCCGGATTTCCCATGAACGTCGCGCGCAAGTTGAGGCAGAGAACCGAGCGCCAGTTGATCGTTGCCGGCGGCATCCGCAGCCAGACGGAAATCGAAGATTTAGATGCCATACAGGTCGACGCGGTAGCCGGTATGGCAATTTATTCTGGTGTCATGCACGCATAGCGAATTTATTCTGAAGCAGCACAAAAGGAAGAGCGCAACGTGGACTTCGAGAAACTACGAACATTTCTGGAAGTATGTCAGCAGGGAAGTTTCTCTCGCGCAGCAGAAAAGCTGCGCGTAACCCAACCGGCAATCTCCGCACAGATTCGCTCTCTTGAAAAAGAAATGGGCACAACCCTGTTCGACCGCAAATCCGGAAAGGTCAGCACCACCGCCGCCGGCAGGGTATTTGAGCCGTTCGCAGAGCACTGTCTCCAGTGCTACAGCCACATCGTCATGACCGTGGCCGAACTACACCGCTCGCCGCGCGGCTCCATCTCCATCAGCGCCAATGAAACTACCTGCCTCTACGTATTCCCCAGAATATTTGCGCAGTTCAAGCAGCAATGTCCGAAGGTTGGCCTGGGTATTGTTCGAGCAGAGCGCGCACGTACACTGGAAGCGGTATTGAAACGGCAGGTTGATTTTGGTGTCATCTCCCTGCCGCTGAAAGATCCACGCCTCACCATGAACCTGGTTCACAAGGATGAATTGGTCCTCGTCGTTCCCCCGAATCATGCTTTGGCAAAGCAGCAGACCATCAAAGTCACCGAACTGGTCCCCCATCCTTTGCTGCTGCCCAAGCAGGGGCGTCAGCGCGAACAGATCGATGGTATTTTTCAGATGCACGACATCCAGCCCCGGCTGGCGATGGAAGTCGATTCCGGAGAACTGCTGAAGCGCCTGATTCTCGCCGGCCTCGGCGTGGGCTTTCTTCCACGAATCAACGTTGCTGAAGAGGAGCGCTCCAAGCAGCTAGTGGCGATCCGCCTGGAAGGCATTCGACTCGCACGCGATCTCGCGCTGATATTTCACAAAGACAATGCGCTTACCAAGGCAGCGCAAACGTTCCTTGAAATCGCCACCACTGCCAGCAGAGTGCCCGCAGCTGACTTGTCGAAATGATTCTTGCACTCGTGAAACCTGTGCGAACGCTTTCACCGGCGACCAGCGGCGGTGAAAGCGGGTCTCCTAGAGTGCGGCATCCCCACGATCCAGGTTTCGAATGCGTATCGCGTCCTCTGCCTTGTATAGAAATATTTTCCCGTCGCCAATCACCCCCGTGGAGGCGGCTTTGGCAATCGCGTCTACAATCGCATTCACGCGAGTGTCCTGTACAACCAGTTCCACTCGTATTTTTGGAATCAGGCCGACCTCATATTCCTTGCCACGATAGGTTTCTGTGTGGCCCTTTTGCCGGCCATGTCCTCGCGCCTCAGAAACGGTCATGCCTTCTACTCCAAGTTCAACCAGCGCTTCCTTAACAGCGTCAAATCGATTGGGCCTGACGATCGCTTCTATCTTAGTCATCAATCCTCGCAAATGATTCCAGTTAGGGCCGGAAGAAAGAGGTCCTTTTACCGGCCATGCTTTAGCTGTTAGTGGAAGTACCGGAAGGAGCTCCACCGGGAGTGCCTAATGCCGAAATTACGTATTCCGGATAAGCGGAGATCCCATGTTCATGGAGATCCAAACCGTAGATCTCGCCTTCCCTGGAAACACGCAGGGTCCCGGTAAGGTTAACCAGATACATCACCAGCAGCGCTATTCCAAAGGTCGCCAGTGTAATGATCGCGCTACCGATAAACTGCGCTTTTAATAGACTGGTTCCTCCACCATAGAAGAGCCCTTTTAGCGCAGAGGAGTTGTCTGCACCAGTCGGCCCGGAAGCGCCGTACTTGCCGACGGCAAACAATCCCAGCGACAGCGTTCCCCATATGCCACAGAAACCATGAACCGGAACCGCGCCGATAGGGTCATCGATGCGCAGCCATTCCAGCAGTTCCACTCCAAGAACTACCAGCACGCCTGCAACCCCACCCAGGATAATTGCGCCTGTCGGGCTTACCCAGTAGCAAGGACATGTGATTGCTACCAGTCCGGCTAGAAAACCATTGATCGTGAAGCTTACATCCCACTTTTTGCTGAAGAGATACGCATATCCCATCGCCGTTAGTCCAGCCGCGCAGGCGGCAAGAGTGGTATTCGCAGAAATCCGCCCGATGCCCTCAAAGTCCATGGCGGATAGCGTGCTCCCAGGATTGAATCCATACCATCCAAACCAGAGCAGAAGACCGCCTGCGGCCGCAATGGTCAAATCATGAGGCATCATCGGCCCACCGCCGTCTCGTTTGAATTTGCGCCCGAGCCGTGGCCCCAGAATAATTGACCCCGCGAGAGCGATCATGCCGCCTATCGTGTGTACAACTGTCGATCCGGCAAAGTCATGGAAACTTTGACCCAGTGCCGGCATAAAATGGCCCTGAGCGCCCATCAATGCCAGAAAGCCATCTGGACCCCACGCCCAGTGACCGATAATTGGATAGATGAATCCAGATACGGCAACGCTGTAGAGTAAGTCGCCGACAAAACCCGTGCGTCCAATCATGGCTCCAGACGTAATCGTCGAGCACGTATCGGCAAATGCAAACTGGAATACCCAGAATGCCAGAAATGCCACGCCGGTTCCCTCATAGGTCGCTGGCGCATCCTTCAAAAAGAACCAATGGTATCCAATAAACCCATTACCGTGGCTGAACATGAACGCAAACCCAATTGCATAGAAGAGAATGCCGCACAAGCAGGTGTCCACGATACATTCCATCAGCACATTTACTGTCTCACGCGAACGACAAAAACCCGCCTCGAGCATCGTAAAACCTACCTGCATGCCAAATACCAGGAAGGCCGCAATCAACGTCCATGCAGTATTGACGGGGCTTACAATGTCTGCGGCCTTTACCCCAGGAGCATCGGCGGCAAACACTTGGGCGAAACACAGACGCGAGATCAAGCAGGCAGTCAGCAGGACCGCCGCAACTCCCGCGACCTTACCGATAACCAGGAGTACCCCGTAACGACGCCATTCCGGCTGCCGTAGGCGGCCACTCAGGCGAGCCAGCTTCTGTGTTAGCGTCAACCTGGCTTCATGATAGGAAGTCATATGCAT
>JADEYI010002091.1_pt1 | contig 11295 bp, 6 predicted proteins | sample 8542331 | NCBI WGS metagenome assembly JADEYI01 (sample SAMN16510988, study PRJNA670497) | mine drainage metagenome | isolation source: biofilm near Copperflume 1 | place: Germany: Marsberg coppermine Kilianstollen | collected 2018-02 | reverse complement strand
TTGTATAATGCTTTCAGTTAGAATATATGAACGGTGTTGAGCCGGAGTAGTAAGCTGGTCCTGGTACAGCGAGCAGAGTGTGTGGTGCAAGCTCTGCATGGGACGCCTGAAGGTAATGGCTGAACTCGCCGGGGAGCCGCAGGGTGAAAGGTCTTGCCCTCTCTTGTGAGGCAGATGTGTAGCCTGTGCCGGGTGCGCCCGTTATCGCGCTCTTGAGTGGGTGCCGTGTCGGGCACCAATCTGGGTGGTACCGCGGAAGCTTTGCCTTTCGTCCCTAATGTGGACGGAGGGCTTTTTTGTTAGCTTTTTGTAGATTGTCCTCCGTGAGTTTTGCCTTTTGAGAGGAGAAAAGTTATGAGCACTAATGAAGCGCCGGAGAGATACCGCCCCCAGGTGATAGAGCCAATCTGGCAGCGCACCTGGCTCGACTCGCATATGTACTTCGTAGAGCCTGACCCGCAGAAGCGCAAATTCTACACGCTGGTCATGTTCCCATACCCATCGGGCGACCTGCACATGGGGCATATGCGTAACTATACGATAGGCGACCTGGTGGCCCGCTACTATACGATGCTGGGCTACAACGTGATGAACCCTATGGGCTGGGACGCCTTCGGATTGCCCGCCGAAAACGCCGCCATCCAGCAGGGCATCCACCCCGCAGTTCGCACGCCCGACAACATAGATAGGATGAAAGAGCAGTTCTTCAAGATGGGGATCGTTTACGATTGGGACCGCGAACTGGCTTCCTGCTTCCCTGATTATTACAAGTGGACGCAGTGGCTCTTCCTGCTCTTCTACGAGCGAGGGCTGGCCTATCGCAAGCTGGCTCCCGCCAACTGGTGCCCAAAGGACGAAACGGTGCTGGCTAACGAGCAGGTGGTGGATGGCCGTTGCGAGCGTTGCGGCACCGAAGTCACCAAGAAGGACCTGACGCAGTGGTTCTTCCGCATCACGGAGTATGCCGAGCGCCTGCTGGAGAGCCTGGACCAACTGGAAGGCTGGCCCGACAGGGTGCGCACTATGCAGCGCAACTGGATAGGGCGCTCTACAGGCGCTGAGATAGCCTTTCCTGTGCCTGGCTATGATGAGCCGGTCAGGGTTTACACCACCCGGCCCGACACCATCTATGGCGCGACCTTCCTGGTACTGGCTCCTGAGCACTCTATGGTAAAGCAGATCACCACTGATGAGCAGCGCGCTGCGGTTGATGCTTACGTTGCGCAAGCGCGCAAAGAGAGCGAGATCGAGCGGCTGTCTACTGACAAGGAGAAAACAGGCGTCTTCACAGGCGCATACGCTACTAACCCTATGACGGGCGACAAGATACCCATCTGGATAGCCGATTATGTGCTGGTGACATACGGCACAGGAGCGATACAGGCTGTGCCGGGCGGTGATGAGCGCGACTACGACTTCGCCCTGAAGTATGGATTGCCTGTTATCACTGTGGTTGAGCCTGGGGAGGCTGTGGAGAGCGCGAGCAACGACCCTGCTGTGGCTCCTGTCTACAAGAATGGCGCTTCTGTGCCTGTGTATACAGGTTCCGGGGTGATGGTGAACTCGGGCCCGCTGAACGGTATGCCCACTGAGCAGAGCAAGCGCGCGGTGATCTCACTGTTGGAGGCTGAGGGTAAAGGTAAGGGCACCATCAACTATCGCCTGCGCGACTGGCTAATCTCTCGACAGCGTTACTGGGGGGCTCCAATCCCAATTGTCTACTGCCCTGATTGCGGCGAAATGCCTGTGCCGGTTGAGCAACTGCCCGTGCTTCTGCCTGTGGACGTTGAGTTCAAGCCGGGGGGCGAATCGCCGTTGGCTCGCGTGGCGAGCTTTGTGAATACCACCTGCCCGCGCTGTGGGGGTCCGGCCAGACGCGAGACCGACACGATGGACACCTTTGTCGACTCGTCATGGTACTTCTTGCGCTACTGCGACCCTCATAATGCCGAAGCGCCTTTCCGCCGCGATCTGGCCGACTATTGGATGGCGGTTGACCAGTACACTGGTGGTGTGGAACACGCTATCTTGCACCTGCTCTACTCGCGCTTCTTCACAAAGGTGCTGGCCGATGCTGGGATGGTTGCTGTGCAGGAGCCGTTCAAGCGCCTCTTCACACAGGGGATGATCACCAAAGACGGCGCCAAGATGTCGAAGAGCAAGGGTAACGTCGTGCCTGTTGATGAGATGGTAGAGAAGTATGGCGCGGACACGGGCAGGCTCTTCATCCTCTTCATCGGCCCGCCCGACGAAGATGCCGAGTGGAGCGATAGCGGCGCGGAGGGTATATACCGCTTCTTACACCGTGTCTGGCGGCTCTATGAGGGCAACGTCAGCATCGGCTCGGCGCAGATAGCCGGAGAGCGTGCGCAGGCCGACCGCGACCTGCTGCGCCAGGTCCATCTGACCATCAAGAAGGTGACGGCGGATATAGAGCGTTTCCACTTTAACACGGCTGTGAGCGCGATCATGATCCTGGCAAACGCCATGCAGAGCTATCGAGATGCTCACGGCACGCAGAGCGCCGCCTACACCGAGGCTGCTCGCAATCTGCTGCTGCTGATGGCTCCGATGGCCCCGCACATCACGGAGGAGTTGTGGCACAGGCTGGGTGGCGATGGAAGCATTCACCGGCAGTCATGGCCTCAGTTCGACCCTGAGTTGGCTGCTTCTGACGTGGTAATCCTGGTCATCCAGGTGAATGGCAAGATGCGAGATAAGATCGAGATGCCTTCCGATGTGTCGCAGGAGGAGGCTATCGAAGCGGCGTTGCAAAGCGAGAAGGTGCAGCAGCACCTGAACGGCAAAACCCCCCGCCAGGTGCACTACGTGCCAGGCAGGCTGGTCAGCATAGTAGCCTGAAGAAAGATAAATGGTGTTTAACGATGGCTCCCAGAGGTCATAGCCGGTCTCAAGCGCAATAGAGCCTGCTATGACCTCTGGGAGCCACTAATCTAAGTTCGCCGGCAAAGCTGCGCCTCGATCATGCAGCGACCTTACGCTTGCTAGCTCATCTAGCCTGTTTATAATCAGCAAGCACTTCATCTATCACGCGCCGGGCCTCCTTTGTTTTCACCGGGTTGGTGTGCATGTACTTGACAAGCGTGATCAGCCACTTCCATAGCGCCCAGCCACGGCCTCGCGCCCAGGCTGCGTTCTCTACCGGAACATCTGCGCAGAACGCTTCCCGGCTTTCACCTGATAGTAGCGTCCACGCAATCGTCAGGTCACATGCGGGATCACCCACAGCCGAACACCCGAAGTCAATGACCGCGCTTAACCGTCCCCCTTTGACCAGCAGGTTCCCCGCAGCAACGTCCCCATGTAGCCAAACGGGGGGGCCATGCCACGTTGCATCGAGAGATGCTTCCCACACGGCAGTCGCTGCATCTGCGTCAATCTGGCCGTCTAAGGCTGCAATTGCTTGGCGGGCTTCGGCGTCATAAATTGCTAGCGGTCCGCCGCGATGAAAGTTGTGCAGACCGGGTGGCGGGCCGCCAGTGGGATCGATGCGCTGTAGGGCGGTGAGGAATCGAGCCAGCGTAATCGCAAATTGGCGTAGATCGGCGATGCTCTCGATAGCCGCGATCTCGCCATCTAGCCACTGGTAGACGGACCAGTGCCAGGGATACCCGTCTGCAGGAGCACCCATCGCCAGAGGAAAGGGGATCGGCAGAGGCAGGAGCGGAGCAAGCCTCGGCAATCATAGCTGTTCCTTCTCCACTTGCGCGGCGTACGCCTGAGCGCTGGGAAGCCGCACGCTCATCTCTTCGCCAAGATGAAAGGTCTTGTTGTCCCACCCGTCGGATCGTACTGGCTTGATAGGAAGGTCTGCCCACCGGGGAAACTGCGCATCCACCAACCGGCGCACGAGAACTACATTGATGTCCACTCTTGTGCCAGATATGTCATTAGAGTGCATAAGAACGGTTAGCTTTCAGTTAAGTTGGTGGACGGCAAGGTGTATGAGCACGCGACGGCGCAGCCAGGTTCCATCAGTTTCAATACTGCCAGCTTATAACAGGCTCTGGGCGAATCGTTGGTCGCAAAGATGAAATTATGGGCTCGCCTGGGCGTTGGCTGGGCTGCCAACGCTGGGGCGTGGTATTACGCAGATCATTAGCGCGGTAATCCCAGTTTTTGAGGGTCGTACTCTATTCCCTCACGACTCTCCACCCCGAAAGCGAGGGCTAACAGGTCCAGTATCACTAAGGCGCCAACTACGATTGCGAGTTCCACTGTCATCTCCACATTAGCGTTTTGCTTTGTACTCTTGCAAAAATGCGCAAGAGCATCCACAATCGCTTGATATAATCTTACCCGATGGCGAGGTTGATGGCTTGCGCCACCAGATGTAACCCGCCTAAGTCATTGGACGTAGCCTTGGTGTTGTGAGGGTTTTAAAGTGAGAGCCTTTCTCCGTACTGGAGAAAGGCTCTCACTTTTGTTCTACATGGATGCTGACCTGTACGCGGCCACTCTGCTACGCACCTCAGCGCCATGAATAATCTACGAAATCTATTTCTCGCCCGATGCGACCCCTACTGCTTCGGCTAATGGCGCCGGTGCCGGTGCCGGCGCTGCTATATCAAGGGCGGTCGGCGGTTCGGCAACCACCGCAGCGCCGTTCGCACTGGGCTGAGGCGCGGCAACGGCGCTGCTGATCTGGGGCGGGCGCGGAGCGTGGACAGGCTTCGGCGGCTTGGAGGAGACGAGCATCGTCATGTTCTTGCCCTCCATCTTAGGAGGCGCTTCGACGATCAGGCTATCTCCGAGGGCTATTCTCATCTGCTCAAGGAGGTCTTTGCCGATGTTAGGGTGCGCCAGCTCGCGGCCCTTGAACTTGACGGTGAGCTTTACTTTGTTCCCCTCATCGAGAAACCTTCTGACCATCTTAGTCCTGTACTCTACATCGTGGTCGTCTATCTTCGGGCTAAATCGTACTTCCTTGATAACAATTTGCTTCTGACTCTTGCGAGAGTCACGATCCTTCTTCGTCTGCTCGTACCTGAACTTACCATAGTCCATCAGCTTGCAGACAGGCGGCACTTCGTTAGGCGCAACCTCAACCAGATCCAAACCCCGCTGGCGCGCCAGGGCGAGCGCATCACTCGTGAACATGAGTGTGTTGTCTCCCGTGTCTCCCACCAGTCGGACTTCCCTTGACCTGATACGCTCGTTTACACGAAAATTTCTGCTAATGTTTTTTCTCCCTTCTTAGCTTCTAATCATACGAGAGGTATGCCGCGAAAAGTTGACTTTATCGAAGTTGCCTCAATCGTGTCTCCATACATTAACACATTAGTATACGTTAGTCAATAGCAATTTGTTCCTGCAATCAGGGCAAACGCATCTAAATTGGGGCACGAATGGAGCACAAAGATGCGAAGAGCGAAGAGGTGCGCAAAGGCTCTATCGCGGCTGTATACTACCACCTATTATATCTGCGATCCGGGCCATTCTCGTTATTCTTTGCGTCCGTCTAATTATTACCTGATGTAGATAGCCGGGGGTTTGTACCCTACGCTCAATTTAGATGCGCTTGCTCTAGAGACCCATGGCGCTGGCAACCGCTAGAGTGTAGAATGGGTAATCACCGGATTGCAGTGTATACAAAACCGCAACGGTTAAGTACCATAGCCGGCGGGGAGTCAATGTCGTGCCCACAGGGTGCAAGAAGGATCCCTACAGCATGACCGGAAAGGAGAGACCGAGGTTTGGAGAAAAATGACGATCGTCCGGCGGCCAATGTGGGAGATAACGATGAGCAATATGCTCAAGCAGTGGCTGGTGAAGGTGGGTATTGGGATGCCTTTGTCGCACAACGACTGTTACGTGGGGAGATGCCCGGCTCCATTGACTACCGTATAACCTTCACCCAAAACCGCTACAATCACAAGTGGTTACCCTTCTGCCTAGGCGTACCTGGGATTAACTTCCGGATGCGAGAGATACGCTATATACTGACGACCGCAACTAGGCGCCACGGTATGCGCGTGTTAGATCTCGGCTGTGGTGCCGGTTGGTTGAGCCTGGAGTTGGCACGCCTCGGCGCTCACGTCACGGGGCTAGACATTTCACCGACTAACCTGGCAATTGGCCGCCACATGGCTGAGACAAACGCTCGGAATTTCCCTTTCCTGTATCAAGGATTCGCCGGTTTGCCCTGCAAGCTAGAGGACTTCGGCAGCCTAGAATATCTCTTTAGTGATCTGAACAGAGTCACTCTGCCGGAAAAAGAGTACGATGCCATTGTAGTCGCTGATTCACTACACCACATAAAGGAGATAGAACGGCTGGTGGAGCAGATACGCGCTGCTCTAAAGCCGAATGGAGTATTCGTAGGGATGGACCACGCTTATGCGACCTCGCGCACAGAGCAGTTCAATCTGCGGGTAATGCCCTGGATCGATGACTTTTCCAACTGGATTACTGCTAATGATCCTGAGTGGCTATACGATGGGGTAAATGCACTGGGTAGGCAATATGATCGGGGCGTGCTCAACATTGATTATGATCCAACACCTGTACCTGGCTTTGCCTCCTTCGCTGAGGAGTTGTTCGCTGAGTTACTCGAAATTATACATAGCAATATCTCTGCTGAAGCGTTGAGCAAGGCACGCTCAGACAACGGCGCGCTAGCGCAATCTCCGCAAGTGGCTACTGAACCGCCGGCAGAGTCGCCATTTGAGGATGTAAGCGCACGACGATTAGCTCGCGTGCTGGTAGAAAGCTTTCAGGCAGAACGCTTCATCACCATTTGTCCCTTCATACAGCCTGAGATGCACATACCTCATTATCGAACTGAAAAAGAGCGAATCTTCCAGCATCATATAGCTACGACATTGATCGATGCAGGAGAACATGCAATAGCCAGGGGAGAAGCAGATGGCCAGTGGTTTCTATTTAACTTTAATCACGAGCGACCGGCTCATAGCGACATAAAGCAGCCGTTTGCGTCTGGCGAGAGAGGCTATCTTCAACACCTTGAAGCGGAGATCGAACGCAAAAATATGGCAATTAAAGAACTTGAAGCCAGAGTGCGTCGCAGGGAAGCTGATTTCGTAGCTGCGCGAAAACTAGTATTGCCTAGGTTGCCCTGGAAGCGAAAGCTATAGTCAACCTCAAGTGACGACGAGCCATAGATTCGGGCCAGGGGTTAAGGTAGAGGAGGTTTGCTGACATATATACTACAACGGCTACTTGACCGAGTATACCTCGTAGACGGGGCCGCCGTCGCGGTGGGTGAAAGTCTTTTCGAGGATTGCCGTCTTGCCCTCCCTGGCGACCTCCGACATGAAGGCTTCATAGCGCGGGTAAGCAGTGCCTGTGCGGGCGATGTCGTTCGGACCGTAGCCATGAAAAAGGTAGAGCGTGTTTGGGTCTGTGAGCAGATCACGCAAGCCTGTGTAGAAGCCGGGTGAGGGCGTGGCCGAGTAGCCGTAGGCCTCGATTGGATTTACTTTCTCAAGCGTGAGGAACTGCAATGGCCGCTTGAAACCCCAGTCCATTGCCACCACCTTGTCCTGTGGACGCTGCTCCAGGTAGTCGGCCAGCGTATAGATGGCATCGGAGAAGGTTGACCCGCCTCCTGTGAGTGCAAGGTCGTGGTGGTATGAGTAATCTACGCCGAGGTCGAGAAGCAGGATTGAGCCGACGAGAAGTATAGCGGGCACGGCCTTTATGTTTACCCGCAGATAGTTTAACCGCGGACGCCACAGGTGAGCGACACGCCTTCCTGCCGCTATCGCGAAAGCTGCGATCACCATCTGAGGCAAGGGCAGCAGCAGCAATAGATGGGTGCTCCACAAGCCGGAGAGAGTAACCGCGCTCTGGGCAACTACCAGCCCAATAAAGGCTAATGAAACCGCCAGAGCGCGATCGTGACGCGCCGGGCGACGGCCGGCGGCCATCAGCAGCACCAGGCAGCCGCCGGCCAGCCAGAAAACTATCCCTACTGTATCTATCGGCCAAAGGCCAAGCCATGCTCCCGGCGCGGCCCCTTCGGGCCTACCCGAACCACCAAGCCACCATACCGCGCCCGCGACAGCGGTGACAGCCAAAAGTAGCAAGCAAACAGCGCCGGCGCCCCCTTCGCGCCTGAGCGTAGCAGCCAATATTGCAGCTACACCTGCAATGCTGAGGAGTATAACGACTGCGGCCAGAAGCGCGGGTGTCTGGCCGACGCTTGTAAGCGCGATCATAATTGCGACAAGGAGAGCTATCGCCAGTGAGCCTCCACCGACGATAACCAGTCTGCTGGACCTGGCTTCGCCTCGCCGCCTGTCGGTTAGCGCTATAGCTGCCAGCCCGACTGCTGAAAGTGCGAAGGCCGAGAGAGTTAGAGGGTTGAAGTAGACGCGACCAAAGACACCCTGGAACCAGAAGTAGCTGCCATCCAGCAGCACTCGAAAGGCGTCGGTCTCGGTCCAGAGGTTGCGAAGCAGAGCCGTGTTGTTCACACCTTGCGAGGTGGAGGCTGAGCTTACTCCCTGCCTGAGCACCAGATAGGTGCCCCTGGTGAGAAGGTTGTAAAGCAGGAAAGGAAAAGCCCCCACGCAGAAAGCTATTCCCGCTAGGATGGCAATTCGCAGCCAATGTACACGCTTTTGCAGCCACTCTTTGCGCTGCTCCCATACCGGCAGGCCCCAGATTATTACAGCGCAGACGGCTGCCGCTGCAATAAACCATAGAAAGAGGAGCTTGGTGGTAAGGCCCAGTCCGAGCAAGAACATGCCCAGGTATAGCTGCCCGTTGCGGTCGCCGAAAGGCCTACGCCGTACCCACGCTGTAAAAGCCAGGAGCGCGCCTGTGCCTATTGGCACCACTTCGGAGACGACATAAACACCTAAACGGCTCCAAAAGATCCAGCCGGGCGAGGTCGCCAGCAACAGTACCGTAAGCCGCGCCTCCGCACGCCCGAACCAGCTACGCGCCAGGAAGAATGCGAGCACAATGGCGAGCGCCCCCACCAGCACAGTCATCACCCGTAGCGATACAACATTGATGCCTCCTATCATGAAGAAAGGAAGAGCAAGATAGGTGCTTGTGACCCCCTGGTAATCACTGCTTGACATAAGGGGCAAGCTGAGGCTGCCCAGATGCAGCACATTGCGCTGCAATTCGACGGGGTGCCCCAGCAGCATTTGCATAGTGGGGATGACATCGAACGCTTCGTCTGTGTACAGACCTGGAAGCGTAATCTGATACAGACAAATGCTCAGGAAAACCGCGCACGCAACCGTAACCGCCAGCAAATCAAGGAGAGCGGCTCTCTTTCCATCTTCTTTTGTGGTAGGGAGTGCGTTTACTGCCTCGGAGGTCGTGGGCGCATCCTTAGCTACAGTTGAAATTGCCATTTGTGTTGGAAACGGAGGCACAATGCGTGCTGCGTAATGCGTGTTACGCACTATTTTACTCTCAGTAGTCCTTGCTCGGCTTGCGTCTTTACAGAGCTATCTGTGGCTGTGTCACGTGCACGTGTAAATGCATCAGCGGCTTTGTCTGGCGCGCCGCTCTCCTCGTACGTGAGCGCCAGGTATAGCCAGGCGTCGGCGTAGTTGCTGTTTAGCTGCACGGCGCGGGTGAGAGCGTCAATCGCTTCTTTGGCCTGTCCTCTGTCGCGGTCAGCTATGCCGAGGCCGAACCACGCCTCCACCATGCCTGGCGCAAACTGCGTTGCCTTTGCAAAAGCGGCCTGAGCATTCGCCAGCTCCTTGCGCTCAAGGTATGCTCTGCCCAGGTAGTATAACGCAACCGGCCAGTTTGGCCTTCGCTGAACGGCGCTTCCGTACTCTTTGAGCGCATCATCCCACCTGCCGAGGGCCACATATGTCTCTCCCGCGTAGAGATGGGCGTCAGCATAGAGCGGGTCTGCTTGCGCCGCGCCATTGTAAAGCTTTAGTGCCTTGTCACGTTCACCCGCAAGCTCGTAGGCGCGCCCCTGTCCGGCGATTGCCTCAGCCGATTTGGGCGCAAGTTGCAGCGTTTGGCTGTACGTTTGCAATGCTTCGCTACTCCGCCCCCGCGCCAGATAAAGCTCACCTAGAGCCAGCAATCCGGCAGGATTTTGCGGCTCGGCCTGTGAAGCTTTGTTCGCGTAGCTGATTGCTGCCGTCTCATCTCCTTTTGCCGTATATACTCGTGAGGCCAGAGCCAGCGTATCGGCATACTCAGGTGACAAGCGTAGCGCGGTGCCGAGTTGAGCCAGTGCGCCATCTGTGTCGCCCAGAGCAAATTGCGCCTCAGCTTTCCACCTGTAAGGCTGCGGGTCGTCGCTGCGCATCGAGCTTGCTTTGTCGCTCACAGCTATCGCATCCGCATAGCGATCTTCGTGGAAGAGCGAGGCTGCTAATCTTATAAACGCTTCAAAGTAGTTTGGGTCGCGTTCGGTGGCTGCCTTGAACTCGTTGGAGGCTTCGGGCCACTTTTGCTGGGCTGCGAGGGCAATGCCGAGGAAGAAGTGGGCGTCGGCGCGCTTGTCGTCGGCGGCTACTGCTCGCTTTCCTTCTGCCACAGCGCCATCAAGATTACCCTTGCTCGCCAGCAGCTGCAAATAAGCTATATGACCATCAACGTTGCCGGGCGCTACCGCCGTTAGCCGCTGGAATGTTTTCTCAGCGTCATCGGGCTGTCCAGCCGAATCGAGCAGCTTGCCTGCATTGAGCAGCGCGGTAGGGTCGTTGGGCTGTATCGCCAGAGCCTGCTGAAACTCTGCCAGCGCATCGGCATTCTGCCCTGCCTGCTGAAATATCTCACCAAGTTGCAGGTGCGCCTCCCACAGCGAGGGGTCTTGCGCGGCTGCGCGAAAGTCGGCTATGGCATCGTTGTTGTTGCCCAGAGTTCGCAGGAACTTGCCGCGCCATAAGTGGTCAGCCGCGCTCTGCGGGGCGAGCTGCACTGCGCGTTGCAGAGTGGCAGTTGCCGACGCCTTATCGCCCGCAGAGGTATATATCTGGTAAAGCTGGTCATAGGCTGCGTAATAGCCGGGTCTGTAGGCCAGCAGCTCGTTGAGGGTTTTGGCGGCCTCCTGTGGGTTGCCCTGTTTCTGTTGCATAGCGGCGAGCGAGATATAAGGCTCAGGTGCGCTGGGATCAATGTCTCTCGCCTGCTTCAAGGCTTGCGCTGCCTTGTCTGTATCTCCCATCAGGCTGTAGATAGTGCCCATCTGTAGCGGCACTTCGCCGCGACGCGGGTCTAGCCGGGCCGCCTCCTGCACTTCAGATAGGGCACGCTCATAAGTGGTGGGCTGGCCTCTGATATTCCTCCATACACCGCCCAGGAAAGTTTCTGGCG
>JADEYI010002090.1_pt1 | contig 11300 bp, 10 predicted proteins | sample 8542331 | NCBI WGS metagenome assembly JADEYI01 (sample SAMN16510988, study PRJNA670497) | mine drainage metagenome | isolation source: biofilm near Copperflume 1 | place: Germany: Marsberg coppermine Kilianstollen | collected 2018-02 | reverse complement strand
TAATTCATTTTTAGCTGCATTATTGGTTTTAACAGTAAGGATTTTTTTAGGATTTTTTATATCTACTTCCCAATTCCTTTCACCAAAAGCTTCATTGAGCACCGGCGTTACTTTTGCAATGCAGGAGCCGCACATAATGTTTGTTTTTAATTGTATAGTTTTCATTTTGTTTATTTTTTGAAAAGTAAAATTATAACCGTCATTAAAAATAATGGTAAACAATTAAGAGTTTGAGTTATATAATTTTGGTAAATGCTTATAATTCAACTGCGGCAGCATGGAAGTGCTTTTCATTTTCCCAAATCCAAATTAAATGATCCTTATCCAGCGCTTTTAAAACAGGCTGGCTGTCCTTGCCAAGGACTTTTTTCTTTCCGTTTTGGTTCATTAAAACTACCTTCCCCTCTTCTTTCCATGCGTATATATTCTTATTATTGACAATCGCTATTGTAGGAGTAATAGTTACGCTGGGAATTAAGGTTATAAAAAATATCTTTTCAAAATCCTGCATCATTATTTTACGATGATTCATTTTATTTTCAGGTGTTATTTTATCGCCTGAATGATGTTGATGATTTTTCATAATGAGGGTTTAATTTATTAGGTGGTAAGAAGCTAAGAAGATTGAAATAGCGTTTACTTTTTTATTTCCATATTATTCATGTTATTCATTCCATCATTTGGCTTCATTGACAAATCGCCCCAATAGGCTGCTGAAGTAACACCAATAGCCAATATTATTATAGATAATATAGCGACAACCTTTTTGCTTTGGATGGTAACATTAGATGGCATTTCCATTTCCTTTTTCTGCAGTCCTGATGTTTTTTTTATACTGCTATTTTGGATTGAATGTTCAGGCATTCCTTTCATATTCATCCCGGCATTTAATTTTTGGCCGCCTTTTCCCAAAGCACGTTCTGTACCCATGCCATGTTTCAATTTATTTTTCACGAGCCACCAGTTTACAGGAAAAGCAAGGACACCTCCTGTGATTGAAGCAAGAGACATTATACCCCAAAAGCGCAATGATGTTACTTCCATATTTTTCATATCTCTTGTCATTAAAATAATCATTACCGGCAACATTCCGGCCATTACAAAATTCATTGACATCCATTCCGGATACCATGTTTTACGCACTGCTTCTGTATAACTGCTACCAAGAATGTCTTTCATAAAAAGAGCCTGAAAAATAAATAGCCCAAATCCAAAACCAGCAATATATTCTAAAATACTATCTACACCCATAGGCAAATTGAGTAAGGCCGTAATGACGGCAACCACAATAACACCTGTTGCATCACCCGCCATGCAATGAATAGTAGAACCTACAGTTTGCTTCCAAAGCGGCGCTACAAATTTTTCATGCGTGCCTGGCGAAGGTTCACGGCACGATAGAATATAAACTATCAATCCAAAAATACCTGTGTACAACGTAACCATTAACCAACCCCATTTCATTACTTTCATTTCGGGCGTGTTGGTAATTAAATCATAAGCAACAAATGCTACAGATATTGCCGTTAAAGAAAACCAAATGATTAAAAATGTTTGCATGTTATGCTTTTTTTTAAGCGTTCTTTCGAAAAACAAAATACAACCCAACTAAAATAAAAGGGATGCTTAAAATTTGCCCCATATTTATCGGCAAAGCACTTTCAAACGCTTCCTGATTTGCTTTTAAAAACTCGATCAGGAAACGAACAGAAAAAACAAGTACCAGAAATAATCCGAATAAAAAGCCTTGTTTCAATTGCAATCCACGTTTATTATAAATATGCCATAAAACAAAAAAAATAATCAGATAACAAATTGCTTCATAAAGCTGTGCGGGATGACGGGGAATAAAATCAACTCTTTCAAAAATAAAAGCCCAGAAAACATGGGCTGGCCTGCCAATTATTTCTGAATTAAAAAGATTTCCCACGCGAATAAAGAAACCCGAAAGGGCTACTACAATTACTAATCTGTCTATTACCCAAAGAAAAGATTGTCTATATTTTTTACAATACCAGCCCAGGGCTATAAGTATTCCTATGGCACCTCCATGGCTTGCCAAACCCTGGTAACCTGTCCATTCAAAATTTCCTTGCTGCATGCTAAAAGGTAATATTATTTCGAGGAGGTGATTTTTATAATACCCGAATTCATAAAAAAATACCTGGCCTAATCTTGCGCCAATCAATGTTCCATGAACAATAAAAATGGCAAGTTTGTCCAGGAGATGAACTGATACACTTTCGCGCTTATATATTTTTGACAATATCCGGTAGCTGAAATAAAATGCTGCTGCAAACATTAATGAATAATACCTGATTGCAAACCCGCCGATACGAAAGATTTCAGGATTGATATTCCATTTGATATAAAGAAATTGCATACCTCTTTAATTTTTTAAGCCTTTTCAGTATAGCTGCTTTTTTGTTGATTATTCTCCATAATTATTTTTTAAAAAATGAAAAAGAAAGAATGCAGTTAAAATATATCTGCATTCTTTTGAAAATAACTATGCTAGCCCTACATGCTTCTGATCATTTTTTACATGCTTCGGCACATTCTTTACAATGCTCTGTTTTATGCTTCGCACATTCTGCTGCACAAGCATCGCAAATGTCTGCACAATGTGGTAACCTGTCATAATTGTTGATTTTATTGTTATGAAAATTGATTTATCGGTTATTTGTTTATTTACTGTCTTTTGTATTGCTGATTTCCGCATACCCTAAAACCTCACACCTGAAACTTTATTTAATACGTCAATGTGATACCAGCTCCCAACCCCATGTCACTATCGTAGTGCGAAGAGAGTGAAAAGTATTTGGTAATTATATACCTGAGGCCGGCGGCATATTCCTTATCAGTGTTAACCATAAAATTAAAGCGCAGGCGGCTGGTAACCACCACATCTTCCCTGCTCAACTGAAAACGGTATTTGCCGTCTCCATCTATCCGTATATCTGCAATTACTAACATCGGCAATGTGTAAGCTATACCTGCCACGACTGTATTTCTATGCTCTTTATTACTCTCTTGTCCAAACAAATTTTTTGCATCGCTGCCGAATATATTTTTCTCTTTGGGATTAAACTTCTTGTAATGATAGTCGTATCCTACATAAGGAAACCACCATTGCATACGACCCAGGTAGCGGCCCACCATAGTTTCACTTTCATAACCCATCTTATCGTTTAATCCCAGGTGCCATAGCGTATTCGCTTTCCAACGGGTATTCGCTAACATAAATTCTCCGTCGGTACCGCTACTCTCTAACCCAATCCTTCCCATAGGGTGTGGCATTCTTGTTTCCCAAAATAATTTACGCCGGGCCAACTTTGGATTGGGAATTTCGGGATTTGGCGGCGAATTTTCGTAACTGAAAACCCTTGCCATACCACTCATTAAGTGGTATAAAATATGGCAATGAAAAAACCAATCGCCACTTTCATTGGCCGCAAATTCAAAGGTGTCTTTTTCCATAGGCATGATGTCCAGCACATTTTTCAATGGTGCATATTCTCCTTGCCCATTGAGCACTCTAAAGTCGTGCCCGTGAAGATGCATTGGATGCCGCATCATGGTATTGTTGTAAATAATTACTCTTACATTTTCACCTTTTTTAATTAAAATCTTATCTGTTTCAGATAATGTTTTATTATCCAGGCTCCATACGTAGCGGTTCATATTGCCCGTCAAATCAAATTTCAACTCCTTAAGCGGGCCCGGTGGTAAGGTAGTTTTCTCAGTTGCCCGTAACATGCCATAGTTAAGGGTAACCATATCACTATGGTCATTATCCATATCCATCCCTGCCATACTATGGCTGCCATTGTTCATCTGCATTTCTTTACCAGCCTCACCTTCCGTCTTCTCCGGGGAAGCCGTCTTCATGTCCATATTTTTCATATCACCGGATTGCATCGAACCTTTTGGATTTTCAGGACCAGTTATTTCCGGGTACATTACTGTATTCATATCCATTTCCTGGTTGCGCATATCCATCCCTTCCATTTGTATCAGGTTCCCTTTCATATCCATCATATCGTTCATCATTTTCATACCCTCAAAATATTTAAGTTTAGGCAACTTTACTGCAGGCACTTTTGTACCGCTGCCCAGCCAAAGGGATGTGTGGCCTGTGCGGTCTTCAGGGGTAGCTAAAAATTCATAACTTTTGTTATCGGGTATGGTTACCACTACATCATAAGTTTCTGACACGCCTATAATTAACCTGTCTACCTCTACAGGTTCTACATCATTGCCATCGTTGGCTACCACAGTTATTTTGCCGCCGGACCAGGTAAGCCAAAAATAGGATGACGCTCCGCCATTTGCTATACGCAATCTTACTTTATCGCCTGCTTTGAACCGGGGTTGTTCACTTTCTGCTTTTCCATTTATAAGAAACCTGTCATAGGCCACATCACTTACATCCATAGCCGTCATACGCTTCCATTCATTGGTAACTTTAGTTTTGAAGTGCCCTGTTTTTATTGCCTCGGCATAGCTTTGAGTAGTGCCTTTTTCTATAGCAAACCAATCAGTGGCATTGTGCAATCTTCTGTTAACCTCTTCAGGTTTCATATCTGTCCAGTCGCTGAGCACCACAGGTATGGTCGGAATATCCCACTCCTGTCTTTTATTCATTATAAAAGCTCCATACATGCCGAGCTGCTCCTGTAGCTTTGTATGGCTATGGTACCAATGGGTACCGTGTTGAATAATGGGGAATCTGTATAAATGCGTTGTATGCGGTTTAATCTGCATTTGCGTGAGATTAGGCACGCCATCGTATTGATTGGGCAGAAAAAGGCCATGCCAATGCAGGGAAGTTTCTTCGTTCAATTCATTATGTACGTGAATCTCCGCAGTGTCGCCTTCGGTGAATGTCAAAGTAGGCATGGGTATCTGCCCATTCACAGCAATGGCACGTTTAACTTTTTTACCAAATGTTACAGTAGTATCCCTTATATATAAATCGTATCTCACCGTATGTGGCGGTGTATTGTTGATTATTGTTTTTATGGTTCCAAGGTGTGCTTTTGCCATATCAATGTTACTCATGTTATCGGCATCTGCCTGCTGCATAGGCATATTCATGTTTTGCATCTTCTGTATTTTGTTGGCACTGTCGCTCATATTTATTCCATTACCTTTTTTAGCAGGAGTCATGGGCATTTTCATTCCAGGCATTTCCTGCGCAGAAGCAAAGGAATACAGCGCCAAAACAAAAGCCATTATAATTATTTTTTTCATTTTATTTTTTTATGTTATTGTTTATTTTTTTACTGTTAGCATACTTGCATTATGGAGCCATTACGAAAAAGCTGGATAGTGCACCTGAAATAATCCACCACCATTGTTTAGTACTCCTTACCATTTGTATAAATAAAAAATCTTGCTAATAATGTAATTTATTGCCATCTTTCATTTCTGGTTTATTATCCATTCCTTCCATATTATTTTCTTCCTTCATCTTTTGCATCATATTCATCAATTGCAGGTTACCTATGATCGCTTTACACATTGAGGCCATCATACCGGAGTCACTTTTACATGTTTCCATCATATCAGACAACATACATTGCATCAGGCCTGGATTATCTTTCATCATTTTCACTATTGTGATATGGTTTTCCAACATCATCTTTGCTATCTTTTCATTTTCCAGAATCAACTTTTGGCTTATTTTACTATTCATCATTATCTTCATCATTTCTTTCGACTTATTACTATTATTGGCAATTGTGTCCATAATTTCTTTTCTTGTATCCGATTCTGAAAGAACTTGTTTTATATCTGTACTGGTTTGGCAGGAAGCGAACAGGGTAATTAATGCAATGGCCAATGTAATTTTTTGTAGTGTTTTCATGATTTACATTTTTTTGTTTAAATCCCGAACACGATAATGGCTGCGAAAGCCCAAAAGAACAATATTATCCAGACGAACCCAGGTACATTCCCCAAAAGTGACAGACATTATGGTACAAATCTTTTTTTTAATTTTTAGAAATTATTATTTAAGTTTTATTGCTATCCTGCTATCTGTTTAAAATTATTTACAACAATCTTTCTTCCGGATAAAAATTGCTTTAAAAATTTTGATTACTATTTTCTTTATTTTATCCATTCCTCTTTTCAATTTTTTGCAGCAAGACTGTCTTTTATACTTGTTGCCCAATTAATGATCAACTCTTTTTGCTCTTTACTAAGTTTGGCATCTGTATGCATTATAGTATAAGACGATATCGGCATTTCTCCTTCTTTAACCTGGCTTGCAATTGCTTTTAGTTTACTTTGTTGCTTACGTACTGAATAAGATCCAAACTCACTAAAGTTGAGATCCCTTTTTCCTTTCTTTATATGATTAGCCATTATCCATCCCATTGGCTGCAGGTTCACGTACCATGGATACCTGGAATTGTTGCTATGGCAATCGTAGCAAGAATTTTTTAAAATATCCAATATCTTATCCGGAACGTTTATTGTTTTTGCAACATCAACCGGCAATACCTGCCCGCTAACATTGCGGGCAGGCCTTATGAATTGTATTCCGACGAACACGATTAAAAGTAACAACAGAATTTTTTTAAATAGTTTCATATTATTTAATTTCTTCTTTTACTTCCCCGCATGTCGGCATTTTTTTACCGAGATAAGGATTTTTTATTTCTTTCGTTTCACTTAACCAGTAAGCGCCTTTTTTATCATTGGCCTTGGGACAAAAATCTTTATACATTGTCGGACCTCCTTTAAAAGATTTTACGAGATCGTACATATCCTGGCTCAGCATTTCAAAATGCTCCCTTTGATGATCAAGCTTTCCGCTGTTCTCATTAATGTGTTCAGCATTTTCTTTTATATCATCTGCAACAGCATTATATGCTTTTGTTTGTGCTATTGATAATGATGATTTATCGAGCTTTGCCATCGCTTCCGATATTGACTTCCCCCCGCTGGCAGCATCATTTCCGTTATCATCTGCCAGGGCGTTTTTTACCTGTAGATACCCTGTTACAATTCCATTAATGGGCGTTTCATTTTCTGTTTTTGGCTCATTACTTTGCATCGCAGTTGAAGGAGCATCTTTTTTTACATCCATAGCTTTTTTTTCATCGCTTGCACTGTTGTTGCATGCTGCAAGTGTTACCGCAGCTATGGAAATACCAATTAGTAATTTTTTCATTTTTATGATTTTTGTTTATTAGAAATATTAAATTTTCCCGCATATAGTTGAGCAGAAAAAATGATAATTAAGTTGTTATTGAATGGTTTCTGTAACCTTTCCACAGGTAAGCATGGCATTGCCGAAGTATGGATTTTTAATGGACTTATTGCTGCTAAGCCAATACAATTTTTTCATCGGGCAATAGTCATAATATACCGGCTCTGAGGTGAGCCTGGTGGCTTTGGCTAAAGCATACATATTAGTAGAGAAGGTTCCAAAATGCTCTCTTTGATGTTTGATGTCGTTGCTTTCTGAAATCTCTGCGGCATCTTTCAAAAGAGCTTTGCGTGTGTCTTCATTCACCGTTTTATCATCAATGCTGTTAAGCGCTTTTATAAAGTTGCCTGCATTTGATGAAGCTGCACCGGCATTCCCTGATACCAAAGCATTTTTAATGTCATAGTAAGAATGAAGCAATTGAGACTGTGGAACGTTACTATCCTGCGCAAAACTTTTTTGCATGAAAGCAATAGCAAGAAGGGCGATTAGAAAAAATAGTTTTTTCCGTGTTGAAATAATTGATGAGCTATTGAGCTCTATAGATTGTGTTTTCATTTTTTTTGTTTGATGTATAATAAAATAATTACAGTCCCGACAAAGCCGGGACGTAAGAAATTATACATCAAATCATATTTGAAAACTCTGGATCGCTACGCGAATGTCGGGAATAGGAGGATGATAACTTCGGACAAAATATTTGATTGCAGAGGTTTCCAGCGATTGGAATAGAACACCGCTATTATAAAAGGAGGAAAGAAATGTGGTTAGAAAAACCGGGTTAATATTATTGAAAGATCCGGGGAAAGACTTGTCAAGCTGGTTAAACTTTAATACGCCACCATTACAGCAATTATCTTTTCCTTCTTTTGAACTGTGGTGATTATTGATTGCTTCATCGTGGCTATGATTCTCTACACTAGAGTGCATTTGCATGGAAGCTGTCTGTTCTTTATCATGATGATGATTAATATTAAAACCCATATCCATACCAATAGCACAGGAAAAACCAATGAGTGTATTTAAAGAAAACACAATCATTAAGAAAGCTGCTTTAAACTGTATGGACCTTTTTACTTTCATTTATAGTACGCAAATGTAGATTTAAAATTGGAAATAAGAATATATTATTTCTTAGTTACATTGTGGTTAAAAATTTTTCTACCTGACCCTTTTGGGATTAAAAGCTAATATCATTTTTCTAAAGCCTATCTAAGCGCAGCATCTTCCTTTATTCATTTCGGCACTGAGTAACTAATAGCAAAATCAAAACTCAGGTCAGTATCAAAATTTAGCTGATATACCTAAATAAAAGCTTCCCCCATTTTAAGGTATGATTCTGGGCCTCGATATTCATCGGTACATCTTGTGAAATACGCTTTATCGGAAATATTATTTATACCAGCTTTTAGCGCGTAACGATTGCTACTGTAAGTAGCGCTTAGATCGAAAACCGTGTATGCCCGAATACAGCCTGCCAAAAGGTCTGTACTTAATCTTACGTTGGTCGTGGAAAAAGCATACTCCGGGCCAATCTTTTTCATTGACAGAGGCATTGGTATTACTCCATTTGTGAGTATGTTGCTGTACACGGCAGATGGCTCATGAGCGGAAAGTAGTACTCTTTTATTTTAATAAGAAGGAGGCAGATATCGCTTTCAGAAGAGAATTAGACGAGCTTATGTCGCTTACGTCACTTAAATTGAAGGAGGTACTCATACTCAGTAAACAGGAAAATTGGGAAGGAGAAAAAGGACGGTTTAATGCAAAACTATTAGAAAAACATTGTCAGGGCTACCTCTTGTCTTACGACTTTTATGTTTGCGGCCCTCCACCTATGAGCGAGGCCGTAATTAAGAACCTGAAAGAATTACAAATCCCATTAAAGAAGACACATACTGAAATGTTCGGGCTTGCTGGGCCGGGGGGCCCCTTCCACCTATTATGAAAAGCAAGCCCTGTTGATTGCCCGTTGAATCGTCGCTTTATTAATATTGTTAGCAATCCTGTTTGCAGGTCTCCGGTCTGATTGGAAATTATTTAAAGACGCTGCACATGAGGATAATAATGCTCATGAAACATTTAAGGTAACCCGAAACCATTTGTATGGTAATAATATTTATTTGGCATGACAACCTCTTTTTTTCTTAAAAAAACGCTATCCTTGTTTAGTATTTGAGTTTTCAAATAAATATAGAAAGTTGTAAATTTTCGGTGCTTCGATACCTATGGGATGCGGAGTTGAGGAGACGGCAAGGATTAACTAATTTTTTTTCAAACCTTATATTTCCGAAAATATTTGCCTTTCATTATACCTTTTTTTCGTCTCTTCTTGGCTGCAATAATTTGGCAATTAAACCTGTCCATCCCGTTTGGTGCGATGCGCCCAGGCCCATGCCATTGTCGCCATGAAAATATTCGTAGAATAAAATATAATTATTAAAATGAGGATCGCTTTGTAATTTTTCATTGTCACAAAAAAATGCACGCTTTCCATTTTTATCACGAAGAAATAAATTAGCGATTCGTTTTGAAATTTCATTGGCAATTTCATTCAAAGTCAAATAAACACCACTACCTGTGGGACATTCAACTTTAAAGTCGTCGCCATAATAATAATGAAAGCGCTGCAGGCTTTCAATAAGTAAATAATTTACCGGCATCCATACAGGCCCGCGCCAGTTGCTGTTGCCTCCAAATAATCCGGTCGTAGATTCACCCGGCGTATATTCAACACTATAACGGATTCCATCAACCCAAAATTCATAGGGATGGCGGTCATGGAATTTAGAGAGGGCACGAATACCGTAATCGCTAAAGAATTCGCTTTCATCCAGCATTCTTTGCAGAAGCTTTTTCATGCGATGGCCTCGCAATAAGCTAAGCAAATGTTTTTCATTTTCATTTTTTTCCTGCCAACGGGAAACAAGACGGGCCAAATCAGGACGGTAAGCTAAAAACCATTCCAGTCGTTTTGTAAATTCAGGAACGGCCTTCAATAATTTATGATCTAAAACTTCTACAGCAAACATAGGAATAAGCCCTATCATACTGCGGACTTTTAACTTCACACTTCCGTCTTCAGGCATTTTCAATAAATCATAAAAGAACTGGTCTTCTTCATCCCACAAGCCACCACTTTCCATTGCCATATTTGCCATGGCGCCTGCTATGTATAAAAAATGCTCGAAGAACTTGGTTCCCATATCCTGATAAACAGGATTGTATATAGCAAGCTCCAGCGATATTCGCATCAGGTTCAGTGAATACATGGCCATCCAGCTTGTTCCATCAGCCTGCTCAATGTGCCCCCCGGTGGGGAGTGGCGCACTTCTGTCAAACACACCAATGTTATCCAGTCCTAAAAATCCTCCCTGGAAAATATTATTTCCACCTGTATCTTTCCTGTTTACCCACCATGTAAAATTGAGCGACAGCTTATGAAAAACGGATTCTAAAAATGCTATATCTCCTTTACCATCATTATTCTTTTCATCAATCTTATATACCCTCCACGAAGCCCATGCATGTACGGGAGGATTCACATTGCCAAATTCCCATTCATAAGCAGGCAATTGGCCGTTAGGATGGAGGTACCATTCTTTGGTAAGCAATAACAATTGATTTTTTGCAAATTCCGCATCAACCAGGGCGAAGGAAATACAATGAAAGGCCAGGTCCCATGTAGCATACCATGGATATTCCCATTTGTCGGGCATAGATATAATATCGGCATTGTTAAGATGCGCCCATTCATGATTGCGGCCATACTTTCTTGATGATGGTGGCGCAGGCTGGGCCGGGTCTCCTTTTAACCATTGATCCACATCATAATAATAAAACTGCTTGCTCCACAACATGCCGGCAAGGGCCTGGCGTTGCACTAATTTTTCATCTTCTAATTGAATATCTTTCTGCAATTCACCATAAAACGAATTGGCTTCTGTTAAGCGCTTTTTAAAAATATTATCAAAGTCATCAAAAGCATTCCCAACATCATCTTCCTTTAATCTAAGCCTTATTGTTTCGGAACTCCCGGCTTTTACTGTTACATCAAAATTAAACGCTGCTTTTG
>JADEYI010002089.1_pt1 | contig 11306 bp, 11 predicted proteins | sample 8542331 | NCBI WGS metagenome assembly JADEYI01 (sample SAMN16510988, study PRJNA670497) | mine drainage metagenome | isolation source: biofilm near Copperflume 1 | place: Germany: Marsberg coppermine Kilianstollen | collected 2018-02 | reverse complement strand
ACCCCTCCACTCGTAGCGCGGGCTTTTCAGCCCGCGCCGGTCGCACGCCGACCGCCCGATACGGGCCCGTCCGGGCATCGTCCCGCGCCTCCACCTTCCACCGTCCAGCCTCCAGTGTCTGACCCCGTGAGCGAGTCTATTTTCAATGAGCGGCTGTTGGTGGATACGCCAGTATATCGGACGGATCCGCGCGCGCTATAGTGGGGGAGGCAGCGCGCGCTCGGGCGGCGCTGCCTTTTTCGTCATCCGGTGATTGGATCGTGCTGTACGCGGAGGACATCGCAAAATCCTTCGGCCCCGTCGACGTGCTGACGGAGGCCTCGTTCACCGTGTCCGCCGGCGAGCGCGCCGGCCTCGTCGGCCCGAACGGCGCCGGCAAGTCGACGCTCTTGCGCCTCGTCGCCGGCGCCGACGCGCCCGACGACGGCGCCTGCGGCCATCGCGGCGGCGCCCTCGGCTACCTGAAGCAGGAGGCCGGCCACGACCCCGGCCGCACGCTCTTCGAAGAGCTCTGGACGGCGTTCCCGGACGCCCGCACCGTCGAGCGCCAGCTCGACGAGGTGGCAGCGCGGATCGAGCGGGGCGGCGGCGACCTCGATGCGCTGATCGCGCACCAGGGCGAGCTGTTCGAGCGCTTCGAGGCGCTCGACGGCTACCGCATCGAGAGCCGCATCGGCCGCGTGCTCGACGGGCTCGGCTTCGCGCCGGACGACCGGACAAAGCGCTGCGGCGACTTCAGCGGCGGCTGGCAGATGCGCATCGCGCTGGCGAAGATCCTCGTGCGGCGGCCGGAGAACCTGCTCCTCGACGAGCCCACGAACCACCTCGACGCCGCCGCGCGCGACTGGCTCGCCGATGACCTGCAGAAGTACAAGGGCGCGGCGCTCATCGTCACGCACGACGCGGAGTTCCTCGACCGCGTGGCCACGCGCATCCTCGAGCTGCGCGACGGCCGCGTCGAGAGCTACACGGGCAACTACAGCGACTACCAGCGGCAGAAGACGGAGCGCCTGCAGCAGCAGGACCGCACCGCCGCGCGGCAGGAGCGCGAGCTGGCGAAGCAGGAGCGCTTCATCGAGCGCTTCCGCGCGAAGGCGTCAAAGGCCACCGCCGTGAAGAGCCGCGAGAAGGCCGTCGCGAAGGTCGAGCGCGTCGCGCGCACGCGCAAGGACGCGGAGGTGCACTTCACGCTCGAGGCGCACGGCCGCAGCGAGCGTGACGTGCTGCTACTCGAGCACGTGGGGCACGCCTACGGCGAGAACGTCGTGCTCGTGGACGTCGGCCTGCACGTCGAACGTGGGCAGAAGGTGGTGCTCGTCGGCCCGAACGGCAGCGGCAAGAGCACGCTGCTGCGTATCGCGGCCGGCATCATCGCGCCGACCGAGGGCAGCGTACGGTGGGCCGAGCGCGCACAAGCGCAGTACTACGACCAGCACCAGGACGAAGTCCTCGACCAGTCGAGCACGGTGCTCGCCGAGGTGCGCTCCGTCGCGACGGACGAGCCGGACGTGCGCCTGCGCACGGTGCTCGGCCAGTTCCTCTTCCGCGGCGACGACGCGTTCAAGACGATCGGTGTGCTGTCGGGCGGCGAGCGCAGCCGCGTCGCGCTCGCGAAGTTCCTCATCCAGCGCTCGAACGTGCTGCTGCTCGACGAGCCGACGAACCACCTCGACCGTCCGACGCGCAAGAAGCTAATTGAGGCGCTGGAGACGTACGAGGGCACGATCGTCTGCGCCAGCCACGACCCGGCGATCCTGCAGCGCGTCGCCACGCGCGTCTACGAAGTGAAGGACGGCGGCTGCCGCGAGCTGCTGGAGCGCCGGCGGGACTAGCTCAGGCAAGGCGCCCTGAGTCCGAGAGACCGACGGCAAGGTTCGCGCGATACCGTATTGGTAACGAAGGTATGTGGAGTATAATATCGACGAGGGCGACCGGTCAGGAGGGCTGCATGGGGAGGGAGAGATGCTGGCCACGCGTGAGCGCAGAGGTGACCTGCGAGGCGCCAGCTTGAAGTCTTGGCCTGCCTGCGAGACGGCATGACCGACAAAGAGGCGGCTACGAGGCTGGGTCTCTCCTATCGCACGGTCACAACTCACGTGCGCGTCGTGCTGAAAAAGCTCGGGGCGAGGACCCGTGCTCAGGCGGTCGCCGAGGGGATGCGTCGGGGACTGGCCCGCTAGTAGGGAACACCGCTTGCGTTGCCTCCATGGGGTATTACGTGAACTTTATCTATGCCATCGCACCCTGACCGCCACGGTCTCGTCGTCGGCAGAGGAGGAACGCACCCCATGAAGCGACTACTCGCGTCCAGCATCATCGCCCTCGTGGCCTCGGCCGCGCTCGCGGCGGCAGTCGCCGGCCAGACGCCGCCCGCCGCGACGCCCACAACCGCCACGCAGACGCCCGCCCAGACGCCCACATCGACATCCGCCACCCAGACGCCCACGGCCACGACGCCCACGGCCACGGCCGCCGCCCCGACGCCGCCCGCCGCGGCCGCGGGGTCGATGGTCGTCACGGCGCTCGCGCCGGTGCCCGCAGGCACCACCGTGCGGCTTGAGGTCCTCAATGTGCCGTCGCTCCGTGCCGTCCAGTGCAACCAGGCGGCGACCGTCGCCGACCCGTCGTCGTCGGCGGCCTCTCGCGTCACGTTCGTCGTCGACCAGGCGTCCTGCGTGGCCCCGAATTCGGGCAGCCTGCGCATCTGCTGGAGCGCGACCGAATGCCAGGTATTCCCGTTCGAGCCTGGCAAGACCGTCGACCTCGGCTTGCTCACCACGTTCGTGGTGCAGCACCCGCCGAGCGTCGGCGGCGGCTTCGATGCGCCCGCGGCCGGGCCGGACGCGCTGGGCCGCTGGCTGCGGTGGGGCGCGGGCACGCTCTTCGTGCTGGGCGTGGCCGGCCTGCTCGCGAGCGGCGTCCTGCTGCGCCGCCGCCGGCCATCCGGCCGCTGAACCGCGCCGCGCTGCCTCACGCGGGAGGTTAGTCGCGCAGCGGCGGAGCGAGCCGGAGTTGATGCGCCAGCGGGTCGATCCCGCGCAGCACCGCCGCGCCGTGCGGAGCGGCGCGCGCGCACGCCTCCTCGACCGGAAGCCCGCACGCCAGATACCAGGTCAGCGCGCCGGCGAAGCTGTCACCGGCGCCGTACGCCCCGCCCGTCGCGGGCGGCGACGGCGGCGCGGGGAAGCGCATGACGCCGCTCTCCGTCTCGATGCGGCCGCCGCGCGCGCCTTCGGTCATCACCAGCGCCTTCGGCGGGACGGCGTAGTCCGCGCGCGTGCTCGCCTCGCGCGGGTCGCTGGCGCTGCCGACGACGACGTCCGCGACGACGCCGGAGCGCGCGAGCGCCTCCTGCCGGCGTGCCGTCACGACGAGGATCTCGGCCGCGCGCGCGCGGCCGAGCACGCGCGGGTCCTGGGCGGTGAAGAACACGGCGCGGCACGCCGGGAGGATGTCCCAGCCCAGCGGGTCGTCGAGCGTGGCGTGCAGCGGCCGTCCGATGACGAGGATCGTGCGCTCGCCGCCCGGGGTCAGCAGCACAACATCGCGCGTCTGCGACTCGTCGCGATGCGCCGCGTGGACGGTGGCGCCCATCGCTTCGATGCGCGCGCGCACGGCGGCCGCGGCGTCGTCGTTGCCGAGCGCCGTGAACAGGTGCAGATCCGCCGGGCTCCGCGCGAGCTGCGCGAAGGTGATACCGCCGCCGCCGCCGGGGATCCAGAGCGGCTCGTCGAGGTGCACGATGTCGCCTGCCGACGGCAGCGCCGCCACGCGCGCGATCGTCACGTGCTCGACGTGCCCAACGACGGCGATGCGCGGCCGTTCCCGCATCAGGCGCGGACCCCGCGCAGGCGATGCACCGAGACGGCATAGTCGCCGCCGGCGCGCCACGGGTGTTTGTCCCAGGTGGCGAAGCGCTCGTGCAGGTCCAGCCCCGCGTCTGCGCACAGCGCGTCGTAGCGGTCGAGCGTCATCCCCTGCCTCGTGAGCTGGAAGCCCGCGATCAGCAATCCGCCGGGCGCCAGGTGCCGCGCGATGTTGACGATGACATCGCGCTCCGTGCCCGGCGTGAGGAAGATCATCACGTTTCCGGCCGCCACCGCCGCGTCAAACGTGCGCCCCAGGCCGACGGTCGCGAGGTCCGCCAGCCGCCAGTCGACCTGCGGAGCCTTGCGCCGCGCCGTGGCCAGCATCTCCGCGTCGATGTCGACGCCCGCGACCTCGATGCCGCGCCGCGCCAGCTCGCGCCCGACGCGTCCGGTACCGCACCCCGCATCGAGCACGGAGCGCACCCCGTACCCCTGCACGAAGTCCGCCTCGCCGTGCACGTCCTTGCCGGCGGCCGCGTCGGCCTCGTACCGCGCATCGTACGCATCGCCGGACATGCCGCGGCTCGCGAGCCAGGGGTTTGGTTGGTCAGGCATGGGTTAGTCTAGCTGGGACGGCGACATTGCAGGCTGGAGAGGTCACGTCAGTGTCCCTGCCAGCCGCCCTCGGACGTGCTCCGGGCAACCAAACCCATCTGTGGCATCTGTGGTTCACCCCGTCCGCGTGCCGCGGGGACTACCGCTGCCACCAGCGGCGCCTCCGCACGAGCGCGCGGTAGCGCGCGTACGGGGCGCTCGCGTTCGGGACCGCTCGCTCGCCGATGCCCGCCGGAAGCGGCATGCGCTGGGACGCCACAAGATTCAAGAGCGCCGCGGAGATGCGGGCGAGGCGCCGGTCGATGCTCGGCGGGCGCTCATGACGCGCCGGCGGCAGTTGCACCCGTGCGAGGCGCGCGGCACGCTCCCGCCGGTACGCCTCCAGGTCGCGCGGCGCCAGCGCCGGTGCTCCAGCGACGGTGCCTCCGGGGCTGACGCGCGCCAGCGGCTCGCGGCCGTGGCGGGAGTCCGGAATGTAGATGCGGTAGGCGAAGCCGCCCCTGCGCGGCACGATGCGGTTGCGCAGCTCGCCGTTGCGGATGCGGCGGCGCACCGTGCTGACGGAGACGCCCAGCTCGCAGGCGGCCTGCTCGAGCGTCAGCCAGTCGCGCGCGTTCCCGGGCGGGCTGTACGGCGAGCGCGGGAGCAACGGCCGCTCGTTGTCCGATCCATCGCCAGCGCACCTTCGGAGCGCCCGAAGCGCCACCATATGCAACCCCACTTCCTCCGATGCCTATGAAGATCATCGGTGCGGGTTACCGCCTCTGAATACGGCGGTGTCCGATACAATCGCCGCGTGGCCGCGTCCCTGCCCCCCACCCCGCCCGCCTGGCTCGCCGCGCTGAACGGCGCGCGCGTCGTCTCCGGGCTGCCGCGTGACGCGGCCGATATCTCGCATGACAGCCGCCGGGTGCGGCCCGGCGGCATCTTCGTCGCCATCCCGGGCGCGAGGGCCGATGGCCACGACTTCATCCCCGCCGCCGTCGCCGCCGGCGCCGCCGCGGTGATCGTCCAGACGGACCGGCGCGCGCGCTGGCAGCCGCACGTAGTGGCGGGCCTGGCCTTCGTCGCCGTGCCCGATGCGCGCGTCGCGCTCGCCGAAGCGGCTGCCGGCGTGTATGGCCACCCGGCGCGCTCGCTCGGCATGGTCGGGGTCACGGGCACCGACGGCAAGACGACGACGACCCACCTCATCGCGCACGTGCTCACGGCGAGTGGGCGGCGGGCGGGGTACCTCAGCAGCGTCGCGTTCAGCGACGGCGCCGCCGCTGAGCTGAACGCCTCGCACATGACCACCCTCGAGGCCTCGGACGTGCAGCGCGAGCTGCGCCGCATCGCCGATGCCGGCGCGCGCTACGCCGTCGTCGAGGCGTCCTCGATCGGTCTGGAGCTGCACCGCGTCGACCAGTGCGCGTTCGACGTGGGCGTCTTCACGAACCTCACACCGGACCACCTCGACTTCCACGGCACGATGGATGCGTATCTTGCGTCGAAGGCCAGGCTGTTCGGCATGGTGGCCGCGGCGGCCGCCAGGGATCTGCCGAAGGCCGCCGTGCTGAACGCCGACGACCCCGCATCCGCCGCGATGCGCGCAGCCGCCGCCGGCGTGCCGGCGCTGACCTACGCCCTCCGGTCGGACGCCGATCTCACCGCGCGCAGCGTCGGCCGCGACGGCGTCGGCACGCGCTTCATCGTGAGCGCGCATGGCGAGGAGGCGGCGGCGCGCACGCCGCTGCTCGGCGACTACAACGTCAGCAACTGCCTCGCGGCGGTCGCGGTCGCGGCGTCGCAGGGCATTGCCCTCGGGGACGCCGCCGCCGCGCTCGCGAGCTTCCCCGGCGTGCCCGGCCGCATGGAGCTGATCGAGGAAGGACAGCCGTTCCGCGTCGTCGTCGACATCGCCTCGACCGAGCCGGCGATGCGCAACGTGCTCGGGGCGCTGCGCCCGGCGACGCAAGGGCGGCTGATCGTCGTGTTCGGCGCGGCCGGCGAGCGCGATGTCGCCCGCCGCAGCGGGATCGCGCGGGCGGTCGCCGGGGCGGCGGACTTTGCCGTGATCGCCAACGAGGACCCCCGCGGCGAAGACCCCGACGCCATCATCGACGAGATCGCGCGGGCGCTCGTCGCCGGTGGCGTCCGGGAGGGGACGCACTTCGTGCGGGAGCCGGACCGCCGCCGTGCCATCGAGGCCGCCTTCCACCGTGCCCAGCCCGGCGATACCGTGCTGCTGGCCGGCAAGGGCACGGAGCAGTCCATCGTCATCGGCGCCACGCAGGTGCCATGGGATGAGCGCCGCGTGGCGAGGGAGTTGCTACGGGAGATGCGTGGCGTATAATTGACTCGACTGTTCAGCATAAGCGGGTGAGCAATTGGACGCAGCTGAGACCAGCCACCTCCGCGACTACGACATCGCGCACATCATCCATCCCCAGTTCCACCTCGCCGACCATCGCGACGCGGTCATCTTCGAGCGGGGCGAGGGCGCGCTGCTCACCGACGCGGAGGGCCGCACGTACATCGACGCGCTGTCGTCGCTCTGGAACGTCGCCGCAGGGCACGGACGGCGCGAGCTCGCCGAGGCCGCCGCTGCCCAGATGGCCACCCTCGCCTTCTCCAACAGCTACACCGGCTACGCGAACGTCCCCTCGATCCGCCTGACGGAGAAGCTGCTCTCGCTGGTCTATCCCAGCATGTCGGGCATCTTCTACGCGAGCAGCGGCTCCGAGGCCAACGAGATGGCGATCAAGGCCGCGCGCTACTTCTGGTCCGTGTCGGGCAGGCCGTCGAAGATGAAGATCATCTCGCGGGAGGAGGCCTATCACGGCGGCACGATGGCGGCGACCGCCGTCACCGGCATGGCGCCGTTCCACAAGGGCTTCGGCCCCGAGCCGCCGGACTTCGTCCAGGTGCCGACGTGCTACCCCTACCGCTGCCAGTGGTGCGCGGACAAGCCGTCGTGCACGCTGGCGTGCGCCGACAACATCGAAGCGACGATCGTGCGCGAGGGCGCGGATAGCGTCGCGGCGGTGATCGCGGAACCGGTGCACGGCGCCGGCGGCGTCATCCCGCCGGATCCCGGCTACTGGCCGCGCCTCCGCGCGATCTGCGACCGCCACGACGTGCTCTTGATCGCCGACGAAGTGATCACCGGCTTCGGGCGGACGGGGCGCTGGTTCGGGCTGGAGCACTGGGGCGTCCAGCCGGACATCATGACGATCGCCAAGGCGGTGACGAGCGCCTACGTCCCGCTCTCGGCGTTCATCGTGTCCGCGCGTGTCCACGGCGCCATCCTCGACGCCCCGGCCGACGCGAAGTTCATGATCGGCTGCACGAACTCCGCGCATCCGACGGCCTGTGCCGTCGCCTTGCGCAACCTGCGGATCTTCGAGGACGAGCAGTTGGTCGAGCGCGCGGCGCGCCTGGGCCAGCGCCTGAACGATGGCCTGGCGCGGCTGCTCGAGATGCCGAACGTGGGCGAAGTACGCGGCCTGGGGCTGATGGCGGCGGTCGAGGTCGTCGCCGACAGGGCGACGCGCGCCCCGCTTCCGGGCGGCGCCGGCCCGAAGCTGGTCAGGGCGCTGCGCGAGCGCGGCGTGCTGACGCGCGTCAAGGGCGACAGCATCCTCTTCGCGCCACCGCTGGTCTCGACCGAGGCGCAGATTGACCGCATCGTGGACGCCACGGGCGACGCCATCGACGCCGTCATGGCGGAGATATCCGGAGGATGAAGCTGTCAATGGGGGGTATACTGTGCGCGAGATGTCTGGCCAAGCCGCCGTAGCCAACACCCGCCAGAACCGGCTGCAGGCGTTCCTCGAGAACAACTGGCGCCACATCGCCGAGCTGCTGTTCATCGTGCCCGCGTACACGGCATATCAGTTCGTGCGCGCGGCCGTGCACGGCAAGGCGGGCGACGCCTTCGACAACGCGGCGCGCGTCATCCAGTTCGAGGAGCGCCTCCACATCTTCCACGAGGCCTCGCTACAGCAGCTCATCCTGCCGAAGGCGTGGATGGTCGACTTCTTCAACTACCTGTACATCTGGGGCCACCTGCCGGTGATCATCGCCGTCGCGATCTGGCTGTACATGCGGCACCGGAACACCTACGCGCTGTTCCGAAACGCCTTTCTGATCTCGGGGCTGATCGCGCTCATCGGCTTCGGCGCCGTCCCCCTGGCGCCGCCGCGATTCATGCCGGAGTTCGGCTTTACCGACACGATCATCAGCACACCGTCGTACTACGTGTTCCAGAACCCGAAGATCGTCAACCAGTACGCGGCGATGCCGAGCCTGCACTTCGGCTGGGATCTGCTCGTCGCGATCGCCATCGGCGCCAACGTGCGCATGAAGCCGCTGAAGATGTTCGCCGCGTTCATGCCGCTGCTGATGCTGAGCGGCATCGTCATGACGGCCAACCACTACTTCCTCGACGCGGCGGCCGGCGCGGTCGTGGCGCTGGTGGCGCTGGGCATCGCCTGGGGGCTGCACCGGCTCGTCCCACGCGACCGATTCTTCAGCTTCCTCGCGTAGCCGCAGGCTCCTGCACCGGCAACGTCACTCGCCGGCCGCAGATCAGGCATGGGCATCTCGCATGTCCCCCCACCCCGCGCTATCCTCCCCACATGCCCGACGATACGCTGCGGCGGCGGCTCGATGCCGCGATCGACCTGCTCGATGACGGCCAGCGCCAGCGGCTGCTCGACTGGGCCGGCTCGATGCGGCGCGCGGTCGACGGCGCACGGGCGCCCGGCGCCAGTATCGGCCCGCTGGCCGAGATGCTGCACCTCACCAACCTCGGCGTCAGCGAGGGCCATGCGCGCTACCGGCTCGACGTCGTCGCCGAGCTGCTCAACCCGCACGGCGTGCTGCACGGCGGCGCCGTCTACACGATGATCGACTACAGCATGGGCGGGGCTACGATGGCCGCGCTGCCCGAGGGCGAGATCTGCGCGACGATCGAGATCAAGGTGAGCTACCTGGCCGGCGTCCGCGGCGGCACGCTGACCTGCGACACCTCGATTGTGAAGCAAGGGAAGAACATCGTGTTCCTCGAGTCGAAGGTCACGGACGAGCGCGGCGCGCTGGTGGCGGCGGCGAGCGGGTCGTTCGCGGTAATCCGGCGCGGCGGCGGCGAGGCATAGGGCGATGTAGGATCCTGGAGGCCATCGGTTGGACGGCGGCACGGCGCTCCATCCACCCTCCACCTTCCACCCTCCAGTGCGGGAGACGAGAGAACATGTCTGAGATCAAGAGCATCCACGCCCGCGAGATCCTCGATTCGCGCGGCAACCCCACGCTCGAGGTGGACGTCCGCCTGTCCGACGGCGCGCTCGGCCGCGCGGCGGTGCCTTCCGGGGCCAGCACCGGCGAGCACGAGGCCGTCGAGCTGCGCGACGGCGACATCCACCGCTACGGCGGCAAGGGCGTGCTCAACGCCGTCGTCAACGTCAACCGCGAGATCGAGCCGCAGATCGTCGGCATGCCGGCAGGCGATCAGGCCGGCCTCGACCGCGCGCTCGTGGCGCTCGACGGGACGCCCGACAAGAGCCGCCTCGGCGCCAACGCCATCTTGGGCGTCTCGCTCGCGGCAGCGCGCGCGGCCGCGGCATCGGCGGGGCAACCGCTGTACCGCTACCTGGGCGGGCCGGCGGCGCGCACCCTCCCGGTGCCCATGTTCAACATCCTCAACGGCGGCAAGCACGCGACGGACTCAACGGACTTCCAGGAGTTCATGGTCATGCCGCTGGGCGCGCCGGACTTCCGCGAGGGGCTGCGCTGGGCCGTCGAGGTCTACCACGCGCTCGCGAAGGTGCTCAAGAAGGCCGGGCGCGCGACCAACGTCGGGGACGAGGGCGGCTTCGCGCCGTCGCTCGGCGGCAACGAGGCCGCGATCGAGGTGATCGTCGAGGCCGTCCAGCAGGCGGGCTACGACCCGGGCAGGCAGGTCGCCATCGCGCTCGACCCGGCGGCGAGCGAGCTGTACGACGCGAAGCAGCAGCGCTACGTGCTCGCCATCGAGGGCCGCACGCTCACCAGCGAGCAGATGGCGGACCACTGGGCGGCGTGGTGCGAGAAGTACCCGATGATCGTCAGCATCGAAGACGGCATGGCCGAGGACGACTGGCGCGGCTGGGCGCTGCTCACGCGGCGGCTCGGCGACCGCATACAGCTTGTCGGCGATGACATCTTCGTCACGAACACGAAGCGCATCGAGCGCGGCATCCTCGAGCACTCGGCCAACAGCGTGCTGATCAAGCTCAACCAGATCGGCACGCTGACGGAGACGCTCGAGGCGATCGCCATGACGTCTGACGCCGGCTGGACGTCCGTGATCAGCCACCGCAGCGGCGAGACCGAAGACAGCACCATCGCGGACCTCGCCGTCGCGACCGGCGTTGGCCAGATCAAGACGGGCGCGCCGGCGCGCGGCGAGCGCACGGCGAAGTACAACCAGCTCCTCCGCATCGAGGAGGAGTTGGGGCGCGGCGCGCAGTACGCAGGCTGGGGAGCGCTGCGCGTACGCCGCACCTAGCAGTTCGTCATGGCGCGGCGGCGCCACCCCCGCGGATGAACATGAGCGCATACGCGCAGCGCGGGCTCTCGTAGCGCGGGCTTGCGTAGCGCGGGCTTTCAGCCCGCGCGGGTGCACCCGTCACCGAGCCTGCGTTCAAGCCAGTTCGTCATGGCGCGACGGCGCCACCCCCGCGGATGAACGTGAGCGCATACGCGTAGCGCGGGCTTGCGTAGCGCGGGCTTTCCAGCCCGCGCGGATCGCACGCCAGTCGCATCGACCCCCACGCGCCCACCCCCTACCTTCCGTCCTCCATTGCCCGACCCGTCAACGAGCCAGCGCGTTGAGAGGCGTACCGTCCCCCCGGAGCG
>JADEYI010002088.1_pt1 | contig 11306 bp, 6 predicted proteins | sample 8542331 | NCBI WGS metagenome assembly JADEYI01 (sample SAMN16510988, study PRJNA670497) | mine drainage metagenome | isolation source: biofilm near Copperflume 1 | place: Germany: Marsberg coppermine Kilianstollen | collected 2018-02 | reverse complement strand
CTCAGGGTGTAGTTGTGTTCGATAGATGGCTGTACAGGTCGCGGCAGTTCTTCGTGGCCTTCACAGGCAGGTTGAGTGAGGGCGAGATGGCCGAGGCGCGCCAGATGCTGGGGCCCGCCCTCTATCCAATCTTCGCCGCGCTGCCAGGACAATACAGGTATCATGCCTTTATGGTTTACCGGCGTGTGAGAATATCGGGCTGTGAGGACCGCGCTGTCTGGCAGGCGGCGCTCTTGCATGACTCCGGCAAATACGACCCGGTGAGCGGGCGCTATATGACGGTAGCTCACAGAGTAGTTGCTGTGCTGCTTGAGACTGTGAAGCCGGGCAGGCAATTGCTGGCGAAACTGGCCTCGCCCGTAGATAGAAGTAAGCTTACAGGCATCAGTGGGTTTCTGCGATACCCTTTCTATCTGCGTAAGCATCATGCCGCGCTCGGAGCGGAAAGAGCGCGACAGCATGAAGCCGGCCCACAGGTGGTGGAGCTGATAGCCGCGCACCATAAGCACCGCAGGCATGATCGCCAGAATCCGGGCCTTTCCGCATTGCAGGCGGCGGACGACAAGAGCTAACTTTGACCTTAAAGATAGATGCACAACCGTATAGCGCCAACGCATCTGAAGAATCTTCGGGGGCGTGCCACGCTCGCCATGATACCGAGGCATTCCAGGTGCGGCTGGAGATCTTTGAGGGCCCGCTTGATTTGCTCCTGAAGCTGATTGAGAAGCGCCAGCTTGAAATCAGCAGGGTGTCGTTGGCGGCTGTAACCGGCGAATTTCTGGCATACGTTGACGCTCACCCCGGCATGCTCCCCGGCCCACTCGCCTCATTTGTGTGGGTTGCAAGCAAGCTGCTATGGATAAAGTCACAGGCCTTGCTACCACGGCCTCCGGCGGCGCGCAACGATGATAATGAAGAAGACCCTGGCGACGAATTAGTGCGCCGCCTGGCGGCTTATAAGCGCGTGCAAGAGGCTGCGTTGTGGCTCCGTGAGCGCGATGCACGCGGCCTTCGCTCCTATGAGCGGCCTGTGGCCCTCACTATCGAAGAGGTGCGGCAGCTACCACAAGAGCAAGGCACCGGGCTTGACGGTGTGACGCTGGCGAAGCTCACCAGACTGGTGCAGAGCCGGATGCAGATGGGCCTGCCCGTAGCCCCCCGCGCTGGCATAGCCGTTCGCAGGCACAAAGTGACGCTGGCTGAGAAGTTGGCTCAGTTGCATGCACGGCTCGACAAATTGAAAGAGGGCGAGCGCATCCCCATGACTAACGAGTTCGTCGAGGCTGCCGCCAACTCGCGCACCGATCTGGTGGTGCTTTTCCTGGCGGTGCTAGAGGTGGTACGTCGAAAATACGGTGCCGCCGAGCAAGATGAGCTATTCGGCGAAATATGGCTGAGCCGCGTCGCGGAATTACTTCCCGCCTGCGGCAGAATTATGAATTGTGGGTTGCGGTAAACTGAGAGAATGTTTAGCAATGCATACTCTTTATCCGCTCACCGAGACACCTCCTTACCCATAATTGCTAATTCATGATTCCGCTGCAGGCGGGAAGGCGGGAAAGTGCATAGAGATATTGTTGTTGCGGTAGAAGAGAATAGGCTAGAGAGGCTGGAGAGGCCGCCAGTTATCACTCTGACTACCGACTTTGGGTCATATGATGGCTACGTGGGCACCATGAAGGGCGTTATACATACACTTGTGCCCGATGCGAAGATCGTAGACGTTAGCCACGAGATAGCCCCACAGCAGATACACGAAGGGGCGTTTATCCTTTATCGCGCCTATCGCTACTTCCCGGCAAGCGCGATACATGTAGCCGTGGTAGACCCCGGCGTTGGAAGCAGCCGCAGGCCAATTGTCCTTGTAACACGGCATGGTATTTTTGTTGGCCCTGATAATGGCATATTCACCTATGTGCTAGGGGCCGAGCAAACGCCTATCGAGAGTCCCTATATGTCCAGGAGGCCAGCCTGGGCAGGAGGCATGTGGAGTATTGCCCCCAACTGGGCTAACGATGAGCCTGCTGACATTGACGATGATGCAGACGTGGAAGTAGAAGATGCTGAGGACCCCGCGCCCCTTCTGAGCAACCCCCCCAGGGCATACAACCTGATAAACCCTGATTACTGGCTTTCCAGTGTCAGCGCCACTTTCCACGGGCGCGACATATTTGCTCCGGTAGCTGCTCACCTGGCGAGTGGGGCACACCCGGACCGGATGGGAGAGGCTATATCACTCGAAAGCCTGGTCAAGCTGCCGATCCTCGCGCCGAGAGCACACCGCTCTGGACGTTCGGCGAATGTAGTAGGCCAGATCATGCACGTAGATCGCTTCGGCAACATAATCACTAACCTTCCTGAGCGCCTGCTCCGCCCTCTTTTGGAGGCCGTGACCAAAGCCCCTGTCATCGAAATAGGCGACCACCGCATTAACGGCCTGTCGAAATCGTACGCCGATGTGCGCGAAGGTCAGCCGCTTGCTCTCATTGGCTCCGAAGGGCTGATAGAGATAGCCGTGCGCAACGCCAGCGCCGCCCAAAGAATGAAGGTCCGCATCGGCGACCCCGTGAGGATAGTAGTCCAGGGGTTAGGGACCAAGAACCAGGGATTGTAGCTGGCCCCTGACCCCTGGGACCCTCCGTCCTCTACGGCATTAATCGTATCTTGCGTCTTATATCGGCTGGCGAGCGGGTATATGGGTTGACAACATTTTTAAGTATGGAGTATCATTCCCTTTGCTGCCCGCCTGGGGATGGCGGCGGCGCTTGCTCTGTGGGCCTTTTCATAGAGCGAAGTGGGGGCGCACAAACAGAGTAATAGTTGTGGGGTGGTGCAAGTAGCGCAACGCTGCGTATTGCCCTGTGATTCTGCGAAGCGCCTGAAGGCCCTATATGGCCTTCTATATTTGCGCCAGAACTAGAGAAACAGGAGGCAACCCGGTAATGTCTCAGAACCTGCCCTCGTGGGGTAAGGGTCCGGAATGCGAAGACGTAGGTGAGGCGCACGAAGATGCACCCAGTGGTAGAGCGCGATCTTCCACTCTTGTGGCAAAAAGTAAGGCTCAGGGTAAAAAGCAACAGGCGATAAACGATGCTCAACAGGGGATGCAATCACTGCTGAACCTGCGAGCCGACAACGGACACCCCCACATAATCTCTTCTACGGGCACGACCCGTTACAACACTCGTGGCCGCGTAGCCGGCCCCACTGCCAGCCGTGGCACACTCTCCACACCTGCTACAGGCGTTGAGAAGCGCCTACTCAATGGCAGACCTGTCTCTACTGGGTCATCTCTCTCGATAGTTCCCGGCTCCGTTCCTTTGTCAGGAATGCAGGAGGAAACAACCTCTACACCTGAATCTCGGTTGGCCGTACAAACTGCCCGCGCTGTCCACTATTTGCAGTCGGCGCGCGACAGAGCGGGCCTGCTTGTGGAGGTGCCGGATAATTCAACTGCGCTCGGCCTCGATGTGGCAGCCATGCATACCTCGCGCCGTGCAGCCTCCAAATGGATTACACGCTACGCTACTCACCTCGTTATTCTCATCGTTGTAGGTGCGATTGTCGCCCTTGGTGGCCTCAAGAGCTTGACTGCCCAGGGCGCATACCCGTATAGTCTGGGAGCTGTGAGCGCCTACACAGGCACCGACCAGATTGGCGCTGATGAAGGCGCGAATGGAAACCCAAGCGACAGCCAGGGCTATACTCTTACTTTGCCCCGTACAGAATTGGGTGGGGCCGATGCAGCAGCTAACTCTATGGCGCAGATCGCACCTCTTGCGCAGACGCTCAACCCTGAAAGCGCAAGCCCTAAGACGGAATCGGTGAGCCAGTATACTGTTGTCCCCGGCGATACGGTGGCCTCTATTGCCGCCAAGTACAACTTGATGCCTGAGACGGTTATGGGCTCGAACGGCATCTACGACTCCGAGGAGCGTCTTGCACCTGGTAGGGTGCTGGAGATCCCGCCCATAGACGCCATGTACTACGTGGCGGCCAAAGGCGACACCCTTGAGACAGTTGCCCGCCGTTTCCAGGTAGAGCCGAGTATTATTCTCTCCTATCCTGGCAATCAGATAACGGGCGACGCGCCTGTAGCCGGGCAGCCTCTTCTCGTTCCAGGCGGCATGATGCCCCCGCGTGAAGTCACTGTGTCGTACACCGTACGTGCCGGGGATAGCTTGAAGGATGTAGCGGCTCGCTTCGGCGTGGATGTGCCTACGATGATCAACAGCAACAGCATACCCGACCCCGACAATTTGCAGATAGGCACACAATTGCGTGTGCTGCCTGTGCAGGGCCTTGAGTACAAGGTGAAGAAGGGCGACAACATCAACACTATCGCCGACCGCTTCGGTGTTACGCCCCAGATGATACTCGATTACAGCCCAAACAAGCTGACCGAGAATAGCACTTTGCAAATAGACCAGGTAATCATGGTACCGGGCGGCACACCGGAGCAGATAGCCGTGGCCGCAGCCCGACTGGAACCTGGCTCACGCGGCTCAGGACAGTCTCCTGAGCAGCAACCCGCCGTACAGCCGCAGCCCGACAAAGGCAGCAGTTCTAGTGCAGACCCCACTAGCAAGCCCACTACCAGACCTGCTGCACCCAAACCTACTCCCGATAACTCAGACACAAACAGCCGCCCCACGCCTAAACCCACCGTTGACAATTCAGGCGACGCCAATAGCACTCCCACGCCCAGGCCAACACCTAAGGTAGCTATCAAAAAGTTGGGCAGCGCGCCAACTGATAGTGCGTCAGGGGGCAATACTCCAAAGTCGGGTACAGGTAGCTTCATGTGGCCGGTGAACGCTGTTATCACGCAGTATTTCAGCGCGTCACATAACGGCCTTGATCTCGCAACCGCAGCAGGCACACCTATTTACGCAGCCGATGCCGGCAAAGTCGTCTGGTCGGGGTGGCGCACAGATGGCCTCGGCTATTGTGTTATCATAGACCATTTGAATGGCTTCAGCACAGTGTACGGCCACCAGATAAGGCAACCTGCTGTCTACGTCGGCCAGTATGTAAGTCGTGGGCAGGTAATAGGTTGGGTAGGCTCCACAGGCCGCTCGACAGGCCCTCACGTTCACTTCATGATAAAAGGAGGTAGCAGCACCAGCCGCAACTACCTCAACCCACTGGCTTACCTGGGGAAGTAGTATAAGGTAGCATAGTCCTCCTCAGAGCAAACGCTCGCAAAGAAAGCAAAGAGAGGCGCCTTCGTTGTGCAGGCACCTCTCTTTGCTTCAATGATGGGACGCAGATAAACCCTTGTATGAAAGTGACGCTAACTGTACTTCGGCAACTCACATGCACGTTCGACCTACCTGACGAGGTCGAGGGCAATCCACTCGATGGTAGAAGGAAGTTGAGCATTGGCAGGGTCGAAGCGCAAAGAAGAGATACTCTGCCCTGCTTGGGAGATAGGTACGAAGGTCCAGTATACATATGGGCTGGCTTTGTCATCGTGCTTTAGCTGCATACTGCTGCTGCGCTCTCCGCTCCAGCTATCCGCCCCTCCCTTCCAGAACCACTCACTTATGTACGGCTCCTTGAGTCCAGCCGGATAGCTCACTGCTACTCTGAGCCTCACGAAGCGTGCCTGGCTACCTGCTATGTTGAGCTTTATGCCTGAGCTTGAGCCTGAGCTTGAGCCTGAGCCTGAGCCTAGCAGTTGAGGGTCAGCATTGGTGGGTTGGAGAGAGAGACCCTTACCAGGCAAGCAGGAGGAGAGAGCGTTTACAGCTTGCCAGCCACTTGTGACCTGTTGAGAGCAGGGACGGAAGTCCCAGATGAGAGGGTTATCACCCACTTCTGAAGGAGAAGGAGGGAGGGCATCTGCTGTTAGTCCTGAGGCGTAGTCTACATGGTAAAGGGTATCCTTCTCATCGTAGTAGAAGCTCATCGCGTAGGCGTCTCGCTTATCAGAGGCAAAGTTGATCTCGGTAGCGTCCGGTACTTGCTCTACAAAAGGCACATCTTCTACAGGTATAAAGCCGCGTGCCAGTCCAAGACCCAACCGTTCTATATACGCTCCACGATAGTTATCAGGCTGATTCGCGACGTACCAGATCATGCCGCCCTGCCTGGCTTGTTGGGGCGGAGGGATTAGACGGCTAATCTCCGCATCAATGTTCTCACGCTGCACAGTAGCTGTGTGCCAGGGGCGCAACTGGACCCAGGTAGTAGAAATGCTCAACAGCAGTAACAAGGCAGTCAGGACGATAAGGGCAGTTCGCCACTTGTGCGCTGCTAAGATCGCTTCGTAGAGCAGGGTAGCTGCAATCACACAATAGGCGGCGGCAGCCAGGTACAAAAAGCGGTTATTCTGCAGATCGTTAATCCCTAGCGTAAGAGGTATAACCGGGGCGATGATAACCACGATCCAAATGACCGCTACGAGAAGTAAGCGCCTATGTCTATGTCCGAACCAGACCAACCCCACCAGGAGAACAATGCTGGTTATAGCTCCTACTATCTGCCCCACAACCGTATCGAACACGGTAGTATTAATAGGAGAAAGGAGCATATGGCTATAAGGAACAAGAAATCTGTCCCAGAAGAAATCGCCCGCGTTAGATGGAGCGCCCACATAGCCCCCCAGGTTGCCCCATACGAGTAAGCGTATGCCCAGATTAAGCGCTAACACAACACAGAATGGAGCCAGCCTGTAGGCCAGCTTGCGCCAGTTTTTACGAAAGGCAAGCGGGGCAGCGAGCCACGCGGACAAAGGGAATACGGGTAGGAAGAGTAGCACGCTCTCTTTGCTGAAAATCGCGAGGGCGTAAAAGAGCACAGACGCAACGTAGGGCCACCAACCTTCAGGCTGCCTCCACCATCGGGTGAAGCAGTAGAGGCTTAGTAGCACAAAGAAGGCTGCCCATAGGTCCCACTGCGAGGCCAACCAGCCTACAGCTTCGAGATTCAAAGGGAAAACGGCGAAGATAGCGCCCGACAGCCAACCGGGGCTGCGCTTACCCGTAACTTCAGCCAGCCAAAGCCCGAGCATCAAAGCGGTTGCCGCGTGAAGGATAAGGCTTATCAGGTGATAAGGCAGGGGATTATAGCCCCATAGCTGCCAACCGATCTGCCATGTAAGTATAGTGCCTGCCGGACGGTAGAAGACCCAGCCTGCAGGGGAGAAGGTTCGCAGGTCTATTCCGCTATGCCGTGCGCCGTACATCAGTATATAGTCATCGGAGAGGAATCCGATGCGCAGCACAGTCACGTAGGCGGCGGTAGCCAGCAGAGGTATGAACGCCCAGTACCACCTCTGGAAAGGAGCGAGGCGCCGCTGGTAAGTTGCTCCTGAGCGGCTTTTCTCCTCAAGGATAGAGGTCTGTGGCTCCGCCGTTACGCTCTCTACAGCCGTAGAATTCATGTTGGAAAGTATGCCATAGGCTACAAGGCGAGTCAATGGAAGCGTTGAGCGTAAGCGTTCAATTTAGAGGAGGGTAATCACCGGAGATAAGTCCTGGACAGATTTTAGCCAAGATGTGTGGTCAGGTGGAGGGACCACCAGGGGTGGTTATGCTCAAGAAGCGTAGCCAGCGCCTCTTCACTTGCTCAGAGCCGGTTGATGCACCAACAGCAAAGTCAGCATCTCGTCCCCACCAGGGCGAGCTAGTGCTCCACCATCTGGGCGCAGGTCAGTATCATTCACTTTGATACCCTTTCGATTCCCTTCTTTGAAGGTTATGCATCAATTGTAAGTTTTAATTTCTCATGGCTATTCCTCAGCTCAAGTAAATGCTGGTATTGCCAATCTCGTTCTTTGGCTACGGCAGCATCGGCATCGGAGGGGAGGGTGGCTCTATGGATGGCCTGTTGGGCATAAATTGCAGGACCATAAGAATGTCGTGGAACATGAGCAGTTGCCACTGCTTGACCTGCGGCACGGGCAGCAGAGCGAGCTGCATTATCCTCTCCTACTTCACGAGCAGCAGCATGAGCGTCAAGCGAAGCCTTACGAATAACTGCCATCTTAAATACCTTTGTGTCTATCCAGGTCTTAAGCGTTTCGATAGCTTGTCGAGGACGATGATCCTGCGGATACTTTTCCTCAAAGTAGGGCATAACACGCTCGGCACAATCAACTGCCCAAAGAGCCAATGTTTTATGGTCAGTTTTGCTCACAAGCTCCAACATCTCTACGTCTTTGTGTGTAATTGAGAATCTGGATTTTTCTTTCATATCCTCACCCTCTTACCAGGTCAGGGCCTTATATTTTAGCATTATGTGCTTTATAGAGCAGCTATACTACACTACACTACATCTATTCCAGGGCAATTGCCTTTCTCATCCGGTTGCAAGCTGCTTGACGTCAACTTGCCCACAATGGTATCGTATTGAGGAATATATTTGAAGCCAAAGCACGTGCCCATTCACCCGAAGTTACAGCGATACACTTTTGCACTTTCAGATGGGGGAGCTTTTTTTGCTCTATAATGTCTTATGAAGATGTCTAACAAAGAGAAGAACGCAGGCGCCTACAATGGCGCCGGTAAAACATCAGGGCACACCAACGGAGTGCCACAGGCCAGAGTGCGGTTGGGCCGCGTACCGGAGGCTTCACTTAGGCAACCCTTTTCCCCGGCTCAGCCTGACGGTAATGAGCACAGTTCGGAGCGTGCCCGTATGCAGGCCGTTCGCCCGGTGACAGCGCGCATCGGCAATGCGCACGGCAACGGGAATAGCAACGGCAACGGTAACGGGCATGGAGTCACGGCGCGGATAAGCAGCGACACCAGGTTTATATCTGCACCTGGTACAACTACTTCTCGTCTGCGCGACACCGACCTGAAAGGTCTGCGCCTCAGACTAAAAACCGAGGAGTGGGACTATACGAAAAAACCTCCTACTCGCCGTGCCTCTGCGCATAGAAGACCCCTCCCTTATTTTATGATGAGGCAGCGCAATATGCGCGCTCGCTCCAAGGTAGGTCATACACGTGCCCAGGTAGCGGCCATGCGCTTTGGCAGCGGGGGTCCTACATCAATAATTGTGCGATTAGCCATGCTAGCTCTCCTCCTGTCGGGTCTCGTGCTGGCAGCCGGCGCCGGGGGAAGTTTCGCGGGCGCAGCTTATTATGTCAGCAACCTTCCTCCTGTTGACCCCTACAATCTACAGTCGCATGGCATCAGCATACAAACGAGCAAGATATATGACCGCAACGGCACACCGCTTTACGATCTCGTAGACGAACAAACCGGCAGGCGCGAAGAGCTTACTATTGACCAGATATCTCCACTTGTGATAAGCGCCACAGTAGCCGCCGAAGATAGCAGTTTCTACACGAACTTTGGTATAGAACCTCTTGCCATCGCGCGGGCAGTCTCTATCAACCTGAGCGGAGATGGTCAATCAGGCGCGTCAACAATCACACAACAGCTTGTTCGCCAGATAGTGCTTACCCAGGACGAGCGAAGCCAGCGATCATTCACCCGCAAGATCAAAGAAGCAGTGCTGGCAGTGCAAATGACCCGTGAGTACTCGAAAAACGAGATCATGGATATGTTCCTCAACCAGAACTATTACGGCCATCGTGCCTATGGGATAGGCGCTGCATCTCTCAGTTACTTCGGCAAGCCTGCGAAAGACCTGACGCTGCCGGAGGCGGCGCTGCTCGCGGGCTTGCCGCAAGCCCCCACTGAGTACGACCCTCTTGTAAACCCTGAGCAGGCCAAGCGCAGGCAGGCTATCGTGCTCGACCTCATGGCTAAACAGCGTATGATAACTCAGGAGCAAGCCGATGACGCTAAAGCCGCGAATCTTACATTACACCCTTACACCGAAGTGCTGCGCGCTCCTCACTTTGTTTATTATGTTAAGCAGTATCTCGAAACCAAGTATGGCCCCAACGTTGGAGACATGGGTTTGAAAATCTACACCACCCTTGACCTGGGCGTGCAGGATGCTGCGGAGAAGGTAGCACGCGACCGCGTAGACCAGCTAAAGCAGCAGCAAGCAACCAATGCGGCTATTGTGATCATGAGACCCAACACCGGTGAGATACTGGGCATGGTAGGCTCGGTTGACTACAACAACACGGCAATAGACGGCCAGGTGAACGTAGCAACACGCGAGCGCCAACCCGGCTCGTCCTTCAAGCCGATCACCTATGTCACTGCCTTCGAGAAGGGTTGGACCCCAGGCACAGTTCTCCTCGACAACTTGACGGCTTTCCCGAACCCGGGCCAGGCGCCTTATATACCCAAAGACTATGATGGTAAGGAGCGCGGCTGGGTGACGGTGCGGGAGGCGCTTGCTAACTCGCTCAACATTCCCGCTGTAAAGGCTTTACAGTTCGCAGGCGTGCAGGATGTCATTGACACCGCGCACAAAATGGGCATCAAAGGCCTCAATCGTGGCACAGATTGGTATGGCCTGGCGCTCACTCTCGGCGGTGGGGAAGTTACTTTGCTGGATATGACAAATGCTTACTCAACGCTCGCCAATCGCGGCGCGGAAGTTGACGCCAACCCAATCCTGAAGATTGAGGACTCGCAAGGTCGCGTCATAGAGTGCAATAGCGCATACGTTGACCCTTCGGGCGGATGCTCTTTGACCCAGGTTAGCCCTATGGCTCAAAACAAGCAGGTAATAGATCCGCGCTACGTCTACATGATCAGCAGCATATTATCCGACAACAAAGCACGCTCGATGGAGTTCGGATCGAACAGCCCTCTCAAAGTCAGCTTCCCCGCGGCGGTCAAGACGGGCACCACAGACGACAACCGCGACAGTTGGACCCTGGGCTACACACCCGATCTGACGGTTGGTGTATGGGTGGGCAACAGCAACAACGCTAAGATGCTGGCGGTTACAGGTGCGCTTGGAGCAGCCGTGATATGGAACAACATGATGCAAACCTTCTACGGCAAACCACAATTCGTGGACCTGATACGAGATCCCAACGGCAAGCTACAGAGTGACTTTGTACAACCTGCTGGTCTTATCACTGCCTCGGCGTGCTCGGCAATGGGCAATGTAAACGACCTCTTCCTCAAAGATGCGCCACCGAAAGGCTGCACCACATACAAAGACAAGAACCAGCAGGTACGCGGCTCGTCTGGGAGTAGCAACAACAGCAACGGCAATAACAGCAACGGCAATAACAGCAGGCCCGCCCCCGTCCGACCCGCCGCCAAGCCCACGCCAATACCAGGCATTGTCTTTCCGCCATCAAACAATCCGTGACGCCTTGTGCGTTCAGCCTCTGTATGACAAGAGTATATAAAATAAAGGAAGGCTATCCGAATTAGGTAGCCTTCCTTTTTGTTGACTTGATAATTTAG
>JADEYI010002087.1_pt1 | contig 11320 bp, 8 predicted proteins | sample 8542331 | NCBI WGS metagenome assembly JADEYI01 (sample SAMN16510988, study PRJNA670497) | mine drainage metagenome | isolation source: biofilm near Copperflume 1 | place: Germany: Marsberg coppermine Kilianstollen | collected 2018-02 | reverse complement strand
ACCATTTTCATTGCACGCTGGTGGCCCTCAGGGCCATGTAAAACTGTTATGAACTATGAACAAGCAGTTGGACAAAGTTAGCAGCCATGAGCATAGCAAAGGCAAGAAAGTGAAGACCTACCAACTTCTCAGGCAAGCGTTCGTAGTCGCGGGCCAGCCTCCTGAAGCGCGCTGCCCAGCCAAAGCTGCGCTCTACGACCCATCTTCTTGGCAAGAGCACGAAGCCTCGCTTGGCTCCAGGCAGTCTAACCACTTCCAGCCTAATTCCATGCTCCTAAGCAGCCGAGGCTGCCTCTTCACCTGTGTATCCCTGATCCACAAACGCTATCTCCACTGTGCCACCCGTCACTTCCTGCACCTTCTGAGCAAGCTCCGCCACCTGCGCCCTATCGCCCTCGTTGGCCGCTGTGACCTGCAAGGCCAACAGGTGCCCAAGCGTGTCCACCGCCATATGCACTTTGCTCCCCTTGCGCTTCTTGGCTCCATCATATCCCGCTCGTGCGCCACTCTCAGGAGTAGATTGCAGCGTCCGGCTGTCGAATATGGCGGCAGACGGTTGAGGGTTGCGCCCTTGCGCCACACGCAGTACCTCCCGCAGATCATGCACAATCGCCTCGAACACTCCTGCTTTGAGCCATCTTTGTGTTTGTTGGTACACCGTGTACCAGGGAGGCAGGTCACGGGGCATCATTCTCCACTGAGCACCGCTTCGTACTATCCATCTCAGACCGTTGAACACATCTCGCAGACTGTGTTCTCGTTGGGGAGCATATTCGGTCATCAGCGTCAGGTAAGGAGCGATAAATGTCCATTCATCATCGCATACATCACTGGGGTATCGTTCTTTGTCTTCCATACCCCAATTTTACCAAAATTTTACCAATTCATTCCCTATAGTTCATAACAGTTTTGCATGGCCCCGGAGGGCCACCAGCGTGTGATGAAAATGGTCGATCTCAGTTATTTTCAGAGCAGGCTCTAACATCACAAACACAGTAGTATACTTACACAGCGACCATCTGGGGAGCATCTCTGTGGTTACTTCCTCCACAGGAGGAGTGATAAGCAGCCAGAGTTTTGACCCATGGGGTAAGGTACTTAGCGGAGGGAATGTCACACAGACCAGGCTGAACTACACAGGTCAAAGGTTGGATGACACAGGGCTATTGTATTATCATGCTCGCTACTATGACCCTGTGCTTGGGAGGTTTACTTCACCTGACAGCATTGTACCCGATGTGCCCAACAGCAAACTGACTGTGGATTTTCATGAAAGCGGATTCATTTCGTCAGTCAATGGAGAAAATGCACAAGTACTTCAGAAGGGTTTCTGGTTTCAATTAGACTGTCAGAGCCGTAAGAATGCCGTAAAGCCCAATGGCCCAAGCACCCCGCAGGCGCTTAACAGATTCGCATATGTTCTTAATAACCCTGTTAAGAGCTCAGATCCACACGGACATGGATTGCCGCCCAGTTATGGTAATGTGCCACTAATACCTCCTGTATGGGTGAAGGATACAAGGTCGTTTATCAGCTGGCTAAAGGGTATAAGTAATGATATGATCAAGAGCGGTCGTGTTCTGACCAAAGCAGAGGCCGACAAGATTGTAGCACTTGCTCGTGAATACGGTGTCGGGTCAAGAATACTGCTCGACCCTCCTCATGAAGAAGTAGCCTCTAGGAATCCGCTCGTCAGAACTAACCCGCACCTTGGGGTAGATGGCGTCCAAGATATTCATCTTCCAGTCGAGGAAGACTATGACAATCCCGACGTGGGTAATCGTCCGGGATATGATAATTGGCGATCAGGTCGTGGGGTGAAAGGACCCAGCGATGCCGATGAACCAAATCCAAATGAACCACCTCTTGAAGGTACAGGAAATGGCGAAGTACCGGGAAGCCCAGGAGCTCCAGGACTTGGAGGTGATGTAGGTTTTGAGCCGGGCATGGGCGGTGGTGGTAATCCTGTAAAAGACGACGGTCTCGCAAACATTGTCCTCACCTCATACGGGCGATGATAGCTGGCCAACGTCAGAGAGAAGGAGTTACGCATCGGTATTCCTGATTGAGAGTTGGATACACATAGTTCGCGTCCTACTGTTTTGCTTTGGAGGTCTTGTATGAAACTGGCCATACTTGGTGCTGCACATGAGTACGCTGATCCAAGCTCCGGTAATCTAAACTATAGAGGCACTGACCGCACCGAGCTACGTTACTGCGATAACTTTGATGAACATCACCCGGTAAACCAGGCATTCTTGTGGTGGGTTCACAATAGCGATGATGCGGAACAACGAGGAGGTGGTCTCCTTCATGATCTGGATAAGGCTCACGAGTTGGTTCGCATCTACAAGCAGTACGCGAACCAAGACTTCGAGATTATAGAGATCACGAACGACGAGGAAATGCCTCAGGCAGGTGAGAAGTTCTTAGGGTTCGATATTTCTGTGGGCTATATATCCTCTTTACTCTGGAACGGCCTGCGTATATGCCATAAAGCAGAAGATGTTGTAAATGATTGGGATCCTGAGAGAGGAGCAATATCGCGGCGTATACGACCGCTTGTATGCTTAATAGAGGAACACTTCAGGCCAAAACTCAACGCTAATGGATTGTTTGCTGATTATGAAACAGCAAGATTTTGCTTAGACTGTTGGATATCTATCGAAGGACTGGTTCCTGGAGCATATGAACATAGAGGCAAAGACTTTGAGATCCTAGGTTTGTATAAAGTAGAGTGAACAATCAACGAGGCCACAATTAGTCAATAGCACACCCACGAACACACCAACAAGCACAGCTACACCCCTGTAGTGTGCGAAATTGCGTCCAGGCACGAAAACAGCTCTTCAAGAGGAGGGGATCTTGCTTGGGAAAGCCGCACGGCATAGCTCGTGCAGTTCATCGTATCGTGCTTTACCATATGCTCGCTCAACTAATTACCCTGCTGTTAGGCCTTTTCACAACAGTGCGCCGCAGCAATCAGCAGAAGGATCTAGAAATCCTGTTGCTGCGTCAACAGTTGCGGATCCTGCAACGCCATCATCCCGGCACTCCCCCTATCTCGCGCTGGGAGAAACTTGGTTTGGCGGTTCTTGCCGCAAAGTTCACCGGCGTTGGGCGTGGTGCCAAAACTAAGCTTGACCAAGTGCTGCTGCTATTCAAGCCTGATACCGTGTTGCGCTGGCACCGTGACCTGGTGCGTCACAAATGGACATTCGACCTTCGACAATCGACCTTCGACGGGTAGACCGTTTACAACTCCTGAACTGCAAGAGTTACTACTGCGCCGCGCTCATGAGAACCCGAGTTGGGGCTACAGCAGATTGCATGGCGAATTGCTCAAGTTGGGCTACAGCATCGGACGCTCTACAGTGCGCGACATCCTCAAGCGCCAGCATGTTGCGCCAGCGCCGGAGCACCTCAAGAAGGGTGGTAGCTGGAGCAACTTGCTGACTCACTATGGGCAGCAAATCCTGTCCAGCGATTTCTTCACTGTAGAAACCGCCTGGCTCAAGACGCTGCATGCTTTGTTTTTCATCGAGATAGGTAGCCGCCGTGTGCATTTTGCCGGTTGCACCGAGCATCCAAGCGCGGAGTGGGTGGTGCAACAAGCCCGGCAACTGACCTGGACGCTACAAGATGAGCATCGCTCCATGCGCTTCTTGATCCATGATCGTGACGCGAAGTTTCCGCCCAGCTTGGAAATCGTGTTTGACGTGGAAGGCATCGAGATATTGCGCACACCCTATCGGACGCCCACCGCGAATGCCTTTGCCGAGCGCTGGGTACGATCGGTTCGCGAAGAGGTTTTGGACAAGCTACTGATCGTGAATCAAGCACATTTGCAGCGGGTACTGACAGAATATGTCGGCTATTTTAATCGAGCACGACCGCACCAAGGCATCGAGCAGCGCTGTCCAATACCAATCGAACGTGGACGCCAAAAGGGTGACTTGGAACGCCGGGATGTGCTGGGTGGAATCATCCATGACTATGAGCGTGCTGCCTAACCGCTATTGGCAGTGCGGATGAGGTTCCGCACTCTACACGCTGGTTTTACGCATGTAGTGGATTGTGGTTGGCATCAACCGCAGCCTTCCTAATAAACCCAGTGCTCCAACTATTCCATCCGGGCGGCCACTACTAAGAATATCAGTACGGCCGTGTGGCCCATACCTAGCTCTAGCATAAGAGAAGAAATCATAGAGTAACTAATGCCTTATGGCCGACGCTGAAGATGTTACAATAGCCGGATAGCTAGATCGCGGCTCCTCAACTATGGATTCCGACTTTTGAGAGATGACCGTTGCTCTCATAAGTAAAGTGTCTTGTGCAAAGTGGTCTCCTTTTTTGTTGGCACATTCAGTGCTGTTATGGTATCTGAAAAGTGTATAAATATATGCAAGATACGTATAGTAACAAATGACAGCGCATGACTTAGCTCCGCTAAATTGCCCCACCCGGGCTATCTATCTCCATCTATTTCATCTGGGAGGTTCACATGGCAGCGCCAACTACACCAACTACAGCACCAGCCTCAACCGAGCAATTGCATAATCTTGCCCAGCAGCTCCGCATAGATAGCATCCGGTCCAGCACTGCTGCTGGGTCCGGCCATCCCACCTCGTCCATGTCGGCGGCTGATTTGATGGCTGTTTTACTGAGCAAATATCTGCGATACAATTTTGACGACCCGCAGAACCCGATGAATGATCACCTGATCTTCTCGAAGGGCCACGCTTCGCCATTGCTCTACTCTATGTTCAAGGCAGCAGGGGCTATCAGTGATGAGGAGCTGCTGACGTTCCGTAAGTTCGGCAGCCGTCTGCAAGGACACCCCACCCCCGCCATACCCTGGGTGGACGTAGCTACCGGCTCGTTGGGCCAGGGCCTGCCCATCGGCGTCGGCATAGCCCTCGCAGGCAAGTACCTGGACAAGCTGCCCTACCGGATATGGGTGCTACTCGGCGATAGCGAGATGGCCGAAGGCTCGGTCTGGGAAGCGTTTGACCATGCGGGCCACTACGCCCTCGGCAAGCTCATCGGCATCCTGGATATGAACAGGCTGGGACAGCGTGGCGAGACCGACCTCGGCTGGAACAGCGCCGCTTACGCAGAGCGTGCTCACGCCTTTGGCTGGCATACACTCGAAATTGATGGGCACGACATCGGGGCTGTTGACCAGGCTTTTGCCGAGGCGGAGAAGGAAAGCGAGCATAGCGGCCAGCCAACTCTGATCGTAGCCAAGACGATGAAAGGCAGAGGTGTCTCCTTCCTTGAGAACAAAGAGGGCTGGCATGGCAAAACGCTGGACGAAGAGCAGGCCAAGCAGGCTATCCAGGAGCTTGGCGGCGAGCGCCATATCACAATTCAGGTGCAGAAACCTGGGTCTGCCCCGGCAGGGTGGTCGCAGCCGCACAATCACCCCAAACTGGAGCTGCCTGCCTATAAGGTAGGTGACAAGGTAGCCACTCGTAAGGCATATGGCGACACCCTGGCTGCCCTGAGCGCATGGCCTGATGTGGTCGCCCTGGACGGTGAGGTGAGCAACTCCACTTATTCGGAAGAGCTCCAGAAGATTGCGCCGGACCGCTTCTTCGAGATGTTCATCGCCGAGCAGCAGATGGTCGCGGCGGCGGTAGGTTTTAGCGTGCGACACTACATTCCCTTTGCTTCCACATTCGCCGCCTTCATGAGCCGTGCTTACGACTTTATACGTATGGGAGCCATCTCCCGGGCTAACCTGCGGCTGTGCGGCTCGCACGCGGGCGTCTCTATTGGAGAAGATGGCCCATCGCAAATGGCCCTTGAAGACATTGCGATGATGCGCGCCGTCTGTGGCAGCACCGTGCTATACCCAAGCGATCCCAACCAGACGGCGCAGTTAATGGCGGCTATGGCCGGGCAAGATGGCATTAGCTTCTTGCGTACCACCCGCGAGAAAACGCCGGTGCTCTACCCACCTGAGGAGAAGTTCAGCATCGGCGGCAGCAAAGTGGTACGCCAATCAGACAAGGACCAGGTGACGGTAGTCGCGGCAGGCATCACCCTGCATGAAGCCATAAAAGCCTGCGACACCCTCAAGGGCGAGGGCATCACTGTACGCCTGATAGATGCCTACTCGGTCAAGCCGATTGATAGTCGCACATTGCATGAAGCTGCCCAGGCTACCCAGGGCCGGTTCGTGGTGGTTGAAGACCACTGGCCGCAAGGAGGATTAGGCGAGGCGGTGCTTGAGGCCTTTGTGAACGCGCCCGCAGACGCAGGCAGTGGTGGGGGAGGTGGCGGCCCTATGAACCTGCAAATGACTCACCTGGCTGTGCAGGGAATGCCTACCTCTGGCAAGCCCGAAGAGTTGTTAGAGGCGGCGGGCATCAGCGCCAACCACATCGCCAACGCAGTGCGTGCGCTGCTAAAGTGATGGAGGGTGGCGGGTAGGTAAATGGCAGTAAACGCTGACCATTGGATAGGAGAAAGAACAGATGGATAAAACCCCATTACAACAACTGGAAGACTATGGGCAAAGCCCGTGGTTGGACAACATACGCAGAGGTGACATAGTTTCGGGCAGCTTGAAGAAGCTGATAGGTGAGGGGATAAAGGGCGTCACCGCCAATCCCACTATCTTCGAGAAGGCTATCTCAGGCTCGACCGACTATGATAAAGCTATAGATGATCTTGTGGGGCAAGGCAAAAGCTCCGCCGACATTTATAAAATACTGATCGTACAGGATATTTCAGACGCAGCCGACATCTTCAAGCCCGTCTTCGACAAGACTGATGGTCTCGACGGCTATATATCTATAGAGGTAGCGCCCGGTTTAGCCCATGACACGCAGGGCACAATCAAAGAGGCGCAGGAGTTCCACAAGCTGGTGAATAGGCCCAACATCTTCATCAAGGTGCCCGCCACCGCCGAGGGTATCCCCGCTATCGAGGAGTTGCTATACGAGGGCATCAACGTTAATATCACCCTCATTTTCTCGGTAGATGTACACAAAGAGGTGATGGAGGCTTACCTGAGCGCGCTTGAGCGCAGGGTGGCCGAAGGCAAGCCTGTAGACAAGATAGCATCTGTGGCCTCTTTCTTCGTGAGCCGTGTAGACACGAAGGCAGACAAGGCGTTGGAAGACCTTCTCAAGAATGAGAAGGACCCACAGAAAGAGGAGCTTATCAAGAGCCTCCTCGGCACCACCGCTATCAACAACAGCAAGATGGCCTATCAGGAGTTTTTGCAGGTGTTCAACAGCGACCGCTTCCAGAAGCTGAAAGCTAAAGGCGCTCGCGTGCAGCGACCCCTCTGGGCATCCACCTCGACCAAAAACCCCGCCTACAACGACGTGATGTACATTGACGATCTTATCGGCCCCGATACTGTGAATACAATGCCGCCCCAGACGATCATAGCCTTCAAGGATCACGGCAAAGTGGCGCGCACCATAGACAAGGATGTAGACAAAGCGAGGAAGCAGCTTGTCGATCTGGAAAGTCTCGGCATTTCGCTCAAGCAGATTACGACTGAGCTAACGATCGAGGGGGTCGAGTCCTTCTCCAAGAGCTTCAAGACGTTAGACGCCTGCATAGAAGCCAAGCGCGAAAGCCTCCTCTCCGGGCTTTCGGAAAGGTACTCGACCAGCCTGGGGGAACAAGGTCCGCAGGTTGACTCCAGCCTGCGGCAACTCGGCAAAGAGCAGATAGTCTCCAAAATCTGGGAGAAAGACCCTACTGTTTGGACCAAAGATGAGGGTGCCCAGAAGACGATAAAGAACCGCCTGGGCTGGCTTACAGTGGCTAACTTGATGCAGGACCGCGCAGCTGATATCAAAGGCTTCGCGGAAGAGGTCAAGAAGGCAGGTTACACTGGCGTAGTACTCCTCGGTATGGGCGGGTCGTCGCTCGCGCCGGAAGTAATCAACCGTGTCTTCGGGCCAAAGGATGGATACCCGCGCTTCTTCATGCTCGACTCCACAGAGCCGGGCACGATAGAGGCAATCGAGAGGCGGATAGACCCTCCGAACACCCTCTTTATCGTTTCTACCAAGTCGGGTGGCACTACCGAGACTATCAGCTTTTACCGCTACTTCCGGGAGAAGGTGAACGCTGCCAAAAGCGATAAGGCGGGCGAAAACTTCATCGCCATCACCGACCCAGGCTCCGGCCTTGAGACGCTCGCGAAGAATGAGGGTTTCCGGCGCACCTTTCTCAACCCCGCCGACATCGGCGGGCGCTATTCAGCTCTCTCCTACTTTGGGGTTGTGCCTGCCGCTCTCATGGGCGTAGATATTGGAGCTTTGCTCAACGGCGGCGAAACGATGGCTGAGGCATGCGCGCCATGCGTCAACCCGGAGGACAATCCTGGCGCGTGGTTGGGCACGATAATGGGCAAATTGTGGGCAGCGGGGCACGACAAGGTGACTATCACCACGTCGCCCGACCTCGATAGCTTTGGCCTGTGGGCCGAGCAGCTAATTGCCGAAAGCACAGGCAAAGAGGGCAAGGGCTTGATCCCGATCACAGGCGAGCCTCTGGGCCGTCCCTCGGCGTACGGGCGCGACCGGCTCTTTGTCTACCTCTCTGTGGAAGGCTCGGTCAATGCCGAGCAGGAACATGCTCTCCAAAAGCTGGAAGACGCAGGCCAACCCGTTGTGCGCCTCAACATGAAAAGCAAAGAAGCTCTGGGCGCGGAGTTCTTCCGGTGGGAGATGGCTACGGCCGTGGCGGGCCATTTCCTCGGTATAGACGCCTTTGACGAGCCGAATGTGCAGGAGAGCAAGGATAACACCAGGCGCCTCCTCGAGGTTTACCAGAAAGAGAGCAAGCTGCCGCGGGAAGATGCGATCCTGCGCGAGGATGGCCTTGACCTGTACGGCGACAACGAGGCGTTGCAGCGGGCAGGGTCGGAAGGTACACTGGAGAGCGCACTCCAGGCCTTCTTCAGCACGGTGAAGCAGGGCGACTACGTGGCTATGATGGCGTATATCCCCAGCATCGGTGAGCACGAGGAGCTTCTACAGGATGCCCGCGTGGCGGTGCGCGATGCCCTCAAGGTGGCTACCACCTTCGGCTACGGTCCGCGCTTCCTGCACTCGACAGGCCAGCTGCACAAGGGTGGCCCCAATAAGGGCGCGTATTTGCAGATTACCTGCGACCCGCGCCATGACCTGCCGATACCAGGCCAGCCCTTCAGCTTTGGCACACTGATAAAAGCGCAGGCTATGGGCGACTTACAATCGTTGCAGCAGCATGGCCGCCGCGCAATCAGCCTCCACATAGAAGGCGACCACGCTCAAGGCATAGAGCGCATAAGAGAAGCAATAAAGGCGGCTGTGTCGCGGCTCGGAGTATAAAGTCCAGGACCAGGGTATAAAGGGTCAGCAGGCGAGAGTTCTGCCACTAATCGTTATACCCCGGTCTCGATCCCCCGGAGGAACAAAGATGGAGTTAGGTTTCATCGGACTTGGGCGCATGGGCGCGAACATGGTTGAACGGCTGCTGCTGGGTGGGCACCGAATCGTGGCCTACAATCGCTCGCCGGAGAAGACTCGCGAGGCGGCGCAAAATGGCGCTGTGCCTGCTTTTTCGCTCGAAGAGCTTGTCAGCAACTTGCAGGAAATGCCCAGGGCTGTTTGGATTATGGTGCCTGCGGGCGACCCGACCACCCAGCAAATACGGCAGCTTATTCCCCTCCTCAAAGAGGGCGACATCATCATAGATGGCGGCAACTCGAACTTCCGCGACTCTATAGCCCGTGCTAAGATTCTCCAGGAGCATAACATCCACTTCATGGACGTTGGTACTTCGGGCGGTATCTGGGGCCTAAAAAACGGCTACTGTATGATGATGGGCGGCGAGCGAGATATATTCGAGCACTTGCGCCCCCTCTTCGCCACCCTTGCTCCCAACGCAGATGGGTACGACTACTTCGGCCCTCATGGCGCCGGGCACTTCACCAAAATGGTGCATAATGGCATCGAGTACGGCATGCTTCAGTCCTACGGCGAGGGCTTCGAGATTCTCAAGGCCAGTGACTACCAGATAGACTTTGCCCGCCTGAGCAGAGTGTGGAACAATGGTGGCGTTGTTCGTTCCTGGCTCCTTGAGCTGGCAGAGCGCGCCTTCGAGCAAGATGGCGAAGGCCTCGATAACATACGTGGCTACGTTGAAGACTCCGGCGAAGGGCGCTGGACTGTGCTTGAGGCGATTGCCCACTCTGTACCCGCACCTGTAATCACCCTTTCCCTCATGGCTCGCTTCTACTCTCGACAGGATGAGTCTTATAGCGCCCAGGTGATTGCTGCACTGCGTAACCAGTTTGGTGGACATGCGGTGCGCGCTGCTGATGCCATTGAGTCGCAGGTCGCCGCTGAGTCTCTCAAATCTGTGGCTCCCGGCACGCCGAGCGTATCCGCCACAACCACCAATGTGGGGTCTGAAGAGGCTTCCAACGCAGTGCAAGACTCCAGCGCGGCTGCCGAGCAAGCCGCCGAAAGCTCAGGCGATGCCAGCAAGGTGGTCAGGGATATACAGGGCACAGCGCAGGGTATTTACAAGAGCAAAATAGATAGATAGGGAGCAGGATTGGGGGTTGGGGTTGGAGTTGGGGATCAATGGCTAATCGCTAATCCCTCACAGAGCAACTATGGTAGCTATACTTACAACACCCGTCATCGAAAATCCGTTGCGGGAAGGGTTGCGTATGCAGCGTACTCCCGACCCTTCTGTTTTCGTGCTATTTGGAGCTACAGGTGACCTGGCGCATCGCAAGCTCCTCCCTGCCCTTTACAATCTCTCTGTAGAGAGGCGGTTGCCTGGCGGCTTCACGATAGTGGGTTTCGCCCGCCGTCCACTTTCTGACGACGAGTTCCGCCAGCAGATGAAAGACTCCGTTGAGAAGTACGCACGCAACAAGCCGTCACAACGCCCCAGCGTGTGGGACTCGTTCGCGCAGGGCCTTTTCTACGTTTCCTCCAGCTTCGACGATGCCGAGGGCTACAAAAAGCTCGGCAGCAAGCTGGAGGAGGTAGATCAGCAGCGCGGCACAATGGGCAACCGTCTGTACTACCTTTCTGCCCCACCCGACTTCTACTCGCAAATCATCGCACAGTTGGGCGCGGCTGGGTTGGTGAACACCAAAGCTCCCTCATCGAATGGCAATGTTACAGGCTCTGCTTCCTATTTGCCCGCCACAGATACTTCCTGGCGGCGTATCGTAATCGAAAAGCCATTCGGCCACGACCTGGTGAGCGCGCAGCAGCTTAACCACCAACTGAGTGAGGTCTTCACCGAGGAGCAGATCTACCGTATTGACCACTATCTC
>JADEYI010002086.1_pt1 | contig 11348 bp, 23 predicted proteins | sample 8542331 | NCBI WGS metagenome assembly JADEYI01 (sample SAMN16510988, study PRJNA670497) | mine drainage metagenome | isolation source: biofilm near Copperflume 1 | place: Germany: Marsberg coppermine Kilianstollen | collected 2018-02 | reverse complement strand
ATGGAGACAGTCGGACCCAGGTTTTTTAGAAATGCTTAATGCGGCTAGACAGGGGGATGGAGAGAAAGCAAGTAAGCTAATTTATGAAATGCCTGATATACAAATCCGCCCTATGGTGGATTCCAATTTTGATGGTACTACCATTGTTCCTGTTAATAGGCTTGTTGATAGTCTTAATAAAATTCGTTTAGATGAATTGCTAAGGGCAGGTAACAGACAATTTGAATTTAAAAGTTTCAGATGGGGTAGACAGCTAGGGGAGTGGAAACAAATTCCAGAAAGTAGGGGGGTTTGTAAGGGGGCTTATGTAATGATTCTTGCTAATGACTCTCCTAAATTTACCTACGCTAATGGCAGTTGTGGGTATGTAGTGGATGCAGACATAGACACAGGAAGCGTATATATCAAATTGAAGGATAGTAAGGAGGGGGCAGAACCAGTAAAGGTACGTAAGGTCACTAGACGGCGATATGATACATATACACCTGAAGGGTATCAGGATGTAGAGAAATGGCTAGGTAAGACGGAATGGAAGGGGTTAAAGGGTAATGATTGGACAGACAATGCAATGGCCGATCTAATGTACAAGAATTACTTATTAGATTTAACTACACAGCATAAATTAAAAAGTGGGAATGCTAAACCTTACTTTGATTTCATGGAAGAAAAATGGGTAGTAGGGGAGATTACCTATACCCCTATTCGGTTGGCATATGCGAGTACTGTACATAAATCACAGGGATTGAGTTTAGATAGGGTGCAGATTGATTACTCACATGCGTTTTTTGGGGAACCTAGCATGAGTTATGTGGCATTAAGTAGGGTACGTACCCCAGGAGGATTAGTAGTAGTAGGGAATAGAAAATTGATAGAAGATAGAACTAACATTACATCAGATATACTACAATGGATTTAAAAGGAAAAGAAATGTTAAAAATTAAACAAGTAACTGTAAAATCATCGGCAGTAGACCTTATTAACAATCCTCCCCATTACAAATCAAATGGGCTAGAGGTAATCGAAATTATAGACGCATTTGAACTAGACTTTTATACTGGCACGGTTGTAGCTTATCTTCTTAGGGCGGGGAGAAAAGCAGGATGCACTAGGTTAGAGGATTTACAAAAGGCACAATGGTATTTGAATAGACTGGTGGCAGGAGAAAAAGGTATAACAATATGAGAGTTAATGTGTATGCAGAAGAAATGACAGAACGGATAGAAATTATTGAAAAGAAGATTGAAGGAGAGGGTACATTTACAGGACTACGATTCTATTTAGAATTACCTGTTACTAATCCTGGCCTACCGCACGATCATCCGGCCAAACATACACAAGGCCCTTTTATGCATCGTCCAGGGGATGATGATTCCGCAGCCGTAACATTTTGGGGCAAGCAGGATTTAAGGAAAGTATTACTACTCGCACTTGATAAATTAGATAAATATTATGGGCAACCTATAGATACTCCAGAACAAACAAGATTTTCAACCGATTAACTTAATGCTAAAACCGGATAGTTGTAAAAATTGCCCCTTATATTCCTTAGGTAACTCTTTCTCTCAACCTGAGGGGCAAGGGCGAACAGGAGTCTTTTTAATAGGGGAGTCCCTTCAACATGAAGATGCTATAGACTCCCTACCCTTTCGCCCTAAGTCACAATCAGGTAGTAAGCTAGAGGAATGTATTAAGAGTGCAGGGTATGTTAGAAGTGATTTCAGATTGTGGAATATTATCGCGTGCCAACCCCCAGGAAATAAGTTAGTGGGGCAGTGGTATGAGGGTAGAGCAATTGATAGTTGTAAGCAATATTTAAAGAAAGTTGTAGGAGGATTACAAATTGTCCCCCCATCGAATAGAAAAGTTATTTTGGCATTGGGTAACACTGCTTTTAGGGTCCTTACTGGTAATTCTAACTCTATACTTGATGTTATGGGTTATTGCTTCCCTTCCAGGATTGGGTTATTTGAAGAAGGTATTATTACGGTAATTGCAAGTCTACACCCTTCCTATATCAAAAGGGGGAATGCACACTTAACCCCTTTACTTACTGAGCATATAAGGAAAGCAGTAGAGATTGCAGGACAGGAAGAAGAAATGGAATGGAGGGTAGAAGATATGATACAAGAGAAACATAATATCGGAGAAAATGAAGATGATATCCCCTTTTAGTAATTTCAGTTACTTATATAATGAAAAGGGGTAAAGGAAAGTATATAACAGAAAAAGGATATGTTAGACATAGTGCAGGTATTCTTAGAGGGGAATACGAACATAGGGTAATAATGTTTAGAATGACAATGGAATTTAGCTATTATGGACCTGGATTACCTGAAGGGTTTACAGTGGAGCATATAGACCATAATAAGCAGCACAATTGTCCAGGAAACTTACTTTTGTTGGAGAGTGTAATACATAATCATATTTCATGGTGTAGCTGGAAAGGTAAAAGATAATAAATGCCCTATATTTCAGCACATTCCTATCGCCGTCTCTGCAACTATCAAATAGTAGGTTATGACAAGGCAGAAGAATACTATGACTCCTTACGCCTTAACCCTAAGTCTCCAATTGCCTACGATATCGAAACAGAGGATTCAGGTTACACTACAGAAGATGCTAGAGAGGATTTAGTATCTACTGTTATTACTCAAATACAATTTGCTACTGACAAATATAATGCAATAGTATTCCCTAGGTTTGATACTCAATACAAAGATCTCTCTATCGCCATAATGAAACTGCCTAACCCCAAATTGGGGTTTAACTCGTGGAGTTTTGATAATCCTATCATGCATAAGAATGGTATGGATTTCTCAGAACGTAATTCACATGACCTAATGCAGATGTTTAAGCATTGGCACCCTAAATTACCTAGAGGGTTACAAGTGGTAGCGGGTATGATGGGATTTCCTTTCCCCTGGAAACATTTATTTGGAATGGATATGGAGACATATGGAGGGGCAGACGTTTGCTCTCTATTCTTTATTATGGATGTCTTGCCTAGGCTAATGAAAGCTAGGGGAGTATGGCAAGGATACATTGAATACGTTTACAAATTTCGTAACAGAGTATTGCAGCCAGCAGCAGATTTAGGTCTACCTGTAAATGATGTAGAGCGGGAAAAACTCAAAGTTAAGTTGATAGGTATGAGGGATGGGTTAGATAGGAGGTTACAGGACCTTATACCTATTGAATTGAAAAATGTAAAACAGAAAAAGAAAATCAAGGTAAAGGACGATGAAACAGGAAAAGAATTTGAATATACCCAATATGGATACAAAAGAGAACCAGCAAAAGAGATTGCTACTGCGCGTGAAAAGTACGATTACCTCTCTAAATTACTTATTGAAAAGGGCAGACAGCCTAAATCTTTTGACTCCTTCCTTGCTGACAAGTACCAATTGGTACAGGGACGATTTAAAGATTTTGATTTCACAACTGGAAAAGAAATAGAAGTAGTAAAATGGTATCGGTATGTGCCTTTTAAGGCATCCTTTGACCAATTGAGTAGGTATATTAAATGGAAACAAACAGAATTGTTAGGAGAGGTGAATGAGAAAAAAATCAAGATTAACGAGTTACGAAAAAATTCAACTAAAGATGAAAGAAGTAGAGAGATTTATGAAACAGAAAAGAAAAAACTTGAAGAATTTAAAGACCTTGCAGACGAATATGTAGTACCTAAAAACCATGAAGGAAAAGAGACTACTAACAAGAAAGAGTTAGAAATTTTCCTAGATAAAACCGCCGATGAAGTGGTGCAATGTTGTCTTGAAATTCGGTCACTCGGAACTAATATAAATAACTATGTACCTAATTGGAAACCTACTAAGGATGGTTGCGTCCATACTACTTTTGGTTTTAGTGCCGCTTCGGGGCAAATTGACAGCAGGAGGCCAAATGTACTTAATGTGTCTAAGCATACTCCTATTGGTCAGCTGTTTAGACGTATTATTGAAGCCCCCAAAGGATACACCTTTCTGGAGTTTGATAAGAAGTCATTTCACGTCGCAACAATGGGCTATGCTTGTAACGATGCAACATATATTAGGTTTAGTCAGCTTGACCCTCACTCTATTTTCACTTCTTACATTATGCCTAGAGAATGGGGCAAACCTATTACCCTGGATATGGAAGATGGTGAAATCCTAGAGCGTAGCAAGTGGATTAAGAAGCGATGTAAAGAGGAAAAGGAAAAGAGAGGGGATAGAGGGATTGACCTTAGACAGGATCAAGCTAAACCCACTGTACTAGGCAACCAATTAGGTCTAGGCCCGCGTAAACTCTATTGGATGAATCGACGAAGTATAGAAGATGAAAATAGAGCTAAATACTTACAAGCTATTCTAGCAGAATTGTTTCCTAAGGTGGAGCAAGGTAAACGAGAAATTAGACAGAAAGCGCATAAGCAAACTTATCTAATGAATGAGTTTGGTTACATACAACATTTCTTTGAAGTGTACAAGTATGTATGGAATAAAAAGAAGAATGGTGGTTTCGGTGGATGGGATGAACGGGAAAACGATGAAGCTAGAGACGCTATTGCATTTGCTGTACAGTCTCCTGCATTTGGGATGATTAAAGATGAATGTTTTAGGATACTTGCTAGGTGGAAATATACACATTCAGAAAATTGTAACATAAATAGATTTAGATACCCTACTGAAATGATTTGTAACTGTCCAGTTCCACATTTTCCCTTTAGATTAAGTATACACGATTCTTTAGGATTTATAGTGCAAGAAAGTCTAGCAGATGAATTAGAACAAATATGTAAAGAGGAAATGAGTAAACCCTGTGCGAAGTTAATAAATGAAGCTACTGGACCTGAAGGATTGAAAGTAGGAGTAGAGGGAACTAGGGGACGTAACTGGATGTCCTATGATAAAGAAACAAACCCTGAGGGCATGAAATGAAAAATCTGGCAATAATATACTTGACATACCTATGTATGTCGGTTTCCGCTTGGGGCGGCGTGACAGGCCAAGGCTATGAGATAAGACCGATGGCGATAACGAGTGGCGCATTGTTTTCGTTTAAGGTCCCGTACTGGCATGGAATATCAAGGTGGATCAGTGCGTCCACAAGCGCGTGGGCAGATGCAGGCGGGACTTTAGGCTTAGACTCTGGAGTAGGCGGGATAAAGACCACAACTCCTCCGGGGCCTACGTTCAGACCCTTGATCGATCCACGCTTGGGAATCCAGCCAGCTTCTGAGCAGATTGCCTGGAGTTGCCCAGCAAACAAAGCGCGCTCCAACGCTTTATTTGGGGGTACTATTCCCTCCAAGGGCGATTGGGATGTAGTCGCAATAAATTCTTGCCCAGCGAACGGGCGGAGAAGTTCGACTAGTTTAACTTTTTCGTCTTCCGGGAGGAAGCGACTTTCTGTGCGCCTACGAAGTTTCTTTTCGGCCTGTAAAACGCGCTCACTAGCCTCTTGTACGAGTCGGTTATTTTCTTCACGCAAAGATGTTTCGACGCGACCGGACATAGATCCTATGACAACCTCAGCAACCACGCCAATGGTAACGAGCGCTTCTCCGAAGTCGCTTGTTCTATGTAGGTGCGGCAATAGCCCAAGATATGCCGATGTAGGTAAAAACCGCGCAAGGCTTGAAGTAAGCTCCATTATCAGACCAATAGCGACCGTGACTGTGGCGGCATGCTCCCACGCAGAAAGGGAATCAGCCCAAGCCTCTAAGCTCTTTTTGATTTCGGTTTTTGGAATACCCCGGCGAAGGAGACGTTCGTTTGGTCTCATCCCGCTTGCTACTTGCGCGTTTTGGGCTTTAGTTTTTTGGATCTTCTGCCAATGGAAATAGATCGCTTTTGCCCCGGCGCGTGCGGATTCCCCTTGCGCGGGGAACTATCATGTGCCGCTTTGACTAACTCATCTAGACGCGCCTTGGGCATGGCAATAACACCACGCATTATTTCCTTGAAGTGCTGGAATTCTGGCGTTGAATCGAAGGATGGTGCCTTCATAACCCTCCCGAAGTGGGCTTGCGCTTGCCGCGTCCCTGCTTCTTCATCTGCATCAGGGACGCATCTCTGCTAAAAATCTTCTTAGATGGGCATGTAATATTATTTTATCTTATAGGGTCTTTTTTCCTTCTAAAGGTGGTTACAGATGTTTATGTAATAAACATTGGGGAGAAGGCCCTAGTATATGGGGGAGTAAATAAAAATGATCCACTGGATTACTTATACTCTAGTTCATTCCCATTTATGGGATTGTGTTCTATACAATACCACAGGAGAGGAAGTAGGATGGATATGTAGAATCTGCGGGATGAATGCGCAGAGGGAACCTTTAGAAATAAATATGGAAGCTATGAGAGGAAAAGAGGCAAGGATAAATTTAAAATGACACAATCTGAATTTGATCTTACAGTAGCCTATACAACCATATTGACTCTTACCAAAAGTCCAGATGGGAATAGATTTATAGCAGATATGGAAGCAATCAAAAGATGGAGGGAGTTAGTAACATATCTATTAGGGGAATTTAGAAAAACTGAAACTGAATTGGGAAGGATCAAGGAATTGCTAAAAGGTGTGCAAGGGGCACTTGATAAAGAGATAGCAAAAAATCTAATTAAAAAAATGAAAGGAAAAGAGGTTAAGATATGAATCCCTCCCCAACTATAGAGGAAGTAGCCTCCGCCCTTATTCGGGTGTTTGAGGGTCTAAAGCTAACCGCTTACCGCGATTCTGGTGGGGTATGGACGATTGGCTACGGACATACGGGTCCAGAGGTACAGGAGGGGTTAACAATCACACTGGTGCAAGCGCAAGCGCATCTAAAGCAGGATGCCGGCAAGCTGTTTGCGGCAGTGGAAGGGTACAGCATTCTTACAGCCGCAGCTCTAGTATCCTTTGGCTACAATTGTGGACTAGGTGCACTAGAAAGAGTATTGGCAGGACATGCACACATTACAGATTTCATCCATGATCGGAATGGGAATGAACTAGCAGGATTGGTAAGCAGGAGAGCACTAGAGGAAATACTAATTGCACTAGATGGAGGGAAGAAGAATGGATAATATAGATAGATTCTTTATAACTTTATTTTTCATGGTAACTTGGCTAATAATAATTATATGTACTAAACATTAAATTCTAGGAACCATTTCAGTCATAGAATTAGTCATTTCTTCGGTCTTACCTTTTTTATAATCCCTTAACCAGAGTTCTGCAAATTCCTTAGAGGGGCAAGGTTTACTTATGAGTAACTGCCCCTTGGAATTGTAGACTTTGAGTAGGACCCTACCGCCGGAATCTAGAGGCATCTAATCCCAACCCCACTTTTCTTTTAAACTTATAGCTTCTCTTTCTAATTCAAACTTAAGACTAGCTGCTTTCTTTTCTTCTTCATTAGATTTATAACTGATAGATGTAAGTTCATCTATCAATAATATAATTTTGTTGTATCTATTGGCATCCTTTTCTTCTCTTTTTACTTTTGCTTTATTCATCGTTGAAACCTCTCTACAATAAGAGATTTTCCAGTACCATCTAAAAATTGAGCACCCTTAGCATAGAAAGTAAATCTAGCGGGATCATGGTAAGCATGTTGTTTTAGTACAGCAGTAATTTCAGTACCATTTATTTGATGGACAATCATTGCAAAATCATTTTCATTTTGTAATGACTTTACCTGAATTTTCATATTGATTTTAATTTCTTCCAGTGTCAACATAGTGCCATCCCCTTACCCCTGTACCCCTTTCATTTCCTCTGCAATAATCGCTGCAATCCTATCCGCTAACCTAGTACGTCTAGCCCCTTTACAAGCTAATTGTACCTGCCCTTCCTCCGTAATCTCTTGGAGGATTTTCCAAGTAGCTCTATATGCTGCCTGTTCTCCAGGAGAGAGGATAGGGGAATACTTGAAAGGGATCGCAATAATTTTTTCTGTATTTTGTATCGCCTTTTGCGGAGTCATAGAATTTTACCTCATTCTCCAGTTTCTTACCGCCACTCCACCTGTTACCCCTGCCCCTGCAAAGTTTACAATGGTAATTGTCTTACCCATTTCAGGGTGATGGTGCAGTAGTAGAGTCTCCCCTACAATCACCCCTCCCACAATTCCAAACTTAACCCCTACACTACGGGAATTGAATTGTCCATTAGCAGACAGGAGGGGGTTTAATTCAGGTTGACCATAAGAGGATATGGAATCTGCTGTAGACCCTGCTAGGAGTGCTGCCATAGACCATTTAACTATAGGAGTTAGAAAGTGTAACATGGGGTTAGTGGTCCAATCCCATAGCTAACAGGAATAGTGCGAGTACAAATACAATCACCCCTAGGCCAATGAGATTGGTAATTCATTCTGCCACTTCTGCATCATTACGGCTGCCTGTAAGTTTAGCTAGTAAAGATTTCATAACCTTTAGTTTCTCCATTCAAGGGTACGTTTCATAACCGTACCCTCTAGATGAAACAACTAGGATTAGTCGGATTGAAGGAGAGTAAGATAGCCTAGCTGCTACATCACAGCTTAGACTTACAATTACTCCAGTTCAGGCTCACCACTTGCAACAGGCGCACTAGCAGCAGTAGCAGTGGCACCAGCAGCCGCTTTAGCTGCCTTAGGCTTGCGGGGTTTTGCTTCCTTCTTAGCCATTTCAGCGGGAAGGGTAAACGATACACTACCATTCTCCAAGGTAGCAGGGAAGGAGTAAGACCCTACCGAATAATCATAGCTGACAGCATCCAGCTTAAACAAGCCAGCAGCAGAGATATAGCGGTTAGCCCCATCCTTACTTTGCCCCACTTTAAAGGTATCCTCTACCTTCAATCCCTTGGGGAGTTTGGTAGTATTTACGGGGGTAAAAATCATCTTACGGGATTCCCTATCCCAATCAATCTTACAGGCAGTAAAGTTTTCAAAAACCTTACCCGCTGAAGTAGAAAACCCAATCTGTCCATTATCCGCTACACGGACAGAGAGAGTACCAGTAGCCCCACGCTGAGTAGCGGGAAGCGAAGAACGACCAATGAGAGTCAATGACATAATGTGTAACCTTTTAACCTTTCCTTGTATTCCTATATTTGGTGTATAACTATACATCTTTCAACACTTTGCACTACTTGAAACTTAAACCACTTCTAAAAACCTACCCTGCTGTACTTCAACCCTCAACTTATCCGCAGCAGGTACTACAAACCACCGTCCATTGTACTTCCTTGCAGTAAACTGTTCACCTGAGGGAAGGAGGTAAGAGAAGCTACCTAGGGCACTTTCTGCTAGTTGCTGTGCCTCTTTATGTGTGATCGGCTTCATATTTGGCGTTTGCTTACCTCCTTTCCTCTGTCCTACTCTTGAAGTGTAGCAGGAGTAGTAGAGGTTGTCAATATTTATTTTAAATTTTCATCCCTTTCAGGGTATCAAAAACTACCATGTTAGGGTCTGCTATCTGGACTTCAATAGTAGGGGCATTCATGGCACCAGATATTACTAATTGCACTTTCAATTGGTTAGAAGGGTCCAATATCATTAGGGAAAACCGTTCTAAGAATTGTTGTACCTTGTCGCCTGCAACTTGAGCACTAATATTTACTGTCATTTTCTTTGTAAAGGGGTAAGTTTCCTTGCCCCCTCTCCTTTCTATCTTACGCTTTTTTTAGGTTCTATCCAGGTCAGCATGTGACTTGCTTCTTCCTTGACCAATCCCGCACCCTTCAGCACGTCGATTATTCGCTGGTAGGCTTGCAGGTCCAGCTTACCCAATAAGTTGCGCGTACAAGTGTCCTGAAGGGATTGAGCCTAGTTCTCTGATTGCATCCCCTACAGCCATGACAACTTGAATAGCTGCTTTAGCTTCTGCCTTCATTTCCAACCTCCCTTTTTAGCTTCAAGTAAGGATTGAATGTCTGTACTAGCTTGTTTGGTCGTATAGTTGTAAGGCATATGGTGTACATCAAGATTTGGGGTCTTTTTGTACAAGTGGCTAAATGCTTCGTTCATTAGCCTTACTAAATAGGACCATTGAGCATCTGTACACCTTCTTTCCATATACTTACTCTAACCTTTCTCCCCTTCAATGTCAAGTACTTTCACTAACTTTTCTAAATTTTTATTTCCTTTGTTTTCCTTTACTTCCCTTTCTTCCCTCCATCCATCTTCCTCCAGTCTATCCCTGTACCTTTCTTTTCTTCCTTAACCCCCACCTTCAAAAATTTCCTAGCTGCCTCTTTCCTTTTAGCATCACTGACATTAGCATAAATCAATGTACTCTGCATACTCTTATGCCCTAGCCAATCCTGTATCACCCTCATTGGTATATCTTCATCTACCATATTAACCGCACAAGTATGCCTTAGCGTATGAAAGTGATGATGTCCTTCCGGTAGTCCTGCCTTAATCGCATACAGTTTAAAAATAGTATCAAGTTGACGTTTACTGATACCTGGAGTACCAGTAATCAACCTACTTTTCCTACTAGGAAACAATGGTCCAGGTTCATTACCCCGCAGTACCAAAAGTCTCTTTAGGGCCTTTTTCAATTCGTCATTTACATCAAAATAATTCCCCAATCCCCCCTTGGTACGCTTGATAAAAATTTTCCCTTGCTCCTGCTTGTAATCTTCTAGCTGGAGCATTCCTACCTCTGATATGCGCAATCCATAATGGTAAGAGGTAAGGAGTATTGCATAATCACGTATAGAAACCTTAGATACCTCTAGGAGTGCCTGTAATTCCTCAGGGGGCAGGAATTTCTTTTTAAGAGACTCTATCCGCTCTAGTTCTGTTAGCATTCTTTATTCCTCTGCTCTAATAATTCTACCAATCTTTTGTACCCATTCTTCTTTACTTGTAAATGGATCAGGTAAACTCATAGACAATGCCTCACAAAGTTTAATCCAAATAGGTTGCATTTGTTCAGGGGCTTTATACTTAGCATCATCTAAAATTTCATCAATTTTTTGTTTCAACCCAATATGAGATTCAGGGAGTAAATTCTGAATCCTTTTAGATACTTCAAAAATATTCCTTCGCATATAAACCACCCTTTTCTACCCTCCCACCAGTCACCACCCTTTCTACTGTGTAAAAGGCGCAAGCGAGAGGATATGCTATGCTACTGCAAACAGGGGAAGGTGTCAATAGTAAAATGCGGTAAGGGGGTACGATTGTGGGGAAGGTTGAAACTACAGCAACTTACAATGACTTATGAGGGTGTTTTAGAGGGGGTATCTGAGGGTCCAACGAAGGGCTACCAGAGGCAGGAAGGGGCACCAGGGACGGCACCCCTTGACAGGGGAGGGGGGGGGGGAAGAAGGACCTTATAACTGTTGAACTTTTTTCTTCATTAAGTCTTTACTTTTCCATTT
>JADEYI010002085.1_pt1 | contig 11353 bp, 8 predicted proteins | sample 8542331 | NCBI WGS metagenome assembly JADEYI01 (sample SAMN16510988, study PRJNA670497) | mine drainage metagenome | isolation source: biofilm near Copperflume 1 | place: Germany: Marsberg coppermine Kilianstollen | collected 2018-02 | reverse complement strand
GCTGATTTCTTGCATCTCAAGCAACTTGCTTTCCCTATCTAGCATTTCGGCATAACTAGTGACATTACTCTGCATTGCTATATCGCGGACGGAGATAAGGAACTGCTGGATGTCTTGTCCTCCACCTACCATGTGGCTGTCGAAAGCCTTTCCACGTCCCAAACTCTGAGCTTCACATATATCCATGGGCTGTCCGTCCCGCGTATCAACCCACCCATCGGGCTAATCTCAAAGCAGGCGCCCCATACAGTACGTGCTGACTACATACTACGATTTGGCATGCTCGAAGGCGACGGGGTAGTAGTTGGGAAGAAAGTAGTCTACGATCCGCAGGACGCTCTCAATCCCAGGCCATTCGGCGAGAACGGCTCGCACGCTGAACACCTGGCAATCGTTGCCAATTACCACGAGGCATCACTTCTGAGCGGAAAGCAACTATTAGCTGACATCGGCCCGGTGCTGCGAGAGGAACACGGAGCTGATGTGGTGGTTATAAAGCGTGGTGCACTTGGCGCGACCGTAGTAACGCCAACCAGTATCAGCAATGTCCCTGCTTTTCGCATAAGTAACGTGTGGCCCATCGGGTCAGGAGATGTCTTTGCCGCCACGTTCGGCCATTTCTGGGGTGAGCAGAATATGGATCCTGATGCAGCTGCATATCGTGCCTCGTTGGCAACGGCCTATTACTGCAGCACGCGATCCTTGCCTATTCCATCTGACATCTTCGAGAAGGAGCCGTTTGATCCGGTTACAATAGAGTTGAACAGCAAGCAGGACGCAGTGAAACAGGCTCAGGTCTATCTCGCGGGTCCTTTCTTCTCGATGGCACAGCGCTGGGTAGTAGACGAAGCCCGGACCGCCTTACTCAGTCAGCGGTTAACTGTATTCTCACCGTTCCATGATGTGGGGCATGGACTGGCAGAGGACGTTGTTCCCGCCGACCTCGCTGCTCTGGATAAGAGCAACATCGTCCTTGCAATTCTCGATGGCCTGGACTCGGGAACGCTATTTGAAGTCGGTTATGCTCGCGCCAACGATATCCCGGTAATCGCATTCGCGCAGAATGAAAAGGCCGAAGACCTGAAAATGCTCGAGGGTACCGGGTGCCTGATCACATCTGACTTCGTTTCGGCCATCTACAATACCGTGTGGAAGGCGCTAGAGTCATGACAACCGCCATCCTTCTCTCGGGAGGCATGGACTCAGTGGCTCTGGCATGCTGGAAGCGCCCTGACGTGGCGTTCACAATCGACTATGGTCAACTGCCTGCACAAGGCGAGATTCGAGCCGCTCAGCGAATAGCGCAAGAGTATTGCATGAGACACGAGGTATTAACCGTTGATTGTCGGATGTTAGGAGCGGGGCACTTGGCGGGTATGCCTGAAAGTCCGATCGCTCCGGTGCCGTAATGGTGGCCTTTTCGCAATCAGCTTCTGATCACGCTGGCGGGAATGCGTGCGATTGCGCTTGAGGTGAGCGAACTACTAATGGGGTCGGTAAGATCAGACGGCTTGCACGCGGACGGTAGGGCGGAGTTCTTCGGCAAGATCGACCTGCTCACTCGAATGCAGGAGGGTGAAATTCGGGTGTCTGCTCCGGCTATTTCTATGAGCAGTGTTGATCTCGTGCGCACATCCGGGATAGATATCAGTGTATTGGCTTGGGCGCACTCTTGCCACAAGAGCGCCTATGCTTGCGGTCAGTGCAGGGGCTGCTTCAAGCACCAAGCAGTTATGGCGGAACTAGGTTATGAGCCATACTGAGTTGAAGAGTCCAACCCCAAGGGAAAAGGAGATCCCTTATCTCGAATTCGCATACCCACTTCGCACGAGTAAAACGTATCTGCCCGTACCCACAGCGCCGCTACCGAAGGACTTTCTCGAGCTTTTGGAGGGACGTAGGTCTTCAAGGCTTTTTAATCAACTTCCTACTGAGAGGTTGTCAGCCCTTCTATGGTGGGCGGCACGAACACGTACAGGTAGGCGTGAGGAGAGTGGATCTGTCTGGCAACACCGCGCTGCGCCGTCGGCAGGCGGGCGCCATCCCATTGATATCCTCGTGGCCCGAATTACACATCAAGGACGTTCGCTTAGCCTTTACGACCCTATCGCCCACAGCCTGTGTGACCTGGACGTTACCGCGACTCAGGTAACGGAGTTCTTCGCCGCTGTGGATGCTGTACTGCCGATGCAAGAGGCTACGCTCCTGTGGTTTGTGGCACAACCAGGCCGTACCACCTCGAAGTACAAGTATGCAGAGAGCCTCATCTGGCGCGATTCTGGCGCGTTGCTAGCTGTGGTTTCACTCGTAGCGGAAGCTCTTGATCTGAATTCCTGTGCCATAGGGATCACGGGCGAACCATGGATCTCCCACACACTAATGGCACAGGGCTTGTTGTACGGTACAGGCGGTTGTTTAGTAGGGGAGAAGAGGTAGCTTGCTCGTTTCATGAGGGTGCAACTGCGACTCAGGACCGCTTGTGACGTTCAGAGGACTCTTTCCAGGGCACGCCGAGCCGCACCTCGGCCAGGTGGCTGTGCATGGCCCATGGCCATGCCATAACCGCGTGAGGGATCGTAGCTTTCAGCGAAGCTGTGTGCCAGCTAATCCTGGTCGATCTCCTCGTATCGCTCCAGGCAAGTCATGATGGATAGGGCCATCTGCGTGTCATCCGAGAAGCCCCAGGGTGGGGCGGGCAGGGCACGCGCTTGGATAAGAGGTATCGCTACGTCGGGGTCTATGAAGAACCTGTCGCCCAGCGCATCCCCTACCGATAGCCCTTTGAGCGAGTAGCGTGCGCGCTCCGGCCTGTGTAGTACCGAGTTGTCCATTACTTCGTTCCTTCCTAACATACCCATCCAGCTTACACCTCACAGACGTGGGTCTACAGGTTCGCTCTCAAGGGCGAGCACACCGAAGGCGCACTCGTGCACTCTGCGCAGTGGCTCCCGGTGCACGAAGCGCTCCAGCGCCTCGATGCCGAGGGCGAACTCGCGTAGTGCCAACCCTCGCTTGGCCGCCAGTCTTCGTGATCGCAGCCTCGACAGGTTCTCGGGTGAGGTGTATTCGGGGCCGTAGATTATGCGTAGGTATTCCCGGCCTCGTACCTTCACTGCGGGTTGCACAAGACCTCGCTGCCCACGCACTATGAAGTCGAGGGGCTTCACGACCATGCCTTCGCCCCCTCTGCCGGTCAACTCTTCCCACCAGCGAACGCCTTCGGTCTGGCTTGCCTCGTCGGTGACATCTACCACTTTGTACTCGGTCGCGAAGAGAAGCTCTTCGTCCGCCTGGCATATCCGAGCCAGCGTTTCCATCTGCCAGACGTGGTCCTTGTCGGTATGCACGCGGCCCTCGGTCGCCAGCAGGTGGAAGGGGGCGAGCTTGAGGTCACTAATCGAGTTCACGGGCCAGCAGTAACGCCCGTATGCATCAATGTACTTGTCCACCATATCGGCGCGGGCCGTGTATTGAGCGAGCAACCCCTCTATCTCTGAGCTGGGTACGCGTGCCTCTGCCTGCCGAAGCGCCGAAATTGTGTCGTGCAGTGAAGTGCGCGCGGCCACGCCCACAGCCGCGTACTGGTCGCGCAGCAGCTCCTGCGCCTTGGCCGACCAAGGCATCAGCTCACAGTCGAGGCATACCCAGTCTGTGTTAAACTCGTCCCACGTACCGGCGGCATCCAGCGCTTTGCGGATGCGGGAGAGGAACTCGGCTTGCAGAGTCGGGTCGTTGAAGAATGGCCTACCTGTGCGGGTGTAGACGATGCCCGGTCCTTCAGCGACCACGCCGAAGCGCCGCCGAGCGGCATTCTCATCCCGGCATACGATCACCACCGCTCGCGAGCCCATGTGCTTCTCCTCGCACACTACCTTAGGCACGCCTTCGTGTCGGAAGTAGGCGAAGGCCTCGGCGGGGTGCTCCAGCAGTCCTTCTTCCTGAGTGGTCTCGGACGGTGACATGGTAGGCGGCAGGTAGATCAGCCACTTGGGGTTGACCGCGAAGCGTGACATCACCTCAAGGGCCGTGATCGCATTCTCCTCCTTTATGAGCACATTGCGCTGCAAGCGGGTGGTCAGGTAGCGCTTGCCGGTCACGTCGGCCACGTCGAGCACGTCGTCATGCTGTTGTTGTGCGGAGAGAGCGGGAACTGGCGCTTGCTCGTCCGGCGGCAGGAACGGCTTCGGAGAGTGGTAATACATTTGCTCCGCCTGCACAGACACCAGCACTTTTTCGGGGTAGCGCAGAGCGGTGAGCTTGCCTCCCATGACGCAGCCCGTGTCTATGTTGATCGTGTTGTTGAGCCATTCCGGCTCGTGAACGGGTGTGTGGCCGTACACCACCATAGCCCGGCCCCTGTACTCAGCCGCCCAATTGTAGCGGACGGGCAGGCCGAACTCGTCGGCCTCTCCTGTGGTCTCGCCGTACAGAGCGAACTCTCGCACAGCCCCCGAGCCTCGCCCCTGCATCTCCTCTCGCAGTCCGGCGTGGGCGACCACCAGTTTGCCATCGTCTAGCACGTAGTGGCTCACCAGCCCGTCCAGGAACTGCACGACTTTCTTCTTGAACTCGGCGTCCTCACCCTCAAGCTGAGCCAACGACTGCTCAAGGCCATGAACCACCTGCACCTGCTTGCCCTTCAGGGCACGTACCAGCTTGATGTCGTGGTTACCGGGCACGCACAATGCCACCCCGCTCGCTACCATGCTCATCACCAGGCGCAGCACGCCGGGAGTGTCAGGGCCTCGGTCCACAAGGTCTCCCACGAACACGGCTTTTCGGCCTTCGGGATGGCGGGCGGCGTAACTTGCGCTGCCATCCTGAGACAGAGATGTGATCTCGTAACCGAGCGTGGTGAGCAGAGCGTGCAACTCGCGGAAGCAGCCGTGCACGTCGCCGATGATATCAAACGGGCCGTGCTCGTGCTTGAGGTTGTTCCAGAGGGGCTGGCGCTCTATCTCGGCGGCGTCCACCTCCGCCTGCCTTTTGAGCACAAAGACGTGGCGAAATCCCTCTTTGCTCAGGGAAGGTATCGTGCGGCGCATCTGCTGGGTGTGGCGGCGCACAACGTGCGGGCCGAAGTCGCGGTCAGGACGGGCCTTGTTTCGCTCCTGACATATCGCTTCAGGCAGGTCGAACACGATCGCCACGGGTATCACGTGATATTTCTTCGCCAGCGCGACGAGAGGCTTCCGCCCCTCCTGGCTGACGTTGGTGGCATCGACCACAACCAGTTTGCCCTTCTGGAGCCGCTTCCCTGCTATGTAGTGGAGCACATCGAAAGCATCTTCGCTCGAAGACTGGTCGTTCTCGTCGTCCGACACCAGCCCCCGACAGAAGTCAGAGGAGATGACCTCGGTCGGCTTAAAGTGCTTGCGCGCGAAGGTGCTCTTGCCGGAGCCGGAAGCGCCGACCAGGGCTACCATTGAAAGTTCGGGTATGGTTATCTTCACTTGTTCTCCAAGCTTCTATAAGTTCGTTCTGCAATTGATGAGCTAGGTTTCATCTTCGTTTCTGCACTGGGTCAACCTTACCTCTTGCAAGAGTGTATCAAGATCGTCTATGCAACTTGGCGCTTTGGGCAGCCTGCTTTCCGCGTATGACTGCTCTAGCATACTAAGTAGCCGTCGGTATTCCCCTTCGTAGAACGTAAGATCAGCCTTGTCCAAGGTCGATTTCTCCGGGCCTAATAACTTGTGCTGTACTAGGTCATCGATGTACGGCAGATTGAACGAGGAGTTCAATCTCAGCAGGTTCGCCTCCACCTGGCTGGTGCGCATCAGGTGGATGCCCGTCAGCAGCACTCGGTACGTGTAGAGTAGAGGTTTCACGCGGCGCGGTTCTTGCTTGTTGAACAGCTTCCACTGCGTCTGGGCGAAGCCGAGATAGTGGTGGGCGTGGTGCCACGTGATGCAACCCCTGGCTATGTCCTTCAACTCCTCGTGCTCCGGGGTGGTAAGGACTATTAGTGGAGAATAAAGCTGTTCGAGCACGTAGCCATTCTTCCTCAGCAATAGTGTGAAGAACTTGCGTATATCGTGCGTGACAAGGTCCATCTCCAGCCCATCCACCTCGCTCGATACGGTGATTGTTTCGATCTCGCGTGAGGGTTTGAGCCGGACCACCTCGCGCAACGGTAGGATATGCAAGCCTCGGAGGTCGTAGTCGGAGTCTGGGGAGGGGAAGCCGTACAGGTGCGCTCCGCTCACAGTGGCGAACAGGAGCGGGTATGGCTGGGAGCTAGCCACAGCCTTCAGTTGTTCTATTTTCGTCTCCTCGATTATGTCGTTCATGTTCATCAAGCCTCAGAGCATACTCCTGCGTGCCTTCAGCAGGAAAGTGTTAGCGCGCTCGTAGTCCGGGCGGTCCGGCAGGCGTGTGCCGGCGAAGGCTGCATCGAACTCGTGATGCAGGTTCAGCCTCCATTCGTTGACCTCCTCCCATTCCAGCTCATGACGCCGCACCGCCAGCAGTTTCTCTCGATGCTCGCTGACGCGCACGGGCACGAAGCCTTCCCTCAGCACGGTGATCCCGGAGAGGAGCAGGCGTATCAGGTGCATGGCGTGCTTCCACCTTATCTCGCCCCTGGTGCGCAGGTCCTGTTCCATCTTCTTGAACTGCGACATGACGTAGCCGTTGTAAGTCTGGTAGACCAGCTTCGAGAGGAAGATAGCGCGCATGTCGAGTAGCTCCTGTGCCAGCGGGATTGCTGTCTCCACGAGAGGGGTATAGAGGCACTCCAGCAGGTTGGGGTTGGCTTTGAGAGCCAGCGTGAGGAACTTCTGCAACTCCCAGTAAGTCTCCTGCGTCTCGTCCCGCTCCAACTGCTCCGGCACACCACCGAGCGACCAGTGGAGGTCGGCAAGAGGTAGGTAGATGCCTCTGCGGTCGAAGTCGGATGCTTCCTCGTCCAGTCCATAGGCTCGCGAGCCGACCACGCAGCGATAAATGACGTAGTTGTACAGGTCTTCCTTATCGAACGCGCCCGCCTGCTCCAGCCCTTCCTCCTGAAAGCGAGTGAACACAGCGAGGTCTTGTCGCTGAAACGCTACATCCGCCCCGCTCGGCAGGCGTACTCTGTATGAGTGGGTAGTGTCCGACGGCGCTTTGGCGACCACGCCCATAGCTCCCGCCGGGCACACCAAGTCACCGGCTGCGGTGCGCACCTCTCTTCGCGTGACGACTCGCGTGCCTACGGGCAGTATCAAACTGTCACTTGTAATCTCACTCATGCTGGTAGATCGCTTTCATCCTTCAGTTGTTCGAATAGAGCCATCTGCGTTGGCGATCCCACAACAGGGTCTTCAGGCCCCACGGGCAGGAAGCGCACAGAATACCCGAAGCGCCCGGCGACTCCCACGGCCCAATTCTGGAACTCAGCGCGGGTCCACTCGAAGCGGTGGTCGCGGTGTCGAAACTTGCCTGCGGGCAGACTCTCCCACTTCACATTATATTCGGCGTTGGGTGTGGTCATGACTACCGTGCCCGGCTTTGCGAACTCAAAGAGCACTCGCTCGCAAGCCGCAAGACGGGGCGGATCGAGGTGCTCTATCACCTCCACCACAGCGGCAGCATCGTACCCTGAAAGGCGACTGTCGCGATAGGTGAGCGAGCCTTGCACCAGCTTGATCCTCTCCGCCTGCCTGGGTGGTAACCTGTCGATGCGCAGACGGTCGCGCGCCTTTTCAAGCACCCTGTACGATACGTCCACCCCCACTATATCGGTGAAGCTCCTGTCATCTAGCAGCAGCTTGAGCAGCCGTCCCTCCCCGCAACCCAGGTCGAGCACTCGCCTCGCTCCACTGGCTTTGAGCGCAGACATCACGGCTCCCAGGCGCTGCTGGTTGAGGCTTATCTTCTCTTCGACGACTTCTTCCTCTAGGTCGTGCACTTCCTCTTCCACATCGGGGTCCGGCTGGTCTTCCTCTGCTAAGCGGGCCAGCGCTGCACGAGCCAGGTGCCTGTAGTGCTTGAGGTAGCGGTCGGTGATAAGCTGCCGCTCAGGGTGGGCCGAGAGCCAGCCCGCGCCCCGGCGGAGCAGCTTCTCCACCTCATCTTCTCCTACCCAGTAGTGCTTTTCATCGTCGAGCACTGGAATCAGCACGTAGAGGTGGGTGAGCAGGTCGCGCAAGCGGACACTACCTTGCAACTCTACGGTATACACTCTGCTCTGACCCCACTCGGGGAACTTCTCGTCGAGTGGGTAGCCCTGAACGGATACCTCATAGCCCAACGGCTCGAACAGCTTCCGCAGCAACTCCTCACCAGAGCGGCATGGTAGCGCCGATATCTTCGCCTGCAAAGGCAACATGGCATCTGCCATTTCCTGATGCGACTGGCTCTTGCCTGACATAGCGGTGCCAAACACCCGACCGATCGCCACGCTCATGAACGAAGACGCCACGTATGGGCGGTCGTTCACATACTGGGTCAGCGCCTGTCCCTCTCCGGATGTGCCACGGTGCCCACGCACAAGGCCCACCGGGTCAATGTCGAGCAGGAGTGCCGCCGTGCAGCTTTCCTCGCTGGCCACAGGGTAGAAGACATGGGCCTTGCCGAAGGGCAGGTCAAAGCTCTGCACCCTGGCGGGGTTCTTGTGCAGCAGGTAGCCGAGGTGGGTTGCTGGTTCGCCACCCAACGTCTGTATGCATGTAATAGTTAGAAGCACCGATACTTTTCCCCTCATTATGCTGATATGTTTGCCGCTCGCGTGTCGGCTCATAGAAGCAACAAGGAACGGGTGCGGTATATAGCCCACACCCGTTCTCGAATACTATGCCAATTCCATAAGAAACGGAAGGGGTGCTAGGGTATGCCCCTTGTCTGCTCCAAATCGCACGCAGACCGGTAGTCGGCCCTATGGAACCGATTGCCGGTGGTATTTTGCGCTACATATTTGCCAAAGAGACTGAGCATAGCAAGCCTACGACTGACGACCACTGAGTTGATTTCCAAGAGTACAAACACGCCGGCGATCTCAGCGCCGACGCAAACAATCATAAATCGGGTTGACGCTCCGTGTCAATCGGTCTGAAGTCCTATGAGCATCTACTACTGTTTGCCTGCATAGCGGGGTCGCCATATCACGGAAGCACTAAAGTCCCACACTTTCCACACAACGCCTCTCCGTGTTATTATACCGGAAGGCAGGGAAGTATAATAACGCTGCCTCCAATTGTACCGGAGTATAACAAGGAAACAACGTGCAACCCGAAAGCTTCACGAGCCATGCCCCAGGTCAGATGCGGAAAACTCCCCAAGGGTACTGGGCGTTCTTACCGAACCCGCTCCCTCCCGAATTAGAGCCAACCTGGGGCATGGCGGGTCGCCTGTCGCTGGCCGACAGAGCGCTCAGCGAGCTGGCTGGGATCGCTCGCACCCTCCCCAATCCTCACCTTCTCATTGCCCCCTTCGTGCGGCTGGAGGCTGTGCTATCTAGCCGTATTGAAGGTACCCAGGCCTCACTTTCTGACCTTTTCGCCTTTGAAGCCTCAGGGGTAGCTGACCCAAGAACTCCTGATGTGAAAGAGGTGGCTAACTACGTTGACGCTCTCGAATATGGCCTCAAGCGCATGTCGGAGCTTCCTCTCAGCCTGCGCCTTATACGAGAGATGCACGCCCGCCTCATGTTGGGTGTCTTCGGGGTCCGAGGCGAACATCTCACGCCGGGAGAGTTCCGGCGCTCCCAAAACTGGATAGGGCCGCCGGGGTGCGCCCTCGCGGACGCCACATACGTGCCTCCACCTGAGATCGAGATGAAGGAAGCATTGGACAGCCTGGAGAAGTACCTCCATACAGAATCGCCGCTGCCTTTGCCGCCACTGGTACGCATGGCACTTGTCCACTACCAGTTTGAAGCTATCCACCCGTTCCTGGATGGCAACGGTCGCATCGGGCGCCTGCTTATTACTCTCCTCCTGTGCGCCGAGGGACTGCTGCCCCAGCCACTCCTCTACCTTAGCGCCTACTTCGAGCGGCATCGCCCCGATTATTACCGCCTGCTCCTTGCTGTGAGCCAGGAAGGTCGCTGGACAGAGTGGGTGAGCTTCTTCTTGGACGGTGTTGCACAGCAGTCGCAGGATGCGATTAAGCGATCCAGCCAGCTACTCGACTTGTGGCGCAACTACCGCGACCGCTTGCAGTCCGAGCGCTCCTCGCCTCTGGCGCTCCGAATGGTAGATGAGTTGTTCTCCTACCCGGTAGTCACTCTCGCCAGCACCAGTAAGTTGCTCGGTGTTACACCGCGCGCAGCACAGAACAACATAGACAAGCTCATAGCCGAGGGCATCCTTCAGGAGACAACAGGGCGACAGCGCAACCGTGTTTACGCCGCTTCTCGCATAGTCGAAATCGTGGATGCTGAGAGGGCTTAGATTTCTATTTTGCAATTCTTATGTTTCTGCCTGCCTCTCTATCTACTTAGCCCTCGGTGAGAAGCGCATCCATCCTATCTGCCGCATCCCGCTGCAAAGCCGGGATCACGTGGGAGTACGTATCCATGGTGAGGCTGATATGGCTGTGGCCGAGCGTTTCCATCACCACGCGGGGGTGCACTCCCTGTGCCAGCAGGAGCGATGCGCAGGTATGGCGTAGGTCGTGGAAGCGGATGTGGGGGAGGCCTGCCCTCTGCAGAGCATCCTGGAAGGAACGGAAGGCGTTTCGTGGGTCGAGGGGCGTGCCTATCGTCGAGGTGAAGACCAGCCCGCTCTCCTTCCAACGCCCGCGGCCAGCCTCTCTTCCAGTTGACGGACGCGGTGGGTGCGCAATGCGTTCACGGTCACCTGAGGCATGAAGATAGTGCGGCGGCTCTTCTGGGTCTTCGGCTCGACCAGTTGGGGCTTGCCGTCAATGCGCTGAAGCGCGTATCGCACTCTGAGTGTGCACTTGTCCATGTCAACATCTTCCCAGCGCAGCCCGAGCGCTTCACCCTGGCGCAATCCGAGGGCGATAGCCACTGAGTAGAGAGCTTCCAAGCGGTCGCCTCGAACGGTATTCAGGAAGACGCGCGCCTCCTCAGGCGTAAGGGAGCGCATTTCATAGCGGCGCGACCTGGGTGCGTCGACCAACTGCGCCACGTTGCGCGGCACGAGCGACCATTTGTATGCTCGCCCCAACGCTATCTTCAGAATGGCATGACAATAACGCACCGTACGGGGCGCTAGGCCCATTTTGAGTAGCTTGTTGAGCAAGTGCTGTATCTGCTGCGGGGTGAGTTTGCCTAGTTGGACGCGACCCAGTTCCGGTTCGATATATAAGCGGACGACCTGCGCGTAACTATCGTACGTTTTGGGCCTTACCGTTGGGCGCACCGAATCCTCCAGCCATGTAGCAAGGAACTGCCCCAGCGTCTGCC
>JADEYI010002084.1_pt1 | contig 11369 bp, 8 predicted proteins | sample 8542331 | NCBI WGS metagenome assembly JADEYI01 (sample SAMN16510988, study PRJNA670497) | mine drainage metagenome | isolation source: biofilm near Copperflume 1 | place: Germany: Marsberg coppermine Kilianstollen | collected 2018-02 | reverse complement strand
CTCAAAGGACACGATGTGTTCGCGCTCATCAAGTACTAGGCTGACTGTAGGGGCCGGTTTACCGCGCCCATCGCCGATTATGCACATTGAAAATTTAACATGATGTATGAAACTGGCCTGTGTGCTCGTTGCTCTGGCTCCTTCGATACCTCACGTTATTTTTTCAATGTGCATTATCGGCCTGTGACACGGGCCGATAAATCGGCGATGGGCGCGGTAAACCGGCCCCTACACACGCCCCGCATGCCCCTACTCTTCCCACCCTAACCAGGTTGTTTTTGCCGCGACGGGTGTGGGATGGCGTTCGAGTTTAGGGATAGCAGGGTAGCCCAGGTATACGAACGCGACAATTGCATCCTCCGGCGCGATGCCGAGCCATTGCTTCACGAGGGGATCAAAAGCCGCATCACCTGTCCGCCACATGGCCGCGAGTCCCATTTCTTCTGCCGTGAGCAGCATATTTTGTACGGCAGCAGCGACCGCCTCAATATTCTCAATCTGCACTACGTTGGGTTGCGCTGGCTTTTCTGCTATCGTCGCGATGACGACAGGTGAGCGCAATAGTTTGCTGCGCTCTTTTTGAAGCATAGCAGGTAATTTGTCGTTTGTTTCATACCCCAGGCGGGCTGCTAATGCCTCCGCCATGACCGCGCCCAATGCCGCACGGGCGTCCCCTGCCAGGACAATAAACCTCCATGGTTCCACTTTATGATGATTGGGAGCATGTGTTGCCGCCTCCAAAATGTGTTCAACCTGTTGGCGTGTGGGTCGCTGCCCGGTCATTTTGCCAATGCTGCGCCGATTGATTATGGTCTCGAATACATTCATATATGTTTGCCTTATGCCGATCTTTCTGTGTGATAAGTATTTGTGAAGATCATATCAATTGCGTCAAGCTAGCGTTGAAACCATCACGCGCTTCATTTCACATAAGCCAAATGCGAGATGTATGAATGCTGTGTAGGGGCCGATTTATCGCGCCCCTACGGCTTCCCTATACACACATCGCAGAACGCCCTTGCAAAAAATGAAATGCTCCCCTGAAACCATCATGCAGACACGGTCTGAAACATTCGAGTATCCCAGACCGCTTTACCATGATGATATTCTATGCAGGCGTATCAAGCGAAAGTAGATTGCCTTCGACGCCAACAGAAGGTAATAGTTGTACCTGGGCCTGTGTTGTGAGCGGCAATCCCCACAGCTTAATGAAACCCAGGGCCGCGTTGTGATCGAATTGATCGCCACTATCGTAGGTGGCGAGACTGTGGTTATAGAGCGAATGCTCGGACTTGCGCCCAACGATGGCGCAATGCCCATGAGCGAGCTTTACACGCACCGTCCCAGTGACAAAGCGTTGTGTGCTATGGACAAAAGCGGCCAGGTCCTGGTGCAGCGCACTGTACCACTGACCGTTATAGATCAGCCGTGCATACTCTGTAGCGACCATCTCTTTGAAATGGGCCTGATCCCTGCTCAACGTGAGGCTCTCCAGTGCCTGGTGGGCGGCGTGCAATACCACGGCTGCCGGTGCTTCATAGACTTCGCGCGATTTGATGCCCACTAAACGGTTTTCGATATGGTCAATACGTCCGATGCCGTATACGCCCGCCTGCTTGTTGAGCGTTTCAATCAAGACGGCTCCATCAATTTCCGCACCGTTCAACGCGACAGGGATGCCTTGTTGGAAGGAAATTTCCAGGTAGGATGGCTCCATCGGCGTATCTCCGCCCGGTGACGTTGTCCAGTCATAGACATCTTCCGGCGGTTCGGCCCAGGGGTCTTCCAGGATGCCGCATTCAACGCTGCGTCCCCACAGGTTTTGATCGACGGAGTAGGGGCTGGCGTTCGTTACCGAAATGGGAATGTTGTGCTCATGGGCATAGGCAATCTCGCTATCACGCGTCATGCTCCACTCGCGCACAGGCGCAATAATCTTCAAATCGGGTGCCAGCGTTTGAATGGAGACATCGAAGCGTACCTGATCGTTCCCTTTACCAGTGCATCCATGGGCGACCGCGATCGCTCCCTCGGCACGCGCCACCTCTACCAGGAGCCGTCCAATCAACGGACGGGCCAGGGCAGTGGCGAGCGGATATTGTCCCTCGTAGATGGCTCCCGCTTGCAGGGCGGGCCAGACGAAGTAGCGCACAAAATCAGCGCGTGCATCCACCACCATAGCCTTGACCGCGCCTATCTGCTCCGCCCGTGCCGCGATGGCAGCCAGGTCACGCGCATTCCCAATATCTATGGTGAGCGTGATAACATCCAGGTTATATTGTTCTTTAATCCAGCGGATGGCGACGGAAGTATCCAGACCACCCGAATAGGCCAGTACGACAGTTGACATAACTTACTCCTCTTGTGCTGTGCCGACCAGCTTCTCAATAGCTGTCGCGAACGTGGCAGCGCGTTCTTCCCAGACCGCTTGCACATGTTCCAGTTGGTTACGAGCTTGCTCTAAGCCGAGGTTGCCAGCCCCGCCAAGATGACTGCGCTTCGCCAGACGCTGGACAAGCTGTTCCTGGCTTTCGGCCTGGAACGGGACATGGCGATCAAGCTGCGCGGTCACTTCCGCTCCCACGATGCGGTAGGCATCGCGGAATGGCAGATTAGCGGTCGTGGTGAGTTCATAGGCCCGGTCGGCGGCAAACAGTTCAAAACTACAGGCCGCGACCAGTTTCTCTGTATTCACATCGAGTCCTTGCACGACCAGGGTACAGATGTCCAGGCTATCCTGCACGAGGGCCAGGGCCTCCATGAAGGGACGTTTGGTCTCCTGGTAATCCATGTTGTAGCCGGAAGGCAGTCCACTGACAATGCCGAGTATCTGCTGTTGCAGTGCCAGGATCGTCTGTGTACGGGCACGTACCAGTTCCATGACGCCCAGATTGCGCTTTTGGGGCATGATACTGCTGCCTGTGCAAAGCTCCTGCGGCACCTGGAAGAACCCGTACTCGACAGTAGTGAAGAGCAGGATATCCTGGGCCATTTTGCTCAGATCAAGCATGATCTGTGCCAGTGCCTGCACAATCGTCGCCTCGATCTTGCCACGGCTATTCTGTGCGTAAATGACGTTGTTCTGCACGCGAGCGAAGCCGAGTAATGTGGCCGCATATGCTCGATCAATAGCGATTGGGACGCCATAGCCGGCGGCGGAGCCGAGGGGCGATTGGTCATTGACAGCATAGGCTGTCGAGAGCAACTGCTCGTCATCCAGCAACGCTTCCGCGAAACTGCCTGCCCATAGTCCCACCGAGGAGAGCATGGCCCGTTGCATATGCGTGTAGCCAGGCATCGGCACGTCGGTATGGGCCTGCGCGAAATCCAGCAGCACAGCGCAGAGGTCACTGAGTTTGTAGGCTATATCGTGCAACTGCTCTTTACCAAAGAGGCGCAGGTCTACCAACACCTGGTCATTGCGCGAACGCGCCATGTGTATCTTCTTTCCGGCTACCCCTGCCTCTGCCACGAGGTAGTTTTCGACGCTGGTATGAACGTCCTCGTCGGAAGGAGAGATCGTGAACGCATTATCCTGCTCTAACACCAGGATGTTGCGCAGGGCTTTTTGCAGAGCCGTGTATTCGGCATCTGTTAAGACGCCAATATGTTGGAGCATGGCGGCGTGGGCGAGCGAACCCCAGACATCGTGGCGAATCAGCTTGCTATCCAGCAAACTGTTCTGTGCGCCCTCGAAGCGTTCCACCTGTTCATTGAGGCGATAGCCTTTTTGCCATAACTTGGTCATTGTTGTAGCCCTTGCGTGGAACCTGCCCACTCTATACCGGCGAGTTTGTTGCGCCGTGCGATCAACTCATACGGGAGGCCGCGAATGTGTGCGGCGGGCGCACATTCTTTCTGGTTGAAGCTTGCGCTGCTAATCGAACGGATATCGGGGAAGAAGAGGCCGCTGGACGCTGACCGCGTGCGAATGTCGATGTTCCCTTTGTAGAGATCAATCGTGTATTCGCCATTGACCGCCTTCTGTGTGCTGGCGATAAAGGCATCGATAGCATCTTTCAACGGGTGGAACCATTCGCCATGATAGACCAATTTGGCCCACTGGGCATCCAGTTGGCGTTTCAACTGAATTTCTTCTTTGGTCAAACAAAACTGTTCGAGGTCGCGATGCACTTTGAGCAGGATGGTGGCCGCCGGTGCTTCATAAATTTCGCGTGATTTCAGGCCCATGATGCCGTCCTCAAACATATCAATTTTGCCGATGCCGTTAGCTCCACCAACGACGTTGAGCTGCTCAATGATGGCATCGAGCGGCAATTGTGTACCGTTGAGGGCAACGGGCAGGCCGTTTTGCCAGGTAATGGTCAAAGTGGTAGGCTGCTCAGGAGCCTTAGCAGGTGGTGTTAGCCAGAGCCAGATCGAGTCTGGCAGTGTGGTATCCAGGCCGATGCCGCCACTGGCAATCGAGCGGCACCACATGGTTTTATCGTCGCCACCAACGATGATCTCTTCGACTGGCACACCGTAATGTTCCATCAAAAGTCCCTCTTCACCACGGGTAAGGTCAAAGTCGCGCACAGGGACAAAGATGGAGAGACCAGGGGCGAAGAGACTGAAGACGTTGTGCATGCGATACTGGTCGTTGCCTTTGCCGCTGGAACCTTCCATCAGGGCATCACAGCCCAGCTCAAGTGCTTTTTGCGCGACACGGGCGGCGATAAGCTGGCGGGTCATAGACGTTGAAACGGGATAGCCAATGTAATCAGAGTTGGCCTGGATGGCCTTGCTCAACCAATGTTCGGTAAATTCTTGTCGAACGTCGATGGTGATGGGGGAAATACCCAACTGCTGGGCGCGTGCCAGGCTCTCCTGTATCTCGTCCTCTCCCTGTCCCACGTTGACGTTGATGGCGATAAGCTCTTTCGCGTGGTATTTCAGTTGCGCGAGCTTGACGCAGAGGGTCGAGTCGAGGCCACCTGAAAAGGCCAGGGCAATGGTTTTGCCCTGTGGGACATCAACCGAGGAGATTTTGTGTAGGGCCAGGTCGGTTGCGCTACTGGTGACGGCGGTCGTGCTTGTCTGATTGGTGCTTGCCATGGTTTGATACTCCTTCAACGGATGAATTGTATGGAAGGAGACAGGCAACAAAAAATCCCGCCCCTTCCGTGACATTGAAGAAGGGACGAGAGTGTAGGGCTTACGTTATTTTGCCCGCTGGAACGCGTAGAACTGCATTCCGCTACACACCCGTGGTGCCACCCCGTTTGTCTTTCGCTATTTCAATCTCATTGAGATACCACACATTGGTGTCGCCCATACTTACCGCGTTGTAGTACGGGTGGAAAGACCTCTTTTTGCTGGTTATCTTGCTGCGTGGGAACCACCCACCTGTGCCTACTTGTCTCTATTTAACGGAAATATGCTTTATATAAGCCGTCAAAAAGGCTTTCTTCGGTCAGCCGCTCACGAAAGCGTTCTGAGGAGGTGTATCCATTCCGAACTTCCACTCTGTTTCGGATCGCTGTCGGTACCCTGTCTCATACTATTTTCGTTCAACGCGGGTCAGTCTTGCAAATTGTCTGCATTAAGGATACCAGCATAGGGGGGAATTGTCAATGTTTAGAGAAATTCCAAAAGCGAGAGGAGTTTGCTATTGATGCATTGCTCCTCTTCCCTCTAGTTGTCTTCAAGCCGCTATTGTATCCAAAAGCCAGCGAGCGGTGGATTCGTCGGGGGCGGTAGCAATTTGTTTGGCGAGCAGATTGAGGATATCCGTACTTCTAATGAGCGTCACTTTCTGCTGCCCCAATTCCGCAAGAGATGGGAATCGTGTCTCCAAGAAGGTAACGACTATCTTTTGTGCTCCGTGTAGTTCACCTTGTAGTTTGCTCTGAGCCATCTTTTCTTTAATCTCTGGGTCTTCATCTAGTAGGCTGTCATAATGGTAATCCATATAGTCCTCCACAATGCGCTTGTCTTGCGTAGAGATGGTGTTTGATCGGTTTAAGATGGTTCTAAACCGACTGGCGTGACGGACAAATTCAGGTTGCGTGTAATGTTGCTTCATCTCCTCAAGTGCTTGTATGAGCAATGAAGCATTCGCTCCTTTCATCGCTGATAAAAAAGTATACATGACAATGAGCCGCTTTTCGATATATTCTCTCGCATCAAGTGTCCAGAGAGTGAGTACACGATAGCGTAATGTGAGAAGCTCTTCTTTCTGGCTACCACTGGTTTCACGAAAAGGCGATTCTGGAACGTTCGCCTCAAATAAGTATAACACAACGGAGAGGACAGGGAGCCGATAGGCGATGAGCAATTCGACATGGTAGCGCAACATGCGCAGTGCCATATCCTCGTCGGCATTGGTTTGCAATTCCAGGTTCAGGATATGGGCTTCGTCCCTGTATTTCACCAGATAAACGAGATCAGCACGCAGCATTTCGCGCTTGATTTCTACGTTTTGCTCACGGACGACTTCGGTGTTGGGTAAGAGTTGTGGTATGATCTCCGCGGCGTGATCGCCCATTAACGATTTCAAGGCATGGTCATACGGTTGATGTTGGGTCATAGTAGGATACCTCTGCCATATTTCTTGGTCAGATAATAGCATATTGCGATTGGGCGTACAAGAGTTCGAGTGCGGCACTCGAACTCTTGTAATGCATGTGAATCCGATCTCATATTTTTGATTGCATGTTGTACAAGTTCGCATAGACGCCATTCAATGCGATTAACTCCGCATGCGTACCCTGTTCACCGATTCCGGTGTCAGATAACACCACTATTTTTTGGGCATTGCGGATGGTTGACAAACGATGGGCGATGACAAGCGTTGTGCGGTTGTCGGCTAACTTTTCCAATGAATCCTGCACAGCCTTTTCACTTTCATTATCCAGCGCGCTCGTCGCTTCATCAAAAATGATAACAGGGGGATTTTTGAGGAAGACGCGCGCGATACTCAATCGTTGCTTTTGCCCGCCTGAGAGTCTTACGCCGCGTTGACCGATATACGTGTCATAGCCATCCGGGAACGCCATGATAAAATCATGCGCGTGCGCCTGTTTGGCCGCGTCAATGATTTCTTGCCTACTGGCGTCAAGTTTCCCGTAGCGGATGTTGTCCGCAACGGTTCCGGCAAACAAATAGACATCTTGCTGGACAATGCCGATATTCCTTCGTAATGAGCGCAAGGTAACCGCTCGGATATCCTGCCCATCCAACAGGATTTTTCCCGCATTTACTTCGTAGAAACGCGGAATTAACGAGCAGAGCGTTGTTTTGCCAACTCCGGAAGACCCGACTAAGGCAACGTATTCGCCGACTTGTATCGCCAGCGAGAGGTTCTTCACGACATAATTATGATCTTCTTTATACTTGAAGCTGACGTCTTTAAACTCCACATTACCTCGAACCTGTGTCAGATCAATCGCATCTGCCGCGTCTTGTAGATCGGGTACCACCTCTATCATATCCATAAAGCGATGAAATCCGGTAATTCCCTCCTGATAGAGCCTACCAAAATTGACTAATTTCTGAATGGGATCGATGAGGATACTGACACATAATAAATAAGTGAGCAAATCAGCTACATCCAAGGAAGCATGAACAATAGCGATGCTACCAAAGATGATCACAGCGATGGTAATGAGCTGTGTGAATGCCAGGAGTCCACCGGAAAAGTACATTTCACTTTTATAGCCATCTCTGCGGCTGGCGAGAAAACGATCGTTTGCATAGGCGAACTTTCTTTTTTCAACATCTTCGTTGGTAAATGATTTGACCACTCTGATGCCTGCAAGCGTATCTTCAACTTGCGCATTAATATCACCGACTCTATCCTTGCTGCTGCGTAGTGCCCTATTCATCTTTTTATTGAAATACAGCGCGTACACAGCCATAATTGGCAAAAAGAGAAAGACGATCAAGGTTAGCGTAACATTGACCTTCAGCAAGATAATGAAGGTGCCAGTGACCGTCAAACTGGTAACAACGATATCCTCGGGACCATGATGATATAACTCGCTCATTGCGAATGTATCATTGGTAAGCCGGGTCATTAATTGCCCGGTGCGTTGTTCATCATAAAAGCGAAACGAGAGCTTTTGATACTGCTCGAATAATTCACTGCGCATGTCGCTTTCCATTTTGGCACCCATCGTATGCCCTTGAAAGTCAATGAACATGGTACACAGTGTATGGATACCGACTAACGCCAGCATGAGCACGCCCATCAGATAGATGTCATTGAGCTCATGAGGCGTATGGCCTTCTAAGATGTTTTTGGTGATGTAGCGTGCGCATAATGGGAGTAGCAGCGTAATCGCCGATACGATAAGTGCGCAGGCCATGTCCGCTAAAAATAAGCCGACGTATGGTTTGTAGTACGATAAGAACTTCTTGCCGCGCGAACGTGCAGGCACGCTAGATGCATAGCCAGCTTTTGCCACGGGAAGATCATTCGCCGAGGGCTGCTTTGGCGATTCTTTCGTGGTCGAATCGGTTGAATGCAAAGGGATGCTCCTCATGGTAGTGTTCAAACAATCGCAGATTGCAAATGGCACAAACATCTTACTCCGCATCAAAAACAAACGGGCGGAGTCAATGGTGAGGATGCGCGACAGGGAGCACCAGCATAAGAGGGAGTGAAGTGGAAGGCAAGACCATCGAGGCTTTGACGTGGCTTATGGAGCTTGAAAGGAAGATGCGTTTTCAAGTGATCGGGAACAGTAGGACGCGAAATGTTATTTCAGCGTCTACGTTCTCCGGGTATCCTCGATACAACTCCATACCTTCATGCTGGGTATCGATGTTGCGCGGCATGCGCTTTTGGGCATCTTTACATTTCCTTTCCGAACTGACGGCGCGGGGAAGCATGCGCCAAAGATAATAACCTCTATCCTGTATGGGATAATGATACCATATGGAAAATGCCTGGTCAACTATGCGTATTCCGTCATTCCGTCATGTAAAATGGGTTCACCAAAAGTGATGGTGAACCGCCAATTTGGCCAGGATGATCAAGCACAAAACGAATGCCAAGGAATAGCGTTTCCCTTGACCACATCTGGGATCAGTGATGTCTTGCAAGGCTTCATACAAGGAAACCACAGGAAAGCTTTCCAGATCGGTGAACGGGTGGTTTGGGTCGGCAATGTTGTATAGTCCATACAGAGTACTTCTTACGAATCTTGAGATGTTTAGTATTCTGCATGGAAAATTCTTTTTTTACCCCCTTCTCTAGAATTGAAACGCCCTTTTCTCATCTATTGGTACTTCACTATTTCTTAATTATATGATATACTTTCAGGTAGTAACTCTAGTGTACAGGTAAGGGGATCGCTGTGCCGAGAGGATATGTCTCAACATGCGAATATGCAACAACAGCCTTTTTCTCCTGCACATAATGAGGAGCGATCCACGAAGTTCCGCTCTCTTTATAGAAGCGTACTAACGCTGTCAAAAGCCAATGTGGTATCGGGCCATCAATAATCAGCCCACGATCAGTTGGCACAGGTGGAACTGGAAGCGGATCGGGCTGAAAGTAATCCAGATGGCGAGCCGGAAATGCTATTGAGAGAACGGTGGCATCCTGATACGTATCCAATTTAACCGCCATTTCAGGCAATTGCTTATTACCGAGTTGCACACGAATCGGCTGGAGCCATCCAAAGGGAAGGCGGGGATCAAATTGGTAAAATGGCTGCTGACCTGCATGAGCAGCTAGTGCGGCATAGAGCCAGTTCGGACCTTTCCCATATACCGAAAGAGGAGTCTGTTGAGGCACCGTGTTCAGAAACGGGATGAGCATTTCAAGCTCCCAGAAATTTGATGTATAGGTAAAAGTACGTAACGAATCAGGGAGATTTACCAGCAATCTTGTTGGAGATCGCTCACAAAATGCCATAGCTACATCCCTGGATGCATAGGAATCGAAAAGAGTAGCGATACGGTCAACAAGCGCATCAAATGCTTTTCCTGTAGCCGCTTGCCTGTAATAACGCTTGAGTCCTGAGATCGTTCCTTCCAGGATAGGAGACTGTGAGGTGATAATGGACTCACCTTCGAGCTGAGAAAAGATTTCAGCAACTGGCGCAAGGTTATACTCGCTCACGATTCGTCGCCAGGTACGTGTTGACTCTACTTCATCGGCACGAAGGAGCAGGACGGAATGTGTACATTGACGAAAGATAGGGGCATCTGATTTTGTCGGGCGACCACCCAGATCGACAAGGAAAGGGAGACAGCGATGTGCAAGGTCCTGGCTGATACGTTGCACGAACTCAGACGGCCACGCACCTTTAATTGGTTTGCGAATGTTGCTTACTGTCTCTTTATCGCCCTCCTGCGACCAGTTGCCTTCGCCATCGGGACAGGCACGAATCGCATGGTGAGCAATACCACGTTCATGTAAGGCGTGGGTTAATGCATAGAACAAGACCGATTTTCCTGCCTGGGGTGGGCCGCCAATCATAACGGTGGGTAATGAATGTACCAACAGTATCCTCCTGTACATAATTGAGTAAATGAATGTGGAATAGGAGCAAGATTTTGACAGAGCATCCACACGTACTGCTTGCGACGCTGGGCGGACAGCCTCAGATCGTTACGTTCACGCTCGACCTGCTCCTTACCAAAGGATTTCCGATCAATGAAGTGGTTGTGATTCATCCGAAAATGGTACAACCTCGTCTTCAACATTCTGTTACATGCCTCACTGATGAGTTCACCGGTAACTATTATAAAACGCAACACCACCCCATTGCTTTCCGTTCGCACGTCCTCCAAATAGATGGAATGCCCATTGACGATATTGTAGACGATCTCCATGCCGATGGAACGCTCAATACCATTCACCAGCTTATCGGCGATTATAAACGGCGCGATTATCGCATTCACCTCTCCATTTCTGGTGGGCGTCGCCTGATGGCTCTGCTTGCCATTTCTGTTGCCTCTCTCAACTTTGACCGTCATGATCATATCTGGCATCTCTACACGCCCGAATCAATCAAAGAACAGGCCAGTGAGGGCCGGCTCATGCATGTTCCTACCGATGCAAGTACGGGGCTCATACAGGGACCATTTCTCTCACTGGGAGCATACACCTACAGTCAGCCCCGCGCCTTCCGTACCGCACAAGAAGAGCAGCGTTCTCAGATGGAAGCCCAGGAACGTGTAAGATGTGCTAGCGTCGAGAAAGAGGCGACCCTTGCCCAACGCAAAGTCCTACGAGCCTTCAGCAAAGGACTTCGCCCAAAGCAAGTCTCCACCGAACTGGATATTAGTATAACAACAGTTCATAGCCACAAAAGTGCGCTGCTGCAATTGTGTCGCAACGCCTGGAACATCGATAATTGTTGTCTGTCGAATAAAACTTCGTTTTTCTGACTCATATCGTTTCCATGAAA
>JADEYI010002083.1_pt1 | contig 11376 bp, 12 predicted proteins | sample 8542331 | NCBI WGS metagenome assembly JADEYI01 (sample SAMN16510988, study PRJNA670497) | mine drainage metagenome | isolation source: biofilm near Copperflume 1 | place: Germany: Marsberg coppermine Kilianstollen | collected 2018-02 | reverse complement strand
AGAGATGCCAGGTCAAACAGCTGAGAGGCATGCTGCACCAGGTTGGCTGCATACACAGGGTCCGTGGCATTGAAGGCGAGCGATGCAGCTGCGAGCGCTGCTGCTGCTTCTGCACTGACCTCACTGGCCGGCGCTGTTGGTCCTGTGTAGCTGACTGGCCTGACAGAGCCTGTGCAGACAGATCATCTCTGCTCCCATGACAAGCTCAGTATTGCAGTAATAGATTCATGCATTCGGAGCTGTTTGGAGGGCACAGCATGACACCAGTGCACATGAAGATAGCTCACGAAAGCATTGCCAATGGCCTTGGGCAGAGGCATGCCTTAACAGCATAGCAGGAGATGGCACCACCCACCTACATAGCGCTCATAGAGCTCTGGAGGCCCATAATACTTGAAGTCTGCCTTACTATCGCCCATGAGCGCAACAAATGTGTTGGCAGACGCATTGTGGCAGTTCAGCTGCAGGCCACACACAAATGACATCAGAGTAGGCAAAGATATTTCACCTCGTGCTCTGTCACTGTCCTGCACATTGGTGCAGCAACATGCTTGCATGCATGCATGCAGTTGAAGGGAACTTCCTTTTGAATTTCATGTGAGGAATGCATGTCCTCACCAGGTAGTCTGACCCCCATTTCAGAGCGCTGAGGGCCTCATCAAGCAATCCCACTCTGTACAGGGCAGTCCTGTGTCGCACAATGGTCCAGGCCAGCTGGGTCACAGGAAATGCTTCTGGCAGTCCCACTTTGAGAAAGCTGCCACCAGCCTCATAGTAGCCTCCGCTCAAGTCCTCTCCCATAGGGCCCTGCATGCACAGCATGTTGGACACTCTTGGATGTTTGCCTGCAGCACTTCTATTGTTCACATCCCATGCAAGTCCATGGCAGCTTGTGAGTCATCTGCCGGGGTATAATCAGTGTGAGGATGTACCAATACATGCAATGCTGCTCTCATCTCTTGCAGAGTGGGTACAGTCATTACACACCTTGCATGCTAAGCAGGAGTCCGAACGCCAGGCAATGTGGTGATCAGGGGCAGTGATGTTGCCAGAACGCTGAATGCGCAGGTAGATGAACGCCTTGTGCAGGGCTTCAGCGTAGTCAAATGTCGGCGAGGCCTTGGGAGGAAGCTTGGGCCATGCAGGTGTCCAATTGCGGCCAGGGACTTGCAGCAGGAAGGTTGCTGGATCTATGCTGATGTCTTCAGAATCCTGTGAGGCAGCCAGGCACAGCAGAGTAATGCTGCACTGAGCACAAGGCAAAGTCTTCAACAGTTATTGGGAGGCTGGAAATTCGCACAGGAGTGTTTCATGTACATCACTCACCAAGGGTGCCAATTTGTAAGACGACAGAAAGGAGACTGATCGCTGTTGGAAACCACACCTCTGTCGAAGCCAGGAACTCTACCTTTGTGTCTGGTTTGACAGTTCAGGTGGAACTTCCATCAAGCTTAAGCTTGTACTTTCGAATTCGAACGCTGGAATTTTTGCCTTGCTTGGCAAACAGTCCAGGATGATCGCCTGCCACTTACGTCCACGCAAATAAAGTCACAATGGTAGTTCGAAACCATCCTCACTATTGTCGCTTGCAGCTTGCGTATCCCTGTGTCTGACGCTGACGATGACGGGATACTCCCCAGCGATCAGAATACCCGTGAAAAAGTGGTAGCAGATGTCCCAAATGTACAGATGAGCCCAAGTCATCTGAAGCACACCTCATAATCAAGCGCAAAATGGACAATGAGAAACACTTCGGCTTCGCAATTCCGCAATTGCATGGATCCATGCAACTTAGGGGTCGAGATGAAATATTCAGCAGCCGTCCATGGAATCCTTCACAGAGCGTTCATTTCAAAGAATATCTGATGTAGATCCGATACTCGTTCGGAGTTCGAGAGATTTGCACCTCGCTTTCTGTATAATCGTATCAGAAGCACGGAATGCAGACCAGGCAGGAGCGTTCCATCAAATTTCCGGTGCGTTAAAGGACACTTTTCTGTATGTGCCAAAGATGAACCTATTCTTGTGTATTGACCTGGGCGATCCTTCCTGTCTTCTTAAGGGTGCGGGCTTGTTGCAGGCAACCAAGAATGCTCTGCCAGTGGGGCACTTGCGCACTTTGTGCCAGAAGCACCCATTCGAGCCGAATATGGGACCACAAAACAGCACACCCTGCGAAATGGTGACCACTTTTGACCATCATAGCTGATGAAAGCTGTTTTGTCAAACAGTCAAATTGAATGCTCACCAGTGACGCAAAAAAAAACACAGATCACTTTGCCAGCAGGAGCTAAAGTTGGTTGTGCTTTTACAGTGCTATTGCACTGTGTGCGACTTTGAGGCAAGCATCTGCACGAAATGGGGGACAGGTTGGTGCCCGCTGATGCTTCTCTAGCAGTATCGATATTCTGAATGTGCTCCAGAACGGCAAGTGCGTTGCACGGATATTTTTTCAACGCTAATTTTGCAAACCGATGCACAGGGGTGTCTGAATTGGACCACTGTAATGCCCACACTGGAGGGAACATTACGCAACGGAGCACGGTGAGCCTCCCTGAACTACTTGCAATATTTTTGCTGCCCCCTGTGGCTTTTACTATGCTTGCCTTTCCGAACTTGCCAGCTGGAAGTGCCAAGCCCACACCAGCAACCCTCTACTCTTTCTGTTATAATTAAAATAAGGTCTCCTTGCTGTGTACGGAAAATGACTTAAACGCAGGGTTTACTAATTCCTGTATTGCACTCGGCATTCATCTCTGATGTTTCCGGTATGCACATCATGCTCGTGGCACATCTCTGGACTGGTGTAAGGAGTGTTTGACATTGCTGCAGAGCCCGCAAAGCCTGCGACTGAGGCTGCAGGCACATTGCAAGGACGGCCAGAGCGCGCCAATGCCGGCTGCCCACTTCTCGGCAATTAATAGGCCCCAAGCAGGTGAGCTGGCGCACTTTTCACCTGTTGTCAAAGGGGCTCGACAGAATTATTCACTCTGCTATCATCCAACAGAAGCTGGGATCGATGCATGTGATCCATGTGTCATCACACGATGTTTCTGAGGCCCATGATCTGTGACTGTCCCTGCTAAATCCCACCAGACCTGCCTTGTGAAATCAGGCCAAAACCACAGCATCTTTGGACGGCTGCTCAATGCAGGGCTGAATAATATTTGATGGCATGTCCTGAATAGCCAAGCACATGCACCCTTAACAGATCTGAAATCATCATTGTTGCTTCAAGGTGCAGCACTAGGATGTCTGCTGCTGTCAGAGAAGGGCCCCAACGTTTGAAAATTGTTGCATGGATGTTGCAGGCACGCCATAACAGCCAGCAAGAGCTGCCCTTGAGCCCAGGGCTGCGCCAGGACGGAAGGAGCCGGCCGCCTTGGGCAGCACTGAGGACGGCGCTAGGCAGAAGCCGGCGCCCACTCAGTAGCCACCCAAGCCCTCCCAGTAAGCCCTGAAATTTGTGATATCAATTTGCCTTGCATGCACTGGTCTTTGCAAGCTGCATGCATGCTGCAGTGTGTCACAAGTCTGATCCAAGTCGGGTTTGAGAAGACTGGACACCTGTTATGCATCATCGCTTACCATACTAGAAGCTGATGCGCGCACTGCGGCGCAGGTTGGCTACACCATCGGTCACCCAAGGCATAGTAGCAAAATTTTGCCTCGAAGATCAGCCTCAACCCTTGAGGAGCGGGAAGAAATTGTTGTTTGCCAATCCACCTCTGGAGAAAATGAGCGCCCGGAAAATCTATTGCAAGACTGCAACGAGGCAGGTAAGGATACATTGGCCAAAGTTGTGCACATAGACAAGGTGTTCTTATGAAGATCCGAAACGAGTGCTGAAAAATACTAGAGGGCCATGATGGAGAAACGTTACAGTCAATGCCAGAAGGCATCAAGCCTCTCGTAGGTGAGACATGACATGTCCTCTCATGCCTTACGCACCTTTGGTCACACTGGGATTTGAAGGAAATGGTATGACAGGCGCGACAAGCAGCAATGATGGACGTGTCAGCCCTGTATTAAGCACACGAGCTGGGTCTCCTCTTGCCCACGCTGATGCTCCCAAGAAGAAACCTGAGGTGGGCGAAATAATGACTCTTTAGGACCAAGCTTTGCAAGGAGGCTGAATCCTTTGTCTGGCACCTGACCTAGGTTACTATTATTGTGATCTTGAATGTGCGGTTTCTTGTGCTACTCTCCGCTTGCTCACTTGATGCCTTTTCAAATCTTGTAGGATCCCGTGCGTGGGCGAGAGGTTGACCATTCTGTGGTGGTCCCCGAGGACGAGCCTGCCCATGGGCCACTACGCGCATGTAAGTTGCTTGCACAACGCTTTAGTGTTGAATTTTGGTTGACTGGAGTGTTGTGTGCGAAGGACAAGACTTGCAGTTGAGACTAAATGTGAGTACTTTGCGTTGTCCCTGCAGGGTCCTGAATTCTCTGTCAGAATCCTCCTAGGACACCGAAAGTAATATTGCCAGCTGCCACGGCATATGGCATAATTTTGGGCTTGAACAGGCATTTTAAGGGCCGGACGATTAATCAAGACAACATACTCAATGGCGTGCAGTTGGCGACGCCCACAACAGGTGCACTCCATTTGCTCTTATATTGAGTCCCTTGTTCTTTCAATCACCCATTATTCATCAAGACCAATGCATTTGAAAGGTTTGTAAGCATGAGTAATCTACTCGTGTCAAAAATAGGATATCTCGCCTCCCGGTCTGTTGACTCTGCTTCCAATTGAATCCCTTCCAAATTGTGGGGTTCCATGCATCTGCAAGATCCGTCACCTTACAAATATTGGTACTTCTGTCTACAAAGGGGTCAGCTTCAACCAGCAAGGTGGTTAGCGCACTGCAGCCGATAGAGACACTGTGACTGGACATCTGAATTCCCACCAGAGGCACTAGAAGCTCTCACGTGCCTCAAGGACCTGCACCGGCGGAGCCGTTGGCGGCGGGCCTTGCACTTGTGGCACGCACATCGCCTGCCAATCAAAGCTCTGCAACAATGGCCTTGCCAGGCGCAAAGGAACGACCAGGCAATTTTGGCTGGCCATGGCCAAGCATACGTAAGCCCCCACTGTCATCCAAAGACATGCATGCATACTTTAGAGCATATAAAGGCTCAAGGTGCATAAGGACAATACTTCTCTGAAATATTTATCTGGGAACTCCTGTTGTTCCATGCATATTTCACAAAACCTGAAGGCCTATACACCTTAGACACGTTTCTAGGGACATGCCAATTGGTGTACACCTCCTGTCAAGCAATCTACATGTACTTTGGTGCCGCGTCCGGCTATGGCAAACAATATAATGAAACGGACGGTGTGGTGTGCCGATGGATCCCCATATCAAAGGTGAAGTTCTTTGCATTGGTCCATGTGGGGGTGGTGCACGACCTCGTGGCCGCCTTTTACTAGAGAACCCATTTGGGGTCTTACCTATGACCGTGCGCATCTGCTGCCTTGACTGATATTTGTCCATCATTGATGACAGGATGTTGCATAAGATGCATTAGTAAAATGCATGCAATTTAGAGCTCCAGAGAGAATGACTGGTTGCCATGTATTGCAGAGTGTAAATTTGTGGTAAAGGCCTTCTCTACAGCAATCTTGAAGCCAATGGAAGGGTTTTTAGCACTAAAGATCAACAAAATTGTGAACGGGATTGTTCAAGTGAGTGGGTGAAGAATGTGAATAACTATTTTCTGGACATATCTCGGTTTCAAGGCTTGGCCTCTTGACTGTTGGAACAATTCTGATTTTGGATTAGAACTTGGGCTGCTCTTCTTATGCAGGCCTTGACAGCTGCTGCCTTCCTAGCATTCGCTTTTGGTGGCTACACAACTTGGGGAAAGGCAATTTTTTATGTGCTAGGCAGCATTGCATGTATCAATGCTGCTATGGGCAAGAACGGAGGCTTACTAGCAATTTTCATCAAAAGCCCCTTGGCGAGGAACTCACTGAGCAGCTTCTGCCTTGCCGCCTCCTGCTTTTGGCGTTCCTCTCTGAGCGCCAAGGGGCTTTTGATGACATCTGCCAGTAAGCCCCCGGGCCCGTTCTTGCCCATAGCAGCATAGATTAACGCAAAGCTGCCTAGCACATAAAACAGCGCCTTTCCCCATGTCGTGTAGCCACCAAAAGCGAATGCCAGCAAGGCCGCAGCTGTCAGAGCCTGCAAAATAAAATCAGCCCAAATTCAAATCCAAGATTAAAACTGTTCCAACGTTGGGAACAGTCAAGAGGTCCAGCCTTGAAACCGATCTCTGTGTTGAAAAAATAGTTTTTTACACTTTTCACCCACTCACCTGAACAATCCCATTCACAATTCCGTTGATCCTTAGTGCTAGGAACCCTTCCATTGACCTCAAGATCGCTGTAGAGAAGGCCGCTACCACAAAGTTACACTCTGCAATACATGGCAAGCAATCATTGAGCTGTAGATTGCATACATTTTACTAATGCATCATGCAACATTCTGTCACCAGTGAAGGACAAATATCAGTCAAGGTAGCGGATGCGCACGGTCATAGGTGAGACCCCGATGGGTTCCCCAGTAAAGGGCGGCCACGAAGCCGTGCACCAACCCCACATGCGGTGCCCAGCAGCCCAGCGCACCCGAAGGAGGCAGCATCTTGGATGTGCCGTCCTTCCCCGGCAGACACACTACTACCGCACCCTCGGTGCGTCGCCTTGTGGGTGTCTTCAAATGTCTTCTTCCAATTGCAGTCCCATACAAACCAGACAGATTATTGCCTTCCTTGCACTCGGACCATGCACGCCATGCGTGAAGTATTAAACATGGCTGAATTCCAAGACTGGCAACTTGAGGATGGAAACATAGTACAATTTTGCTCGCAGGAGAAGCTCTATCCTAGGCTTATGAGACCTTGTTGTCCCGACAAGAAGCACAGGATCCCACCATGAAACGACGGATCGTCCCAGAGGCTGTCTCGGCGCCAGAACGGCTCACATGCCAGTCTGTAAATGATTGGCGCCCGCTGCAGATTCAAGGGACTCGCTCAGAGGGCGCAGCGGTGCCGGCAGGCAGCAAATGTGCAGGCTTAGAGCGGAGGGAGGATGGAAACAGTGAAGGGGACAGCGGGCAAGAGAAGGAGGCTTCACCTGTACTGCAGAGAGATCTAAGGCAGTTGATCAACATTGCTGTTGATGCGCTGTGCATGCATGCAACGGCAGAGTGCATGCAGGAACTGCTGTTGTGCCCTTTGCTTCGCACTGTGTGCAGGAAATGACAACATGACTGCTCAACCCTTGCATGAATGCTGGCTGATCAAGAGCCGGAGGCATGGGTCGGAGCACTACATCGCAGTGACAGTAGCTCGAGACCGTATTTAATTTCGAGACGAAGGTTGGCATGTCTTATCAGCATGCAAACCGTCAGACCCCACATTCTCACTTTCCACATGTATTGCTCAGTTTTCTCTGATGGTGCCCCAGGAGACAGCCTTGAAGAGCGATTAGATGCTCTTGAGTGCTTCTATGATGAGGAACACTTTTGGCTTGAAAGCCACATGGACACCCTGGCGGCCAAAGTTGAGCCATTCGGCCTGGTGATGATCTGGCGCCTTTCAAACTCAGTGTCTTACTGCAGTTGATTCCCTGTGCACATTTGTTTGGGTGTTTGAGCACTGATGGTTCTCCTGTGGTTCTCCTGTGTACAGTCCTGGATGCATTGAGCATAAATGCTATCTTTGATACACCTGACATGTCGGACTATCTTCAAATTTGTCTTTAAAAAATCAGCTGCGGGCGTGGAGGGTATCTTTGCTTGCCTATGAGATCTTTCAGCTGAAGGGCAAGATTAAGGAGAAACAGAAAGGTATCTCACTCTGGCGGCCTAAGTATGGTCACAAGAAACATTAAATCCTCACTTGGTGTCGCTATCAAACACCTTTCTTCCAGGACTTGCCAACAGCTTCTCATGGGAAGTTGCTCTGCCGTCACTGACTGAATCCTGGTGCAGGCCGCTGTGGGGCTGCACAGCAAAGATAGTGTGGTGGCCGTGGTCAGGTTTTGATTATTCTGCGTCAGGACACTCTGTTGTTCCCCCACCAGCTGGAGTAGATGACCTCAAGACTGCCATAGCACACCTAGGAGGTCCCAAGTTTCCGGACTACGAGCTGTTCCCATCCCTACATGATGACTAGGCCGAGGGATGTCCAGGGGAGTACAGTGATTTTCAGGTTAATAGAAAGATCCTTCAAAGGGTCATGGTCTGTAAGCTGCAGAGAGGCAAAAAAAAACTACAGAAGCATAAGATGATGGCATCACGAGTGCAGGAATAAGATCTGGGCAAATGGTACAGCATGGTTGAGAAGTATCTTCTCATCGCGCCAATCCCTTGCTCAGGTGCACTCTTGTAGGCTATGTTGTTCTTAATGGGGGTTCCCACTACAGTTATTGCCCAGAACTATTGCTCAGCGGTCCGTAAGCACTTGACAATGCTTTTGGAAGACATATAAATGGGTGGAGACGGGTTTGCAAGTGCGTATGCATGGGTCTCAATTCAGCCTAAATACATACGCAACACAAGTAGCTACAGCCTGCAGCCTCATGATTTAATATCCAGCACACCGGACCCGGCCGCTTTCTTGTTCCAAAATATTCTTGTACTTCCGATTTTAGACTTGTAATTTACAAGACATTGAAGAGCTGGGTAGGCAGCATGCATCTGCACCACCACAATGCATGAACTTCCAATCTTGGTCTTTCTTCCAAAATGTTAATGCAGGATGCCCAAGGCCATTCATCCCCTATAGACACATACAACGTACAGGCCCTTTGACTCGTACATCAGTCTAAGCTCAAGTGCATTGTACAGGTAGCCCCATCCTGCGATGACTGTCACCCAGCTGAGTCTGCGTTTTGAATTGAGGAAATATCATTTACTACCGGTCGGTACCTTGGACAGATGTGTCAAAGCTCCTGCCGTTATCACCAGTGCATCAGGTGCTCCTCAGCCCCCCACAGGCAACACAGCTGACACATTGAGGACAGTGCGGTGGCCGGCAGCGATAGAGTTGAGTCCGCAGGCGGCCACGAGGGCGTTTGGCGGTGCAGGCGCGCCCAGGAAGGCGTAGCCAAAATCCAGGCCGCATTCGTTGTAAGGCCCCAGGCCGGTGTGGTAGTTCACAAGTGCTGACAGGGCCAAAATGAGGCCGCTGCTGTAGTCGATCGCGGGCTCTGTGTACCTATTTGATGCACACCACACCACACACTCACACCCCAGACACCACAGGACAGTGCATGCAAAATATTACGCCCAGCAAAACATGAAAATGCATGCCTGAGACAGTAGCAGTACTGCGGTAATTTTTTTATGTGGGCAAGTCTGCGTGTAGAAGAATTCAGGGCAGAACATGCCTGAAGGTTTGGTCCCTGGAGTCCTGATAGGCTGTCCCTTTGATGTCCATGGGGCCACCCACCATCGCCCCATATGCTACAAACCTGCACCCAAGCGCTTTCCAGGGTCATTGGATGCCGGAAATGAGCAACAATCTGACAGGGATGTGACAGTGCCTTTCATGAAAAAAACACTTTTCAAAAGAACATACCCACCTGTTGGGCTGTGGTGAGGCAAGAAAGTCATTCCTGATCTGACCTTCTGTTGCGGTGCCTGGCTTGTAGTTGAGCCAGGAGTTCCAAGCATTCTGCAATAGAATGACATGTGTGATTTAAACGCTCCAACCTTGGAGGGGGGCAGTTTGGCAATGTGCACGTAACAGTCAATTGGAGAACATAGACACCTTCTGGAAGGGGCTCTTGGGAGAGTTCTTGCCAAAGCCAACCAGGTAGCTTTGCCCCGTGCTGCCCAATGCAAAGTCTATCTGCGACTTCCCCTGCACATGCACGCATTGGCCTCGGGATGCATGACAGCTGCTGGCATGTTCTTGCACCAAGGGCTGCAACGAAGTCCATTCAAATGCTTAAATTTAACCATACAATCCCTAAATCATTGCTGTTGCGAGATTATTGAGCCAGCTCACGTAGTTGAAGAGCTGGGCAGCGTATGCAGTCACATTCTTTGAAGGGGAGGGCTGGGCCATCAGCATTTCTGCATAAAACAATGTCATCGCAGCGGCGTTGCTTGCATAGCGCAGCGCTCCCCACCCCTGTATGCAACCCCGGGTAATCTGCCTTTCAACCAACTCCAAGGAGTTGCCTTATCTAGGTGCACAATAGCCTCGTGTCATGAGCTGCAGCTTACAAGAGCATTTTTGAGCGCCGCTGCAGTGTCACACCTAGCAATGTCTGGTTGCCATGGATACATGCAGCAATGATTTCATTTCAGGGGGCCGGTGCATGTCACCTTGTAAGGAAACGCGAGGCCGTTGGCTGTGTGAGGCACAGAGCGCAGAGGCGGGATGTACCAGTTGCAGAACTTTTGGATGGCCTCTGAATACAGCAACTCGTTGGGCATGATCTCTGCCATCAGAAGGGCCACACCTGAGCACACACACAAGTCAATCAGCGTGCATGAGCTCCATGTTTCGCAGTGAGATACAGCAGGCAGAGATTGTCTCCGGTCATGAGAGTAAGCTTCATGTGCTACACGAGGATGCATCATGCAGAGCATTACCAGGGCTCTTTGTGTCCCAGGAGAAGGTGCCATAGCCACAGCAGTCGGAGTTGCCGTCGGTCTGGGACTCATTGAACAGAGCCATGGCCGCTGTCAGGAATGTGCCATCCTGTGTGGCCTTAAACAGCCAGACAGCTGCCCAGGCAAGCTCATCATGGAATCCAGTGGAAGGGTACAGCTTGGCATGTGTTTTCAGACCTGTAAAGTTGAGAGCCTTACTGACAATGGCTCATGCATGAACTTGTACATGCATGCATCAGGGACTTGACTGGCGCAATACATTTCAACAAGGCAGAATTTGCATGCATGGCATAAGCTCAAAATGACAGAGAGCAAGAAGATCTCACCAGGGTCCTTGGACGTCATGAAGGAGCCAGGATACAGAGATGCCAGGTCAAACAGCTGAGAGGCATGCTGCACCAGGTTGGCTGCATACATAGGGTCCGTGGCATTGAATGCGAGCGATGCAGCTGCCAGCGCTGCTGCTGCTTCTGCACTGACCTCACTGGCCGGCGATGTTGGTCCTGTGTAGCTGACTGGCCTGACAGAGCCTGTGCAGACAAATCATCTCTGCTCCCATGAGATGCTCATATTTGCAGTGACAGTGTCATGCACTCAGAGCAGCTCTAAGGGCACAGCATGACACCAGTGCACATGAAGATAGCTCAAGAAAGCATTGCCAATGGCCTTGGGCAAAGGCATGCGTTAACAGCATAGCAGGAGATGGCACCACCCACCTACATAGCGCTCATAGAGCTCT
>JADEYI010002082.1_pt1 | contig 11379 bp, 6 predicted proteins | sample 8542331 | NCBI WGS metagenome assembly JADEYI01 (sample SAMN16510988, study PRJNA670497) | mine drainage metagenome | isolation source: biofilm near Copperflume 1 | place: Germany: Marsberg coppermine Kilianstollen | collected 2018-02 | reverse complement strand
CGGCATAAAAATGGAGGACGTCATTTTCTCCGGTACGCGCGAGCGCAAGCCCACGGGTATGGCGGAAGTCACACTGGTCCTGGTCGATCCGGAGGTCTACCAGCCGGCCACCAGCCAGCCCGGTCCGGAGATTGTCGTGGACGACTGGGATGAGGCCGCAACCCGCTCCCAGGCAGCGCAGGAGACGGAAGAGACCATCGCCGAACTGCAACCGGGACAGACCGTTGAAGAAGAGCTGGACGCGCCCGCCGCAGAAGCCGCAAGCGATCCGAATGCGGTCGTCCTGAAAGTCCGCCGTAGAAAATTCCAGCGCAACCATGCGCAGGACGGCGAGGTCATCATCTCCCGGCGGCTGTTCCGCACCGGCGACAGCGAATATCTGCTGAACGGCAAGCTGTGCCGGCTGCGCGACATTCACGATGTGCTGATGGGCACCGGCCTGGGCTCGGAATCCTACGGCATCATTGAGCAGGAACGCATCGGGCAGCTTCTCAGCAGCAAGCCCCATGACCGCCGCGCCATTATTGAAGAAGCGGCCGGCATCACCCGCTTCAAGACAAAAAAGCATCTGGCGGAGCTGCGGCTCGAACAGGCAAAGCAGAACCTTGCCCGCGTCAACGATATTTTCGATGAAGTCACACGGCAGATGAACTCCTTGAAGCGGCAAGCAGCCAAAGCGGAACGCTACGGCGCGCTGCGCGATGAACTTCGTCAGCGCCTGCGCGTGGTGATTGCCACCCGCCTTTCGCTGATGGACGCCGCCTCGGCCGCCGCAGCCAGTGAGCTGGCGCAATTGAGTCTGCAAATCGACGAGCTGGGCCAGAGCATCGCCACCGTCGATCAGCAGCGTGCCGCCGCTGTAGCCGAGGGGTATACCCGCGAACAGCAGGCCCGCGATGCAGCCGCCCGCGCCAACGGAGCCTCGGTCGAGCTGGAGCGGACGCTGGCGCAGCTCCAGGCAAATCAGGACCGCGTTGCCGACCTGTCCATTCGCCTGCAAGCGGCCCAGGCGGAGCTGACCCAGACGCAGGAACAACTGACCTCAGTTGAGTCCGAACATACCCAGCAGCAGGCGTTTCTGGCCCAGGCGCAGGAAGCGGCGGATGGTGCGCGCCGCGATATGCAGTTGCGGCAGGATGCGGCCCGCAAAGCCACCGAGGAGCTTTCCTCAGTCGATCAGCGCATCGAAACCGCGCGGCGGCAGATGCTGCACTGGATGAACCTGGCCAACCAGGTCCGCAACCAGATCACCCAGGGCGAGTCGGCCCTCGAATCCTTCGACCGTGAGGCCAGCCGGTTGGCCGCCGAGCGCTCCGGCCTGAGTGGCGAGCTGGAAAAACTCGGCGTCGAACGCGGACAGGTTTCTCTAACCTTCGAGTCCGCCAGCACATTTCTACAGACCACCGAAGCCGAGCTCGCGCGACTGCGCGCGGAACTAGAAAGCCTGCGCGCGGAGGAAGCCGCGTCCCGCCGCCAGGCCGATCAACTCCGCGCCGAACAGGCAACGCAGCAAGGCCGTCACAACTCACTCGAAGCACTGATCCGCGAACATAGCTATTCGACCGACACTGTGCGCAAGCTGCTGCGGACCAACAGCATGGAGGGCGGGCACGCGCCGGTCGGCGTGCTGGCGGACTTCCTCGAAGTCTCCGGTCAATATGAAAACGTCGTGGATGAATTTCTGCGCGACGAATTGAACTACATCGTCGTGAAAAGCTGGAACGATGCGCAGGAAGGTATGCGCGTGCTCAAGACAGATGTCGATGGCCGCGCGACGTTCCTGGTGCATCCCGACGATTCGCAGGCGAAATTTTCCTTCGCACCTGGCCTGGTGCAGCCGCTCAGCAACTCTCAGGATGGGCGCGATGGCGTGGTCCGGCTGAAGGACTGCATTCGCGTACTCGACGGTTTCGGCAGCTCGCTGGAAGTGATTTTACCCAAGCTGCGCCACGGCTATGTCGTCCCCGACTCCGACACAGCGCGCTCGCTGGCGCTTGAGAATCCAGAAGCATTTTTTCTGTCGCCCAATGGGGAATGTTTTCACAACGTCACCGTGACCGGCGGCAAGCCCAGCGTCGAAGGCCCACTGGCGTTGAAGCGCGAACTGCGCAGCGCACAGCAGCTACTGGCGCAGACCGAAGAGGCGCTGGCACAGGCCGACCTGCAAACCACACGATTGGCGCACTCCACGACGGAACTTGCACAGCAGATCGAAACGAAATCCAGCGAACGCCGCAAGGCCGAACAGGAATCGGCCAACACCGGCGCCGCACTGCGGCAACTGGAAGCGGAGGTCAGCCGCCTGGAACGACGGCTGAATGAATCGACACTGCAAGAGGAAAGAAACAAGCAGGCCCATGCGGAAAAATCCACCTGGGTCGCGCAGCGCCGCGAAGAGGTTGAGCGGCACGAGCAGCAGCGCGGGCAATTTGAGCAGCAATTGAACGAGGCCCAAGGCTCACTTGAAGCTCTTCGCGCCACGCGGGACACGGCTCAGCAGCAGCTCTCGGCAGCCTCCGCCGAACTCGCAGGCCTGGAAGAACGCCGCCGGGGCGCGGCCAGTTCCGCAGAGCGACTGGAACGGATGCTGCATGACCTGCGCCAGCGCGTGCATCAGCTGGCACAGCAGATTGCCTCCGGCGATGCCGAGCAGAAGCAGCGCGGCATCGAGCAGGAGCGCCTGACCCTGCGCAGCGAAGAGCTGGCCGTCACCCGCGACACCGCCGGCAAAGAGGCCGAAGAGCTGGCACAGCAGACCGTAGCCTTGCGCCAGCAGGCGTCAGAAGTGGAGCAGCAGGTCCGCGCCCTTCGCATCGATCTTGAAGCCTTCCGCGATAAACGCGGCGAAGTGGCCGCTGGCGCCGCCCGCCTTTCCTCCGACCTAGTTCACCTGGAAGAGACCTGCGTACAGGAACTTTCCATCGCCGCTGCCGAGCTGCGCACGGACGAAACATTGGTTCACCTCGAAGCAGAACCGCTCGCGGTCGAAGAGGAAGATTGCCGCAATATCAAGCAGAAGCTGGAAGCGATGGGGCCGGTCAACATGATGGCGCTCGATGAATACAAGGAAGCTGCGGAGCGCCATGAATTTCTGGAGACGCAGCGCCAGGACCTGATCGACTCCATCGATAATACGCAGAACAGCATCCGCGAGATTGAGACCGTGCTGCGCAGCAAATTTGAAGAAGCATTCACGGCGATCAATGCAAACTTCTCCGCCACCTTCACGCATTTATTTGGCGGCGGCCAGGCATTCATGAAGCTCACCGACCAGGAAAATTCCGACGAAAGCGGCATCGATATCATCGCCTCTCCTCCGGGGAAAAAATTGCAGAACGTGCTGCTGCTCTCGGGCGGAGAAAAGGCGCTCACTGCCCTGTCGCTGCTGATGGCCATCTTCCAATACCAGCCCAGCCCCTTCTGCGTGCTGGATGAGGTCGACGCCGCGCTGGACGAGTCAAACGTTGGCCGGCTTGCCCACATGCTGCAAAAGATGAGCGACCGCACCCACTTCATCGTCATCACCCACAGTAAACGCATGATGCAGGCCGCCGACGCCATCTTCGGAGTTACCATGCAGGAGCCGGGAGTGTCGAAGATCGTTTCCGTGCGGCTGGGCAATAATCGGCCCGGCAATAACCGGGACATGGAGAAGGCCTCCGCCTGAAGCGTGCCGGCCGCCTATGTTATAGGCGGGTGAATGCAACAACACGGCCATTCATGGCATCCAAAAAATTGACTCTCTGGAATTGCCACTTGCATTGGAGACGAAAGGCTGACCTGAATCGTGGAAGCACTGCTTGCAACGAATTTCCCTGACCTTACGCTGTACGCCCGCGGCAAAGTCCGCGACATTTACACGGTCGGAGACGATCTGCTGCTCGTCGCCACCGACCGCATCTCCGCCTTCGACCACATTCTGGCGAGCGGCATCCCCGGCAAGGGAAAAATCCTGACGCAGATTTCCCTGTTCTGGTTCAACCTGCTGTCGGACCTGGTGCCGAACCATCTGATCACCGCCGACATCGACCAATACCCCCCCCTGCTCCAGCCTTATCGGGAGCAACTGCATCATCGCTCCATGCTGGTGCGGCGCGCCGAAATGTTCCCGGTGGAATGCGTGGTGCGCGGTTATCTGTCGGGTTCGGCGTGGAGAGAGTATCAGAAGACCCGCAGCGTCAGCGGCGTGGCCTTGCTGCCCGGACTGCAGGAATCCATCAGGCTGCCCGAGCCGATCTTTACACCCGCGACCAAGGCCGAAGCCGGAGATCACGATGTCAACATCACCTTTCCGGAGATGCGTGACCGCATCGGCGCGGACAATTCGGAACTACTGCGCGACTTGAGCCTGATGATCTACGACCGCGCCTCTCGCCACATTGCCGGTCAGGGCCTGATCCTGGCTGACACCAAATTTGAATTCGGCATGACCCAGCAAGGCGTTATTCTCGCGGATGAGGTCCTCACGCCCGACTCATCGCGCTACTGGTCGTTGCGGGACTACCAACCCGGCGGCCCGCAGATTTCTTTTGACAAGCAGTTCGTCCGCGATTATTTAGTAGAGAGCCGTTGGAACCAGCAGGCCCCTGCGCCGCAGCTTCCGTCTGAGGTGGTGGCGCGCACGCAGGAAAAATACCTGGAGGCATTCCGCCGGATCACAGGCCGCACTTCTCTCGACGGATGAAACTGTATCGCGCCCCAGGCGAACCCAGTGTATCCAGCCAGTGAAAAACTGCTTTTTTTTAAGGTCCGCATGACAATCTTCGACTGGCTCGTCATCGCCATCATCGTGCTCTCTACGATCGTGGCCGCGGCACAGGGTTTTCTGCTGGAAGTCATTTCCCTGTGCGGCCTCATCTTCGGCTTCTGGCTGGCCTTGTGGAACTATCGCGTGCTCGCGGTTCCCTTCTCTCACGTGATCCGCTCGGAAGCAATCGCCAACGCGCTGGCTTTCTTGTTGATTGCCTTCGGCGTCATGATCATAATCGGCCTGATCGGGCGCGTGCTCTCGCGTCTGGCACGGACGGCTGGCCTCGGCGGCCTCGACAGCCTGCTCGGCGCACTTTTCGGCATTGTGCGGGGCTGTGTTTTGGTTGTGATTGCCATCGTCGCCATTGCAGCGTTTATGCCGCAGAAAACATGGCTGGAGGGATCAAAGCTCGCTCCCTATTTTCTTTCCGCCGCCAATCAGGTTTCTGCCGGCGCTCCTGCCGAGCTGCGGCTGAAAATTCAGGAGGGTGTTGCCGCCATTCGGCACGTTCGACCCACTTGGATACAATTGGACTTGCATCCTCACCCTGCGGCACGTTAGAACATTCAAAGCGGAGTTTCCGCAGGATCGTTAGCAGGAAAACTTTCAGACACAGCAAAACAGCAGCCGCCCAGGCAGCCATTTGACATGCAAGCGAGGTCAGAGTGAAACGCGAATTGGACAATCTGGTCGTGCAGATGTACGCCAGCGGTATCACCTATGAGGAAGCTGTCCGCGAGTTTCGCCGCCGTTATATCCAGGAAGTTCTCGGCCACAACAAAGGCAACCAGTGCAAGGCCGCGCGACAGCTCGGCGTGCACCGCAATACGCTGAGCCGCATCATGGCAGACCTCGAACTCGATCCAGCGCAGATCAAGCTGGGCCTCAAACGGCCGCCACGTAGCGAGCGCCCTATGCTTCCTCCGGTGCAACTGATACGCTCGAAGTGACGACCTTTTTTGCATAAAGGCAGTGTCTCTTCCCAGTGTCGATGAAGCGTTCCACGCCTGACCGCAAGCCCCCGGATGGCATCTTGAACGGTGCGCGTCAGCCTGTGCTCTGCTCCATTTCCCGCCGTCAGCGGCCATCGCGCGGAACTCGCCGCAGCCCTGTCCTTTCCAGCCATTTGTGGACAAGAAAACTGACAGCCTGCCTGCTGGCTTTATCGGTTGGGTTTTTCCCTTGTCTGCCCCAGGCGCTTGCCCAGCAAGCGGCCGCTGCCAATACAGCCAGTACGCAGGCCCTGGCGTCAGCCGCTCCTAAATCTCCCGGTACAGCGCCTACGGTTCCCGCAGCAACGCCTGCGCAGGCAGAACAGGCACGCATTTTATTCAACAAGGGAGCGCAGGCTCTGCGCGCGCAAAAATCAAAAAAAGCTATCAAGATGTTCGCCGCGGCCCGGCGGCTGGATCCTGCCAACGGGGCTTATGTGGCGGCATATGAAATCGCCCGCCAGCAGCAGATCGGCGGATTTGTCCAGACAGCAAAGGCAGACCGGCAGCTCGGCAATCTTGCGCAGGCAAAGCAGAGCTTGCTTACCGCCATGAGCCTCGACCCCGGCAACCTCTACGTGGCCGAGCATCTGCAATCGTTGTCAGACAGCGGCAATGAAGAACCTGCCGTCGAGTCTTCAATTCCCATGCCGCAATTTTCCACTGGCAATGTCGAGCTAGCGCCGGCGCCGGTCCACGCCACATTCCATCTCCACACAGGCGCGCAGCAGCTCATCCCGCAGATATTCCGTGCTTACGGAATTACCGCCATTCTCGACGACTCCGTGCCGAAAACCGACGTCCGCATCGACCTGACGAACGCTCCGTTCGCGGAAGCCTCCACTGCCGTCCAGCTCACCACCGGAACTTTCATTGTTCCACTCGACCCGGAGCACGTGGTCGTGGCCAAGGACACCAGACAGAACCGCGCCAACTTCGAGCGACTTCTGCTCGAAACCATCTTCCTGCCCGGCGTCGATGCCAAGGAAATGACCGAGCCGGTTAACATGGTGAAGACTATCTTCGGGGTGAAACAGGTTTCCGTCCGCGCCGGTAGCGGCACCCTTAGCATTCGCGCGCCGGAAGAAACGTTACGCGCCATCAATGCAACGCTGGCACAGCTTTATCTGGATAAACCTGAAGTTGTACTTGATGTTCGCATCTATCAGGTGAACGACTCCCGGCAGGAAGATCTCGGCGTCGCCTTTCCCCAGACCCTGACGGTCTTCAATGTGACTTCTGAACTGACCAACATCATTAGCCAGAACCAAAGTACGATCCAGCAGTTGATCGCAAGCGGACTGGTGAATCCTGGCGACCTGGCCGGAATCGCAGCCCTGCTGATCGGCCTGGGCCTGGTCAATGGGAGCGTTTTGAACCAGCCCTTCGCACTCTTCGGCAACGGCTTGACCTTGAGCGGATTATCATTCGGCGGCTCCACGGTAAACGCTTCCCTGAATATTTCAAACACGCGCGAACTCGACCACATCCAGCTCCGCGCCGGGGATTCGCAGAAGGAATCTTTTCTTGTCGGCTCGAAATATCCCATTGTGACGCAGAGCTATTCCGCGGGAACACAGAGCCCTACCCTTTCCACTAGTCTCACCAGTCTGATCAGCGGCGGCTCGCAGAGCAACCTCGCCGCCACCAATCCGCTGGCGCTGGCGCCCACGGTCCAGTATCAGGATCTCGGCCTGACCATGAAGGCCACCGCCCATGTTCTGCAAGACGACAATATACAGATGCAGCTGCAAATTAAACTTGCGGCGCTCGGCGGAGGCACGGTCAACGGCAACCCCATCATCAACAACCGTTCCTTCACGACTGCGATTCAGGTGCACGACGGCGGCAGCGCGATGATCACCAGCAGCATCAGCAGCACGGAATCAAGAGCGCTGAGTGGCATTCCCGGCTTGAGTGAGCTGCCCGGATTTGCCTGGACGGCCAGCCCCACCACGCAGTTAACGGTGGGACGGCTGCTCATTATCGTCAGTCCGCACATCGTCACCCCGACGCATTCCAGCGTAGCGAGTCGGCAGTTTCCACTGTCCTCCGGCTCGGCCACACCCTGAAGCGGGAACTTGTCCTTAACGTTGCCAAACTCTCTGTAAAAACAGATAGCGGTCGCGGTGGCTGTCCGGTCTTGCCATCGAATCAGCCGACAGGTGCATTACCTGCCAGCGGCTGGCTGCGTTATAAGTCGGCCACTCGGGCAGAGAGGCTCCATTGGGATCACCATTTTTCGCAAAGTTCGTCCAGTATGTCTGCATCAGCTCCGACAGCTTGTAATCCTCCGGACGCCACTTCGCACCGGGTCTGGAATCGAGGTTTCCAAAAACATATTCAATATCGTCGGAATGGAAGGCACCCGCCGAGACGGAATGATAAGGGTCTCCGGGCGATCCCAGGTCAAAGCGATAGCGATATACCGGCTCGCCGCCAGTTCTTACCTGTGCTTCCAGCCACGCCCAGGTGGAGTAGGCAATAAATGCGTCTCCCGCAAAATCGCCCGCAACTCGCGCCGCCTGCGCGTCGTTGGAGGCCGAGTAGGCCTGTAGAAATTCGCCAGACTGCGAACCGAACTGCCTGGTTGCCATTTTCTTCAGTTTGGCGACGGTCGGTGTGCCCGATCGAATTACATCTTCCGCAGCCCCTTCATTCTTGTTCCAACCCGCCAGCAGCGGCACATGCGCCTGTTCTCCCTTTGCGTAAATTGCGGCGGGGCTTTCGGTGAGAAATTCGCCGTCGATATTCGGCTCCGAAATAAAATCGTATCCCCGCGAATAGGCCACAGCTTTCTTCAGCAGTTCCTCGGCGGGCACGGCGCGTAGCGTTGCAAGGCTGTCGGTGTGAAAGGCCGCACGAGCAAATCCCTGGCCGCGCTTCGCGCTGGCTATGAGCGACGGAAAGTTATATCCATCGGTGCGGAATGCGCCGCCGCTTTCTCCGATAGCGCGCACGAACCGTCCCCGCGCAAGCTGCGAAGCCATCTGCGCGCTGACGGAGATGGATCCCGCGGACTCTCCGAACAGTGTCACCCGGTTCGGATCGCCGCCAAAGGCCGAGATGTTTTGCTGGACCCAGGCGAGCGCCGCTGCCTGATCCATCAGCCCGTAATTCCCTGCCGCATGGTTCGCCGATTCCAGCGCCAAAGCCGGGTGGGCAAAAAAACCAAAGACCCCCAGGCGATAGTTCATCGAGACGACGACGACTCCTTTGTGCGCCAGGTGCTCGCCATCTTGACGCGCCTCCGACGTGCCGCCTGTAGTAAATCCTCCGCCATAAATCCAGACCATTACCGGCAGCTTCGTATTCTTAAGGGTCGCTGGCATCCAAACATTCAGCGTCAGGCAGTATTCGCTTTGGCCCGCATCGCGGAAGATCATGTCGGCATAAAGACTTGGCTGCATACAATGTGAACCAAAGGCGGTCGCGGCTCGCACACCGCTCCATTTCGGCATGGGTTGCGGTGGTTTCCAGCGCAATTCACCCACCGGAGGCGCTGCGTAGGGAATGCCAAGAAAGACGCGCACCTGTCCGTCGGCGCTGATCTTTCCCGAAACACTTCCGTAGCTGGTCTTGACCACCTGCCTATTTTGCGCGTGAATCTGTGCGGAAGCCATGAGCAACAGGCTAGCGGTCGCAAGAACGCTGGTGCAATATCGAAAAACTCGAATCAATTCCACTCCTTTCAAAAAACTGGTGACGGAGAGCTTCATACGGCTACATAATGGGGAAAACTTCTATATACTCAGGAAAACTTTCTCGCATCCCTGAACCTGATTCAAATTTACCGTATCTGGCACTGAACAGCATTTGGATATCCGCTAATTTTCCGATGAAAAAAAGTCTTGAAGACAGCCGCATTCCCTCCGCGCCAGCCGTTTTTTATGGCTGGTGGATTGTGCTGGCCGCGTTCCTGAATCTTTTTTTTTCTGTTGGGATCATCTATTACGGCTTTCCGGTTTTTTATCCGGCATTCGTACATTCCCTGGGATTCACGCGCGCCCAGGTTACCCAGGGATTTTTGCTGGGCTTTCTCCTGGTCGGCCTGCCCTTCGGGCTGCTGGCAGGTGTGCTTATCGATCGCATCGGCGCACGCTGGGTGATTTTGTCCGGCGTCGGCTTTATCGGGCTGCCCCTGATCCTGATGGGGCACATGAACCGCTTCTGGCAGTACGAACTGCTCTGTGTCGCGGAAGTCATCGGCTATACGATGGCGGGCCCGATCGCAAATCAGGTGCTTATCTCGCGGTGGTTTCGCGCCCGGCGGGGGCGAGCTATGGGCTACGCATATCTCGGCCTGGGACTCGGCGGAGTAGTGGCTCCTCCGCTAGCCAATCTGCTGATCCGCAGCTTTGGATGGCGTCATGCCCTGGAAATTACCGGCTCGCTCATCCTGCTGGTTTTGTTTCCCGTGGGATTCTGGATCACCCGTTCAGCCCCCTCCGACCTGGGTCTTCTGCCCGATGGACTCCCGGCCGGTACAGATGGGGCAGCAACCGTCTCTGAAATCTCAGCCTCCAACAGCGTTTCCGCCGCGATTCGCACCGGAAACTTCTGGTTGATTCTTGCCGGAGCGACATTGGTGCTGGGCGCGCTCAACGCCGTCGTCCAGCACTTCATTCTGTATCTGAAAGACCAGGGGTACTCGACCGCGAGCGCAGCACACTTCCTTTCGATCCTGCTGGCGTGCAGCCTGGGCGGACGAGTGCTGGTCGGCTACTTCGCCGATCGCTTCAACAAGAAAAATACGATGGCATTTTTTTACCTGCTGCTGGGCGCAGCAATTCCGCTTTTATGGATCGCGCATCTGCCGCTTGCCGCATTGGCTTTCGCAGTCCTGTTCGGTTTCTCGATGGGCGCCGACTACATGCTCATCCCGCTGGTCACGGCGGAATGCTTCGGCATTGCTTCGCTGGGGAAACTTCTCGCCCTTATTATCATGGGCTATTCCGTCGGCCAGTGGGTTGCGCCCTGGATGGCCGGAAAGATCTTCGACATCTACCATAGCTATGACCATGCCTGGGCTGTTTTGACGGCAGCCGCAATGCTGGGAGCGCTGGCGATTTACGCCATCAGGATTCCCTCCCGCAGCGCTATGGCCCCGGACACGTCAGGCGGCAAAGTATGACCGCATCCATCGCCGTCCGCAATCTTCCCTCACAGATGTACTGTTCGCAGCATCGAGCGATGGCGACCGAGTATTCGCTCTACCTCTATGCGGACTCACCGCAGGGTGCCGACGCGCTCGCAAATCTTGTCTTCGATGAAATCGACCGCGTGGAAGACCTGTTGAGCAACTATCGAGAAGGCAGCGAGCTTTCCCGCATCAACCGGGAGGCGTCGCGCCAGGATGTAACGACCGACCCTGAGACCTTTCGCTTTCTCGCAACTTGTTTCGCATGGAGCGCCCACTCGCAGGGGGCGTTCGACATCACCGTAGGCAAGTTGATGAAGACCTGGGGATTTTTCGGCGCGAAGGGCGCGCTGCCCTCGAACGAAGACCTGGCCTGTGCGCGCAGCCAGGTCGGCTGGCAACAGGTCCGCCTGGATAGCGATCGCCGTACTGTGCGGTTTCTGTCCGACGGAATCGAGCTGGATCCCGGCGGCATCGGCAAAGGCTATGCAGTAGAC
>JADEYI010002081.1_pt1 | contig 11385 bp, 9 predicted proteins | sample 8542331 | NCBI WGS metagenome assembly JADEYI01 (sample SAMN16510988, study PRJNA670497) | mine drainage metagenome | isolation source: biofilm near Copperflume 1 | place: Germany: Marsberg coppermine Kilianstollen | collected 2018-02 | reverse complement strand
GCGTCCCTACAGTTACCAACAAAGATGAAAAGTAAAAAATTTGCCCGCGATTTTCCTTGACTTTTTGGAAATGAGCGGGTATACTTCTAACAATTTGAGACAGGTTTCTGAATGTTCCACTGGTTGGAAAAGGTAGCGTATCATCATGGTTTTACTGCGTTGGGATCAGTTTCGGGAGGTATTGAAGAGACGAAAAGGTCGCTTTCATCATCCCATTGAGGGACCCGGCGTTGTTTTACCGGAGAACGATTCTTCCTCACCCCGTTGATTCGGGGGTGAGGAATTTTTTTTGACCTGTTTCAGGTAAAGAATTGTCCTGTGTAGTAGCCGGAGGAAAAATATGCAGCTAACTCGACCGTATTCACACCTGGATACTTCTCTGTTTCCTGTTGATACGAGCAAGATACATGGCGATTTCAGGCATAAAGATATTCTTTCGCTCGATCAGTTCGCGGTTAAAGATTTATATATACTTTTCGGGCTGGCCGATGAGATGAAACAGCTTGTGCTGCATCACCGCCCATCATCCTTGCTGAGCGGATATGTCGTCTCGTTGCTCTTCTTTGAGCCGTCCAGCCGCACATTCGCGTCGTTTGCTTCAGCGGTCAAACGACTTGGCGGAGAGACGATTGAGATACAGAATCCTGAAACGGTGTCATCGGTGAGCAAAGGCGAGTCTTTTGAGGATACCATGCGAACCTTTGAGGCGTACACTGACGCTATCGTGCTGCGCCATTACCGGGCGGGTTCGGCCCAGGTCGCGGCTGACGTTGCCAGCGTTCCGCTTATCAATGCTGGCGATGGCAACAACGAACATCCGACACAGACACTGTTGGACCTGTATACCATCTATAACCACTTCGGGCGGCTGGATAACCTCACCTGCCTGCTGGCGGGTGATCCGCTCAACAGCCGCGTCATTCACTCGATGATGCGCGGGTTGTCGCTGTTTGAGAACAACCGTGTCTACCTGCTCTCACCGGAGCAACTGCGCCTCAAGCGCAACGACCTCTTCTACTGGGGCGAGCGGGGCGTTCATATTGAAGAAATCGACCACGAAAAAGATATTCCGGCGTGTTGCGATCTGTGGTACTGGACGCGCATCCAGAAGGAACGTTTCGCTTCGCCGCAAGAATATGAAAGCGTGATGCAGCGGGGCTTTATTGTGACGCCGGAACTGCTTCACACGCGCGCGGGCAAGCATACCATCGTGATGGACCCCTTGCCCAGAGTAGGGACGGTTGATCCCGCGGTTGATACTGATGAGCGCGCGGTCTACTTCCGCTCGCAAATCCGCAACGGCTTATACATCCGCATGGCTTTGCTGGCGCTGGTACTTGGGAGAGCTTAATAATGACTGGACAGTATATGATGGGGGCGCGAAACGCGCTTGTTGAAGAACGAACGTTACTTGAAACATTGACAGGCAGCGTTTACCCGCGCCGGGGTACGTTGATGTTACAGGATGGAACAGTTTTTGAGGGCGTGTCTTTCGGCTATGCCGGGCCAACGGCTGGCGAAGTAGTGTTTGGCACCGGCATGGTGGGCTATCCAGAAGCGCTCACCGATGCCTCGTTTAGCGGCCAGATACTGGTTATGACCTACCCATTGATAGGAAACTACGGTGTGCCAGAGCAGAGTTTCTGGGAAGACGACCGGATACATGTTTCAGGGCTGATCGTCTCGAATTATATCGATATTCCCTCGCACGCGCAGAGTCGCATGAACCTGGGAACGTGGCTGCAACGCGAAAAGATACCGGCGCTTGAAATTTCTGATACGCGCCTGCTGACGCAGCACATCCGCGAGCATGGCGTTATGCCCGCCAAAATCATTTTTGACGCGGACATTCCGTTCTACAATCCTGACGAGGAGAACCTTGTGGCGCGTGTTTCAACGAAGCGGGTGTTAGAGCAAGGAACAGGCGATACCACCATCGCGCTGATTGACTGCGGGGCCAAGCGCAATATCGCTCGCTCGCTGCTCGCCAGGAACGCGCGCGTTATCACGGTACCCTGGGACTATGACCTCTTCGCGCCAATGGTAGATTTTACCTTTGATGGCATTATGATTTCCAATGGCCCCGGCAACCCCAGGATGGCGCAGCACACGATTGCGACTATCCAGAAAGCGATGGAGAGGCGCATCCCCGTCTTTGGCATCTGCCTGGGACACCAGTTGCTGGCCCTGGCGGCTGGCGGCGATACCTACAAGCTGAAGTTCGGGCACCGCAGCCAGAACCAGCCGTGTGTGTTACATAATACGAAGCGCTGCTACATCACGACGCAGAATCATGGCTTCGCGGTGGGAACGCTGCCGCCCGATTTTGTGCCCTGGTTCGTCAACGCCAACGACGGCAGCAACGAGGGCATTCATCATATCGAGTACCCGTTCTTCTCGGTACAGTTTCATCCTGAAGCAGCGCCGGGGCCGGTGGACACCGCATGGCTCTTTGACTACTTTCTGGAGAAGGTACGAGGCTAACGTCGTGGAAAAACTACAGAAGGTGTTAATTCTGGGGGCGGGCGCGCTCAAAATCGGGCAGTCCGGCGAGTTTGATTATTCGGGTTCGCAGGCGCTGAAAGCATTGCAGGAAGAGGGTATCAAGACCGTGCTGGTCAACCCCAATATCGCCACCATCCAGACCTCGAAACTGCTGGCGGACGAGGTCTATTTCCTGCCCGTTACGCCTTTTTTCGTCGAAAAGATTATCGCGAAAGAACGCCCGGATGGCATCCTGCTCTCCTTCGGCGGGCAGACCGCGCTCAATTGCGGCATCGAACTATGCCAGAGTGGTGTGCTGGAAAAATACAATGTGCGCATCCTGGGGACGCCCATCTCTGCTATCATGCTGACCGAGGATAGACAGGCATTCGCGCAGCACCTGCACTCTATTGATATACCGACACCGCAGAGTCGCAGCGCGGAAACGCTTGAGGATGCGCTGCACACCGGCGAGGAAATCGGCTTTCCCGTGATGGTGCGCGCCGGTTTCGCGCTTGGCGGCCAGGGGTCGGGCATCGCGCATGACGGCGAGGAGTTACGACAGATCGTTAGCGGCGCGCTGGCCTTTGCGCCGCAGGTCTTGATCGAGCAATACCTGCATCATTATAAAGAAGTCGAATACGAGGTCGTGCGCGACCGCTACGATAATTGCATTACCGTCTGCAACATGGAGAATATGGACCCACTGGGCATCCATACGGGCGAGTCGATTGTGATTGCGCCCAGCCAGACGCTCAACAATAGCGAATATCATATGCTGCGCGCGGCCTCGACGAGCATTGTGAGAAGCCTGGACATCGTGGGGGAGTGCAATGTGCAGTTCGCGCTGAACCCGCGCACGTCGGATTTCTACGTGATCGAGGTGAATGCGCGGCTCTCGCGCAGTTCCGCGCTGGCGAGCAAGGCCACCGGCTATCCCCTGGCATATGTGGCCGCCAAACTCGCGCTCGGCTACGGCTTGATCGAACTGACCAATCGCGTTACAGGAGTGACGCGCGCCTGCTTTGAACCGAGCCTGGACTACGTTGTGGTCAAGATGCCGCGCTGGGACCTGGAAAAGTTCAAGGGCGCGGATGAAACTATTGGCACAGGTATGAAGTCGGTGGGCGAGGTGATGGGCATTGGCCGCACCTTTGAGGAAGCCTATCAAAAAGCCATTCGCATGTTAGACCTGGATTTTGAGGGAGCCACGTCTGAAAAAGCTTTTGCCACGAGCGAGACGATCGCCGAAAATATCACGCGCTACCTGTATACGCCCACGCCTAAACGTATGTTTGCCCTGGCGCTCGCCATGCGCTGCGGGATCGCGGTCGAAGAAATCGCGCGCATTACCGGCATTGATCCCTGGTTTTTGCAGCGCATTCAGCATATCGTCGATATCGAGCAGGCCCTGCGCATCGAAACAGACCTGGTGGCAGAGCGGCTGCTGGCTCTGAAACGGGCGGGCATGTCGGATAAGCGCATCGGGGAGCTGGTCGGCAAGAGTGGGTTGGAGATTCGCGCGCTGCGCAAAACGCTCGGTGTCACACCTTCGGTCTTCCAGATCGACACGCTGGCGGCTGAGTTTCCCTCGGAGACCAACTACCTGTATATGACCTACAACGGGCAGCATCACGATGTCGCGCCCCTGGGTGATGAGGGGGTGATTATTCTCGGCTCAGGCCCCTATCGCATCGGCTCGTCAGTGGAGTTCGACTGGACCAGTGTGAGCGCGGTTGAGGCGCTGCGCAAGCATCACAAGCGTTCGATTGTGGTCAACTGCAATCCCGAAACCGTCTCGACGGACTACGACACCTCTGACCGCCTCTACTTTGAAGAACTGACCTTTGAGCGTATCGCCGATATCTGCGAGTTCGAGTCGCCGCATGGCGTGATCGTCTCTGTCGGCGGGCAGACGCCCAACAATCGCGCCAAAGCATTGGAGAAGTATGGCGTTCGGCTGCTGGGTACGGATGCCGCGCATATCGATTCGGCGGAAGACCGCAACAAGTTTTCCCGGCTGCTGGATACACTGGGCATCCGCCAGCCGGAGTGGAAGATGCTGGTCAAGTTGGAGGATGTCTACCAGTTCGCGAGCCGCGCCGGCTACCCGGTGCTGGTGCGGCCATCGTATGTGCTTTCGGGCAATGCCATGAAGGTCTGTTATACGCCGGAAGAACTGGAGCAATACACGCGCGAAGCCGCGGCGGTTTCGCCCGCATATCCCGTGACGGTCTCGCGGTTCTTTGAGAAGGTCAAGGAGATCGAACTGGACGCCGTGGCGCAGCGCGGCATGGTCAAAGCCTTCATCATCTCTGAGCATATCGAGAATGCCGGGGTGCATTCGGGTGATGCTACGATTGCGCTGCCGCCGCAGACGCTCAACGTTGAGACCATGCGCAATATCGAGGTCGCGGGTCACGCCATCGCCAGCGCGTTAGAAATTACCGGCCCTTTCAATATCCAGTTTCTGGCGCGAGAGAACCAGGTGTACGTGATCGAGGTCAACCTGCGAGCTTCGCGCACCTTTCCATTCATCTCAAAAGTGACGGGCGTCAACTTCATCGAACTCTTTATAGACGCGCTTTTTATTGAGGATATTCCGGCGGTGCAGGTGCCGCAACCGGCATTTACGGCAGTCAAAGCGCCGCAATTCTCATTCTCGCGCTTGACTGGCGCTGATCCCATCCTGCGCGTTGAGATGTCTTCGACGGGAGAGGTGGCCTGCTTTGGCGAAGACCTGGAGGAAGCGTATCTGAAAGCTATCCTGGCGACGGGTGGCAAGATACCGCGTAAAGGTATTTTCATCAGCCTGGGCGGCGATGAAAAGAAGATCAAATTTCTGGAGAGCGCGCGGCTGCTGGCGACACTCGGCATCCCGTTGTACGCCACCGAGAAGACATGTGCCTTTTTCCTGGCTCACGGCATCAAGGCCACCATGCTCTACAAAATTCACGAGCAGCAGTACCCCAACGCGCTGACCTACTTTCGGGATAATAAAATCGACCTGGCGATCACTATCGTCGATGGCTACGTTAAAAAAGATGTCGATGACGACTTTGCCATGCGCCGCTACGCCGTTGACCACAACGTCCCCCTGTTCACCAAAATCAAACAGGCGCGCCTGCTAGCCAGAGCGCTTGTGCAGAAAGATGTTGAGAGTATGCCGATCAAAGGGTGGAGTGAGTATGAGATTACCAGGGCGGGGGCTCTGCCCCCGCCCTGGTCCGGTCGCCCTGGTGTTTCTCTGATATGAATAGGAGTCAGCCCATGTCTACAACCTTGATCGGCTCCATCGTGACGCCTGATCGCATAATTGATGGGGCGCTGGAAATCGCGCATGGCAAGATTGCGCGTGTGAGTGAGGGATTTGCGAGTGATGCCACCTACGATTATCGCGGGAAGTACCTGCTGCCGGGTTTGATCGAGACGCATGGGCATTTGCGCGAGCCGGGGTTAGAGTATAAAGAGGATATCCCGCATGGTTCGCGTGCTGCGTTGGCCGGGGGCTTCACCACCATCTTTGATATGCCGAATACGCGACCGCCAACGACTACGGTTGCGCGGGTGAAGGAGCAAATCGCGCGGTATACGGGCCAGTGCTATACCGATTTCGCGATAAATATGGGGACATCACTGCAAGATATCGATGAATTGCGCGAGGTTGACCCCGCGCTGATTACCTCGTTCAAGCTGTTCGCGGCGGGCCATGCCACAACGCCTACCACTATTCCGCGCCTGTTCGATAGTGCGCGTATCTTCGAGATCGCGGGGCGGCGCGAGGTTATGATGCTGGTCCATGCCGAAAACCAGGAATTGCTTGACTATTTCACCGTCCATTACCGCGATACATTGGGAAGGCACGACCCCGCCGCGTGGACGGAGGCGCGGAATACGGCGGTGGTGCTGACATCGGTGTTGGAAATGATCGCGCTGGCGCGGCAATTCGGCGTCAAGCTGTATCTGCTGCATCTTTCCACGCCGGAAGAGTTTGCCGCCGTCGCCTTTGGCCGAAGCCTGGGCGTTGAGGTGTATGGCGAAACAACGATGGTACATCTCAGCTTCACTAGCGATGACTATGCGCGGCTCGGCAATCTCATCAACATCGCTCCCGCGCTGCGCTCGCCGGCTGACCAGCGGAGCCTGTGGCAATTGTTGCGCGAGGGCAAAATCGATACGGTCGTCACCGATCACGCGCCGCATACGCTGGAGGAGAAGCAAAAAGCCAGCGTGTGGGATGTCGCTTCTGGCCTGCCCGGTTTTCAAGAGGCCCTGCCTGCCTTAATTACGAACTGGCTTCGGCATTTCGGCAGCGAAACGCTGGATGAAGGGCTGGTGCGTATTGCGCAGGTGACATCTACTAACCTGGCGCGCATCTTTGGCTTTACGCAAAAAGGTTCGCTGGCGGCTGGTAAAGATGCCGATATTGTGGTTGTGGATGCTCATAAAGACTGGCAGGTGCGCAAAGCGGACCTGTTCACGAAAAATCGGTGGTCGGCCTTTGAGGGGATGACCTTGCAGGGTAAACCGGTCGCGACTTTTCTACGGGGCACCCTGGTGTATGCAGATGGTAGTATCAATGGTGAGGCACGAGGTCAATGGTTGACGAGACCGTAAAACGAGAGGGCAATAGTATGAATGATACGAATATCAAGCACATGTTTAGCGGTGTGGGCGCGATTGTCACGGGCAGCCACTTCGTCTATACTTCTGGTCGTCATAGCTCGGTGTACGTCAACAAAGATGCGTTGTATCTTCATACAGCAACTATTTCAGCCCTGTGCAAGTTGATGGTTGAACCGTTTAAGCCCGAACATATAGACGTGGTAGTGGGTCCGGCGCTGGGTGGCATTGTGCTCTCGCAATGGGCTGCGCATCATCTCAACCAGCGTAGAACGAGTGGTGAAACGCTTGCCGTTTACGCTGAAAAGGCAGCCGATGGCCCGGATAAGCAGTTCTTCTTTGGGCGCGGGTACACTCAGTATATCGCGGGCAAGAATATTCTGGTGGTGGAAGACGTGCTGACGACAGGCGGTTCTGCGCGGCAGGTGATTGAAGTGATACGCGGGTTGGGCGGGAACGTCGTTGCGCTGAGCGCGTTGTGCAATCGCGGCAATGTGCGCCCCTCGGATGTGGGAGACGTAACGATTTCGGCCCTGGTGTCAATCGGCCTCGATACGTATGCGCCCGAAGATTGCCCGTTGTGCAGGGAGAATGTGCCAGTCAATACAGAATTGGGTAAGGGGAAGAGTTTTCTGGCGAGGTAGAGCTATTCAGGGCGGAGTGGAGTGGATGTGGGGTGGAGACCCTTGCGGTCGCCCTGGTGAGATACCGATTGATGAAGGAAAAACTAATGCAGCAACTTACCAATAATATAACATTCATTAGTAAGCTTGAAGCTTGCTGGCAGCGAGACAATTTTGTCTGTGTTGGCCTCGATTCTGATTATGAACAACTTCCAGATATCATCAAGGGCGGGCGTCCGGTTGAGGATGGGCTGTTTCATTTTAACCGCGAGATCATCGATGCGACGCATGATCTCGTCTGTGCATATAAGCCCAACGCGGCCTTTTATGAGGCACAGGGTGAAGCGGGTTGGCGCGCTTTAGCCGGCACGGTTCGCTACATGCGTGAAATGTATCCTCAGATTCCGGTCATTCTGGATGCTAAACGCGCCGATATTGGCAGCACCAACCTGGGCTATGCGCAATCCGCCTTTGATTACCTGGGCGTGGATGCAATCACTGTGCATCCTTATCTGGGACGGGAGGCGCTGGCTCCATTTCTGGCGCGTAAAGAGAAGGGCATCATTGTGCTGGTCAAAACGTCCAACCCTGGCGCTGGCGAATTTCAAGATTTGCCCGTCGGTCCGCAGCAGGAACCGCTTTACATGGTAGTGGCCCGGCATGTCGCGCACGATTGGAACGGCAATGGCAATTGCGCTATTGTGGTGGGCGCAACGTATCCCGATGAATTGCGGCGCGTGCGAGCGCTGGCCGGTGATATGCCCATCCTGATCCCTGGTATTGGCGCGCAGGGCGGCGAAGTGGCCTCGACCGTCAAAGCGGGACAGGATAGTCGCGGATGGGGCATGATTATCAACGCATCGCGCAGCATCATCTTTGCCTCGCGAGGGAGCGACTTTGCTGTGTCTGCCAGGGCGGCTACCGGGCAATTGCGGGCGGAAATCAACCAGTACCGGTAAACCCGTAGCGACACCCCTTGTGGGTGTCCCGTGTCCCCAAAAGCAGGCCATAAAATAGATAGAATATGCGGACGGGACACCCACAAGGGGTGTCGCTACCGGTATAATACAGTCATGAATCTGCAAGCGGAACTTGCTCCACAACATATATGTGCGCCCGTCTTTTGGTGAGCCTGATGGGAAAGCGCGCTCCCGCGGTCTCACCCACCGGCATGCAGAGCGTTCCAGATTTGAAAGGCGATCAGAAGTACCATCAAGAGCACGTAGGTACGCAGCCCCCAGAGGAGGAGGAGTGTGCTCCGACTCAATCTCCGTCGCCCAAAGGGCTGTTTCGCCGTCGAGAGTTGACCTGGCTCCAGCACTTCATGCACCCATGTTTCTGCCGGCCTGGGGGATGTGTGCATCTGTTCCCCGGTGTTTCTCGTGTCTATCACTTTATTTCTCCTTTGCTTTTCCTATCGGTGACGTTTCTGTTTCCTGTCTGTTTCCCGCGCGCTCTTATGATGGAAGGAGGTGAGGGAAGATGGTCGTGATGCCGAACAGGATGCCGGCGAGGACGAGCAGGACCGTCACGGTGATGCCAAAGATATTGCTCAGACGTCCATTGGCATGCTTGCCCATGATCTCGTGGTCGTTGACCAACAAGAGGAGGAACACGATGGCCGGGGGCATTGCCAGCGTCGCAATGACATTGACGATCAGCACGATGAAGACCAGTGGCGCGTTGGGGATGAGTACCAAAATCGCCGCAATGCCTGCTGCTGTAACCAGGACGGCATAAAACGGCCAGCCTTCGCGCAACGAGCTGTTCAAGCTATGGGAGCGACCTGTGACCTCGCCGAAGGCATAGGCCGAGGACGAAGAAATGGTGAGCGCCGCCACCAATCCTGCTTCGAAGATCCCGATCGCGAACAGCGTTGCCCCCACTTGCCCGACATAAGGAATGAGCGCCTGGGCAAAATCCGCTCCTTGAAAGTTTGAGGCAGTGATATGATGGAGGAAAAGTGGCGTCGTCGCCAGGACGGTGGCAATGGCAGCCGTGGCGGCCAGCACCGCTCCTAAAGCGGTATCGATGCGGCCCTGGCGAATGTCGGCGGTCGTCAAGCCCTTATCGACGACCGCGCTTTGTTGGAAGAAGAGCATCCAGGGCGTGACGGTCGCGCCGATATTGGACATGATCAGCAAGACAAATCCCGCCGTCACCCCGCCTGGCAGAGGCCCCCAGGTAAAGAAGGCACGCACTACCTGACTGCTCACCGGATGCGCCAGGATCGCCACGGGTACGAAGACGAGATTAAAGGCCGCGAAACTCAGGACGATGCGCTCCCAGGTCCAATAACGCCGGGTGAGCACCGCAGCCACCACCACCAGGAAGGCTCCCAGCACGGCCAGGGCAGGAGGCACGCCAAAGAAGCCCAGACCCGCGCGCACCGCAATAAACTCGGTGACCAGTGTCAGCAGGTTGCCAATCACTAAATCGGCCATTGCGAAGAAGCCCCAGAAGCGACCGAAGCGAGTGTAGATTAATTCGGCATGCCCGCGTTTGGTGGCGGCACCGAGCCGGACGGTCATCTCCTGGACGACAAAGGCCATGGCGAAGGTGAGGGCGATGAAAGGCAAGAAGAAGCCAATGCCATAGGTGGCCCCCGTCGTCGCGTAGGAGATCATACTGGGTCCATCATTCTCGCCCACCATCACCAGGATGCCGGGACCGATAAGCAGCCAGAGCAGCCGGAAGGAGCGGCCACGCCCCTTCCATGTCCGATTGATTTGGACGCGCTGGCGATCTCGAGCACGCTTCACATCCTCCGTGGTGATGTCTGCGCCCACGGTATCGAGCTCGATCGGTGTCTGGCTCATGCTCGTTCCTTTCCGTGAAGCGTGACGGATGGGGCAACATCACCCACTGGGCGCACGAGGACGGCCTGCGTCACCAGGTCTCCAATGGCATGCGTCTGCTCTCCGATGCGCACGGTGTAGACCCCGCCATAAGGGGCGACGGTCTCCACCTGTACGAGGGCGCCTGGAATGAGGCCCAGCTCGGCCAGATAGCGCAGCAGGTCGGGATGCTCATCGCTGACGCGCTGTACAATGACCTGTTGCCCTGGCGCGACCGTGGAGAGTGGCTGGCTGCTTGCCACGACGACCCTACCTGCCTTGTTGGGGATGGGGTCTCCATGAGGGTCCTCGCCAGGGTGCTCCAGCAGGGTATCCATACGCTCCACGAAGGCATCCGAGATCGCATGCTCGATCTGTTCCGCTTCTGCATCCACCTCCTCCAACGGAAAGCCCATGATCTTGACCAGAAAGAGTTCCAGCAAACGATGCCGGCGCACCAGCTCGGTGGCCATCTGCTGGCCGGTCTCAGTCAGTTCCACACCATGATAGGGGGTATAGCGCGCATAGCCACGTTCGCCCAACCACTTGAAGAGCTGAGTCACGGTGGCATCACTGAGTTGCCCGGTGGGTTCCAGAGACTGTAAGCGTTCCCGCATGACCGAGGTGGTAATCGACTCACCCCGTTCGCGCAGTTTGTAACAGAGCTTTAAGCAGTCGATGGCGCGAATCGGCAAAGTCTGGAGTTCTGGTGACATGATAAAACCTCATATTGATAAAACCAGAATAAATTTTTTATATCTCTAAAATAATAATTACCACAACGAAGAAAATTTGTCAAGTTTTCTGAAAAGAGGATC